>CXWJ01009410.1_pt1 | contig 15589 bp, 16 predicted proteins | sample 590841 | NCBI WGS metagenome assembly CXWJ01 (sample SAMEA3498367, study PRJEB10139) | wastewater metagenome | biome: wastewater treatment plant; material: activated sludge | place: Austria | collected 2015-01-21 | reverse complement strand
CCTCCCTGGGCCAGTCCCAGGGGCTGGCCTCGCCGGCTGCTCAGCGTAGCCACCCGCATCGGCGGGCCGGCCACGTCAGGATGACGACGCGGTGTGCGGTGATGTGACCGAGGCACCCGACGACGCGGCCAGGAGGAAGACCCGCAGGGCCGAGGTGAACGCCTCCGGTTGCTCGGAGTGCACCCAGTGGCCGGCACCCTTCACCGTCACCGCCGTCGTCCGCGGGAACAGCCGCTTCATCTCCGGGGCGTGCTCGGGAAGGACGTACGACGAGTGCTCACCCGAGACCCAGAGCACCGGGTGGTCGAACACCGCGTCGAGGACCGGGAAGCCGGCGATCACCTCGAGGTCGCGGCGAAGCAGGGCGAGGTTCGCCTGCCAGGAGAAGCCCCCGGTGCTCGAGCGCAGGTTCTGTAGCAGGAAGCCGCGGACCCGTTCGTCGGGAATGGCCGCGGCCAGTGCTGCGTCGGCCTCGACCCGGCGGGTGAGCGCGTCGATGTCGAGCTCGGCCAGGCTGCGCAGCAGGTGGTCGAACTCCCCCGCCCCGTCGCTGGGTGCCGGGGAGATGTCCACCACGACCAGTCTGTCGACGAGCTCGGGGTGCCTCAGCGCCAGCAGCATCGCGACCTTGCCGCCCATCGAATGGCCCACGACGTGCACCGGGACGTCAGCGGCGTACCGCTGACGCACCAGGGCGGCCACGGCGTCGGCCATGTCGGGGTACCCGACGCCCTCCGTCCACGGCGATCGACCGTGGTCGGGGAGATCGACCAGCACCGAGCGAAGCTCGGGCAACAGCCCTTTCGCGATCTGGGCGAAGTTGCGCCCCTGCCCGAACAGCCCGTGGAGGAACAGCACGCGGCGGCCGGACTCCCCGACCTCGAGGGCGTGCAGCGCTGTCGTCACGGGGCTCGCCTCACGCCCCGTAACCTAGCCCCTCACGGAGCAGGGAACCGGACCACGATGCGTTCACCGGCGAACGCGCCGCGCAGCGTGGCCCGGGCACCTTCGGCGCGCGTCGGCCACCGGCCGCGAAGGTGGCCGGTCCGGCCCCGCGCCGAGACGCGCAGGTCGACACGCACCCAGCGTCCGTAGCGATGCCACTCCGCGCGTCCGGACACGGCCAGGTCGGTGACCAGGCGCACACCGTCCAGCCGGAGGACGGTGGTGCGGTCGCCGGTGTAGCGCCAGCGGCCGCCGCGCAGCCCCCGGGAGTGGCCGGAGTAGTTCGACCACCATTGGTCGAGCAGGTCGGCCACGGTGGCGGCGGCGCCGGGCGCCACCCGCAAGCCCAGTGGCCCGCCCTGCCCCACGCCGGGTCGGACGCCCGACAGCGTGACCGGGAACCGCCCCGGCGACCGGACCGGTGGGACCGTGGCCGCGCAGTCGTCCGGCGGCCAGCGGTGGGGTGCCGCCACGAATCGGCGCAGCATCCGCACCGCGCATCCGTCGGTGTCGCCCAGCGCCGTCACGTGGAAGCTGTTGGCGACCACGACGTGTCGCGCGCGCGGGAACTGTCGTGCCACCAGGGCCCCCTCGGCCGGGGTGGTGATCGAGTCCAGCTCGCCGCTGAGCACCAGCGTGGGCACGTCCGGATAGGCAGCCGGTGGCTTCGGAGGACCGGCCGGGTTCTCCGCCGGTGCCGCGGGCCAGCGGGTGCACCAGTCCAAGGCCTGCCAGCTGGACCGGGAGTACTCCCGCACCGTGAACGGGCCGTAGGTGCGCGGCCGTTGCGCGATCCGCCGGGTCAGCGCGGCGCGGTACTGGCGCAGGCGGGTCGCCGGCGTGGCCGTCATGTCGTAGAGCTGGGGGTAGTCGTGACAGGCGACCGCCGCGTCGAGCCCCTCGCTGTAGGCGGCGATCGGCCCGGCGTCGGTGCCGCCTCCCTCCGCCTGGGCCACCAGCCGCAGCAGTGGCGCTCGGTCACCGGTCAGTGCGGAGCGTAGGGCCGCGGTGAACGATCGGTAGACCGCCGGGGTGTACGTCGCACCGTAGGCGACCGTGACCAGCGACTCGGGGGTGACGTGCACCCGCATCCGACGGCCGTCGCCGTCGAACGAGGTGCCCTGCCAGGGGTGCCGGCGGACCTGACGCAGCACCTGCTCGAGCGTCGGCACGAAAGCCCGACCGCCCCGTCGACAGACCGGCGAACGATCACAGGCCTTGCGGAAGGAGGACGTCATCGCCGGTCCCTGAGTCGGGTACCAGCCGGTCTCGCCGTACGTCGGGTACGCACCGTCGAGTGCGATGCTGCGGATGCTCTCGGGATGGCGCCCGGCGAAGACCTGGGCGAAGAACGTGCCGTAGGAGTCGCCGTAGAGATCGAGCCGGCCGAGACCGAGCGCGTCCACCACGGCCGCCAGGTCGTCGGCGGACAGCGCCGTGGAGTAGTCGTCGCTGCGGTCCCCCAGGCTGCGGCCACAGCGTCCCGCCGCGACCGAGTACGCGATCACCAGGTTCTGCAGGTCGGGGCAGTCGATCGGCTGGGACCGGCCGGTGCCCCGTTGATCGACGAGCAGGAGGTTGCGGCGTTCGAGGAGCGAGCCGTACATCGCCGCGTACCACGGTCCGGTGCCGGTCGTGGAGTAGCCGGGGCCGCCCTCGTGCGGCACCAAGGTGCTGAGCGCCGGGCGGGTCGCGTCGCGGGCGGCGACGAAGGCGAAACCGACCCGGACGGTGCCTGCGGCCGGGTCTCCCGGCTCCCAGGGTCGGTCGACATGCCCGCACAACGCCCGGCGCACGACCCGGCACGGGCGCAGCGTGAGACTGCCCACGGTGACCGGGTCCCCGGCGGCCGCCGGCTCCGCCGGTGGCGGGGCGCGCCGGACCGCCGGCACCGGACGCTCGGGATCCGCCGACGCTGCGGCGACGCCGCCCACGCCCATCGCTGCGGCCAGCGCCAGTGCCAGAACCGGGATCCCCGCGACGCGCATGCGCGCCAGCATGCCAGACCTCGCACCTGCTCAGTGGGCGCCGAGATCCACCTGCAGGGTCAGCGTGATGGACCGACCGACCTCGATGTCCTCGGCGCGCCGGATGGCATCCCGCAGCGGGACGGCGTACGTCCCGTCCTTGGGGAAGAGCGACGTGGTCCAGGTCGTCCGACCGATGGTGGCCGTCACCGGGATCATCCCCCAGCCGTAGGTCACGTGAGCCGCGACGAGCTGCAGCTCCGCCGCATCGTCGTCGGGGACGGAGACGAAGTGGTAGGGCGACGGGCCGCGCCAGTGCCACACGACCGCCTCGAACTCCAGCTCCATGACAGGAGCCTACGGCGGGCTGCGGATCAGTCGCGGTCGTGACGGTCGGCCACCCACGACCCGTGGTCGCAGTGGTAGACGTGACCGCCCACGTGGCCGGACGGGCGCTGGCAGGTCAGGGTTCCGCCGTTGAGCCGGGAATCGCACATCGGGACCACTCCTCTCTGTCCTTGAGGACCACCGGGGATGTCACCTGATACGACGCGAAGCCCGTCGTCCGGGTTGCCCGGTCGGGGTCCAGTAGACGCCGAGGTCGTCGGCCAGGGGCGCATTCGGGTGCAGATGGCTCGAACGGGCCACCCCCGGAGTCGGGGTGGGTCAGCGGTAGACGGCCCGGGCGGGGGTCCGACACGCAGCCGATCGGCGACCGAGCCGGCGGCTGATCACCGCGAACGCGACCAGACCCAGCAGGATCCACGGGAGCGAGGACAGCACCAGGACCAGGAGGAGCAGGGCGCCGAGCACCCCGAGAACGGTGGGCACCGGAGCGCGGCGCGGAGCCCCGTGACCTCGCGGAACGCCGACCCGGGTGCGCACCGGGGAGGCCAGCGAGGTCCAGGGCGTATCCCCCGGGAGGTCGGTGAACAACGGCGGCAGCTCGCCACGGGTCCGGGCGGTGTAGACCGCCGAGGTCCGCTCGCCGTGCTCCTCGAGGGTCAGCCGACCCGCCGCGTAGTGCTCGCCGAGCAGGCGCGCGGCCTGGTCGCGCTCGGCGTCGCTCAGCCGCAGCTGGTCCGGCGTGATGCGCTCGGTCATTCCACGTCCCCGTCCGCAAGCAGGCCGTAGAGCTTCCGACGGGTCTCAACCAGGAGCTGGAGCGCCTCGCGGCGCTGCTGCTCGGTGCCGGTCGTCACCACCTGCCAGACCGCGTTCATCAACGCACCGATCTCCGGCTTCAGGTTGGTGAACGCCGCTGGGTCCTCGGACTCGGGAGCCTCGAACGGGGCCCAGACGCCGGCGAGCTCGTCGGGATGCTGCGCGACATAGGCTTCTCCCTCCTCGGTGAGCCGGAGGGTACGCCGGCCCTCTGCGGCGTCTGCCGCGACCAGGCCCTCGTCCTCCAGCTGGGAGATCGTCGGATAGACCGAGCCCGGGCTGGGGCGCCAGGCGCCGCCGCTGCGCTCGACGATCTGCTGGATCACCTGATAGCCGTTGCGCGGCCCCTCTCGGAGGACGTCGAGGATCGCCGCGCGCACGTCCCCGCGGCGGGCTCGAGGACCACGAGCCTGCATCCCCTGCGCCAGCCCGAACAGCCCGCCGATCCAGGGTGGTGGGCCTCCCCTGCCGCGAGCTCCCCCGTGCCTCTCCCAGTCCATGACAGCCTCCGAAGCGATGTGTTGACGATATATCGCGATAGTACTCCGACAGTCTCTCAGGTCAAGAGGCAGGCATTCTGCGCCGCGGTCCGGGCATGCGTTCTACCCTGGGCGCATGCCTCGGCTGCGCGCCTCCTCCCCCAGCGTCCGGGCCCGGTGGGCGCCCGGCCTGGTGCTGGCGACCCTTGTCCTGCTGGCCGCCGCCGCCCTGACACNNCTCCCGGGGCGGCCTCGGCGGCCTGGACCGGCGACTCGGCCCGGGGGCCGGCGCCACGAAGCCAAGCCGCCGCGTCCGCCGTGCCGGGTGTGACCCTCAAGCCAGCCCTGAAACGGCTGCTCGCCCGGGTCAACAGCGCCCGCGAGCGTCACGGCCGCAAGCCCTTGCGCGCCACCGTCTGCTTGACCACGAAGGTCGCCCAGCCCTGGGCGAGGCACATGGCCGCCACCGAGAACATGGTCCACCAGGACATGAGCGTGCTCTTCGAGTCCTGCCCCGGCCTGACCCGGGTCGGCGAGAACATCGCCATGGGCTACCCGACCCCCCGGGCCGTGATGAAGGGCTGGATGTCGTCGGAGGGCCATCGTCGCAACATCCTCGACAAGCGCTTCCGCAAGATCGGCCTCGGTCTGGCCAGGACCGCCGACGGCACGCCGTACTGGGTGCAGGACTTCGGGCGCTGACCCCCGCCGGTCCGCGACACGGACCTGACGGGTTGGGCGGTATCTCATATCTGAGATAACGTGGCGGTATGACCGAGGACTACAAGAACCGGATCGGCAACCTGATCCGCGACGCCCGCAAGCACCGCGGCCTCACCCAGGCCCAGCTCGCCGAGCTCCTCGCCACCAGCCAGAGCGCGATCAACCGGATCGAGAAGGGTCACCAGAACCTCTCGCTCGAGATGCTGGCGCGGATCGGGGCGGCCCTCGACTCCGAGATCGTGGCGCTCGGCGCCGGCCCGACCCACCTGCGGGTGACCGGTCCCACCCGGCTGTCCGGAAGCATCGACGTCAAGACGTCCAAGAACGCCGGCGTGGCGCTGCTGTGCGCCTCGCTCCTGAACCGTGGGCGCACCACCCTGCGCAAGGTCGCCCGGATCGAGGAGGTCAACCGCCTGCTCGAGGTGCTCAACTCCCTCGGGGTGCAGACCCGCTGGCTCAACAGCGACAACGACCTGGAGATCATCCCGCCGCGCGAGCTGGACCTCGACCACATCGACGAGGCTGCGGCCCGCAGGACGCGCTCGGTGATCATGTTCCTGGGCCCGCTGATGCACCGGGCGGACACCTTCGAGCTGCCCTACGCCGGCGGGTGCAACCTCGGCACCCGCACCATCGAGCCGCACATGGCCGCGTTGCGCCCGTTCGGTCTCGAGGTGAAGGCCTCCGAGGGCAACTACCACGCCAGCGTCAACCGGGCCATCGAGCCGACGCGTCCGATCGTTCTCACCGAGCGGGGCGACACGGTCACCGAGAACGCGCTGATGGCCGCCGCCCTGCACCCGGGCACCACCCTCATCCGCAACGCTTCCTCGAACTACATGGTGCAGGACCTCTGCTTCTTCCTCCAGAAGCTGGGCGTCGACGTCGAGGGCGTCGGCACCACCACGCTCACCGTCACCGGCCGGGCCTCGATCGACGTCGATGTGGACTACGCCCCCAGCGAAGACCCGATCGAGGCGATGTCACTGCTCGCGGCGGCCATCGTCACCACGTCATCGATCACGATCACCAGAGTGCCGATCGAGTTCCTCGAGATCGAGCTGGCGCTGCTGGAGGAGATGGGCTTCGAGTACACGCGGTCCGAGGAGTACCTCGCCCGCAACGGCAGGACCAGGCTCGTGGACATCACCACGAGGTCCTCCGAGCTGCACGCCCCGCTCGACAAGATCCACCCGATGCCGTTCCCCGGCCTCAACATCGACAACCTGCCGTTCTTCGCGGTGATCGCGGCCGTGGCCGATGGCCAGACGCTGCTGCACGACTGGGTGTACGAGAACCGAGCGATCTACCTCACCGAGCTCACGAAGCTGGGCGGCCAGGTGAAGCTGCTGGACCCGCACCGGGTGATGATCGAGGGGCCGACCCACTGGTCGGGCGCCGAGATCGTCTGTCCGCCGGCGCTGCGGCCCGCCGTGGTCATCCTGCTGGCCATGCTGGCCTCGAAGGGGACCTCCGTGCTGCGCTCCACCTATGTGATCCACCGAGGCTATGAGGACCTGGCCGAGCGGCTCAACCACCTGGGCGCCAACATCGAGCCCTTCCGCGACATCTGAGGACTCAGCGGGCCGTCCAGCGCGCCACCACCGGAGCCGAGGCCACGCTCTGGGCCGTGGCCGTCCAGGCCCTCGGCGTGGACAGCAGCTCGATCCCGGTGACCTGAGCGCCCCGGGTCGGCACGTTGACCACCCAGGTTCGCTGGCTCTCCGAGCTCAGCGGGTCGAGGGAGGACGGCTTGTCGGCGGCGGTCCACTGCCACCAGGGACGGAAGGCCCCCTGCAGCACGACGTGCTCGACCTGCCCGCCGGCCAGGGTCACCCGGGCCGTGTAGTCGCACCCGGTCCCCCTGCAGTACCACGACAGGTCCGACCCGTCGGGGTCGATCGCCGCCCGGCCCGCCGCCGTGGTGGGGTCGAAGGTCCGGACTGCGTTGCCGACGTACTCCAAAGGTGAGTACACCTGGGTGGCACCCGGGTTCGACGCGTTGGAGCGGGTGATGACCACGCTGGCCACGGCGATGTCCCGCTTCGCCGGCAGTCCTCCGTCCGGACCGTTGACGCCCTGGGACTCGGTGGTCGCGGCGACGGGGTCCCAGCCCCGTGTGAGGGAGTTCCACCGGGCGTAGCCGGTGGGCGAGGAGTCACTCAGGAAGACCCGGCCGCCGTCGTAGGCGTAGCCGCCGTCCGCGTTGCGCACCGTGGGCCCGCCCTGGAGCCACCGTTGGATTCGCGCGGCGTTGACGTCGGAGAACATGGTGTAGCGCCGGTCGCCGGGCTGATCGCCGGCGCCGCCCTGCATCGGGTCCTGCTTCCAGCAGCCGGGGCCGGCAGCCACCAGCAGGTGGTCGCTCACACATCGGGACTCTCGGCTCGCGGGCACCTGGGGCGACAACAGTTGCCGCCGGACCCTGTCGTAGCCCCAGGCGGAGCCCTTCAGGCTGCCACCCGCGTGCGGGTAGGTCCCGGCGTCGTACTCCGTGCCTGCGTGGCCCAGACCGAAGGCGTGGCCCTGCTCGTGGAGGAACGAGCCGTCGTACGTCTCGTCGCCGACTCCCGAGCCTCCTCCGCCCAGGCCGCCCCCGAGCAGGCCCTGGGCGTCGGTCGAGGTGTCCCAGCCGATCAGCGGGGCGTAGTACTGCGTGTTCGTCGGCCCCTCACCGTTGGCGGCCCTGATCCCCGTCAGGATCGTGAGCACACTGCTCATCGCGGCGAAGTCGTCGCGCTGCTGCTCCAGGCCGGCGAGCCGGTACGCCGGCTGCGGCAGCCCCCCGGTGTCCACCCGAGGGGCGACCACCAGATCCGGCCAGATGGCGCGTTTCGCCGGGTGCGTCCCCATCTGGAGCCGGGAGATCGGCCAGGCCGCCGCGAGGTCGGCCTTGACCGAAGCAGAGGCGTCCCGGATCTCGGACCAGGGGGTCTCGACGGTCGAAGGAGTGGCTCCGAAGAGATAGAAGGGGAGGACCTGGAGCCGCAGGGTGGTGTCCGCTCCCACCACGACGGCCCGGCGCTGGCTGCGACGGAAGCCGTCCGCCACCGCAGAGAGCCTGAGCCGGGGAACAAGGGCGCGGGCCGGCAGGGTCGCCCACCAGGTCCTCGCGGCGTACCTCGGCCCGCCGTCCTCGGTCGACGGCAGCGTTCCGGGAGTCCGGAGCTGGAGCGTCGTCGTGAGCCGGCTCCCCCGCCACACCTCGAGGTGGGGGTTCCTGACCTTGGCCGGCGTGAATCGGACCAGGACCAAGGTGGCACGACGGCCGCTGAGGGTGAGGTGCTGGGTGGGCCCGGAGGTCGGTGTCCAGGAGCGCCCTCGGGCTCCGATGACGTGGGTCTGCGCGAGCTGCAACGATGCCAGCGACAGCCGGGGAGCCAGCGTGGCGACGCGCGCGGGGCCGGCTGCGGCCGATCTTTGGGCCGATCCCTGGGCCGATCCTGGCGCCAGGACCGCGACGACCAGAGCCCACGTCACGACGGACGCGAACGCTCGAGCACTCCACCTCACGGGCTGCGGTATCCCCTTTCCCCGAGAGGCCGACTGATCGGCAACTCTAGGAGCGGAGCTGGAGCTCTCGTGGGGTTTTGCGCAGACTGCCGAGCCCGGTCCGCACCAGCAGGTCGAGGCCCTTATGACCGGTCAGTCGAACAGGGTCGCCACCCAGCCACGGGCGTGCAGCGGCGCGACGGGTGGAGCCGTCATGTCGCCGGTGATCCGAGGCAGCTGCGCGGTGTCGTGCACCGACCGCTCGTGCCAGTCGAGCTCGGCCTCGACCAGCGCGCCGAGGTCGGCGCGCTGCAGGAAGACGCCGTGACGCTCCGGGCATCGGCTCACGTGCGCATCGCCGAGACGATGCTCGACCATCTCCGCTCCACACCGCGGGCACGCGAGGCTGTCCATGGCCCGACGCTACTCCGCGGTCGGGCGGCCACCGGGCTGGCGCGCCGACGGCGACACGCCTGGACCGGAGGTCCTCGGACCGTGGCCGCGGGACCTTCCGACGGCCATACTGAGCACGCTCCTGGTCACCTGCGAGCACGACCACGACCGGCGGCCGCCAGGCCACCGGAGCCGAGAAAGGGACGAGCATGCACCCATCCGACGCGTCGCCGCCGGACCGCATCGCCAACCTCCAGCCGCTCTGGGAGTCTCGGGAGAAGGAGCAGAAGGCCTGGTACTGGTACGACTGGGCCAACTCGGCCTACGTCACCACGATCGGGACCGTGCTGCTGGCGCCCTATCTCATCTCGGTCGCGGAGCAGGACGCCTGCGGCTTCATCACCGACGACACCAACACCTGCACCGCCGACCTCAGCATCATCGGGGTCGCCGTCTCGCCAGGCTCCCTGGTCGCCTACACGATCGCAGCGGCCACGCTGCTGTCCGCCTTCATCCTGCCGGTGGTCGGTGCGGCCGCGGACCGCTCGGCGCGGAAGAAGCTGATCATGGCGGGGTTCGCGTGGGCCGGCAGCCTCGCAGCCGCCCTGCTGTTCTTCGTCTCCGGCACCAACTGGCAGCTGGGCGTGGCGATGATGTTCATCGCCAACATCTGTCTGGGCGCCTCGCTGGTCGTCTATGACGCGATCCTGTGCGAGATCGCCGCCCCGGACGAGCGCGATGCCGTCTCCTCGAAGGGCTGGGCCCGGGGATACCTCGGCGGCGGGCTGCTGCTGGCCGTGAACCTGGCGCTCGTCACGATGCACGACACGTTCGGCCTCAGTACCGGGATGGCGGTGCGGATCAGCATGCTGAGCGCGGCTGTCTGGTGGGCCGCCTTCACGATCATCCCCTACCGCGGCATCCGCAACCATCAGCCGCAGGCGGTGGAGCGCGAACCCGGCGGACTCGTCCGGCAGAGCTTCGGACAGCTGTTCGCCACGCTGCGCGACATGAGGAACTACCCGCAGACGCTGCTGTTCCTGGTCGCCTACCTGTTCTACAACGACGGCATCCAGACCGTGATCACCCAAGCGTCGACCTACGGCGAGAAGCAGCTGAAGTTCGGGACCAGCGTGCTGATCGGCACCATCTTGCTGGTCCAGTTCGTGGCCTTCTTCGGAGCGCTCCTGTTCGGCCGGCTGGCGGCGCGGATGGGCAGCCACAGGGTGATCCTCGGCGGGATCGGGATCTGGGCCGCGATCGTGATCGTGAGCTTCTTCCTCCCCGCCAGGAACGTCGCGCTGTTCCTGCTGCTCGCGGTGGGCATCGGACTCGTGCTCGGCGGCACCCAGGCCCTGTCCCGGTCCTTCTTCAGCCTGTTGATCCCACGCGGCCGGGAGGCGGAGTACTTCTCGCTGTACCAGGCCGCCGAGCGCGGCACGAGCTGGTTCGGGGCCGCGGTGTTCGGCATCGTCCACCAGATGACCGACTCCTACCGGCCGGCGATCCTGGCGCTGATCGTCTTCTTCGTCCTGGGCGGGGTACTGCTCTCGCGGGTCGACCCGAAGCGAGGGATCGAGGAGGCAGGGAACGCGGTGCCCCGGGTGGTCTGAGTCACAGCCCCCCGTGGCAGGCAGCCGTTCCGCGCCCGAATCCCGCCGTGCGGGAATCATTGCCGCCGATCGACCGTTGAGAAATCCGAACGGTCTAGACGTTTTCGCGTCATGGACGAGGACCCCGAGCGTCACATCACCGTTAGCGGGGGAACAAAACCAACGGGAGGTGGCTCATGGCGGAGCGCACACTGCGCGGCGCACGGCTTGGCGGCCAGAGCTTCGAGGACGAGCGAGGCATCGAGTTCGCAGCGCGCCAGCAGGTCGGCTACCGATGCCCTCAGGGGCACGTGTTCGAGATCACGATGGCCATGGAGGCCGAGGTGCCGGCGGTCTGGGAGTGCCAGCGTTGCGGCGAGCAGGCGCTCAGCACCAGTGGTGTGAAGCCGGAGTTCAAGGCCGAGAAGCCGATTCGCACGCACTGGGACATGCTGCTCGAACGGCGCAGCGTCAAGGAGCTCGAGGACATCCTCAAGGAGCGCTTGGAACTGCTGCGCGGCGGCGAGATCGGACCCGCCCACCTACACCGCGCCAACGCGAAGAAGCGCAAGGTCTCCTGACAGGGTCGGCCGTCCTCGGCGGACCCTGGTAGGCGGGGTCAGTCCACGACGTCGCCCTGGACCACGGGTCCCTCCCCCGGTCCGGGGCGTCGGACGTCTCCTGGCTGACCGGGGGCGGGGACGCCCACCACGAAAAGCCGTCGGGCCACCGCCCTGGCCAGCAGCCGGCGCGCGAACGGCCGGGTCACCGGCAGCACGACCAGGGCGCCGAGCATGTCGGTGACGAAGCCCGGGGTGAGCATCAGTGCGCCGCCCAGCAGAATCAGAGCGCCGTCGGCGATCTCGGTCGCCGGCATCCGCCCGCTGGCGAGGGCGTCGTTGAGTGCCTGCCAGGCCCGGCCCCCCTCGCGGCGGATGATCCACGAGCCCACCAGGCTGTCGAGCACCAGCAGCAGGATCGTGGGCCAGGCGCCGATCACCTGCCCGACCTGGATCAGCACATAGATCTCGACCAGGGGCATCACCACGAACCCGGCGAAGAGCACCCAGAACGACAGTCGGCGACGACGGCTCATCGACGATTCCTCCCCCACCGCGCGGACAGCTGCGCACGGCGTTCTCTGATCCCCCACGCGGTGATCCGTCGCAGCGACTCGGTCGCGACGTCCCGGCTCATCTTGGAGTCTCCGCGAACCCGCTCGACGAACTCGATCGGCACCTCGGTGACCCGCAGCCCGGCACCCAGCACCCGGAAGGTGAGGTCGGTCTGGAAGACGTAGCCCGCGGACCTGACGGAGCGCAGGTCGATCGCCTCCAGCGCCTGACGGCGAAAGACCCGGTATCCCGCCGTGGCGTCGCGGACCGGGATGCCCAGCAGCAGGCGCACGTAGAGGTTGCCACCGCGGCTCAGCAGCTCACGAGAGCGCGGCCAGTTCACGACCGACCCGCCGGGCACCCAGCGGGAGCCGATCACCAGGTCGGCGTCGTCCAGCGCGCCGAGCAGTCGGTGCAGTTGCTCGGGCTGGTGGGACCCGTCGGCATCCATCTCCCCCACGACGTCGAAGCCCCGCTCCAGCGCGACCGCGAAGCCATGGAGGTACGCCGCACCGAGGCCGGCCTTCTCGCTCCGATGCACCACCCCCACCCGGGGGTCCGCGGCCGCCAGATCGTCGGCGATCCGACCGGTCCCGTCGGGCGAGCCGTCGTCGACCACCAGGACATCGACGTCGGGCTGGGCGCGGCGCAGCCGCTCGATGATCCAGGCGAGGTTCTCGGCCTCGTTGTAGGTCGGGACCACCATCACCACACGGCCCAGGCCGTGCTCCGGGCTCCCAGGCTCAGCCACGCCGGGCTCCGGTCAGCGTCGGTTCGGGATCGCTCGGCCCGGCAGGTGACGGCGAACGCTGCTCGACCGCCCGGGTGCGCACCGGGAGGCGCCGGAGCACCGCGACGACCAGGAGGAGCAGCGTGAGGATCACAGCTGCGCGGCCGACCCACGGGCCCAGCCGCAGCCCCGGGGTCACGCCCGAGGACAGCTGCACCTGCTCCACGAGCACCGCCCGAGTGCGGGGGGCGGCGGCGTCGCGCACGTTCCCGCCGGCATCGATCACCCCGGTGATCCCGTTGGTGGCCGCCACCACCACGTCGCGCCGGGTCTCGAGGGCCCGCAGCCGAGTGATCGCGAACTGCTGAGCGATCTGATCGGTGTGGATGAAGGTGGCGTTGCTGGTCTGCACCACCAGCAGCTGGGCCCCTTCCTCGAGCTGCGCCCGGATGCCGTCGTCGTAGGCGACGTCGAAGCAGATCGCGTCGGCCACCGGCATGCCGGCGATCGAGAGCGGGCGCGTGCGGGTGCCGCTGAGCATGTCGCGTTGAACGAGCGCGAGCTGGCCGAAGTTGCTCTTGAACACCTTGTCCCGCCACGGGATGTACTCACCGAACGGCACCGGGTGCTTCTTGGTGTACCGGTCGCCCGGCCCCGACAGCGGATCCCAGACGATGCCCTGGTTGAGCACGTCGCCGGGCCGGGGCGCGTCGGCGATCACGCCGATCAGGATGGGGACCCCGATCGCCCGCGCCGCCAGGTCCAACTGGGCATTGATCCCGGTGTCGCGGAACGGGTCGACCGCCGTGGAGTTCTCCGGCCAGAGGACGAAGTCGGGAGCAGCGACCCGCCCCGCCGCGACCTCGGACGCCAGGCCCAGGGTCGCGTCCACATGGTTGCGGGTGACCTGCCGGTGGTCGAGCAGGATGTTGGAGCCGTCGCCGGGAACATCACCCTGCACGGCGGCGACGGTCGCGGTCCCGGCCGCAGGCACGGTGTACGACGCCCACCCGGGGACCACGACCGCAAGCCCCAGCAGCCCCACCAGCGGGACGGCGGCCGCCGGACGGCGCCAACCGCCCACGAGCAACCAGGCCAGCGAGGTCCCGAGCAGGGCGAGCAGCAGGCTGACGCCGTTCGCGCCCACCCACGGCAATGCCTGGGCGAACGGGGTGTCGACCGTGGCGAACGCGAGCCGCCCCCAGGGCATCCCGCTGAACGGCCACTGTCCACGCCACACCTCGGCGGCGACCCAGGCCAGCGCCGTCCACAGCGGCCACAGCCGGAGCCGGAGCAGCACGGCGGTCACCGCGCCGAGCACCCCGAAGAACAGGGCCTCCAGGCTCGACAGCGCCCACCAGGCGTCGGTGCCGACGGCGCGCATCCAGCCGAGCAGCACGAACTCGAAGCCGACGCCGAAGGCCAGCCCCGGGACCCAAGCGGTCCGCGCCGGAAGCCCCCGAAGCAGCAGCACGAACGCGGCGACCCCCAGCGGCGCGATCGCCCCCCAGGCGACCGGCTCGAAGGCCAGGGTCGTCGCCGCACCGGCTCCGGCCGCCGCCACGGTGCGGGCAGCCAGTCCACCGGCAGAGGCTGGGCGCAGGGTCACCGGGCCAAAATACCCAACGACCCCGCACCGCGGCGATCGCAGGGACGGAGGGGGCCCTGGCGCTTCGGACCAACCCGGGCCCGACCGGCTGCCGGTCCCGTGGCTGTTGTCTAAGGGACCCGGACCCCCTCCGTCACCGTCCTCGCGGTAGCCCACCGACACCGGGCCGATCGGGTGACGGTTGGAGCCCGCCCCCGCGTCCGGCCCATCGTGGGTGGTGCACACACCGCGCACTGCATGGACGAATCCGGGCAACCTTGACCTTCCCTCGCCTCGCTGTCAACTGCCCCGCGACCTGCGAAAACGCGAGAAGTCGCAGGTCAGCGGCAGTGACCGGACCACGCGAATTTCCCGCTCGTTCGCGAACCACTCGGCGTGTCGCCCCCGACACGCCGTGCGCGCCGGGTCAGCCGTCGGCGGCGGGGACCACGACGGTCCCGGTCGCTGCCGTGGCAAGCAGGGGCTCGGGCAGCATCCGGGCGGCGCCCGGCCGCTGCGGCGTGGCCTCACCGCGCCCGACGACGTGCACCGTGAACGCGAGGTCGCGCGAGCGGGTTCCGACGCGGGTCACCTCACAGGTGATCTCGAGGAGGTCCCCTGCCCGCACCGGCTCGCGGAACTGGACGTCGGCGTACGACGCGAAGAGGCCTTCGTCACCGTCGGTGAGGATGCACATCTCGGTGGCCACGTCGCCGAACAGCCCGAGGGAGTACGCGCCGTCGACGAGGTTGCCGGCGTAGTGGGCGTGGGAGTACGGCACGTAGCGCCGGTGCACGACGCGGGTGCCGACGGTGGCCGTCATGAGGCCATCCTCCCAGCGCCCTTCCCGGCGACCGGGCCGGTGGGGGCCACCCGGTGCACCAGGTAGCTGGCGACCTCCGCAGGGGTCGTGCCCCGGGTGAAGACCCGGTCGACCCCGAGCTCGGCCGCCATCGCCTCGTCGAACCTCGGGCCACCGACGATCAGGACCGGCTGCCGGTCGGCCGGATAGGCCTCCCGGAACGCCGCCGACATCTCACGGGTGTTGAGCAGGTGGGCGTCTCGCTGGGTGACCACCTGCGAGACGAGCACGGCGTCGGCCTTCTCGGCGCGGGCCCGCTCGACGAGCTCGGGGACCGACACCTGGGCGCCGAGGTTCACGACCTTGAGCTCGCGGTAGTACTCCAGGCCCTTCTCTCCGGCGAACCCCTTGATGTTGAGGATCGCGTCGATGCCGACCGTGTGGGCGTCGCTGCCGATGCAGGCCCCCACCACGACGAGCCGGCGCCGCAGCGATCGGCGGACGGCGGCGTTGACCTCCTTGGGGGTGAGCAGGGGGTAGTCCCGCTCGACCACCTCGACCTGGGACAGGTCGACCAGGTGACTGACCCGTCCGTAGAC
>CXWJ01004335.1_pt1 | contig 15595 bp, 16 predicted proteins | sample 590841 | NCBI WGS metagenome assembly CXWJ01 (sample SAMEA3498367, study PRJEB10139) | wastewater metagenome | biome: wastewater treatment plant; material: activated sludge | place: Austria | collected 2015-01-21 | reverse complement strand
TTCTGCGTCTGGCTGCGATTGCCGAAAAGAACTCGGAGCATCCACTCGGTGAAGCGATTGTGCGCGGCGCAGAAGGACGTGGCTTGCAGTTAGTGGAACCTGAGACGTTCAATTCCATCCCTGGTCATGGAGTGGAGGCGAAAGCGGAAGGTTTTGATATTCTGTTGGGCAATCGCAAATTGATGAAAGAACGCGGCGCAGACTTCTCGAAGTTGATATCTCAAGCTGAGACCCTGGAGGCGGATGGCAAAACGGTCATGTTTCTGGCTCTGAATGGGCAGGCGGCTGGTTTGATCGCTGTGGCAGACACACTCAAGGAGCATTCGATAGAAGCGGTTCAACATCTGCATAAACTGGGTTTGGACGTGGCGATGATCACCGGCGATAACCGGCGCACCGCAGAAGCCATCGCTCGCAAGGTTGGCATTGACCGTGTGTTAGCGGAGGTCCTGCCACAAGACAAAGCGGAGGAAGTCAAAAAGCTTCAAGCACAGGGGAAAAAGGTGGCAATGGTCGGAGACGGTGTGAATGACGCACCAGCCCTGGCACAGGCGGAAGTGGGTATGGCAATCGGTTCTGGAACAGATGTAGCGAAAGAAACTGGAGATATCATCCTGATCAAGGATGATATCCGGGATGTGGTTGTAGCATTGGAAGTTGCCAAGGCGACCATGCGAAAGGTCAAGCAGAATCTTTTCTGGGCGTTTTTCTACAATGTGTTGGGCATCCCGTTGGGAGCAGGCCTGTTCTACTCCTTGGCATCGGTCATTATCAGCCCGGAATTGGCAGGCTTGATGATGGCGGTGAGTTCGGTCTCTGTAACGCTGAACACGCTGCTACTGAAAGGTTTCAAGCCTTCAATCGGTCGAGACGGCAATCTTGGTCAGGGAAGTGGTAGACCGCAACTACGTCCTGCCTCAGTTTCACTGGGAGATGATTAACTGAGTTGTTGAAAAAAAGCCCATAGGATTTATGAAGCCAATTCTATTGGTTGAAAATCTTATGGGCTGATCTTAAAAAACTTAATTTAATAAGAGGAATATAAACATGGACATGGAACATGAACAAATTGAAAAGGAAGTCGCACAGCGAAGCGCCTGGATTTATATGCCAATTTCAATTGGCGCGGCGTTGCTTTTCCTGTTGATTACATCGGTAATTGGAACTTATCCTGTAGTAGCGCGCCTTGGCGGAACGACTTGGGTCGGCTTGCTCAGTTTGATCGTTTCGATGCCGCTGGTTATCTCGCGTGTCAAGAAACAATATCGAGAGCGAAATTCATGATCGCAGGCGCTCTGATCACAATTCGTGAAGGTCTGGAAGCCTTCCTCATCGTGGGCATTCTGATCGGATACCTAGCTAAAGTTAATCGCCCACAATTCAAGATTCATATTTGGATTGGGGCGGCCGCTGCCCTGATTTTAAGCATATTTTTGGCGTTGTTTTTCCAGTATATGGCGTTACAATTTGAAGGCGTAACTGCCGAAATTTTCGAAGCGGTCGTGGCATTGCTGGCTGTCGGTGTGCTGACCTGGATGGTCTTGTGGATGCAACGCCAAAGCCGTGGGATCAAAGGCGAACTTGAGGAGAAAGCTGATGCGGCGATCTCCAGCGGCCAGGCGCTGGCGTTAGGCAGCCTGGCATTTGTTTCCGTTTTGCGCGAGGGTGTGGAAACCGCTCTATTCTTGAGCGCTGTGTTAGTCACTTCGCGGGATACGCAACTGCTTCCTGGAGCCGTGCTTGGATTAGTGCTTGCCGCTGCAATCACTTACCTGCTCTTCCGTTCCGCCATCCGACTGAACTTGCGAAACTTCTTCATCGTTACCGGGATTTTCCTGATTCTAATTGCGGCTGGACTTGTAGGCCATAGCGTGATGGCATTGCAGGAAATTGGCTGGCTACCATTAGGATCTAACATTGTCTGGAATTTGCAGGGGTTAATTCCTAACGAGAGTCTTGCCGGACGTTTATTGCATGTGTTCTTTGGATACGAGTCCGCCCCCACGCTTCTCATGGTGTTTGCGTATGCAGTCTATGTAATGTACTTCGGTGGACAATTCTTTACCACTATTCGACAGGGTGCCCCCAAACCTCTCAGGCGAATTATTGTGTGAAGACTATGACACTGAACTTTTCGCGCCGTGATTTTCTGAAGGCATCCGGTGCAGGTTTTTTAGGATTGGTTCTTGCGGAACTGCGACTCGACCAGGCTTTCGCTCAACAGATTCCCAAACAGGGCCGTGCCACAGCCAGCGGTGTAGAACTTCTTAGCGAACCATTCTACAGTGCGAAAAGAATTAAACTCTTAGGGCAAGATCAAATCGTAGATATTACAGGTGAAATAGACGGTGACAAAGGCTACGGCAATCCGTTCAATTCCAAATGGTATCAAGTTGATAGTGGATATGTTTATTCGGGCTGGCTGCAACCCGTTGATACTATCTATCAAAAGTCTAACTTCACTATTCCCAATACGGGCATTCTGGGCGAGATCACAGTTCCTTACAGTGAAGCGCGGCTGGCTCCAAGTGTCTTTGCGGATCGCGGTTACCGTATTTATTATTCCACCACGCATTGGGTCACAGATACAGTGGTGAATCGAAATGAAAAAAGTATCTGGTACAAAATTTATGACCGGCTTACACAGAAATCGTTCTACGTACCAACTCATGATATGCGCTTGATCCCACCCGAGGAAATTGCTCACCTCTCGCCGGAGGTCAAGGAAGAAAGCAAATATATCTATGTAGACTTGGAAGCACAATTTGTTACAGCCTTCGAAGGTGATAAACCCGTTCTGATGGCACGTTGCTCGACCGGTGATAAGGGAACAGAAACCCCAACAGGTGAATTTCGGACCTTTCACAAAGGACCAAGTATTCACATGACGAATCAGGGTGACGGGACAGCGAATACCTATCATTTGCCGGGCGTGCCCTGGGTGTCATTCTTCACGGGTACTGGCGTTGCTTTCCACGGAACATACTGGCACAATAATTATGGGCGTCCGAGCAGCCGTGGGTGTGTGAACCTAACACCGGATGACGCAAAGTTCATTTATCGCTGGACCAGGCCCCAGGTCCCGCCCGAAACATCTTACCTATATCAGCCTGGTAACGGGACGCGCGTCCAGGTCACATCCGTAAAGTAAAAAACACAATTCAATGTGTTCAGGAGAACAATATGAGCAGAATCAAAGTATCGAAAACCGCCTCCACAACCGAAGAAAAAAAGCGCAAGGAATGGCCCGCTGTGGTGTATTTTTGGATTTTCGGACTTGGGTTATTTAGTTATTTGATCGCCAGATTTGCATTGGATGGTTACCCTCATCCATATCATTGGCTGTTTGGACTTATAGGGGGCGTCTTCGGAATCGGTATTGGCTGGCTTTGGTATCGCTGGCGCGGCGACATTTTTTAGATCAGTATCATAGTGCAATCAGTTTTGGAACGCTCTCGGCGGGTAAACAGAAAGCCTCAGTCGATATTGAGTTGTGAGCTTGCTAATGTTTACTGCGAAACACCCAATCGCTGAAGCTGTGTTGTAGCCGGCTCGAACCCTGGATGGACTTTCAGAGATGATTGTAAATCTTTGACAGCACCCTTTGTATCCCCCAATGCTTCGCGTGCCAATGCGCGCCAGTAATAACTTTCTTCCAGTACTGGTTCACTCATTGCATCCATAGTTTTTGTAGAAAGGCCAATTACATCCTGATATCGCCCGGTATAGTAATACGCCCAATATGGCCCGGTCTGATACCACATCATTCGCCAAGGTCTGTCTTCCTCGAGAATATCCGGGTAGATGGCAAAAGCCTCATCGTAAGCCAGAGCTGCGCCGGCATAATCCTGCAACTGAACAAGGTTAGTTCCACGGTTGAACCAGGCGAAAAACTTGTCTCTACCCGTCAAAGTATAAATTTCATCCGATGCCTTTTGAGCGGCATAACGATAGTTGTATGCTTCATCAAGCTGAGGTTCTAGAATTGTTTCCACCTCTTTCTCGTGTTCCACTGGGTATACGGCAAGATAGGTGAAATTAAATGCACGCCAATAAGATTCCAGGTCTTTGTAATCCATAATTTGATTGGGACCGTAATAGGAATCCTGTAATGTAAATTGTTGGTTGGCATCGTTGTAACCGGTCACCAAGACGTAATGTCCCATCCAGCCGTCGAAGTCGCGCCCCTCGAAACCTTTTTCGATCATGATGGGAAATCCTGCAGCCAGAAAACGCTTGAGTAGTTCGATATCCCCACCCACCCGATATACAATCTCAAACTCTGTCTCCTTTTCAACATAATCAGCCAATTCATAGGGCATAACATTTTTATCGCGTGAGTTGGGCTTGGTGAACGCGGCAATGGGGCGCTGATCACCCTTCCAACCCCAATAGGAAAGCGCCATCGCCAAAGTAGTTGGACCACAATTATTCCAGGTTTGGTATTCATGCTGAACGCCTCGAGCTGTACGCTTTTGGGGATGGGCATCAATATAGCAATGGGGGATGGAGAGGCAGAAGGGGCATTGGATGGAGTCGCTGTAGATGCGATAGACGGCAGCGTGGGTAAGCCGGACTGGGGCGATACCAACGGTGTTGCCCATATATCGTTCCCCTGCGGAACAAAAACAATTTTTTCAGGAGGAGAGAGAGCATATTTGACGCGCGCCGCTAGTTCGGCGACTCGCCAACCGAATCGCTCCTGGATCGGAGGCAAATTGTAGACGAAAGGAAGCCCGATCACGAAAAGAATCAAAAATATCAGCAATCTACTTCTTGTCTTCATTACGGAGCCTCAATCCGTAACTGCTATAGAAGACGTTTCGCTTTGCGCATGAGGTTCTGCCGTAACTGTTGTGGGGCTTTTGTCCGCTTCATTTACAGACGCGTTACTCATGATTGCTTCTCTTGAGTTGGTTCCGTCACGGACGTTGAATGATGTTGATGCTGAGGCTGCGACTCTGCTGGCGAATGATCATGCCCCATGAATCGCATCATGAATAGATGTGAAAGCGGGCAAAGCAAAATCATGCCGTAGAAGATGACATTGCTTACAGGTATCTTAAAGAGATAAACCGCCGCCAGTCCAATGATGGGAATGAGACAGCAGAGAATCATAAGGAACATGTGTGACTTTTTCATGGGTATGCCTCCAGGATTTGTTGTATGACGGCCTCTGCGAGGGCAGGTTCCACCGCCACCCAGATGACCAGGTTTTTGGATTGGAAATAGAAATGCTTTTGCCCCATACCTTCGAGAAAATTAATTGATCGATTCTTCTCATTGGCTTGACTCAGTGGCGTGAACGGAGAATTGCCCTTGGCGATCTTTGCCTGCATCGCGTCAATCATTTGAGCGGCAATTGAATCTGATGGTGTACCTGCCACCCATACGGTAATTTCCTGATTGCCATAGATGCCAATTGCGCCAGCGGTGAGAGGAAATTGTTTGCCATGCAACTCTTCAAATTCAGCTATGGCTTGCGCGCCAGTTCGATAGTCCGTCCTTGGCAGGTCCCCTAATTGATCGGGTAGAGTAACGGCATCGGCAGCAATTGTTGAATCACCGAAATACGCCCATGTGAATGTCCCAACAACCAACATCATGCCCACAGCAATCAAGCCAGGTGGAATACTGCGCTTCATTGTCTGGATTATCTTGTTCTGTGTATGATTTCACAAGCGCTAAAAGGCGCATCGGCTTCATAGGCAATTTAGCGTAGCCAAAGTGAAGAAAATTTCCAACCAATCAAACACTTTAGGTACCATCAGCAAAACGGCGCATTACGAAATAGGCTAAACGCCTCTCACCTTCTCCTCCCTGTACGATATATACTCCTTCCCGAAGGAAAAAACTTTCAAAGGAGCAGCTATGGAATCTCATCCCTCTGTTACAGATCGCCCGACACGTGTCTCACCCGTTGTTTGGATTTTGGGCGCAGGGCTCGTTGTTGCCCTGGTCGCGATCTTCATCTTCAATATTTCAATTAGCACGGTTGCCTACTACGGTTTCCTGGCTTTTATGTTCGGCGGACACTTCTTCATGCATGGATCGCATGGAACACATGGTAATCATGCTGGGCGTGACCAGTCTGGTGCAGAATCGAATAAGGATGAACATACTCGACACACAGGTGGCTGTCACTAAAGGCGATGCTTCAGGCGCTATCAAGCACAAATCGTCACAAGGAGTTCCCAAATGTTATTCCAGGAGCCTGTATGTGCCAAACGCCTGAATCCCGGCAGGACTCATGACAGCATTACAGATATTGATATCTGAATCATGTGTTTTCTATGTGTTTTTCGATCCTTACAATTGACGCCAGGGCTGTCTAAAACAATAGACGTAATAAGCGCAATTTCACTGATATTGGTTTGTCTGGAGGTAGACAATGTTTAATAAAGTACACATGCCGCTCAATCGTTATGGCATGAGCGGCAAATACTTTGAAGTAACCGAATCGAGCACAAAAAACAGTTTTTGCGAACAAGAGGTAATAGAACGCCTGATCAAGGATCCACATTCGTTTAGCCAGTTCTCAACGGAATTATCTGAGAATGCACTGATAGATGCAAAGACTCAATTACACCCTCTACTTCAACAGGTTGATCTCGAGAGACTGGGTCAACGCCGCGAATTTGTGCAAGCATTTAGACAAGCGTTAGAAGGTGTAGTTGCCGAGAGAATCGCCTCATGGCTACCAAGCGTTAAGCTCGTTTATAAATTCGATTCTCGAAGGGAAAGCAGCGCAAATTGTTGGGACAATTCAATCCATCTCCTGATGTTGGTTCATCGGCTTCTGCCATCAATAAATGAGCTTGCAAAAATGCTGGATTGTGAACTATTGGAGCAACTCAAGCATATCAGTTGGTCGCGCTTTAGGGATTCCCAATCCGTACTGGAACTTCAGCAAGTCACCCCATATGAAATCCGTCATGGTGTTTGTTATGGCGCAATGTTCTATTCGTTCTATACAGCACCTGTGCAGGTTTGGCCGTTGAGGTAACCAACCAAATACTTGTCCCTCAGGCTCGGTGCCTGGATAACGTAGAAGATCTGGCAATCCGGGCGAGGATGACTTCTCGCACTCACAAGGAGTTTCCCAAATGTAATTCAAGGATCCTGTATGCGGCAAACGTATTCAGCGCGGTAAGGCTCACATCGTCATCGAATATGAAGGAGTAAATTATTTCCTTTGTTGCCCGCGTTGTCAAACGGAATTCGAACATAATCTCAGACTGTATGCAAGGCCTGAACTGGGTGAGAAGGCAAAAAAGCAACGAGTAAGAGCGCCTCACCACCGTTATATCTAGAGTCCCAATACCCTAATTTGCATGAGGCGAGTAATTGTTCGAGCAGTGTTAGCCTCAAGTACCGTCAGTTTATTGTTACCAGACAAAGGAATATATGAAATCACGATTATCAGCACTTCATTTCATTGAATCAGGAAAAGGCGAATCAACACTCGTCTTCATCCCCGGCTTAAGTGGGACAACGCGTTACTGGGATGGACGACTGGGCGCACTGGAACAAGAATATCGTGTCCTTCTGATTGATCCACTGGGCTTCGGTGATTCACCCAAGCCGCTGTCGCGCTACACCATTGATCATCATGTGGACGCGCTTTATAAAATTCTGAAAAACGAAAAGCGCTTCACGCTGATCGGCCACTCGATGGGAACCTTCCTTTCTATCGCATACGCTGCGCGGCACCCCGAACAAGTGGAAAGACTTGTGCTGGTTAGTGTTCCCTTCTTTGGCGACGCGAAAGAAGCCAGACGATTCTTCAGCCGCCAGCCTGTTCCCTATGGCTGGTTCTTCTCGAACATGGCACTTGCGGCTGTAATATGCATCATCACTCGCCGTGTCTTCGGGAGGTTGGTTCCCTATTTTCGCCGTGACCTGCCACATGAAGTTGCAGAGGATATCGTAAAGCATTCGTGGCGTTCGTTCACATCTTCGTTCTGGGAAGTCATCTGCAACTATGACGTAAGGAAGGATGCCGATACGATTGATGGTCTTCCGGTTCTTTGTATTCATGGCGACCAGGATGATACCGCTCCACTTGCCGGTGCCATGGCCCTGGCAAATGGACGGCGTTATTGGCGGGCACTGATCCTTTCAGGTGTNNTTCAGGTGTCGATCATCATCCCTGGTTGCGTGCCCCTAAAGTGTGTCAGGATGCAATTTCCGCCTCATTATTGCCATCCAACCAGGAAGATGTATACATAAATCCCTCCAACCTGACCCAGGTGTGGAAAACCACAGTCGTACCGTAAAGCTGATAACCTCCCACTTGACAAAAGTACATCGATAGAAAGAAAAAGCGAATGACAAACCTAAATCCTGCCTACAGAGTCGAACATATTAGAGCTCAAAAACTCGCCTCTCATGGAGCCTTAGCTTTCGATTGGGTGATGGTTATTCTTGGACTTTGGATGATCGGTGGTGTTCACTTGGATGCCTGGGCACACCACAAATTCGACATCGAGACATTCCTGACAGCCTGGCACGCTCTCATGTACTCTGGATATATAGCGCTAACTGGCGTTCTCCTGGGAACTTTCATCCGAAACGTATCTAGAGGTGCAGTCTGGCGGGCCGCTGTACCAGCCGGCTACGGGCTATCTCTCCTTGGAGCAGCGATCCTTCTCATTGGTGTTTTTGCGGATATGCTTTGGCACGCTCGATTCAATATCAGGCCCAGGTTAGACGCTTTGCTAAATCCCCCACACTTGTTTCTCGTATTTGGGAGTGCATTGATGATAAGTGGGCCACTACGAGCGGCGTGGAAACGTCCAGTGGGCGCCGGCCGCAGTTGGGTGAGTTTATTGCCGGCAATCCTTTCGCTGGCACTCCTGCTGGCAGGATTGTCTTTTTTCACTTCTTATTCTCATCCACTATCAGACGCCCTGCTTACCATAGCGCAGCGCCCACCCAGCGATACGCAGATGCATGGCTACGTGGGAACCGGTATGAGTTCCATTCTGCTACAAAGTACCATCATGATGGGTATTATCCTCCTTGCCGTTCGCCGATGGTGGTTGCCGATTGGCAGCCTAACTTTGATGATTACCATCGCATATGGCTTAACTGTTTCGATACACGAGAATTTCTTTCTGATACCTTTTGAAATCCTTGCCGGTCTTGCAGCCGAAATTCTGTACTGGAGGCTAAAACCAACGGCAGGTCGACCAGCCTCATTTCGTTGGTTTTCATTCGGGGTACCGTTGATTTTCTATACACTTTATTTCCTTGCGCTATCGCTCACTAATGTCATCTGGTGGACCATCTCTCTCAGAGTTGAAGCAATCCTATTGTCTGGGCTCACAGGCTGGCTGTTGAGTTATGCGTTCCTGCCTCCTCCCGCCATTGATAAGCCAGAGATATAAGTGCCAAGACATGATTGAATTTATTAGTACCCTTTCCATGAAAAAACGATGGTTTTTGATCATTCTGCCGGTAACTGTTGTATTGATCATTTTCCATTCACCCGCGTTCGCACAGGATGGGGAAACGGACGAACCATACTATATTGTACAGGAGGGCGATTCTCTCTGGGGAATCGCGGCGCGGTTCGGAATCGATGTTCAGGATCTGCAGCTGGCAAATGATATCAGCGATACGAGCCAGATCAGCGTCGGCATGCGTTTGGTGATTCCCGGCTTGACCGGTGTGGAGAGGCGTCTTGATACGATCGTGGTCATGTATGGTGAAACACTTCGCAGTCTGAGTCGAAATTATGCGATTTCAGAATCAGCTCTGGCTCACTTGAATCGCCTTATCAGCCCGGCGGAATTGTACGCCGGCGCGACGCTCATAGTTCCGTTCATCGAAAATCAAGAATCGTCTGGCGTGGGGCGCACGAATTTGACTCCGGGGCAGTCCCTGCTCGAACTGGCTGTATTGCGTGGTGATGATGCGTGGAAAATCGCTTTGGAGAACAACCTGTCGAACACGTGGTCCGCAGTGCCGGGCAGTGGGCTGAGCGTGGGTGATAACTCATCAGCGGATGCGCCGGCCGGTTTGCCGGAAGCAGTTACCAAGGTCGAGATCGATCCGTTGGTTATGATTCAGGGTGGGACGGAAGTTGTCAAAGTCTACCTACCACAAGGTATCACGCTGCGCGGTTCGCTGGGAGATCGCACTCTGAACTTTTTTCCGCAGGATTATGGCTATGTTGCTTTGCAAGGTATCCATGCCATGACGTCACCAGGTCTTTACCCACTGACCTTGGCGGGCGAACTACCCGGTGGAGAACACTTTTCTTTTTCGCAGAATGTACTCATTCAAGATGCTAAATTTCCTTATGATCCCAGCCTGCAAGTTGACCCAGTTACCGTGGACCCGGCAGTGACCGGACCCGAAAGCGAACTGTGGGCATCATTGGGCGTGCCCGTCACATCGCAGAAAATGTGGACAGGGCTGTTTGTCAGCCCAGTGCCACCAGAATTCACTGAATGTTGGCCTTCCCTTTTTGGCAATCGACGCTCCTATAACGGCAGCACCTATGATTATTTCCACAGCGGTCTGGATTTCTGTGGTCAGGTTGGAACTGAACTTTATGCCAGCGCTCCTGGGAAAGTTGTTTACACTGGTGAATTGACTGTGCGTGGGGGCGTGGTGGTAATTGATCATGGCTGGGGAGTTTATACAGCCTATGACCATCTTTCGAAAAGCCTTGTCCAGCCCGGCGATATGGTTCAACCCGGACAAGTGATTGGATTGGGTGGAGCAACGGGTCGTACTACAGGACCGCACCTGCATTGGGAGGTGTGGGTCGGTGGTGTACAAGTTAATCCAGTAGATTGGCTGGAAAGAGCTTATCCCTAATAATAAGCAAAAACACCTATTGATAAACAGGCGAAACCGCGCTTCAATCTTCCTCACGGACTTCATACAATTAATAAAATTCGTTTTTCATGCTCGGATTTCATTCCGCTTCATGTAGAGAGGCTTTATGCCAAAACAATTGACCAAGATTCTGAAATTGTTCATCACATTACTCGTGCCAATCCTAGTGATCGGTGGTGCTACCAGTCTGTTAGCTACAGACTCGTATCTGGCGTTTGAATACAACAAAACGAGTTTTCCCCCGGATACGTTTGGGTATTCCCAGCGACAGCGATTTGTGCTTGCCTCAACCAATATTCATTATGTGCGTGCTCATCTTCCAAGCGATGAACTTTCCAGGCAGAGTATGAACGGTGTTCCTGTTTACACAACGCGCGAGGTGTCACACATGGCGGATGTACGAGCAGTCTTTCAATCTGTTTTCCGGGTGGGACAGATGTCATTAATTGTATTTCTTCTTCTGAGTTTCATCTTATGGCGCTCTGGCGAACGAGCCTCGCTGACGTCAGCGGTTAAGTCAGGCGGTATTCTGACTTCAGGAATGATCCTATCCATTGCCTTGCTGGCAATATTTTCCTGGCAATTCTGGTTCAATAATTTTCATCTGATCTTCTTCAAACCAGGTTCATGGCTGTTTTCCTATTCTGATACGCTCATCCGCCTGTTTCCCGTGGAATTTTGGTTTGATGCGACCCTGACAATTTCCGTGCTCAGCTTTGTTGGCGGAATCATCCTGGCGCTGTTCGGCTGGCGTCTTGAAAAGACAGCTACAGCGATACAAAGTTGAATGACGATTTTGAAACCGAGAAAGTGGTGAAAGGAGTCCAGTCATGAATATCGGAATTATGTTCAAACTCCTGCATACTTTGGAGCAGTTGCGAAAGCATGAAAGCTGGACGCGCCAGCAATTGGAGTCATATCAAGGGAAAGCCTTGCACGACCTGCGCTCGTATACTTATCAGCGCTCACCCTTTTATCAAAAGTTCCATAAAGGTCTATTTGAACGTCCTCTCCATGAATTACCCGTTCTGACCAAAGCCATGCTGATGGAACATTTCGATGAATTGGTAACCGATCGAACACTGCGCTTGGATGATGTCCGCACCTTCGCATCCCAGGGAAAGGCTGGAGAACAATTCAACAATCGTTATTGGGTGAATGCCACTTCGGGTAGCAGTGGTCATCCAGGGTTCTTTCTGTTCGATGAAACGGAATGGGCATACGTATTAGCCTCCTTTGCCCGCAGCCAGGAATGGTCCGGAGTTCGAATCAACCTAACCCAACGTCAGAAGATGGCGACCGTGACTTCGATCAGCCCTTGGCATATGTCATCTCAAGTGTCAGCAACTGTGAAGAGCTGGTGGCGTCCTTCCCTGCGTCTGTCAGCCAGTCAGCCATTATCCACGACAGTTGCACAACTCAATGAGTGGCAGCCCGAGGTATTGATTGCTTATGCCTCGATGGCTGGAAGTCTGGCAGAGGAACAACTCGCACAACGACTACATATCAAACCTAAAGTGGTATATGTCGCCTCGGAGGTCCTGACGTCACAAACAAAAAAACTGGTACAGGAAGCCTGGGGCGATGAACCCTATAACCAGTATGCAGCGACTGAAACCGCCAGTATCGCCGCCGAACACCAATCCTGCCGGCACATGCATTTCTTTGAAGATCTGGTGATCACAGAAGTCGTTGACGAACACTATCAACCTGTGTCTCCAGGGGAATATGGTGCAAAACTATTGGTCACGACTCTGTTCAGTCGCACTCAACCGCTGATTCGTTATGAGTTGAATGACAGTGTTCGTGTCAGCACAGAGCCTCGCACCTGTGGATTGCCTTTTGCTTTATTGGATAGTATACAAGGTCGCGTGGAGGATAGCCTTACCCTGCCTGCCATCTCTGGTGGTGAAGTTCTCGTGCGCCCGCTCGTAATCAACCGCATTATGGACATTGTCCCAGTCAGTGGATGGCAAGTGATCCAACAAGCAGACAATGGATTGGTGCTACTTCTCAGCAGCCTGCGCGATGGAATATCAGACGAAAGACTCGTTGATCAAGTCACCAGCTCGTTGGCTCAAGAAGGAGCGCGTGTACCTTACATTCGCGCACAGCATGTGACTCAAATTCCAAAGATGGCTTCGGGCAAAGCGCCTTTGATCAAGGCGTATCGCCCACCTTCTGGGCATGAGTAATTACAAGGACAAATTGAAAGCCTGCAAAGCAAGTTCAAATTCCAGATGGCAGGGTAGCAAAATGGACTCCTACTCGAATATGCTCACTCCCTGATGGGTTTTTCCCTGCGGCGCTTGCTGACTGAACCACCGTCGTAGGATTGGATTTGGACGGATGAATAAGGCATTGATCGCCACGGGGCCTGCTACACCAATCAGGAAGGAAAGCCAATAGGAAAATTGCAGATTGTCGGTGATTCTGAGAATCTTTTGACCCCAATAATCCTGAATGGGCACTTGAAAAACAAGGATGACCAGCGATGCTTGACCGATGTATCTGAACAGGGAAGAAAGCCAACTCACTTTTTCCATCTGTTTCGAGATTGAGAGCATCAACAGGATGCCCAACAGAGCCTCCAACGTATTGACAGGCAGGGACTCGAACAAACGGGTATTGAAGTCAATCGTCGCGGGGAAATACCAGACAAGGAATAACAATGATATTCCAGAAATAAGTAAAGTAAATGGATTTTCCAAAATGAAGCCATGTTGCACTTGATTGAGTTCATATCCCAGAATGAAAAAGAAACCGCTGACGAAGATGATGTCCAAACTATAGGGCAAACCAAACACTGTGAGTTCCCTTCCTAAAATGTTTAGTTCAAACGGCCAGAAAAGGGCAATTCCGTATAAGCCTCCAATGTAAAGAACCAAAAGAAATGCCGAGCGCAAAGGGAAGTTATATCTGCCGCGGGTTGCCCGAAAGTAAAAATAGGCAAAGAGGCTTACTGCAAACAAATGGGGCAAAAACCACAACTGTACCCAATCCAGATAATACCCGTTGCCATATAAGGCTTTGATCAGGCGCCGGCTGGCTTCCGGGATACCCACATTTGAAAACGAAATACTCGTGAAATAGATGAACAAGATCATGAACAGAAACGGCTTGAGTACCCGGCTGAAACGGTGACAGGCGTACTTCCAAAAAGGCAGATCAGGATTGAAGAACATGCCAGACATAAAAAAGAACATGGGCATGTGGAATGAGTAAATCAATTTATGGAAGAAAGGGGAAATTAGCGCGAAATCATTATGACCCATTACTACCAACGTAATGCCGATCCCTTTTGCAATATCCACATAACCAACGCGTTCCGTATCAATGACAGTTTCGGAAATCGTTTGATCCAGTTTTATGGTTTGGCTCTTGCTTGTCATGGAAATCCTTGAAAACATTTATTGGTTACTCCAAAGTATATGAGTTTGTCTGCCATCATTACAGTGTGAAAATTGCCTATTACGATATAGGCGATTTGGCTGTTGGTATGCCAGCATCCAAAAGCCCTTCTTCCAGTGATCTGCCGGCGTTCTGTCAACATCGGTTGCTTCTGAGATGACCGGCTTGGCAGCGCCGGTTAGCGATGATTACTTTCTGTTCGCGATAGGTAGTTTTGCCTATATTGCCCACGCTTAATTGCGCTCGTGTTGGTATATGGTTGGTGCTATCCTGAATGTAGAGACAAACGAAAGGCTCCTGATCAATGACCCTGGCTCGTCGAAATCTCGTTCAAGACAAAGTCCGCCTGATGCTTAGTATTAGCGGAGTTGCATTGGCTGTCATGCTGATCCTGATCCTCAAGGGTTTTCTTTCAGGGATGAATCGCCAGATCACTGCGTATCTCGACCATTCATCCGGTTCGCTGGTTGTAGCGCAAGAGGATGTGGTCAACCTGCTGGGGGCAACATCCCTCCTGCCAAATGGAATCAGCCAAAAGACGGAAGCGATTCGTGGTGTGGATCAGGCGATCCCGATCCTCTCGCAATTTGTGATTCTCGATTTACATGGGAAGAAACAACCTGCATATATGATTGGGTATGAAGCCGACCTGGGTGGTGGTCCCTGGGAGTTGGTCTCGGGACGCGAGCCGGTCTCGAAACGGGAAATTGTCTTTGACCAGGTGCTTGCTAATCGTCATGGCTTGAAGATCGGAGAGGAAGTCGAAGTGTTGGGGAGTGAATTCACCATTGTTGGTTTATCAAAAGGCACTGCCTCGTGGATGACAAGCTTCTTCTTTGTTCGCAAACGGGATGCGGAAGATTTGTTATTGTCACCCGGTGCGACCAGCTTCCTCCTATTGAACATTTCCAATGGCGCAGACCTGGATGAAACCCTGCGCCGATTGAACAATCTATCCGGTGTCAACGCCCTCACCAAGCAGGAAATGGCTGCGAATGATCTCAAACTATTTGCCAAGGTTTTCTCCGCACCGTTGAAACTAATGGTGGGAATTGCCTTTCTGGTCGGGACGATGATCGTCGGGTTGGTCATTTATACAGCCACTGTGGAGCGCCAACGGGAGTACGGGGTGATCAAAGCTGTCGGCGCGCAGAATCGTTTTCTCTATCAAGTTGTGTTGATACAAGCCCTATTTGCTTCCGTCACTGGTTCTTTGCTCGGTGTCCTACTTGCGAATGGCGCCGCCCAATGGATCATGTCAACTCGTCCTCAATTCCTGATTGTCTTTGATCTCATGGATATGAGTCAGGCTTTGATCGCGGGCATAGGT
>CXWJ01052021.1_pt1 | contig 15596 bp, 15 predicted proteins | sample 590841 | NCBI WGS metagenome assembly CXWJ01 (sample SAMEA3498367, study PRJEB10139) | wastewater metagenome | biome: wastewater treatment plant; material: activated sludge | place: Austria | collected 2015-01-21 | reverse complement strand
CGGTCCTACGTCGAGGCCAGCAAGGCGAACCGGGTCACCGGCAAGGAGCTGCGGGTCTATGCCAGCGAGGGCAGCTTCCGGGTGACCCCGTCCGACGTCCAGGCGGCCGCTGTCTTCGCGGGCCTGCGGCCGGTCGACGATCCCGACGGCTGGGGCTACGAGGCCGAGGACCGGTGGGGGGTGCTTAGCACGGCGGCGGGGGAGGTGCGGGTCCCGTCCGAGCCGGGCCGCTACCAGGACTACTACACGCAGTTCGCCGCCGCCTGCCGTGGCGAGGCGGCCCTCCCGGTGACCGCCCGGGAGGGCGTCCGCACGGTGGCCGTGCTCGACGCGGCTCGGCGGAGCGCGGAGACCGGCCGCACCGTCCACCTCGGCTGAGGCTGCGGTTGGTTGGTTCACCATGGGATGACGCCGAAGCCGCACTTCCCACGACGAGTTCGGCGAGGGAAGCGCGGGTCGACCTTCATCCCATGGTGAAACCGCAACCACCGCAACCACCGGGGCCGGGGGCGGGGCGTGCAGCCCCAGTACCCTGAGCCGTATGACGTCCGTCGGCCTTGGCATGCCTGAGCTGCCGCCCCCCGTGCTCGCACCGCGCAGGCAGACCCGGCAGATCAGGGTCGGCAAGGTCGGGGTCGGCAGCGAGCACCCCGTCTCGGTCCAGTCGATGACGACGACCCTGACCGCCGACATCAACAGCACGCTGCAGCAGATCGCGGAGCTGACCGCTGCCGGCTGCGACATCGTTCGGGTGGCCTGCCCCAGCGCCGACGACGCCGAGGCACTGCCGGCGATCGCGCACAAGTCGCAGATCCCCGTGATCGCCGACATCCACTTCCAGCCGAAGTACGTCTTCGCCGCGATCGAGGCGGGCTGTGCCGCCGTACGCGTCAACCCCGGCAACATCAAGCGGTTCGACGACCAGGTCAAGGAGATCGCTGCGGCAGCCAAGGATCACGGGACCTCGATCCGGATCGGCGTCAACGCCGGCAGCCTCGACAAGAGGTTGCTGGAGAAGCACGGCAAGGCTACCCCCGAGGCACTGGTGGAGTCCGCGGTCTGGGAGGCGAGCCTGTTCGAGGAGCACGGCTTCCACGACGTCAAGATCTCGGTCAAGCACAACGACCCGGTGGTGATGGTGCGTGCCTACGAGCTGCTCGCCGAGGCCGGGGACTGGCCGCTGCACCTGGGCGTCACCGAGGCCGGACCGGCCTTCCAAGGGACCATCAAGTCCGCGGTCGCCTTCGGGGCGCTGCTCAGCCGCGGCATCGGGGACACGATCCGGGTCTCCCTGTCGGCGCCACCGGTCGAGGAGGTGAAGGTCGGGCTGCAGATCCTGGAGTCGCTGAACCTCCGGCCCCGGCGGCTCGAGATCGTGTCCTGCCCCTCGTGCGGACGGGCTCAGGTCGACGTCTACACGCTGGCCGACCAAGTCACCGCGGGCCTCGACGGGCTCGAGGTGCCGCTGCGCGTGGCCGTGATGGGGTGCGTCGTCAACGGGCCCGGTGAGGCCCGGGAGGCGGACCTCGGGGTGGCGTCCGGGAACGGCAAGGGGCAGATCTTCGTCAAGGGCGAGGTGATCAAGACCGTGCCCGAGTCCCAGATCGTGGAGACGCTGATCGAGGAGGCGATGCGGCTCGCCGAGGGCATGGAGGCCGTCGACGGCGCCGCCGCCCAGGTCAGCGTCTCGGGCTGAGCCCCGACGGTACGACGCCGCGGGGCCACGGCTCGCTCATCGGCGCGGGTGGCCTCGGGGCCCGGCGGCCCTCACCGAAGGACGAGGGAGGCTCCGCGACGGCGGGCGCGCAGGGGTCCGGCCGGGGGAGGGCCGCCCTATGCTGACCCCATGCAGGGGGAGCCGAGCCGGGATGCCGGGAGCCGAGCGCCGAGCGGCGGGTGCTGAGATGTCCCTGCTCTCGACGCGCGACGAGGTGCGCGTGCTCGGACGCACCGATCTCCAGGACTTCCTCGCCCTGACGGCGAGGGACCCGGTGGTGAACGTGTTCGCCGAGTATCGCGCCCGCACCACGGGGCTCGAGCCGCGATGGCTGGGTGGCGAGGTGTGGGGTCGCTACCGCGAGGGCCGGCTGGCGGCGGCCTGCCACGTGGGCGCCAACCTGGTCCCGGTGGAGTGCGACGAGGAGGACGCCGCCGCGTTCGCCGTCCGCGCCGTCCGCACCGGCCGCACCGCCGCCACCATCGTGGGCCCCGCTGCGGCCGTCGGAGCGTTCTGGGCCGGCGTCGAGCACCGGTGGGGCAAGCCCCGAGCGGTGCGTCCCGACCAGCCCCATCTCGAGCTGGCGGGTCCCGGTCGGGTGGCTCCCGATCCGGAGGTGCGCCGGACGGTCCGCGGCGACCTCGACCTGCTCTACCCCGCCTGCGTCGCGATGTACACCGAGGAGGTGGGCGTCTCGCCGGAGGCTGCCGGTGGCGCCGACCTCTATCGCACCCGGGTGCTCCAGCTGATCAACCGGGGCTGGTCCTTCGCGCGGTTCGACGAGGGCCGTGTCGTGTTCAAGGCCGAGGTGGCCTGCGCGACGTCCTCGGCCGCGCAGGTCCAGGGCGTGTGGGTGGCCCCCGACCGCCGCGGCGAAGGTCTGGCGACCCGCGGCATGGCAGCCGTGGCCGAGCTGGTGCGTCAGGAGATCGCGCCGGTCGTGTCGCTCTATGTCAACGAGTTCAACGTCTCGGCGCGACGGGCCTACGAGCACGTTGGCTTCGCCGAGACCGCGCGGTTCTCCACCATCATGTTCGCCTGACCCGCCTGTCCTGGTGGCCCGCCCCGGCGGGGGTCAACTGAGTCGCAGTCCGTCAGCGCCCACCAGTAGCCTTGCGCCCATGATTCTGCGCATGTCCACGCTGTTCGTCCGCACCCTCCGGGAGGACCCAGCCGACGCCGAGGTGCCCAGCCACCGGCTGCTGGTGCGTGCCGGCTACATCCGCCGCGTGGCCCCGGGCCTCTACACCTGGCTGCCGCTGGGCTACCGCGTGCTGCGCCGGATCGAGCAGATCATCCGCGACGAGATGGACGCCATCGGCGCTCAGGAAGTGCATTTCCCGGCACTGCTGCCCCGCGAGCCCTACGACGCGACCGGCCGCTGGGCGGAGTACGGCGAGGGGATCTTCCGGCTCCAGGACCGCAAGGGCGCGGACTACCTGCTCGGTCCCACGCACGAGGAGATGTTCACCCTGGTGGTGAAGGACCTCTACTCGTCCTACAAGGACCTGCCGCTGTCGATCTACCAGATCCAGACGAAGTACCGCGACGAGCCCCGGCCCCGCGCCGGCCTGCTGCGGGGGCGCGAGTTCGTGATGAAGGACTCCTACTCGTTCGACGTCGACGACGCCGGACTCGAGGCGGCCTACCAGCGTCATCGCGACGCCTACGTGCGGATCTTCGACCGGCTCGGGTTCGACTACGTCATCGTCAAGGCAACCTCCGGGGCGATGGGGGGCTCGCGGTCGGAGGAGTTCCTCGCGCGCGCCGAGGCCGGTGAGGACACCTACGTCCGCTGCACCCGCTGCGACTACGCCGCGAACGTCGAGGCGGTGGAGGTGCGTCCGCCCGCGGCCGTTCCCGTCGACGACGCGCCGCCGGCCCACGTGGAGGCGACCCCCGACACGCCGACGATCGACACGCTGGTGGCCCACCTCAACGAGAAGTACCCGCGCGAGGACCGTGCGTGGGTGGCCGGTGACACGCTCAAGAACGTCCTGCTGGTCCTCAAGCACCCCGACGGCAGCAGGGAGCCGCTGGCCATCGGCCTCCCCGGCGACCGGGAGGTCGACCAGCGGCGGCTCGAGGGTCAGCTCGAGCCGATCGAGATCGAGCCCATGGACGAGGCCGAGTTCGCCCGGCACCCGACGCTGGTGCAGGGCTACCTCGGGCCCGGTGCGCTCGGTGAGAACAACGCCTCCGGGATCCGCTACCTGGTCGACCCTCGTGTCGTCGCCGGGACCCGGTGGGTGACCGGCGCCGATCTGGACGGCTCCCACGTGATCGACCTCGTGGCCGGGCGGGACTTCACCCCGGACGGCACGATCGAGGCGGCCGAGGTCCGAGACGGCGACCCCTGCCCGGTGTGCGGCGATGGCCTGCTGCAGTCTGCCCGCGGCATCGAGATGGGCCACATCTTCCAGCTCGGACGCAAGTACGCCGATGCCCTGGGCCTCCAGGTCCTCGACGAGCACGGCAAGCTGGTCACGGTGACGATGGGCTCCTACGGCATCGGCCCGTCCCGCGGGGTGGCCGCGATCGCCGAGAACACGCTGGACGAGCTCGGGCTCTGCTGGCCCCGCGAGGTCGCCCCGGCCGACGTGCACGTGGTCGCGACCGGGAAGGACGAGGCGATCCTGGTGGCGGCCGAGGAGCTCGCCGGCGGTCTCCATGCCGCCGGGCTCACCGTCCTGCTCGACGACCGGGCGCGGGTGTCCCCGGGAGTGAAGTTCAAGGACGCCGAGCTGCTCGGCGTCCCCACCATCGTGGTGGTCGGTCGTGGCCTGGCCGACGGTGTGGTCGAGGTCAAGGACCGTGCCACCGGCGAGCGTGAGGAGGTCGCGGTCGGCGATGCGGTCGGGCACCTCGCCGCCCTGGTGCGCGGGTGACGGCTCCGGTCCGCGACCTGGGCCCGGTCGAGGCGGTGATCTTCGACTGGGGCGGCACGCTGACCCGGTGGCACGACATCGACTTCCACGCAGAGTCGCTCGCGCTCGCCCAGGCGGTCGTGAACAGCCAGCACGACCACGCCGAGATCACCGGGCGCCTGCACCGGGCCGGTGACGTGATCTGGGGTCGCTCGCGGGACCACCAGCAGAGCGCCACGGTCGCGGATCTGTTCGCGGAGGCCGGGCTCGACCACGATCCGGAGCTGCTGGCGGCCTACTACGCATTCTGGGAGCCGCACACCTTCACCGATCCCGAGGCCGGCCCGATGCTGGAGGACCTGCGGTCCGCGGGGCTGCGGGTCGGGGTGCTGTCGAACACCATCTGGCCCCGCGACTGGCACGACGGGTTCTTCGCACGCGACGGCATCCTGGGCTTGGTGGACGCAGCGGTCTACACCAGTGAGATCGCCTGGACCAAGCCGAGCCCCCGGGCCTTCGCCGCCGCGATGGAGGCGATCGGGGTGACCGATGCCGGGCGCTGCGTCTACGTGGGGGATCGGCTCTATGACGACGTTTGGGGCGCTCAACACGCCGGAATGCGCGCGATCCACGTGCCGCACAGCCTGATTCCGACGAATCAGGTGGGTCACAGCGAAGGTGTCCCGGACGCCGTCGCGCAGCGACTCAGCGACATTCCGGGGCTCGTCGCGGACTGGTGTTGAGGCCGCGACGGCGTACGACACGCTGTCGTAAAGTTGCAACTTTGTGCAACGCAGGAACCTGCACCTCGATTTCGTGGTCAACCGCGGCGGAGTGCTGCATCCTTTTGCATGACGGTGAAACACCGGGCTCGGGCCGGTTCACCAGGCGAGATCTAGCTGACGGATCTCACCGACTGCGCAGCGGTCCGCGTGCTTGTCACTCCGGGGGGGATCTCGGGACTCCCTCGGAAGGCAAGCTCGCGGACCGCTGTGATTTGTGCCGCCGTCGACCCGGTCGAGGAGTTTGCCACCGCGGTTTGCCACCGACCTCGCAGTCACCCGCTCAACCGAGCTCCGGGGCCCCCGGGAAGGCTGTCGGAGCGCCGCCCAGCGTGAGCTGTCGCACGGCGCTCGAGGTCAGCGCGGACACCCCCCAGGACCGGCTTTCGCCGGTGCTCGCGCTCACCTGCGCGGCGTACGCCTGGCTGGCGGCGGCCTCCGCAGTCACCGCGGCGGCCCGCACCTGGGCCACCGTCTCGAGCGGGGTCGGGAGCCGGTAGGTCGGAGCAGCGTCGAGTGGCTGCTCCCCGCCGTCCCGGATCAGGCCGGCGAGCTCGTCGCGCCGGCCTCGGTGCTCGGCGTACGCCGCCTCCAGCGCGCTCGCCAGCCGGGGGGCCCGGTCCACGCGCAGCCGGCCGGCCAGCGCGGCGAACACGAAGACCGCCGCGTGCTCGGACTCCAGGGTCGTCTGGAGAGCGTCCAGGTCGCTCATGTGTCGGCCCCTGAGGGAGACGGCTGGTCGCTGGCGACCGGATCTGCCGGCGGCGCGGCCGGGAGCAGGGCCAGCCGTTGGGCGATGCCCGCCGACATCGCGGCGAGCACCCGCGCCACCGGTCCGGCCTCGGCGGCCAGCGCCGCCGACACCAGCTCGGCCTGAAGCAGGCCTTCACGAAGGGGGACCTCGGCGCGGGTCAGCGGTGGGCTCCCCGGCGCCGGGAGGGGTGCCTCGGCCTCCTCCAGCAGCTCCAGCAGCGTCAGCCGGTGAGTCGTGTGCAGCTCGACCAGGCCGCGGGTCTCCTCGGCGCGCCGACGCAGCGACAGCAGCCCGGCCAGCATCGCCTCGGTCTTCTCCAGCGCCATCCGCAGCCGGGTGCGGTCGGCGGTCTCCGCCGCGGGTGCGGGTGCCTGCGACCCCGGGCCGGTCGAGGGGGACGTGGGAGACGTGGACCCGTCGGTGCGGGGCAGGGCGGTTCCGGGCGTGCTCGGTGGTGCTGCTGCCGGCGTCCCGCGGCAGGCGCCGACCAGCACCGCCAGACCGCTCGCGCCGCCGACGAGGACGGCTCTGCGGCCCAGGATCGAGCGCTCGGGCGGGGCCATGCCTGGACCCTATCGGCGCCCGCTGGGGCGCGCGGCGGCTGCCGATCGCCTCGGGCGAGCCGCTATCGTGGACGCGACAACAGCACAGGAGGTCGCCACCGTGGGCACATCGGGCAACCCGGCCGGCCAGGACGCCGCTTCCGACGCCGTCGCCTCCGTGCTGAACGCCCCCCTGTCCCTGCTCGGGCTGGATCTCGAGGCCGTGGAGCTGAGCGCCGCGGGGAGCCGGCGGGTGCTGCGGGTCGCTGTCGACAAGGACGGTGGGGTGAGCATGGACGACGTCGCCGACGCCACCAAGGTCGTCTCGAACGCCCTCGACGGAAGCGACGTCATGGGGGAGCGGGCCTACAGCCTCGAGGTCACCTCCCGCGGGGTCGACCGGCCGCTGGCCCTGCCGCGTCACTGGCGCCGCAACGTGGGTCGACTGGTCACGGTCACCCTGGTCGGCGGCGAGAAGCTGACCGGCCGGGTCACGGAGAGCGACACCGACGCTGCCACGCTCGACGTCGCGGGTGCGGCACGCCGGGTGGCCTACTCCGAGGTGGCCAAGGCGCTGGTCCAGGTCGAGTTCAACCGCCAGCCGGAGGAGGACGCCTGATGGACATCGACATGAGCATCCTGCGGATGTTGGAGCGGGAGAAGGAGATCTCCTTCGACGTCCTCGTCGAGGCGATCGAGCAGGCGCTGCTGACGGCGTACCACAAGACGCCCGGGGCCCAGGAGCAGGCGCGGGTCGAGCTTGACCGCAAGACCGGCCACGTGACGGTGCTGGCTACCGAGGTCGACGACGAGGGCAACGCCTCGCCGGAGTACGACGACACACCGGAGGGCTTCGGCCGGATCGCCGCCACGACCGCGAAGCAGATCATGCTCCAGCGGCTCCGAGACGCCGAGGACGAGGTGAGGTTCGGGGAGTTCTCCGGCAAGGAGGGCGACATCGTCTCCGGGGTCATCCAGCAGGGGCGCAATCCCGACGACGTGATGATCGATCTCGGCAAGCTCGAGGGGCTGCTGCCGCTGGGTGAGCGGGTGGTGGGCGAGCGCTACGAGCACGGCACCCGCATCAAGACCCTGGTGGTGTCCGTGCGCAAGGGCCTGCGCGGACCGCAGATCACGCTGTCCCGGTCACACCCCAACCTGGTCAAGAAGCTCTTCGCCCTGGAGGTGCCCGAGATCGCCGACGGCACCGTCGAGATCGCCGCCATCGCCCGCGAGGCGGGTCATCGCACCAAGATCGCCGTCCGGTCCACGGTTCCCGGGGTGAACCCCAAGGGCGCCTGCATCGGCCCGATGGGGCAGCGGGTCCGCAACGTGATGGCCGAGCTCCACGGCGAGAAGATCGACATCGTCGACTGGTCCGACGACCCGGCCGAGCTGGTCGCCCACGCCCTGTCCCCGGCACAGGTCAGCGCGGTGGAGATCGTGTCGGAGGAGACCCGGTCGGCGCGGGTCGTGGTCCCCGACTTCCAGCTCTCCCTGGCGATCGGCAAGGAGGGGCAGAACGCCCGCCTCGCGGCCCGCCTCACCGGCTGGCGGATCGACATCCGCTCCGACGAGGAGCCGGAGCCCGCGGAGCAGCCCGACTGACCGCCCGGCGCCACGCCTCCCGGTTCGGAATCTCCCGGGGGACGGGGTAGTGTTGAGCCTCGGTGGCGCGCGAACCGAGGTCCTCTGCTGCTCCGGACACCCAGACCCGCACGGGTCCGGTCCGGACGTGCATCGGATGTCGGGAGCGGGCCGCCAGAGGTGAGTTGCTGCGGGTGGTCGCAGGCTCGGACGCGAACGGCCCTGCCGTGGTGCCCGATCCGAGCGGCACCGCACCGGGCCGGGGGGCGCACCTGCACCCCGCGGCCACGTGCTACGAGCTCGCGGTGCGGCGGCGAGCCTTCTCTCGAGCCCTCAGGCTGGAGACCGGGCTGGCCACCACACCGGTGGGCGAGCACATCGCGGCGCTCACGACATGAATCCGGCAGGACCAACGACCAGGAACTGGAGCAGCAGCTCATGAGCACTCGATGAGTACCTCCCGATGAGTTTGCACCACCACTAGCGGTCCGACACACCCCCTTCCTCCCGACCGGGAGCCAGGGACTCGGGCCAGAAGGAGCAGCGTTCAAACGTGGCTAAGACCCGAGTCCACGAACTCGCCAAGGAGTTCGGTGTCGAGAGCAAGTTCGTTCTCGAGAAGCTCAAAGAGATGGGTGAGTTCGTCAAGTCGCCGTCGTCGACGGTCGAGCTCCCTGTCGAGATGCGCTTCAAGAAGGAGTACGGCGAGAAGCTGAAGGCTGCCGCCGAAGCGAAGGCCGCCACCGAGAAGCCGGTCGAGAAGGCCGCTGAGGCAGTCGCGCCCGCCGAGAAGCCCGCCGCTGCCAAGCCCGGAGCCAGGCCCGGCCCGGCCAAGCCGGTGGCTCCGGCCCCCGAGCCGGAGCCCGAGCCCGAGCCGATCGTGGCCGTCGAGCCGCCGGAGGCCCACGAGCCGCCGGGGGCTCCGGCGGCGGACGCCTCGACCCAGCCCTCGCCGGCCCCTCGTCCGGCGGGCCGCCCCGGTGCCCCGCGCCCGGGCAACAACCCGTTCGCGCCGTCCCAGGGCATGGGCCGGCGCCCCGACACCGGCATCCCGCGTCCGCCGGCCGCGCGCAGCGGCGAGGCGCGCCCGGGCATGCCGCGCCCCAACCCCGCGATGATGCCGAAGTCCCCGGCGGCGTTCGGGGCCGGTCCGGGCAACCGGACCGGCGGACCCGGCCGCGGCGCGGGCGGCGCGGGTGCGCCGGGCCGCGGCGCAGGTGGACCCGGTCGCCCCGGCGGCGCTCCTGGCCGCGGTGGCCCCGGCGCCGGTGCCCCGGCGCGTGGCGGCGCCGCCCCGGGTGGCTTCGGACCGGCCGGTGGTGGCCGTCCCGGCGGACGACCCGGCGGGCGCGGCTCCACCCAGGGTGCCTTCGGTCGCCCCGGAGGGCCTTCGCGCCGAGGACGCAAGAGCAAGCGCCAGCGTCGTCAAGAGTTCGACAACATGGAGGCCCCGACGATCGGTGGCATCCGGGTCCGCAAGGGCAACGGCGAGACCGTGCGCCTGGCGCGCGGCGCCTCGCTGACCGACTTCGCCGACAAGATCAACGTCGACGCTGCCCAGCTGGTCCAGATGCTGTTCTCCTTGGGCGAGATGGTCACCGCGACCGAGTCGGTCAACGACGAGACGCTGCAGCTGCTGGGCGAGGAGCTCAACTACGTCGTCCAGGTGGTCTCGCCGGAGGACGAGGACCGTGAGCTGCTCGAGTCCTTCGATCTGGAGTTCGGCACGGACGAGGGCGACGAGTCGGACCTGGTGATCCGGCCGCCGGTGGTGACCGTGATGGGTCACGTCGACCACGGCAAGACCAAGCTCCTCGACGCGCTGCGCAACGCCAACGTCGTCGACAAGGAGGCCGGCGGCATCACCCAGCACATCGGCGCCTACCAGGTCCACACCGACGTCGACGGCCAGGACCGCCGGATCACCTTCATCGACACCCCGGGTCACGAGGCGTTCACCGCCATGCGGGCGCGCGGTGCACAGGCGACCGACATCGCGGTGCTGGTCGTGGCCGCCGACGACGGCGTCATGCCGCAGACGGTGGAGGCGCTCAACCACGCCAAGGCGGCCCAGGTGCCGATCGTGGTCGCGGTCAACAAGATCGACAAGCCGGAGGCGGACCCGACCAAGGTGCGCGGCCAGCTCTCGGAGTACGGCCTGGTCCCGGAGGAGTACTCCGGCGACACGATGTTCGTCGACGTCTCGGCGAAGTCCGAGCTCAACCTCGACAAGCTGCTCGAGGCGATCGTGCTGACCGCGGACGCCAGCCTGGACCTGCGGGCCAACCCCGAGCAGGACGCTCAGGGCCTGGTGGTCGAGGCCCACCTCGACAAGGGGCGCGGGCCGGTCGCGACCGTGCTGGTCCAGCGCGGCACCTTGCGAGTCGGTGACTCGATCGTGGCGGGTCCGGCCCACGGCCGGGTGCGCGCGATGCTCGACGAGCACGGCGATCCGATGGAGCAGGCCGACCCGGGCGGTCCCGCGATGGTGCTGGGTCTCTCCGCGGTGCCCGGTGCGGGTCAGAACTTCCTCGTCGTCGAGGACGACCGGATGGCACGGCAGATCGCCGAGAAGCGGGAGGCCCGCGAGCGGGCGGCCGCGCAGGCCCAGCGGCGGGTGCGGCGTACCCTCGAGGACTTCATGGCCTCCATGGAGCACGGCGAGAGCCAGGAGCTCAACCTCATCCTCAAGGGCGACGTGTCGGGCTCCGTCGAGGCGCTCGAGGACTCGCTGGCCAAGATCGACGTCGGCGACGAGGTGTCGCTGCGCGTCATCGACCGCGGTGTCGGTGCGATCACCGAGACCAACGTCATGCTGGCGGCGGCCTCGGACGCGATCATCATCGGCTTCAACGTGCGCCCGCAGGGCAAGGCCAGCGAGCTGGCCGACCGCGAGGGAGTCGAGATCCGCTACTACTCGGTCATCTACCAGGCGATCGACGAGATCGAGGCGGCCCTCAAGGGCATGCTCAAGCCGGAGTTCGAGGAGCAGAGCCTGGGACAGGCGGAGATCCGCGCGATCTTCCGCTCGTCGAAGATCGGCAACATCGCCGGCTGCATGGTCACCGGCGGCGTGATCCGGCGCAACGCCAAGGTGCGGCTGATCCGCGACGGCTCGGTCGTGGCGGACAACCTCGACCTGGCGTCGCTGCGGCGGGAGAAGGACGACGCGTCCGAGGTCCGCGAGGGCTTCGAGTGCGGTCTGGTGCTGCGGAACTACCAGGACATCAAGGAGGGCGACATCGTCGAGGCCTTTGAGATGCGAGAGATTCCGCGGAGCTGACGCGAGGTTGACGCCGAGGCGTCGCAGGTCGTGAACCGGCGACGCCTCGGCGCTCGATCCACGAGGCATCGGCGACGAGCACAGAACAGGACATGTCATGAGCAACCCCCGGGTGCGCAAGATCGCCGACCGGATCCAGGTGATCGTCGCCGAGATGCTGGAGCGCCGGATCAAGGACCCCCGGCTCGGGTTCGTCACCATCACCGACGTGCGGGTCACCGGCGATGCGCAGCAGGCCACGATCTTCTACACCGTGTTGGGCGAGGAGGACTCCATGGCGGCCACCGCCGCGGCCCTGGAGTCGGCCAAGGGTCTCCTGCGCTCCGAGGTCGCCAAGCAGCTCGGCATGCGGCACGCGCCCTCCCTGGAGTTCGTCCACGACGCGCTCCCGGAGACCGCGCGGCATCTCGACGAGGTGCTCGCCGCCGCCCGGGCCTCGGACGAGCAGGTGGCCGCCCGGCGTACCGGAGCCGCGTATGCCGGCGAGGCCGACCCCTACAAGAAGCACGAGGACGACGCGCTCCTCGACGAGGGCGCACTCGCTGACGGGGCCGATACGGCCGACCCGGCGTGACCTCGATCGGGTCCGGTCTGGTCGTCGTCGACAAGCCGGCCGGGATCACCTCGCACGATGTGGTGGCACGGGTGCGCCGGCTCGCCGGCACCCGCAAGGTCGGGCATGCCGGCACCCTGGACCCGATGGCCACCGGGGTGCTCGTGGTGGGCGTGGACAGGGCGACCCGGCTGCTGGGTCACCTGATGCTCACCGAGAAGCGCTACGACGCCACGATCCGGCTGGGGGAGTCGACGACGACCGACGACGCCGAGGGCGAGACGCTCGCCGTCGCCGACGCCGGCCTGCTCGGCGCGGATCTGATCCGCGCCGCCCTGGCCGAGCAGGTCGGCGAGATCGACCAGCGGCCCTCGGCCGTGTCGGCGATCAAGGTCGCGGGCAAACGGGCCCACCAGCGCGTGCGGGAGGGAGAGCAGGTGGAGCTGCCCGCCAGGCGGGTCACCATCCCCGAGATCGTGGTCCATCAGGTCTGCGAGCCGGGACCGACCGTCGACGTGCGGGTCAGCCTGCGCTGCTCCTCGGGCACCTATGTCCGGGCGGTCGCCCGGGATCTCGGCGAGCGGCTCGGCGTGGGAGGTCACCTGACCGCGCTGCGGCGTACCTCGGTCGGAGTGTTCGACCTGGCCGAGGCGCGCACGCTGGACCAGCTCCAGGAGAGCGTCGACCTGCTCCCGATCGGCGACGCCGCGCGCCGATGCTTCCCCGGCGTCGCCCTCGACGAGGCGGCGGCGCGAGCGGTCAGGGTCGGTCGCCGGCTCGAGCGTGATCTCGGTGCCACCGGGCCGGTGGCGGTCTTCGCCCCGGACGGTGAGTTCCTCGCTCTCTACGGACAGCCCGATCCCGCGTCCCCGGCCCGCGCGCTCGCCGTCTTCTCGGGATAGTCCAGTGACCTTTGGTTGTGGATAACCCTGTTTCGACCACCGAAACTCACTGGACTATCGGGCTGTGGCAGGCTTCGGGACGTGCGAATCTGGAGGCGGCTGGAGGAGGTTCCGGCGGAGCTGGGACCGACCGTGGTCACCGTGGGCAACTACGACGGGGTCCATCTCGGCCACCAGCACGTCGTCCGTCGCGCCACGCAGGTCGCCCGCGCTCGCGGTGTCGAGTCCGTCGTGGTCACCTTCGACCCGCACCCGTTCGCAGTCCTTCGCCCCGAGCACGCCCCGCTCACCCTGACCAGCCTCGACGAGCGGATCCGGCTGCTGGGGGAGCTCGGGGTCGATGCCGTCCTGGTGGTGCCGTTCAGCCGGGAGATCGCCTCTTGGTCGCCGCAGGAGTTCGTCGACCGGGTGCTGCTGGATGCCTTGCACGCCACCGCGGTCGTCGTCGGCGCCAACTTCCGGTTCGGCCACAAAGCGGCCGGTGACGTCGCCTTCCTCACCGAGGCGGGCGCACGGCAGGGGTTCGAGGTCGACGGGGTGGCGCTGGACGGCGGCCCGCAGGTCTGGTCCTCCACCTACGTGCGCACCTGCCTCGCTGCCGGCGACGTGGAGGGTGCCACGCAGGCGCTGGGCCGACCGTTCCGGATCCGCGGCGTGGTGGTCGAGGGCGACCGGCGGGGCCGGGCGCTGGGCTTTCCCACCGCCAACGTGCCGACCCGCGAGCTGGCGGCCGCCCCGGCCGACGGGGTGTACGCCGGGTGGCTCATCCGGGTGGACACCGGCGAGCGACTCCCGGCCGCGATCTCGGTCGGGACCAACCCGACGTTCGACGGGGAGCGCGAGCGCCGGGTGGAGTCCTACGTGCTGGATCGCGACGACCTCGAGCTCTACGGGATCGAGGTTGAGGTGGAGTTCGTGGCCCGGCTGCGCGGCATGGAGCGCTTCGACAGCGTCGAGCAGCTGCTGGCAGCCATGCGCACCGACGTACGTCGGGCCCGAGAGGCCCTCGGCTCGTGACGGCCACGGCACGCGGCGACGCCGAGGCCTGGTTCGTCCACCACGGCCTGCCGTGGTTCGTGGACGGGATCCGGGCGCGGGTGCGGGTCCGGTTGGGACGTCGACGGCTCGCCCGCCTCGGCGCTGTTGCGGCCGTCCTCTCGGCGGTCGCCGCAGTGGTGGCAGCACGCGCAGCGGGGGAGGCGTCCTGGGGGTTCGCGACCGGGCTGACCGTGGCCGGTGCGCTCGTCGTGGGCTACCTGCTGCTGGGGCTGCACGGGCTCACGGTGGCCCGGTGGGCGGCCCGACGCACCCTCGCCTCCCTCGGTCTGATGGTCCCGTTGGCGACTCGGGCGATGCCGTTGTTGCTGCTCTTCGTCACGTTCCTGTTCATCAACACCGAGGTCTGGCAGGTCGCCTCGCGCCTGGACGGCGGGGTGATGTGGGCAGCCGTGCTGCTCTTCGCGACGGTCGGCGTCGGCTTCCTCCTGGGGCAGCTGCCCGACGAGCTGGACGGCTTCGACGACGAGGTCACCCGCGAGCGGCTGGTGGAGGCCTGTCAGGGCACTCCGCTGGCCGGCGTCGTCACCGAGCTCGACCTCACCGACGACGAGCTCCATCGACACGCCGAGATCGCCGGCCTGGAGCGGGTGAACCTCCTGCTCGTGCTGCTCGTGGCCCAGGCGGTCCAGGTGCTGCTGCTGTCGCTGGCCGTCTGGCTGTTCTTCCTGGTCTTCGGCGTGGTCGCGATCGATGCCGAGGTCACCCGGTCCTGGATCGGGCACGACCCCACGATGCTGGGGCTCGGCATCAGCCAGGAGCTGGTGCGGGTGGCCACCTTCCTGGCGGCGTTCTCGGGGCTCTACTTCACGGTGTACGCCGTCACCGACGGCAACTACCGGCGGCAGTTCTTCTCCACCATCACCGGCGAGCTGCACCGCGCTGCGAGCGTGCGGCTCGTCTACCGCGGACTCGCCTGACGGTCCGCGGGCGGGAGGTCAGGCGTCGAGGTCCTGCTCGACCATCCCGGCGATGGCGTCCAGCGCGGCCGCGTCGTCGGAGGCGACCTCGACCGAGTCGCCGCACTTGGCCCCCAGCGTCATCAGCATCAGCGCAGAGCTGGCGTCCATGCCGTTGATGGTCACGGTGGCACCGAGGCCGCCGGCCGCCTCCGCGATCAGGGCGGCGGGCCGGGCGTGGAGACCGACGGAGGAACCGACGACGACGGACTTGCTGGGCATGGGCGCTCCTTGAGGTGCGGTCGGTGGCCGGCTGGCCGGGTGGGTCACACAGTAGCGATCTCGGCGTCGCTGGTGCCGATCGACTTCAAGACGATGACGAGGGCCGCACCCACGATCGTGCCGGCGAGGAGGGCGATGAAGAACCCGAGGATGTTGCCCACGGCGAACAGCACGAAGATCCCGCCGTGGGGGGCGCGCAACGTCACGTCCATGGCCATCGACAGTCCTCCGGTGACCGCGCTGCCGGCCATGATCGCGGGGATCACCCGCAGCGGGTCCGCCGCGGCGAACGGGATGGCTCCCTCGGTGATGAAGGACGCCCCGAGAGCCACGGCCGCCTTGCCGTTCTCCCGCTCCGGCGCGTTGAACAGC
>CXWJ01033235.1_pt1 | contig 15610 bp, 8 predicted proteins | sample 590841 | NCBI WGS metagenome assembly CXWJ01 (sample SAMEA3498367, study PRJEB10139) | wastewater metagenome | biome: wastewater treatment plant; material: activated sludge | place: Austria | collected 2015-01-21 | reverse complement strand
GCGGCGCTGGACGTGGAGCGGCTGGACGACCTGCGAGCCTGGCTGGTCGACCAGCTGGAGGCCGCCGGGAAGACCGAATGGGCCTACCAGGAGTTCGCTCATCTCGCGGCGCACGCCGGTGACCCGCCCAACGGGCATGCCGAGCCGTGGCGCCGCACCTCCGGGCTGCACGACGTCCACAGCCCGCTCGGGCTGGCGGTGGTGCGGGAGCTGTGGCAGGTCCGCGACGAGATCGCCCAGGCGGCGGACCGGGCGCCCGGCCGCGTCGTCAACGATCGGTCGGTGAGCGGGATCGCCGCCCGCGTCGAGCACTCCAAGACGGCGCCCAGCCGCGCCGAGCTGCGCCAGGAGCGGGGCTTCACGATGCGGGTCGCCGCCCGCTACGAACGCGACTGGCTGGNNCGCTGGCGCTGCCGAAGGCGGAGTTGCCGCCCCGCCAGGCCAAGACGATCGGCCCGCCCCCGCCCCGCAACTGGCAGAACCGCTGGCCCGACGCCTTCGCCCGCTGGTCGCGGGTCCGCCCCGCGCTGATCGAGCGGGCTGAGGAGCTGCAACTGCCGGTGGAGAACCTGATCTCGCCGGACGCCGTCCGCCGCCTGCTGTGGGACGCCCCCTCGACCGCGGACGAGCCCTGGCTCGCCGAGCGTCTCACCCTGCTCGGGGCGCGTCCCTGGCAGCGGGAACTCACCATCCCGGTCTTCCTCGCGCATTGGGGCCCTGACTAGCGTGGATCTGAGGTGAAACACACCAATGGGGCCTGAGCTTGCGCTCAGGCCCCACGTGGATGTCAGCCAGTCCCTCGTTCAGTCCCCTACTGGGTGGCAACGCCTTGAAGCCTTACGCCGTTCGGCATCGGCTCCCAAAGCTGAGACCCCAACCCCCCAGCAGAGCCTCTGCGACGCAGGCTACCGTTCTCGCAGGCCGCCGGCCATGTCGGCGATGCGATCGATGACGAGATCGCGCATGAGCATGCTCCACGACGAGAAGGGGCGTGCCGAGTGTCCTTCCTGGGAGGGACAGGGTCGGTTGGTCAGCGCTCCAGGAGGGAGCGGAGGACGTACTGCATGATGCCGCCGTGGCGGTAGTAGTCGGCCTCGCCGGGGGTGTCGATGCGGACGATCGCCTCGAAGACGACCGGCTCGCCGTCGCCCTGGGCGGTCACCGTCACGGTCTTCGGGGTGACGCCGTCGTTCAGCGCGGTGATGCCGCTCACCGAGAAGGTCTCGGTGCCGGTCAGGCCCAGCGAATCGGCGTTCTCGCCTTCGGGGAACTGCAGCGGAAGGACGCCCATGCCGATCAGGTTCGAGCGGTGGATCCGCTCGTAGCTCTCAGCGATGACCACCTTGACGCCCAGCAGCGCGGTGCCCTTGGCCGCCCAGTCACGCGACGAGCCCGAGCCGTACTCCTTGCCGGTCAGCACCACCAGCGGGGTGCCGGCGGCGGCGTAGCTCTGCGCGGCGTCGTAGACCGTCGTCACCGGGCCGTCAGGCTGGGTGAAGTCGCGAGTGAAGCCGCCCTCGGTGCCCGGCGCGATTTGATTGCGGAGCCGGATGTTGGCGAACGTCCCCCGGATCATCACCTCGTGGTTGCCGCGGCGCGAGCCGTAGGAGTTGAAGTCGTTGCGGGCCACGCCGTGCTCGGTGAGGTACTTGCCGGCCGGGCTGTCGAGCTTGATCGCGCCGGCGGGCGAGATGTGGTCGGTGGTGACCGAGTCGGCCAGCTTCAGCAGCACCCGGGCGCCGGCGATGTCGGTGACCGGCACGGGGGTGTGCGGCATGTCGTCGAAGTACGGCGGCTTGCGGACGTAGGTCGAGTCGGCGTCCCACTCGAAGGTGTCTCCCTCCGGCGTGGGCAGCGAGCGCCAGGCGTCGTCCCCGGCGAACACGTCGGCGTAGCGCGAGGTGAACATGTCGGCGCTGATGGACGAGTTGACCACCTCGTCCACCTCGGCCTGGCTCGGCCAGATGTCGCTCAGGTAGACGTTGGAGCCGTCACTCGCCTGACCCAGCGGCTCGGTGGTGAGGTCGATGTCCATCCGTCCGGCCAGGGCGTAGGCGACCACCAGCGGCGGGCTGGCCAGGTAGTTCATCTTGACGTCGGGGTTGATCCGTCCCTCGAAGTTGCGGTTGCCCGACAGCACGGAGGTGACCGCGAGATCGTGGGCGTTGACCGCCTGCGACACCTCGGGGATCAGCGGACCGGAGTTGCCGATGCAGGTGGTGCAGCCGTAGCCGACCAGGTCGAAGTCGAGGGCGTCGAGGTACTTGGTGAGGCCCGACTTCTCGTAGTAGTCGGTGACCACTTTCGAGCCCGGCGCCAGCGAGGTCTTCACCCACGGCTTGCGGGTGAGCCCCTTCTCGACCGCCTTCTTCGCCACCAGCGCGGCGCCGATCATGACCGACGGGTTGGAGGTGTTGGTGCAGGAGGTGATCGCCGCGATGGTGACCGCGCCGTTGTCGAGTTCGAACTCCTCGCCGCTGGCCAGGGTGACGTGGGCCGGGGCGGACTTCTCCGACAGGTAGCTGCCGACGATGGTCTCGAAGGACTGCTTGGCCTCGGCGAGCAGGATGCGGTCCTGCGGGCGCTTTGGGCCGGCGATGCTTGGGACGACCGTGGCCAGGTCGAGCTCGAGGTACTCGGAGTACCGCGGCTCGGCGGCCGGGTCGTGCCACAGGCCCTGGGTTCGGGCGTAGGCCTCGACCAGGTCGAGCTGCTGCTGCGAGCGCCCGGTGAGGCGCAGGTAGTCGATGGTCTTGTCGTCGATCGGGAAGACCGCGATGGTGGAGCCGTACTCGGGGCTCATGTTGCCGATGGTGGCGCGGTTGGCCAGCGGCACCTGGGAGACGCCGGTGCCGTAGAACTCGACGAACTTGCCGACCACCTTGTGCTGGCGCAGCATCTCGGTGATGGTCAGGACGAGGTCGGTGGCGGTGGTGCCCTCGGGCAGCCTGCCGCTCAGCTTGAAGCCGACCACCCGCGGGATGAGCATGCTGACCGGCTGGCCAAGCAGGGCCGCCTCGGCCTCGATGCCGCCGACGCCCCAGCCGACCACGCCCAGGCCGTTGACCATGGTGGTGTGGGAGTCGGTGCCGACGCAGGTGTCCGGGTAGGCCTGCAGAACGCCGTCCACCACCCGCGGGAAGACCACCCTGGCCAGGTGCTCGATGTTGACCTGGTGGACGATGCCGGTGCCCGGCGGGACGACCACGAAGTCGTCGAAGGCGGTCTGGCCCCAGCGGAGGAACTGGTAGCGCTCGCGGTTGCGCTGGTACTCGAGCTCGACGTTGCGGGCGAAGGCGTTCGGGGTGCCGAACAGGTCGGCGACCACCGAATGGTCGATCACCATCTCGGCCGGCGCCAGCGGGTTCACCTTGGACGGGTCGCCGCCCAGGTCGGCCATCGCCTCGCGCATGGTGGCCAAGTCGACCACGCACGGGACGCCGGTGAAGTCCTGCATGATGACCCGCGCCGGGGTGAACTGGATCTCCCGGTTCGGCTCGTCGGCGGGGTTCCAGTTCCCCAGCGCCGCGATGTCCTCAGCGGTGACGTTCGCGCCGTCCTCGGTGCGCAGCAGGTTCTCCAGCAGCACCTTCAGGCTGTACGGCAGGGAGTCCGAGCCCTCGACCGCGTCCAGCCGGAAGATCTCATAGCTCTGGTCGCCTACGGTGAGGTCGTCCCGGGACTGGTAGCTGTCGATGCTCATCGATCCTCCTGCGCAAACTATCTCGATATCGAAATATTACCCCAGATGCCTCAGCCTAGCGAGTCGAACCGCGACTCAGACCATCAACGGGCGCTCGGTCGGCAGGATCGGCTTCGGCAGCTGGGTCTCGCCCTGCAGGAAGGCGTCCACCTCGCTGGCGCAGGAGCGGCCCTCGGCGATGGCCCACACGATCAGGGACTGGCCGCGTCCGGCGTCGCCGCAGGCGTAGACCGCGGGGACGCTGGTCGCGTAGAACTCGTCGCGGGCGATATTGCCGCGCGGGTCGAGCTCCAAGCCCAGCTGCTCCACGACGCCGGCCTGCTCGGGGCCGACGAAGCCCATGGCCAGCAGCACCAGCTGTGCCGGGATGACCCGCTCGGTGCCCTCGACCGGCTCGAACCGTCCGTTCACCATGGCGACCTCGCTGAGCCGCAGCCCGGCGACCCGGCCCTCGTCGTCCGACTCGAAGGCGCTGGTCGAGACGGCGTAGACCCGCTCCCCCGCCTCCTCGTGCGCGGACGAGACGCGGTAGGTCATCGGGTAGGTCGGCCACGGCTGGTTGGCCGGACGCGCCTCGGGCGGCATCGGCATGATCTCGAGCTGGGTGACCGAACGGGCACCCTGCCGGATCGAGGTGCCCAGGCAGTCGGCGCCGGTGTCGCCGCCGCCGATGATCACCACGTCCTTGCCGGTGGCCAGGATCTGGTCGGCGACCTCCTGGCCCAGCGCGGCGCGGTTGGCCTGCGGCAGGAACTCCATGGCCTGGTGGATGCCGGCGTGCTCCCGCCCGGGGATGGGCAGGTCGCGGGCGACGGTCGAGCCGATCGACAGCACCACCGCGTCGAAGCGGTCGAGCAGCTCCTCGCCGGTGATGTCGACGCCGATGTTCACGCCCGCCTTGAAGACGGTGCCCTCCAGCCGCATCTGCTTCAGCCGCCGGTCCAGGACGGACTTCTCCATCTTGAACTCGGGGATGCCGTAGCGCAGCAGGCCGCCGATGGCGTCCGCCCGCTCGTACACGACGACGGTGTGCCCGGCACGGGTCAGCTGCTGTGCCGCCGCCAGCCCGGCCGGCCCGGAGCCGACTACGGCCACGGTCTTGCCGGAATGCCATTCGGGCATCTGGGCGATGACCCGGCGGTCGTCCCAGGCGCGGTCGATGATCGCCACCTCGACGTTCTTGATGGTGACCGGATCCCGGTTGATGCCCACCACGCAGGCGGTCTCACAGGGCGCCGGGCAGAGCCGTCCGGTGAACTCGGGGAAGTTGTTGGTGGCGTGCAGCCGCTCGGTCGCGCCGCGCCAGTCGTCGCGCCACACCAGGTCGTTCCACTCCGGGATCAGGTTGCCCAGCGGGCAGCCCTGGTGGCAGAACGGGATGCCGCAGTCCATGCAGCGGCCCGCCTGCTGGCTGATGATCGGCAGCAGCGCCCGGCCCGGGGTGCCCGGGTAGACCTCTTTCCAGTCGTGGACGCGCTCGGCGACCGGACGCCGCTCGGCGACCTGGCGCGGGGTGGTCATGAAGCCCTTGGGATCAGCCATGTGCCGCCTCCATCATCACCGTCACGATCTCGTCTTCGCTCAGCCCGGCCGATTCGGCCTCGGCCCGAGCGGCCATCACGCGAGCGTAGTCGCGCGGCATCACGGTGGTGAACCGCGGCCCCAGCTCTTCGTCGGTCAGTTCCAGCAGCCCGGCCGCCACGGCCGAACCGGTCTCGTCGCGGTGCTGGGCGAGCAGCTCCCGAATCCGCGCCAGATCGGCGGCTGCCGGCTCCTGGGCGTCCACCAGCTCGGAGTTCAGCCGGATGGGGTTCAGGTCCAGCACCCAGGCGACGCCGCCGGACATGCCGGCCGCCAGGTTCCGTCCGGTCGGGCCGAGGATCAGCACCTCGCCGCCGGTCATGTATTCCAGGCCGTGGTCGCCCACGCCCTCGACCACCGCGGTCGCCCCCGAGTTGCGGACGCAGAACCGCTCGCCCACGCGGCCGCGCAGGAAGAGCTGTCCGCTGGTGGCGCCGTAGCCGATCACGTTGCCGGCCACGATCTGCTCCTCGGCGACGAACGGGGCGTCGTCCGGCGGACGCAGCGTCAGCCGGCCTCCGGAGAGGCCCTTGCCGAAGTAGTCGTTGGCGTCGCCCACCAGCCGCAACGTCACCCCGCGCGGCAGGAAGGCGCCGAAGCTCTGCCCGGCGGTGCCGCGGAAGGTGAGGTCGATGGTGTTCTCCGGCAGGCCGGCGCCGTCGGTCGCCTTGGTGACGTGGTGGCCCAGGATCGTCCCCACCGTCCGGTCGACGTTGCGGACGGTCAGGTCGGCCCGCACCAGCTCGCCGGCGGTCAGTGCCGGGGCGCAGATCTCGAGCAGCTGGACGTCCAGCTTCGCGTCCAGGCCGTGGTCCTGGGTGACGGTGGCGTGCAGCGGGGTGCCTTCGGGCAGGTCGACCTGGTGCAGGATCGGGGTGAGATCCAGGCCCTGGGTCTTCCAATGCGCGATGGCGTCGGTGGTGCGCAGCACCTCGACGTGGCCGACGGCCTCCTGGATGGAGCGGAAGCCCAGTTGCGCGAGCAGTTCCCGCACCTCCTCGGCGATGAACTCGAAGAAGTTCACCACGTAGTCGGCGTGCCCGTTGTACTTGGCGCGCAGCTCCGGGTTCTGGGTGGCGACGCCCACCGGGCAGGTGTCGAGGTGGCAGACCCGCATCATGATGCAGCCGGAGACCACCAGCGGCGCCGTCGCGAAGCCGAACTCCTCGGCGCCCAGCAGGGCGGCGATCACCACGTCGCGGCCGGTCTTCAGCTGACCGTCGGCCTGCACGACGATGCGATCCCGCAGGCCGTTGAGCAGCAGTGTCTGCTGGGTTTCGGCCAGGCCGAGCTCCCACGGTCCGCCGGCGTGCTTGAGCGAGGTGAGCGGGGCGGCGCCCGTCCCGCCGTCGTGGCCGGAGATGAGGACGACGTCCGCCTTCGCCTTGGAGACGCCGGCGGCGACCGTCCCGACGCCCACCTCGGCGACCAGCTTCACGTGGACGCGGGCCGACGGGTTGGCGCACTTCAGGTCGTGGATCAGCTGCTTGAGATCCTCGATCGAGTAGATGTCGTGGTGCGGCGGCGGGCTGATCAGGCCGACCCCCGGGGTCGAGTGCCGGGTCTTGGCCACCCACGGGTAGATCTTCTGACCGGGCAGCTGGCCGCCCTCGCCGGGCTTGGCGCCCTGGGCCATCTTGATCTGGATGTCGGCGGCGTTGGTCAGGTAGTCGGAGGTGACGCCGAACCTTCCCGAGGCGACCTGCTTGATCGCGGAGCGCCGGACCGGGTCGTGCAGCCGGTCGGCGTCCTCGCCGCCCTCGCCGGTGTTCGACTTGCCGCCGATCCGGTTCATGGCGATCGCCAGGGTCTCGTGGGCCTCCCGGCTGATCGAGCCGTAGCTCATCGCGCCGGTGGAGAAGCGCTTGACGATCGAACTGACCGGCTCGACCTCCTCGATCGGGATGGCCGGACGGTCCGACTCGAAGCCGAGCAGGCCGCGCAGCGTCATCAGCCGCTTGGACTGGTCGTTCACCCGGCCGGTGTACTGCTTGAAGATGTCGTAGCGGCCGGTGCGGGTGGAGTGCTGCAGCCGGAAGACGGTGTCCGGGTCGAAGAGGTGCGGCGGGCCTTCCCGGCGCCACTTGTACTCGCCGCCGACCTCGAGGGTGCGGTGCGGCAGCAGCCCGGACGACGGGTACGCGCGGGCGTGCCGCAGCGCGACCTCCTGGGCGAGCTCGTCCAGGCCGATGCCCTCGATCCGGCTGGTGGTGCCGGTGAAGTACGCGTCGACCAGTTCGCGGGAGAGGCCGAGGGCCTCGAAGATCTGCGCGCCGGTGTACGAGGCGATGGTCGAGACGCCCATCTTGCTCATCACCTTCAGCACGCCCTTGCCCAGCGCCTTGCGGACGTTGTAGACCGCCTGCTCGGGGGCCACCTTGACCAGCCACTCGCGGCGGGCGAGATCCTCGGCGGTCTCGAAGACCAGGTACGGGTTGACGGCCGCCGCGCCATAGCCGATCAGCAGGGCCACGTGGTGCACCTCGCGGACGTCGCCGGCCTCGACGATCAGGCCGACCTGGGTGCGCTTCTTCTCCCGCACCAGGTGATGGTGGATGGCCGCGGTGAGCAGCAGGGACGGGATCGGCGCGAGCTCGGCGGTGGAGTGCCGGTCGGAGAGGATGATCGTCCGGCAGCCGCGGGCGATCGCCTCGGAGGTCGCGTCGCACAGCTCGTCCAGCTTCGCCTTCAGCGCCTCGCCGCCGCCCTCGACGTCGTACAGGCCACGCACCACATGGGTGTCGTAGGCCGGCATCGAGCCGTCCCGGTTGATCCGCACCAGCTTCGCCAGCTGGTCGGAGTCGAGGATCGGGTAGCCGATCACGATCTGCCGGCAGGATTCCGGGCCGGGGCTGAGCAGGTTGCCCTCCGGGCCGAAGGTCGCCCGCAGAGAGGTGACCAGTTCTTCGCGGATCGCGTCCAGCGGCGGGTTGGTCACCTGCGCGAACAGCTGCGCGAAGTAGTCGAACAGCAGCCGCGGCCGATCGCTGAGGATCGCCACCGGGCTGTCGGTTCCCATCGAGCCGATCGGCTCGGCGCCGTCGTTGGCCATCGGCGCAACGATCATCTGCAGCTCTTCGTGGCTGTAGCCGAAGACCTGCTGGCGGCGGGTGACCGAGGCGTGCGAGTGGACGACGTGCTGCCGCTCGGGCAGATCGTCGAGGTCCACCCGTCCGGCCTCCAGCCATTCGGCGTAGGGGTGCTCGGCGGCCAGCGCCGACTTGATCTCGTCGTCGTCGATCAGGCGGTGCTGCTCCATGTCGACCAGCAGCATGCGGCCCGGCTGCAGGCGCCCCTTGGCGACCACCTGCGAGCTGGGGATGTCGAGCACGCCGGCCTCGGAGGCGAAGACCACCAGGCCGTCCTCGGTCACCCAGTAGCGGCCCGGACGCAGCCCGTTGCGGTCGAGCACCGCGCCGATCATCGCGCCGTCGGTGAAGGCGACCGCGGCGGGGCCGTCCCAGGGCTCCATCAGCGAGGAGTGGAAGTCGTAGAAGGCGCGCCGGGCCGGATCCATCTCGGCGTGGTTCTCCCAGGCCTCCGGGATCATCATCAGCACGGCGTGCGGCAGGCTGCGTCCGCCCAGATGCAGCAGCTCCAGCGCCTCGTCGAAGGAGCAGGAGTCCGAGCCGCCGGGGGTCATGATCGGGAACAGCCGCTCCAGGTCGCCGGGGACCTTGTCGGTGTGCAGCAGCGCCTCGCGGGCGCGCATCCAGTTGCGGTTGCCCTTGACGGTGTTGATCTCGCCGTTGTGGGCGATCAGCCGGTACGGATGCGACAGCTCCCAGGCCGGGAAGGTGTTCGTGGAGAACCGCGAGTGCACCAGCGACAGGGCGCTCTCGACCCGCTCGTCGAGCAGGTCCGGGAAGACCTCGGCCAGTTGCTGGGTGGTGAGCATGCCCTTGTAGACAGTGGTGCGCGCCGACAGCGACGCGAAGTAGACGCCGGTCTCGTTGCGGGCGCGCTGGCGCAGCGGGTAGGCGAGCCGGTCGAGGTCGATGCCGCCCTCGCCGCCGGGGCTGGAGACGAAGAGCTGCTCGAAGCAGGGCATGTTCGCCTTCGAGATCGGGCTCAGCGTGGAGTCGTCGGTGGGGACGGCGCGCCAGCCGTGGATGACCAGGCCCTCTTCGGTGGCCAGGAACTCGATGGTGCGCTTGGCGGTGGCCCGCTTGGTGGGGTCGTCGGGCAGGAAGGCCATGCCGACCGCGTAGTGGCCCGCGTCGGGGAGGTCGAAGTCGACCACCTCGCGGAGGAACCGGTCGGGCACCTGCAGCAGCATGCCCGCGCCGTCGCCGGCCGCGGCGTCCGCTCCGGTGGCCCCGCGATGGTCGAGATTCTCCAGGGCGGTCAGCCCCTTGGCGACGATGTCATGCCGGGCCTCGCCCTTCAGATTGGCCACGAAGGCGACGCCGCAGGCGTCGTGCTCAAAGGCAGGATCGTAGAGTCCCTCTGCGGGGCGGGCGGGGTAGGACAGCATCGCCATCTGATCACTCCCATCGGTTCGCGGACGCGCACAACGGGAGGTGGACCTGTCGGACCACGCCGACATTGAACGCACGGGGACTCTACAGCACGAACCCGAGATTCGCAGGATTCGCACATTCTGGACGCCTGCCGCCGGCCTGCGTCCGCCCTTCATTCGTCATTCCCGCGAAAGGCGGGAATCTCACGTGCTCCGTGTCGGAAGATCCCCGCCTGCGCGGGGATGACGGGAAGTGAGGTGGGCTGACGGAAGCAAGGCGGGCTGACGGAGGCAGAGAGGGCTTCTACTCCTCTGAGTCGGTCGCCTCAGCATTGTCGCCCGAGGTCTCGTCAGCCTCCTCGCTGGCTGCTTCCGCGTCGTCCGCCGGCCTCGTCGTCTGCTTGGGGGTCTCGACCTCGGGCTCGCGGCCGGGGCGGAACTTCACCAGCAGGAGGAGGATCGCCACGCCGGCCAGGCAGATCAGCATGGCGGCGAACTGGTTCTGGCGCAGCGGGCCGAACATCGTTTCGGACGGGTCTGTGCGCATTCCTTCGGTGAAGAAGCGGCCGAAGCCGTAGAGCGCCAGGTAGAGGGCGAACACCTTGCCGCGTCCCAGCCGGAAGCGGCGGTCGGCCCAGATCAGGAGGCCGGCGACCAGCAGGTTCCACAACAGTTCGTAGAGGAACATCGGGTGGAAGGTCTCGTACTGCTCGAAGCCGGGCAGCCGGTGCTCCGGATCGATCTGCAGGCCCCAGGGCAGNNCCCCAGGGCAGGTCGGTCGGCCAGCCGTAGAGCTCCTGGTTGAACCAGTTGCCGAGCCGGCCGAGCGCCTGGCCGACGGCGAGCCCGGGGGCGAGGCTGTCGACGAAGGCCGGGAACCGGGCGCCCCGCAGGCGGCAGACGATCCAGGCGGCGAGCGCCCCGCCGCCGATGGCGCCGTAGATCGCGATGCCGCCCTCCCAGATGAAGAACACGCTCCACGGGTTGATGCCGGGGCCGACGTAGTCGCTCAGGTGGGTGAGGACGTGGTAGATCCGGGCGCCGACGATGCCCATCGGGATCGTCCACAGCAGCACGGTCTCCCAGGTCTCGGTGCTGCCGCCGCGCGCCCGCCAGCGCCGCAGGCCGAGCATCCAGCCCGCGACGATGCCGGCGATCAGGCACAGGGCGTAGAAGCGGATCGTCAGCGGTCCCAGCGAGAACCCGTTGATCGAAGGGCTGGGGATGAACAGCGGCAGGAGGCGCACGGCGGTCAGCGACCCCCTTGGCGGACGCCCGCTGCCAGGTCGGCGACCACCCGACGCAGGGCGGTGAGGTCGTCCGGAGTTCCGGCGTCCTCGGCGGCCAGCAGGGTCTTGACCAGGGCGGAGCCGACGATCACGCCGTCGGCGTACTGGGAGACCGCGGCAGCCTGCTCGCCGTCAGAGACGCCCAGGCCGACGCCGACCAGGGTCTCGGGCGCCAGTTCGCGCAGCCTCGCCACCAGTTCCGGCGCCGCGGACGGGGCCGCGTTGCGGGTGCCGGTGACGCCCATGACCGCCGTCGCGTACACCCAGCCGCGGCAGACCGCGGTGGTGGAGCGGATGCGCTCGTCCGTGGACGAGGGGGCCACCAGGAAGATGCGGTCCAAGCCGTGCGCCTCGGAGGCCGCCAGCCAGTCCTCACCCTCATCGGGGATGAGATCGGGGGTGATCAGGCCGGCTCCCCCGGCGTTGGCCAGGTCGCGGGCGAACGTGTCGGCGCCGTAGCGGTCGACCAGGTTCCAGTAGGTCATCACCACGGCCGGCTTGCCCGCGGACCGCACCGCCTCTACGGCTGTGAAGACATCACGGACCCGCAAGCCGCGATCCAGCGCGCGGGTTCCGGCGCGCTGGATGACCGGGCCGTCCAGGATCGGGTCGGAGTACGGCAGCCCTATCTCGACCAGGTCGACGCCGGGGTTGTCGCCGTCCCCGCAGATGGCCCGGAAGGCGTCCAGCGATCCGGCGACGGTCGGGTAGCCGACCGGCAGGTAGCCGACCAGGGCGGCGCGGCCCTCGGCCTTGGCGGCGAGGAAGGAGTGACCGCTGATGCCGGCGCTTCTTGCCGGGCTGACGGTTGAGGGGTCAGTCGGGCTGACGATCGACGGGTCGACGGCTCCGTTCATGCCTCACCTCCGACGGCGTAGTCGGGCTTGCCGGTCAGGCCGAACCACTTGGTGGCCGTGTCCACGTCCTTGTCGCCGCGGCCGGAGACGCAGACGACCAGCAGCGGGCGGGCCTCCGGATCGGTTTCGGCGATGCGGTTGCCGAGCCGGATCGCGCCGGCCAGGGCGTGGGCGGATTCGATCGCGGGCATGATGCCTTCGGTCTGGGTGAGCGCGCGGAAGGCGTCCATCGCCTCGGCGTCGGTGACCGACTCGTAGTGGCCGCGGCCGGTGGCGGCCAGCCAGGAGTGCTCGGGGCCGACCCCGGGGTAGTCCAGGCCGGCGGAGATCGAGTGGCTCTCCTTGGTCTGGCCGTCCTCGTCCTGCAGGATGTACGTCCGCATGCCGTGCAGCACGCCCACCGAGCCGCCGGTGATGGCCGCGGCGTGGCGTCCGGTCTCCACCCCGTCACCGCCGGCCTCGAAGCCGTACAGCGCCACTTCCGGGGTGTCGATGAAGTCGGCGAACGTCCCCAGCGCGTTCGAGCCGCCGCCGACACAGGCGAGCACGGCGTCCGGCAGGCGGCCGTGGGACGCCGTCACCTGCTCGGCGATCTCGGTGCTGATCACCCGCTGGAACTCGCGCACCATCTTCGGGAAGGGGTGGGGGCCGGCGACCGTCCCGATCAGGTAGTGGGTGTGGTCGACGGTGGCGACCCACTCCCGCATCGCCTCGTTCATGGCGTCCTTCAGGGTCTGGCTGCCGGATTCGACGGCCACCACCTCGGCGCCCAGCAGCTGCATGCGTGCCACGTTGAGGGCCTGCCGGTCGGTGTCGACCCGGCCCATGTAGACCCGGCACTCCAGGCCGAACAGGGCGGCCGCGGTCGCGGTGGCGACGCCGTGCTGGCCGGCGCCGGTCTCGGCGATGACCCGGGTCTTGCCCATCCGGCGGGTGAGCAGCGCCTGGCCGAGCACGTTGTTGATCTTGTGCGACCCGGTGTGGTTCAGGTCCTCACGCTTGAGCAGCACCTCGGCGTTCCCGCACAGCTTGGAGAACCGCGGGGCGGCGGTGATCGGGCTGGGACGTCCGGTGTAGTTGGCGCGCAGGTCGGAGAGCTCGGCCCAGAACTCCGGGTCGGTCATCGCCTTCTCGAACTCGGCGTCCAGCTGGGCCAGCGCCGCCATCAGTGCCTCGGGGACATAGCTGCCGCCGAAGAGGTCGAAATGCCCGCGCTCGTCGGGCAGGGTTGATCGGGTCACCCCGCCATTAAACCAGCGTGAACCGAGCCCGCCGCACCNNGTGCCTAGGATGTGAAACTTTCGTCACTACAGCCCCTTGGCTGACGCATACATCAGCCAACACGGAATATATGACGAAAGTTGAACAATGAGAGCGCCTTACGCGGCGTGAAGTGACCGCATGGCGGCGACAGCCGCCCGCGGGTCGCCGTCGCGGACGAGTGCCTCGCCCACCAGGACGGCGTCCGCGCCGGCGTCGACCATGCGCTGGGCGTCGGCCAAGCGGAGGATTCCGGACTCAGCGACCTTCACCGCGGTGTCCGGAACCAGGGCGGCCAGCTGCTCGAAAGCGGCCAGATCCACGTCGAGGGTCTTCAGGTTGCGGTTGTTCACGCCAATGAGCTCAGCGCCGACGTCGATCGCCCGGCGCACCTCGTCGGCGGTGTGGGTCTCGACCAGGCAGGTGACGCCCAGCTGGTTGCCGAGTTCCAGGAAGCAGGCGAGTTCAGCGTCGGTGAGTGCAGCCACGATGAGCAGGGCGAGGTCGGCGCCCGCGGCGCGGCCCTCCCACAGCTGGTACTCGGTGACCACGAAGTCCTTGCGGAGCAGCGGGGTCGGCACCACATGCCGGACGGCCTCCAGGTCGGCTAGCGACCCGTTGAACCGCCGCCGCTCGGTGAGGACGGAGATCGCCGCGGCGCCGCCCGCCGCGTACTCGGCGGCCAGCGAGGCCGGGTCCGGGATGGCAGCGAGGTGGCCCTTGCTGGGGCTGGCCCGCTTCACCTCGGCGATGACGCTGAGGCCGTCGGCACGCAGCGCGGGCAGCACGGGCAACGCCGGGGGCAGGGCCGCGACCGCAGCCTCCAGGTCGGCCTGGGACCGGACGGCGATGCGTTCGGCTAGATCCTCGCGAACGCCCGCGATGATCTCGTCGAGCACTGTCATTGCGGGGTCCCCGCGGAGTTGTTCGGAGGAGCGCAGCGGAGGAGAAGAACGTCGTGGGGTGTTCAAGCTGCTTGACCGTGCCCCATCCGCCGCAGCACGTCGGTGGTGATGACCGCGGTCAGCAGCAGCGCCATGGAGATCCAGAACAGCACCCAGTTGGGGCCGAGCAGGAAGGCGATCGAGCCGAGGATGAAGCCGATGCCGGCGATGACGCTGCCGGTCCAGGCGGCGACGGTTCGTCCGTGGTGGTGGAAGTGCGCGGGCGCGCCGGCCTTGTGCTCGTTCTCTCTCACTGTCTGCTCCTGGTTCGTCGGCTGGCTGTCATCTTCCCAAGCCCGCGAGGCGGTTTCAACTACTCTCGCCGCCGAGCCGCACCAGGCGGGAGGCCTCGGCCACCGCGCGCACCACGGTGGCGGCCTTGTTGCGGGCTTCGGCGTCCTCGTTGGCGGGGATCGAGTCGGCGACCACGCCGGCCCCGGCCTGGATGTGCGCCACGCCGTCGGCGATCACCGCGGTGCGGATGGCGATCGCGGTGTCGGAGTCGCCGGCGAAGTCGAAGTAGCCCACCACGCCGCCGTACAGGCCGCGCCGGGTCGGCTCGAGTTCGTCGATGATCTCCATCGCGCGCACCTTGGGCGCCCCCGAGAGCGTGCCCGCCGGGAAACAGGCCAGGGTGGCTGCCAGAGCGGTCTGGCCCGCGGCGAGGACTCCGGTGACCGCGGCTTCCAGGTGCATGACGTGCGAGTAGCGGCGCACTTTCATGAACTCCACCACGCGCACCGTGCCGGGGGCGCAGACCCGTCCCAGGTCGTTGCGGCCCAGGTCGACCAGCATCAGGTGCTCGGCGGCCTCCTTGGGGTCGTCCAGCAGCTCGGTCTCGTGGGCGGCGTCCAGCTCCGGAGTCGCCCCGCGCGGACGGGTGCCCGCGATCGGATGGGTGGTGGCGTGGCCGTCCGCCACGGTGACCAGCGCCTCCGGGCTGGAGCCGACGATCGAGAAGCCGTCCAGCCGCAGCAGGTAGAGGTACGGGCTGGGGTTCATCCGCCGCAGCACTCGGTAGACGTCCAGTGGATCGGCGACGCAGTCGATCTCGAATCGCTGGCTGGGGACGATCTGGAAGGCCTCGCCGGAGCGGATCTCCTCGATGGCGGCGGCGACCATCGCCTCGTACTCCGCCGAGCTGGTCCGCCGGCGAACCTCCGGCTCGGCGACCGACTCGTCGCGCAACGCCAGCAACGGCTCGGACGGACGCCGCAGCGCCGTGGCCATCGCCTCGACGCGCGCACGGGCATCGGCATAGGCCTCGGCCGCATGCTCCGGGCGTCCGTCGAAGTTGATCGCGTTGGCGACCAGCCAGATCTCGCCGGTGTGCTGGTCGAGCACCGCCATGTCGGTGACCAGCAGCATCGCCAGCTCGGGGATGCCCAGGTCGTCGGGATTGTTGTCGGGCAGCTTCTCCAGCCGCCGCACCACGTCGTAGCCGAGGTAGCCGACCAGTCCGGAGACCAGCGGCGGCAGCTCCGGATCCCGCGGGGTGTGCAGCTGTTGGAGGG
>CXWJ01003783.1_pt1 | contig 15610 bp, 9 predicted proteins | sample 590841 | NCBI WGS metagenome assembly CXWJ01 (sample SAMEA3498367, study PRJEB10139) | wastewater metagenome | biome: wastewater treatment plant; material: activated sludge | place: Austria | collected 2015-01-21 | reverse complement strand
CATTTCCTACACCGCTCCCGACACCGTTACCATCACTCTGCCGGGTGCTCCTCCTGAATGCGATACATTGGCAACTTATCTACTCGTACTGGCCGCGCCGCAAACATTAAATCTTATTTGCCCGCCTGATATGACGGTCAACGTCGCTGCGGGGGTGGATTCGGTAGTCGTCACGTATCCTGCTCCGACGGCCACAGGCAGTTGTCCAGGCGGTACCGGGATTCCGACGCTTTTAAGTGGCTTGGCCAGTGGCAGCGCGTTTCCTGTCGGTGTTACCGAGGTGTGCTATGTAGTCGAAGATGAGTGCTGCAATGTGGATACATGCTGTTTTGATGTGACAGTCGTGGCACCGCCAGGCGATGTTTGCGATGAAGCGACAATCAACTGTATCACATACGAACTGTTGGATATCACCAAAGATGCCGCGAACAACCAAACTTATCGCATCCGTGTGACGAACAATTGCACGAACAAATTGATTTACGCTGCTTTTCAAGTGCCCAGCGGCATTACGGCTGATGCGCCGCCCGACAATTCAGTTTATACTGCACCCAGCGGCCGCGAGTACGATGTGCGCAACCCGAACTTTTCACCGATTTATTCTGTGCGGTTCAAGTCCGCCATGGACAGCATCAGCAATGGAGAATCCGATGTTTTTGAATACACGCTACCACCACAGGCCAGCCAGGGTTGCCTGCTGGCGATTGTGCGCGTTTATCCGAAAATTTTCCACCAGGCACACCTGTGTTGTGTGATGCCAAACAACAACAATAACAATAACAACAACAATAACTTTTATACTTCACCCATCGGCTCTGATGTATTGCAACCGGTCACTGAAGTGATTCAGGATGTTAAAACTGTTGACCAGGGCTCACCCGGTCAATTCACAGTCTTTCCCAATCCGACGGAGGGTGTGCTCCTTGCCGATTTTTCCGATTGGAAGGGCGAGCAATTACAGGTTCAGGTGTTCAATAGCCAGGGGCAACGAGTACAACTGCTTACCATACAGGCGGACGAAATGCCGCAGCCGGTTCAGTTGCCTGAAGGTCTGCACGATGGGCTGTATATAATTGAAGTATTGCGGCAAAACGCAGAAAAACAGACAACACGGTTTGTTGTGCAGCATTAAAATGCGCTGTTTTGTGACCGCTTCGTTTTTGTAAATGGCACAAAACCAATCCGTTGAAAATGATCATCGGCTGACCGGGATTTCCTGGTCAGCCGTTTTTTTAATAAAAAAATCAATTTTAAAAAACCGAAACGCAGATAGCCCTCGTAAGTGCTGGTCATTCATTGTTTACCAAAATTTTAAAACAATCATGTCCAGACTAACAAACAGACTTACTCGCCTGCCGGCTTTGTTCGTGCTGCTTTTGTGTGTCGCGGGGTCGAACTTGTTCGCCTCCAGCCACCGCGAAGCGCCGCTCATCGCCAATGATCCCTTAGCCGACAACACGGATTTGTATGCCTTTCGCAGCCCCGACAATCCGAACACCATCACTATTATCGCCTGCTACATCCCGGCGGAACTGCCCTACGGAGGCCCGAATTACAACACATTCGGCGAAAACATCCGCTACGAGATCCATGTAGACAACGATGCAACCAAACCAGGCGATGAAATCGTCTACCGCTTTACGTTCACGCGGGTCAACGAAGACCCGACGACGTTTTTCAACATCCGCTTGGGGAAGCAAAACCTGAAGACGACCTACCGGCTCGAGCGCAGCATCGACGGCGGAATGACTTTTCAAACGATCGTGAACAACGGCCCGGTGCCGCCGCCGAATATCGGCCCGCGCTCCATCGAATCGGCTGTGGGTCTGAACACCACGTATGATGCCCTGATGTCCGCAGCTATTATGACCGCTTCCAGCGGTGAAAAGGTGTATTGCGGCCCGAGCGATGACCCCTTTTTCGTGGATTTGGGCGGCGTGTTCGACCTCGGCGATATGCCCCGTCAAAACGGCAATTCCCGCGATGGCGTAGGCAAGTACAACGTACACACCATTGCCATTCAGGTGCCGATCGCCACGTTGCGCAAAACCGGCGCACCTGCCACACCGGTCAACATCCTCGATGCGGACTATGTGATCGGCGTGTGGGCATCGGCCAGCCGCCAGGCGACGCGCACCTTGCAGACCGACGGTTCGAATCCCGAAGATTCGGGCAACTGGATTCAGGTGTCGCGCCTCGGTATGCCGCTGACCAACGAAGCGGTGATCCCGATCGGGCAGAAAGACTACTGGAATCGCATCACGCCTTACCAGGAATTGGCCGACCTCATACTGGATGAGTATTTCTACAACCCGGAATTGGCGCTGTATATGGACGACAGCCAGTTTGGAGGCGCCGTGCCTGCATTTGCACCGCTTCGTATACAACGCAATTCGCTGCAAAGTTTTGATTTTGGGAACGGGAAAAACGGTTTGTATGGTCTGAAAGGCAATCCGGCTTTGGATGGCACCGCGCTCGACGACGACGTATTCGGCACCTTGCTGCTCCCGGCTGCCGGCAAACCGCGTTCGGTCGACCTTTGGCCCATTTTCCACACAGGAGTGCCCAATGTCATTCCTTATCAATTAGCCACCGGCAAAGGCGGTAACCCCCTCAATGCGGGTAAACCCTTCATCCACAACTTTTTGCCGAATGGCGGCGACATGCTTCGCCTCAACATGGCAACGCCGGTAACACAGCGCAACGATCCCGCTTTCAGCCCCCTCGGTATTGTGCAGGCGGCGGTGCTCGGCCTCACAGCAGCGCCCTACAACACCAACACGAACATCGAATTCATCCCCAATATGGACGGTTTCCCCAATGGCCGCCGACTGGAAGATGATGTGACGCTCATCGAGTTGCAGGCAGTATCCGGTATCGCGCTGGCTGCCATCGGCTTGTGGTACGACGACTTTCCCACCAGTAGTTCCAATCCGGTGACGCAGGACCTGCTCGATGTGCTGACTTACCGCACCGGAGTCAACAACAACGACAAATATTTCAAAACCGAATTTCCCTACGTGGCAACTCCCTGGAGCGGTACCGAAGTGGGCGAATATTAATTGAACGATGAGAGATGAACGATAAACGATGAATACCAGGCGATCAAAAAACGCTCAATTCTCATTCGTCACTTCTCGTTCATCACTCATCACTCATCATTCATCATTTATCGTTCATCACTCATCACTCATTAAAATGAAATCAATATTCAAAAATAGCCTGGCGGCGCTTTTTGTGTTCGCATCGCTGGCAATTGCAACGGCTTCCAGTCACCGGGAAGCGCCCCTGATCGCCGACGATCCCCTGGCCGACAACTGCGACCTTTATGCCTTTCGCAGCCCGGACAATCCGAACACCGTCACATTTATAGCCACCTACGTCCCGCTGCAATTGCCGCAGGGCGGACCGAACTACTACTCGTTCGGCGAAAACATCCGCTACGAAATACATGTAGACAACGACGCTACCAAACCGGGCGACGAAATCGTGTATCGTTTCACTTTTACCCAAACCAATGAGGATCCGACCACGTTTTTCAACATTCGTTTGGGTAAACAAAACCTGAAAACGACCTACAAACTCGAACGCAGCATCGACGGCGGGGCGACTTTTCAAGTCATCGTGGCAGCCGGTGTCGTGCCGCCGCCCAACATCGGCCCGCGTTCCATCGAATCCGCCGCAGGGCTCAATACGACATATACTGCGCTGATGGCCAATGCCGTCACGACGGCTACCAGCGGCGAAAAGGTCTTCTGCGGCACATCCGACGATCCTTTTTTCGTGGATTTGGGCGGCGTGTTCGACCTTGGCGATTTGCCGCGCCAGAACGGTTCACCCCGCGACGGCGTGAAGTGTTTCAACGTCAGCACGATCGCTATTCAGGTGCCGATTGCAACGCTGCGCAAAACAGGTGCGCCTGCCACGCCCCTTACCATCCTCGATCCCGACTATGTGATCGGTGTATGGGCTTCGGCCAGCCGCCAGCAAATCCGCACACTCTCTGCCACCGGTAATCCGGCTTATTCCGGTCCCTGGGTGCAGGTATCGCGCCTCGGCATGCCGCTGACCAACGAAGCGGTGATCCCGATCGGGTACAAAGATTACTGGAATGCCATTACGCCTTATGACGAACTGACCGATACGAGCCTCGACGAGTTCTTCTACAATCCTGAATTGTCGCTGTATATGGACGACAGTCAGTTTGGCGGTGCGGTGCCTGGTTTTGCCCCCCTGCGCATCCAGCGCAACGCACTACAGAGCTTCGACTTCGGTAACGGCAAGAACGGCCTTTTCGGGCTGAAAGGCAATCCGGCCCTGGATGGCACGGCACTCGACGACGATGTGTTCGGTACGCTGCTGCTCCCTGCTGCCGGCAAACCGCGCTCCGTCGACCTCTGGCCGATTTTCCACACGGGTGTTCCCAACGTAATCCCGTACCAATTGGCAACGGGTAAAGGTGGCAATCCGCTTGCGGCAGGCAAGCCGTTTATTCACAATTTTTTGCCGAATGGCGGCGATATGTTGCGCCTCAACATGGCTACCCCGGTGACGCCACGCGATGCCGCGAGTTTCAGCCCGCTCGGTATCGTGAATGCGGCGGTACTCGGTCTGACCGATCCGGCATACAACGCCAATACGAGCATCCAGAACATTCCCAATATGGACGGCTTTCCCAATGGCCGCCGCCTGGAGGATGACGTGACCCGCATTGAATTACAGGCAGTTGCCGGCGTGGCTTTGGCCGCCATCGGCCTCTGGTACGACGATTACACGGCCGGAGGCCTGAATCCTGTGACGCAGGATTTGGTGGATGTGCTGACTTATACAACCGGCGTGGAAAGCAATGATTTGCCGTTCAACCCCACGTTCCCGTATGTGGCCATGCCCAACAGCGGTACGGGCGAATGCGGCGGAGCCATCTTTACCTCAACGAATGAAAATTTCGGTGGCGGTATCATCGGTCTCAGCCCGAAGGCGGTGTTGATGAAAAACTACCCGAATCCGTTCCAGAGCCAGACCACTTTCGAGTTTAAGGTGAGTCAGGCTACGGAAGTCACTATTCGAATCGTCGATATGCGCGGCGTTTATGTCGCTACGGCGTTCTCCGGTAACTTGTCGGAAGGCGAGTATATGCATACCTGGAATGCGGCGAATTTACCCGCAGGTTTCTATGTCGCCAATGTGTACGACGGCTATGGGAATTTGTTGCAGTCGGGAAAATTGATGAAGCAGTAATTTTTTAGGGGAATGAATTATGCAGACGGGGGCTGNNGAGAAAAATCATTTTCAGCCCCCGTCTGCATAATTCATTTACAAAGTTTGGGCTGAGAAGCGGGTTACCAAAGTCGTATTCTTCACTCCACGCTCGCATAAGCCTCAATCGGCGGGCACGTACACACCAGGTTCCTATCCCCAAACGCCTGGTCGATCCTGCCAACCGTCGCCCAGAACTTGAAACCCTGTCGCAGATAGGGCAGGGGGAACGCCGCTTTTTCCCGGCTGTACTTGTGATTCCAGTCGTCGGAAGTGACTTCGTCGACGGTGTGCGGAGCGTTGTGCAGCATATTGTCTTCCATATCGAAATCGCCGGAAGCGATCTCGTCGATTTCTTTTCGGATCGCCAGCAGCGCATCGCAGAAGCGGTCGAGTTCGGCCTTGCTTTCACTTTCCGTCGGCTCGATCATAATGGTGCCGGCCACGGGGAACGACAGCGTGGGCGCGTGGAAACCATAGTCCATCAGGCGTTTGGCGACGTCCTCGGCGCCTACCACGCTTTTGAACGGGCGCAGATCGAGAATGAACTCGTGGGCGCAGCGCCCTTTGTCGCCTGCATACAGGATTTGGAAAGCGCCTTCCAGCCTGGCTTTCATATAATTGGCATTCAGGATCGCGTACTTCGTCGCATCCGTCACGCCTTCGGCGCCGAGCATTTTGATATAGGCGTAAGAGATGAGCAAAATGCTGGCACTGCCCCAGGGTGCGGCTGAAATAGCCGACGTACCCTGTGCGCCACCCGTTTTTGCAAAAACGTGTTTGGGCAAAAACGGCGCGAGGCTTTTGTTGCAGCAGATCGGCCCCATACCCGGGCCGCCGCCGCCGTGCGGGATAGCAAAAGTCTTGTGCAGGTTGAGGTGGCATACATCCGCGCCGATCGTGGCCGGGCTGGTGAGGCCGACCTGGGCGTTCATGTTGGCGCCGTCCATATACACTTTGCCGCCGTGTTGGTGAATGATGTCGCAGATATCGTTGATGCCTGCCTCGAACACGCCGTGTGTCGAAGGATAGGTCACCATCAGGCAGGAGAGATGCCTCGCATGTTCCGCAGCCTTGGCTTTCAGATCCGCTATATCGATGTTGCCGCGCTCGTCGCAGGCCACTACTACCACTTCCATGCCGGCCATCACAGCCGAGGCCGGGTTGGTGCCGTGTGCGGAAGAGGGGATGAGTGCCACGTTGCGGTGGTCGCCGCCGTTCGCGTGGTGGTAGGCGCGTATGGCCATCAGACCGGCGTATTCGCCCTGTGCGCCCGAATTGGGCTGCAAAGAACAGGCGTCGAAGCCGGTTATTTCACATAAATATTTTTCCAACTCACTGATAATGTGCGCATAACCTTTCACCTGGTCGGCAGGCATGAAGGGGTGCATGTTGGCCCAGTTTTCCCAACTCACCGGGATCATCTGCGTGGCAGCATTGAGTTTCATCGTGCAGGAACCAAGCGAAATCATCGAATGCGTGAGCGAGATGTCGCGGTTTTCAAGCCGCTTGATGTAGCGCATCATATCGCTCTCGGTGTGGTAGGTATTGAACACCGGATGGGTCAGATATTCACTGTCCCGGACAAGGGTTGACGGCTGACGGTTGATGGTAGAAGGTTGACGGTTGACGGTGGTCGGCAGGCCGAAAACCTGTATAATGTCGTTCAGGTCTTCTTCGGTTGCCGTTTCATCGAGTGCGATTTGCAGGGCATTTTTTTCGTAAAAGAAGTTGATGTCTGCCGCTTCGGCTTTTTTGCGAACAAATTCGAGTTGTTTTTCAGCAAGTTCGATCCGCAGCGTATCGAAAAAGTGGGTGTTTGTCTGTTTGAGCCCTGCTTTTTCCAACGCAGCTGCAAGGCTTGCAGCCATGTCATGGGCACGTTGAGCGATACCGCGAATGCCTGCGGGGCCGTGATACACGGCGTACATCGCGGCCATGTTTGCCAGCAGTGCCTGCGCGGTACAAATGTTGGAAGTCGCCTTTTCGCGGCGGATGTGCTGCTCGCGGGTTTGAAGCGCCATGCGCAGGGCGCGATGGCCGTGTTTGTCCACCGAAACGCCGATGATGCGGCCGGGGATCTGGCGTTTGAATTCTTCGGAGCAGGCAAAGTAGGCGGCATGCGGACCGCCGTAGCCGATAGGTACGCCAAGACGTTGCGTATTGCCTACCGCTACATCGGCGCCCCATTCGCCGGGGGGCTTCAACAGCGCCAGGGAGAGAATATCGGCGGCGACACAAACGAAGGCACTGTCGGCTTTCGCTTTTTCCACAAAAGCGCGGTAATCTTCCACGGCGCCTTGCTTGTCGGGATATTGAAGCAGGACGCCAAAGGTTTTTTCTGAAAAATCAAACGACTCCCAATTACCAATCACCAATTTAATCCCATGCGGCAATGCGCGTGTTTTCAAAACATCGATCGTTTGCGGGAATACTTTGTCGGAAACAAAAAACTCGTTGGCTTCTTCGCCCTGTCTTGCCCGCTTGTTTTTTTCGGCGTAGAACATGTGCATCGCTTCGGCAGCGGCCGTGCCTTCGTCGAGCAGGCTGGCGTTGGCGATGGGCAAACCCGTGAGATCGCATACCATCGTCTGGAAGTTGAGCAAACTTTCGAGACGGCCTTGTGCGATTTCGGCCTGGTAAGGCGTGTACTGTGTATACCAGCCCGGGTTGTGGAATACGTTGCGGGCAATGACCGAGGGCGTGATTGTGCCGTAATAACCCATGCCGATGTAATTGCGCATCACGCGGTTCTGTATCGCGGCTTTTTTCAAATCCTGCAGATATTCGAATTCGGAAAGGGCCGGAGGAAGGTTAAGCGGCTTTTTTAACCGGATGCTGTCGGGGACGGTTTGTCCGATGAGATCATCCAAAGTGTTGGTTTTGAGGGTCTTCAACATTTCTTTGGTGTCGGCTTCGCTTGGGCCGATGTGCCGGCGGACGAACCTGTCCGGATGCGGGAATTGACTCATGATGTGGTGGAGATCCGAAAGAATTTTTTGAAAGTGTTGCAAAAACAGCGCGAAGGTAGAAATAGTTTGGGAGCCATTCGCACCCGGATTTAATGTTAGAATGGTTCTGAATATTCTTCTATCTTCGCATCAATTTCAAAAATTCTGCCTATGTCTACTATCAAAATGCCGCTACGTTACGAGGGTTCTCAAGGTGAAAAAACCCTTTACACGCTGTTCGATAGCGGGGCGACTTTTTCATGCATTAATCCTGACCATGTTGAAGGTTTGGCGAATAAGGAAAAACTTCGTCATTCCAAATTGGTCGCTACGGCCAATGAAGGAACATTTGTGGAAATCAAACATCGGGTGACGCTTGATTTTTTCATTGACGACATCATGCTCTCTGACGAGTTTATGGTCGTGCCGAATCTTTCTGAAGAAGCAATTTTGGGGGTCGCCACTTTTCAAAAATGGCGTATCAAATTAGATTTCGAACATGACAAGGTCATCGTTGACCCGAAAGTGGCGAAGTTGATGCTGAAAGAATTGAAATAGTCGCCTTTTTTCGCCCGGGTGATTCTGATTTCTCACCTTTGCTCCATGCGACGTTATCCTGCCAAACTTCTGCTTTTCGGTGAACACATCCTGTTGCTCGGCGCCTCAGCCTTGACTGTCCCGGTACCTGCATTCGGCGGGCATTGGGAACAGGCGAGTGCGAAAGCCGACATCAGAGGCTTGCAAATGCGCCTTTCGGAGTTTGCCGGCTCCGAAATCTTGTGCCAGATACCCGGCCTGGATGTGCCACAATTGAAGAGAGACTTGTTGTTCGGTTTGTTTTTCCGCTCCGATATACCGGTCGGATACGGACTGGGCAGTTCGGGCGCCCTGTGCGCCGCGATTTACGACCGTTATTGCCGGGTGAAAACCACAGCGCCTGCAGAACTGAAAGTGCTTTTTGCCCGGATGGAAAGTTTTTTTCACGGCTCAAGTTCCGGCATCGATCCGCTGACCAGTTTCCTGAACAAACCCTTATTGATCAGGAATAAAACGGAGGTTGCGATAGCGCCGATGACCGCATGGAATGAAGCGCAGCCGGTGGTATTTTTGCTCGACACTCAATTGCCCCGGCATACCGGAACGCTCGTACAGTGGTTTTTGGAAAAAAGCGGGGAAGCGGATTTTTCGGAAAAATTGAAAACTGAAATGCTGCCTGCCCACGAAGCGATGGTGCAAGCCTGGCTGGATGCCGATGCCGGTGCATTTTGGCCAAACCTGCACCGTGTTTCCCGGTTTCAGTTCAACCATTTTCATCCGATGATCCCTTCAACCGTGAAGGATTTTTGGCGGCAAAACCTCGACAACGAAGATGTTGCAATAAAAATTTGTGGCGCCGGCGGTGGAGGTTTTATGCTCGGATTTTCTAAAAAAATGGAAACGGCAGAACGGCTGTCGGGCAATTTCAGGATTGTTTTTCCACTTGAAAATGCACAAACGCAATGACAAAAAAACTCCGCCCTGCTTTTTGGACCCTTGGAGTTCTCTTGTTCCTGGCCCTGGCGCGGGATTTTATTGCCAACGGGCGGCCTTTGTATTGCAGGATCGATGGAGCGTCGTTCTGGCCGGGGTTGCGGACGGTGTGGAAAGATCCGAATGCGGCATTCGCCGATCCGGCGCTGGAGTCGATCCGCATCAATGACCTTTGGAAAACATACCCTTACGATGCCGCTTTTTTTGCCCTGATCCCGTTTTCTCCCGGTGAAATAGCCAAACCGCCGTTCCCGCCGGGAACCGTGCCTGCCAAACCAGGTGCCTTTCATCCGCATCTTTCACCCCGTTTCCGGCATTGGCTCGGAACGGATGACCAGGGGCGCGACGTCGCGGCCGGGCTTGTGGCCGGCGCCCGCAGCGCAGTATTGACCGGCGTGACGGCAATGGCAATGGCGATGAGTATCGGTTTGTTCATGGGCGCGTTGGCCGGCTTTTGGGGCGACGACCGGCTGCGGGTGCGAAAGGGGAGGTGGTGGCTGACGCTGCTGGGTTTATTGCCGGCCTGGTTCTATGCTTTTATGGCGCGGCAATATGCGCTGGAAAGCGGCGGATGGTCCGAATGGGTAAAAAGCATCGGATTTTTTATTGTTATTGTACTGATTTTCAATGGTGTAGGAAAATTACTCAACCGGGTTCCCTTTTTTGGAAAAATGATAACCTTGCCGGCCGACTTGTTCATCATGCGACTGGCGGAGGTGTTCAATTCAATTCCGGGACTCATTTTTATATACGTTATGGCGGCGCTGCTGCCCAAGGAAAACCAATCCATCTGGGTGCTGATCGCCCTCATCGGAGCGATCAGTTGGACGGGAGTGGCGCGATTTATCCGGGCGGATTTACTGCGGGTCCGCGAACTGGACTATGTTGCGGCGGCGCGCGGACTTGGGTTTTCAGAGGCGCGGGTTTTGCTTCGCCATGCCTTGCCCAATGCGATGCGCTCTACCATGATTGCCTTCGCCTTCGGCGTGGCGACGGCGGTGATTCTGGAAGCTTCCCTGTCATTTCTGGGTTTTGGAAATTACTCGTTCAACACATCGTGGGGTACTTTACTCAACAGTGCGCGCGCTTACCCGACCGCCTGGTGGGTGGCGCTGCCGCCGGGCCTTGCAATCTGTCTGACGGTACTGGCGCTGAATGCAATAGGAGAAGAACTGAGCGAAAGGAAGGGAAGTTGAACAAAAACAATGAATAATATATTCCGGTGATGCAGATTCGGACTGTGCTGCCGTATTAATTTGATTGCAACCAAACATCCAAGCTGCTGTTTCCATTCGGCTATGCGTCGTGATACCCTGATAGTTATTGGTCTGGCCCTGTTGTTTTTCTTCCCGTTTTTGGGAAGTGTGCATTTATTTGATTGGGACGAGATCAATTTTGCCGAATGCGCCCGCGAGATGTTGCTCACCGGCGAGTGGGTACGCCCGCAAATTGATTTTCAACCTTTTTTTGAAAAACCTCCATTCTTCTTCTGGGCACAGGCACTTTCGATGTCTATGTTTGGCGTAAATGAATTTGCCGCCCGCTTCCCGAACGCCGTGTGTGGTCTTGTCACCTTGCTACTGGTCTATCGCATCGGCTTTCGTTTGCACGACCGGATGTTTGCCTGGTTGTGGGTGCTGGCCTGGCTGGGGAGTTTTTTACCACATTTTTATTTTCGCAGCGGTATCATTGATCCTTGGTTTAACCTCTTCATTTTCTGTGGCTTATATGGATTTATCGAATTCCGCTGGCAGTTTTTGACAAAACAAAACCACCGCACTTACTGGCAAAAATATCGCTACCTGCTCCTGGGCGGGGGCCTTTTAGGGCTGGCTGTTATGACCAAAGGGCCGACGGCTTACCTGATTGTCATGCTGGTGCTGGGTTTGTACTGGGCGCGATACCGGTTCAAAGGCCGCGGTTATTTAAAACACCTGATTTTGTTTTCGGCGGCGGCGTGGCTGGTTGCGCTTGCCTGGTTCGGTACGGAGGTTGCTTTGCACGGCGCCGACTTCGCCAGGCAGTTTGTCGCTTACCAGATACGCCTTTTTTCCACGCCCGACGCCGGCCACGGTGGATTTTTCGGTTACCATGCGTTCGTTTTGCTGCTGGGGTGTTTTCCGATTTCGGTGTTTGCCTTGTCGAATCTTTGGGGCGACCGGCAATCGGAGGACGAACTCATAGAGTCCGATACGCTTGCTTCCTGCCAGCGTTCCGATCTGACAACCTGGATGCAGTTGCTTTTTTGGACTGCGATTGTTCTGTTCAGCGTCGTGCAAACTAAAATTGTACACTACTCTTCGTTGTGCTATTTCCCGCTGACGTATTTAGGATCCGTGACGATCTGGCGGGCGATACGTTGGGAAATACGACCGAAGCACATTTCTTATCTTTTGCCGGTGGTCGGCATTTTGATTGGAGGGGTAGTTTTGATATTGCCCTGGTTTGGGCAACACCCCGAACACCTGCAGGGATTTTTTGCAGGCGATCATTTTGCCCTTGCAGCCCTTCATGCCGACGTCGGATGGGCGCTTTGGCAGGGTTTGCCCGGGTTGATATTGATCGTTGCGATTTTTGCCGGGTTGTATTTTTGGATGAACAAACGCTCCTGGCTTGCTGCACAGATCATATTTGGCGGCGGGGCGGTATTTGCAAAAATGACGATGTTGTTCATCGTTTGCAACATCGAAGGACACTCCCAGCGCGCCGCCATCGAATTTTACAAAAACAAACGTGGCGAACCGTGTATGATTCGCCCTATTGGTTTCAAGACCTATGCGCACCTGTTCTATGCCTGGAAACAGCCCGATACGATACCTGATAAAACATACCTGATTTCGAAGATTGGTGATGCGGATAGTGTACTCCAGATGCCCGGTTGCCACGAGCTGTACCGCAAAAACGGTTTTGTGTTTTTTGAACAATAGGCAAACAATTATTCCCCTACAGCTATGCTTTTCAGAGAACTCATGGAAATGCTCGGCACGTCGGCTTTTGCCATTTCAGGGGCGCTGGCAGCCATGCGGCACCGGCTCGATATTTTTGGCGTGCTGGTCATTACATTCGCAACGGCGGTGGGCGGAGGCACCATCCGCGACATGATGATCGGCAATACGCCTGTGGCCTGGCTCAAAGACCAGCAGACGATCTCCGTGATATTCATTTCTTACCTGCTCACCCTGATTTTCAGGCGCTACCTGCGCCATTTCAACAAAACGCTGGCCGTGTTCGACGCTGTCGGTCTGGGTTTCGCCACCATCGTCGGTTTGCAACGCGGCATAGAAGCGAATCTGAGCCCGGCCATCTGCGTTACGCTCGGCATGGTGAGCGGTTGTTTTGGCGGCGTGGTACGCGATGTGCTGCTCAATGAAATTCCACTCGTGTTCCGCAAAGACATTTATGCTTCAGCCTCTATGCTGGGTGGCATTTTGTATTTTGTTTTTGCTGCCTGGGATATGTTTGCGCCATTGGCTACTACACTTGCTATCTTGTTTGTCGTCGGAATGCGGATTTTGGTATTGCGTTACGGGTGGCAATTTCCGGGGGTGAAAGCGCCCGAAGAGTAAAGGCGTTTTTTGGGAAAAATAGACAACCAAATAAAAAACCAAAACCACCCCCAATCGTTCTATGTATTCAAAATATCATTTGGCAACCATTCAGCCCAACCGATAACTAATAACCGATAGCCATCAACCGAACAAGCATGCAATTCAATATTCCCGATACCGGTCAAAAACGCGTCGTCATCGTCGGTGGCGGCTTTGGCGGACTTACACTGGCCCGCAAACTTTCCAAATCCGATTTCCAGGTCGTGCTGATCGACAAAAACAATTACCATCAGTTTCAGCCCCTTTTTTATCAGGTTGCGATGGCCGGGCTGGAGCCATCCAGCATCGTTTTCCCTTTTCGGAAAGTTTTTCAAAAAAGCAAAAACGTGTTTGTGCGGGTGACAAAAGTAAAGTCTGTCGATCCTGAGAACCATGAAATTATCACAGAGATCGGCAACCTTCGCTACGATTTTCTTGTGCTGGCTATCGGCGCCGATACCAACTGGTACGGCAACGGGCAGGTGCGCGCCAATGCGATCCCGATGAAATCGGTGAGTGAGGCGCTTTATTTGCGCAACATCATTTTCGAAGACTATGAACGCGCTGTCACTTCTGAAGGATATGAACAAAGACAACGCTATCTCGATATCGTCATCGTCGGCGGCGGCCCGACGGGTGTGGAAGTAGCCGGTTCACTGGCCGAAATGAAACGCCATATCATCGCGAAAGATTACAGCGACCTCGACAGCAAAGAAATCGATATTCACCTCGTGCATGGCGACAAACGCTTGCTCAACACCATGTCCGAACAGGCGTCGGCGAAGGCTGAAACGTATCTTCGCGAACTCGGCGTGCAACTGTGGCTTGACAAAGTGGTGACTGATTACAACGGGGAGACGGTGACCGTCGACGATGGCACCGCCATTCGTGCCGATAAAGTGATTTGGGCGGCGGGCGTCACCGGCAATAAGATCGAAGGTTTGCCCACAGAAGCTCTTCACAAAGGCAATCGCCTGAAAGTCAATGAATTTAACCTTGTATCGGGTACCTCAAACGTTTACGCCATCGGCGACATTGCTTTTCAGACAGAGGAAAAATGGCCGAACGGTCATCCTCAGGTTGCCCAGGTCGCTATCCAGCAGGGTACGCTGTTGGCAAAAAATCTCCGGCGCCTGCAAAAGGGGCAATCTCCCGAACCGTTCCATTACCGCGACCTCGGTTCCATGGCCACCATCGGGCGGCACAAAGCGGTGGTGGATTTACCGTTCTGGCGGTTTCAGGGCGCTTTCGCATGGTTTGTGTGGCTGTTTGTGCACCTGTTCTCCATTCTCGGGCTTAAGAATAAACTGTTCATTTTTCTCAACTGGGTTTGGAACTATGTCTCTTACGACCAAAGTCTGCGGCTGGTGATCAAACCCTGGCGTCGCGAAGAGAGCAAGGTAAAAGCGACGGGGTGAATGACTGGATAGGCAAGACTTTCCAGGTTTTCTAAACCTGGAAAGTCTGCGATAGAACTCCTTCAACCCTTTTCAACGCCTTCAACCATTCCACCCCGCCGCATAGCATCCAAAAAAAACTTCACGCCCCAGTTCGGATACCTGAAACGCAGGTAAGAGGCCCATATTGGCGCTGAACCAGGCAGTGCGCCGTACCGGTTTTTGTTTTTTCCGGTATATTGATATTCAATTATTTCTGCCAAAAAGCTGCGGGCGGCTTCGAGAAATTTCTCCTCTCCGGTGATCTCCCACAACCGGTGGAAAAAAACGCTGAGTTGACAATTTCCTGTTACACAAAGAAATGAATAATCGCCCCGCCACTGCGCGTCGTAGCGACCGGCTGTGCGACCGCCTGCCTTGCTTCTAACCAATAAAAAATTGTCCCCAGCCAAAATTTTCTTTTCAAGTATTTCTTTTTCTTCCAATAATACCGCACACTCCAGAAAGCCCTCTAACGTGTAGGCAATCGTATGGGTAAATGCCGGTTTTTCCGGCCAGAAACCCCAGTCGCGTACCGCACCATTGGGCAACAAGCGTTCGGCATAAAAATGCAGTGCTTGTCGCATAGCATGTTCTGTTTCAGTGTTTTGCAGGATTTGATTCGCCTTTAAAACACCCCATACGGCACGGGTGTAATAAGAGGGCGTAAAACCGGGAACGTAGGCGTGTTTGCGCCAGGAAAAATCGGGTTCGAGGACGGACAGGAGCCAGGCGACGGCGCGGGTCAACCCCACCCCCGGCCCCTCCCCCACAGGGAGGGGTGACGTAGAGAACACCGTAGAGCGTTCTGCGGCATTGGAAGCGGAACACTCTACGGTGTTCTCTACGT
>CXWJ01006123.1_pt1 | contig 15644 bp, 13 predicted proteins | sample 590841 | NCBI WGS metagenome assembly CXWJ01 (sample SAMEA3498367, study PRJEB10139) | wastewater metagenome | biome: wastewater treatment plant; material: activated sludge | place: Austria | collected 2015-01-21 | reverse complement strand
GGGATGCCAGGCTGACACGTAGCGAGCGGAAATCTGTGTTTTCCACTAATGACCTCCCAAAAAATCTCTCAAAGCCCCTATCAGTTCAAAAAAGCGTGAAGAGTGCTTTCTAAGGTTGACGATTCGGTTGTGCAGTGGCTAAACGCGCAAAAGAGCGACTGGGCATTTCGCCAGCGCTCTTGGGCACATTCTCTTCAAATAATGTTAGTGATAATTATAGCGACAACCGTCGATACGTCAAATTTATTAATCCATTTTCACGCTACGGATGCGATCTAGGATTATAGCACGGTTGCGGTGAAAAACAAGCCGTTGTCCGGCCAATACTTGCGGTAATAGGGGGCGGTGAGTGGCGAATCTCGTCGCCTCAGGGTCAACGGGGGATTGCCTGTCTATCGTTGGCGGATGGATCCGTCCGGGGCCTGGTACGCAGACGGATATATGCCTGACCTCTCAGGGTGGCCGTCAACTGCTCTACCTCAATATCGAATGCTTCGCCCCACTGCTTGATCACCTTTTTCTCATTGCCCCGTTTGCTGTCGTCGAGAATGATCAGGCTGGTACTATCGATGGCCGGGGCAAAGGTTGGCAATGCGGGGTAGCGCGACAGAGGCGCAATCGACTTAGGGCCGTCGATCAGCAGGACGTCGATGTGGCCGGCCTGGGCCAGGACGCGCCCCGTGGCCTCGGCCGCATACCATAGTGTGCCGGAGGTGGTGTTGTGCTCCAGCGGCGCGTGGACGATGGTGACGTAATCCGACAGGCCATCGTGGGCCACGGCCGAGCACATGACGTCATACCAATGCTTGTCCTCCTCCAGCGAGTAGACGTGCCCCTCGCCCATTTGCATCAGCAATTTGCCGATGGCCAACGTGGACACGCCCGCGCCACATTCGACCACCGTCCGGTATTTCTGATACTGCATGGTCGAAAGCAGGTTGAGGATGTTACTCGGCTCCATCGCCCAGAAGCTATAGGGTAGGAAGGCGTTGTTCAGCATCGGCTGAAGGTTGATGAACGCGCGCAGTTCGCGATATTGATTCTCCAGCCCCAGCAGTTCCGTTCGCTTGCGGTCGAGGTACATCACCCCGATCAGCACCGTCGTGGCCCAGGCAATCGTGACCCCGGTTGCCAGCGCCGGATTGAACAAATGCACGATCAGAAAGAGGGCCAGCGTGGAGAAAAAAACCAAAGCCAGGACAAGGATGGATCGATTGCGCGTGATGGTCGGCGAATTTTTCATCTAGAAGGTCTCTTGCAAATACACCACGGCTTACTCTTCAACGATTTCGTCGCTCTCGGCCGCCACCGGCGCGCCCTGGCCTACAGTATGGCGCAGGAAGGCTTCCATAAAGCCGTCCAACCGGCCATCGAGCACGGCCTGCGTATTGCCGACCTCGTGGCCGGTACGGTGGTCCTTGACCATCTTGTAGGGTTGCAGCACGTAGGAGCGAATTTGACTGCCCCAGGCGGCATCCACGTCTTCGCCCTTCAGTGCGGCGATCTCGGCGGTTTGATTGCGCCGCGCCAGATCGAACAGCTGGGCCTTCAGGATGTTCATCGCCACCTGCGTGTTCTGGGTCAGCGAGCGCTGGTTCTGGCACGAGACGACGAGACCGGTCGGGACGTGGGTGATGCGCACGGCCGTCTCATTCTTCTGCACGTGCTGGCCGCCCGCCCCGCTGGCCCGAAAACGGTCGATGCGCAGATCTCGTTCGTCGATCTCGATCTCGATCTCCTCGGCCACGTCGGGCCACACCTCAACCTTGGCGAAGGAGGTATGGCGGCGGCTGGAACCATCGTAGGGCGAGATACGCACCAGACGGTGGACGCCGCGCTCCGACTTGAGCCAGCCATAGGCGTAGCTGCCGGTGACCGACATCATGCAACTCTTGATCCCGGCCTCGTCGCCGGCGCTCGTATCCAGCACTTCGACCGTCATGCGGTGTTGTTCGGCCCAACGGATGAACATGCGCTGGAGCATGTGGGCCCAGTCCTGGGCTTCGGTGCCGCCGGCCCCGGCGTGGATGGCGAGGATGGCGTTCTCGTCGTCGTACTCGCCGGACATCAGCGTCTGGAACTCCAACTGTTCCACTTCGCCGGACAGGCGCTCGACCTCGGCCGACAACTCTTCATGCAGAGTCTCATCGCCTAGTTCGGCCAGTTCCAGCGTGTCGGCCAGCGAGCGGCCCAGCGTCTGCCACACGCTCACCTGCTCGCGCAGGCGGGTCAACTCGCGCATGACCCCCTGCCCGGCCGCCGGGTTGTTCCAGAAGTCGGCCTCGGCTATTTTAGCTTCCAATTCAGCAATACGGGCTTCCTTGGCGGCGACGTCAAAGACGCCCCCGGAGTAGATCGATGATGTTGGTCAGTTCGGTCAGGCGATTGATTAGTTCTTCCATGATGTAAATCTCCCCGCCGGAGCCGTCCGGCGGCGTACTTGCTTATTGCTCGAACAGCCCTTCGATGAACTGATCGGCGTCGAAGGGGGCCAGGTCGAGGATACGCTCGCCGGTGCCGATGAAACGCACCGGCAGCCCCAACTCACGATAGATGGCGAAGACCATGCCACCCTTGGCCGTGCTGTCCAGCTTGGTCAGGATGACGCCACTGACGTGGACCGACTCCTGGAATTTGGCAGCCTGGGTCAGCGCGTTCTGGCCGGTCGGCGCGTCGAGCACCAGCAGCACGTCGTGGGGCGCGGCGTGGACGCTCTTATGACAGACGCCGTAGACCTTCTCCAGTTCCTTCATCAGGTTGAACTTGGTATGAAGGCGGCCGGCGGTGTCGATGAACAGCATGTCGTAGCCGCGGGCGCGGGCGGCGCGGATGCCGTCGTAGGCCACGGCCGCCGGGTCGCCGCCCGGCTGGCCGGAAATGACCGGCACATCGGCCCGCTGGCCCCAGATCGCCAACTGGTCGATGGCCGCGGCGCGAAAGGTGTCGCCGGCGGCCACGATGACCTTCCTGCCCTGGCCCTTATAGCGATGGGCCAGTTTGCCGATGGTCGTCGTCTTGCCGGAGCCGTTGACGCCGACGACCATCACCACGGTCAGCAGGCGCTTTTCTTCCATCTCAAAGGCGGGCGGGTTGACCAGAATGGCGCGCAACTCGCTCCGCAGGGCGTTGACCAGTTGATCGGCGCGGAACAGCCCCTCGCGGCGGGCGCGTTCGCGCAGCGTATCGACCAGATGAACGGTGGTCGGCACGCCCACATCGGCCTGGATCAGCAGTGCCTCCAGGTCTTCCCACGTCTCTTCGGTAATGTCGCCCGCGCCCAGGACGGTGGCAAGTTGGCCGAAAACCGTCTGGCGCGTGCGGCTCAATGACTCGCGAATACTCTTGAACAATGCGGCCTCGATCTAAATAAGGGGTAGGGGGAACGGATAGCGCGGCCGATCAATTCGGCGGCGACAGGGTGACTATTTCGCCGTCTTCGGTCAGTTGTTCGATGCGCAGTTGGGCCTTGTCGAGCAGTTCACCGCAATGATGGGCGAGGCGCTGACCGCGCTCGAATAGCGACAAGGACAAGTCCAGGCTCAGATTGCCGGACTCCAGTTGCGCCACCGTCTGTTCCAACTCCAGCAGGGCGTCTTCGAAGGAGAGTTCCTCGATCACGTCATCCATAAGGGCTTGATTATATGCCAAAAGGGGCGCTTCGGCCACTGCCCCAACAAAAAGTGGAGGCCGCCGGGCGGCCTCCACTTCATGGCGCGGGGCGCTGTTAGAGCTTCTGCCTACGCTTCCCGGACGGTCGGGGCGGCGATGGGTTCGGCCTCGCGTTTGGAGCGCATGACCGCCCAACCCAGCAGGCCGATGAGGGCCACCGCGATGACGATGGTAACGATGCTGCGTTCGGAGTAGCGCACCACGATCGGCGCAATGATCAGGCTGACCAGATTGACAACCTTGATCATGGGGTTCAGTGCCGGGCCGGCGGTGTCCTTCAGCGGGTCGCCGACGGTGTCGCCGACGACGGCCGCCTTGTGGCGTTCCGACCCCTTGCCGGTGTTGGCCGCCACATTGCGTTCCTCGTCCTCGATGAGCTTCTTGCCGTTGTCCCACGCGCCGCCGGTGTTGGACATGAAGACGGCCAGCAGCATACCGGAGACGATGATGCCCGCCTGGAAGCCGCCCAGCGCCTCAACCTGCAACAGCAGGCCGACGACGATGGGGGTGATGACGGCCAGCACGGCCAGATTGATCAGGTCGCGCTGCGCGGCGATGGTCGAGATGGTAACGGCGCGGGCGTAGTCGGGCTTGCGTGTGCCCTCCAGGATGCCGGGGATGCGGAACTGGCGGCGCACTTCGTCGACCATCTGGCCGGCGGCGCGGCTGACGGCGCGAATCGCCAGCGACGAGAACATCCACGGCAGCGCCCCGCCCAGCAACATGCCGACGAAGACGAGCGGCGACGACACGCGGATGCCGTTGGCGAGGGCTTGGGGGTCAACCAGCGACACGTCGGTGATGAACGAACCGAACAACGACACGGCGGCGATGACCGCCGAGCCGATGGCGATACCCTTGGTGATCGCCTTGGTCGTATTGCCCACGGCGTCCAGGTCGGCCATGATGCGGCGTGCCTTCGGCTCCAGACCGGCCATTTCGCCGATGCCGTTGGCATTGTCGGAGATGGGGCCAAAGGAGTCCATTGCCACGTTGTTGCCGGTCAGCGTCAACATGCCGATGCCGGTCATGGCGATGCCGTAGAGGACGAAGGTGAATTGAATGAAATCGGCCGAGAAGCGGGCGGAAACGAATTGCTCGGTCGGGATGCCGTTGAAGATGAGGATGGCGGCGACGATGGTCGCGGCGATGACGATGACCGACCAGACGGCCGACTCGTAACCCGAAGCCAGACCGGACAGGATGGTCGTGGCCGGGCCGCCTGAGGTGGCGTCGCGGATTTCCTTGACCGGCCGGAAATGGGTGCCGGTGAAGTAGTCGGTCAACCGGTCGATGACGATGGCCAGACCGACGCCCGCGGCCGTGGACAGGAACGGCCGCCACCAGCCGCCGGGAATATCGGGCAGATAGACGAGAGCCACGGCGCCGAACAGCACCACGGAGATGGCCGCCGAGGTCAGGAAGCCGCGGAAAATGGCCTGCATGGCGTTGCCACTGTCGTCGGATTCGCCTTTCACCAGATACGTGCCCACGATGGACGCCAGGACGCCGATGCCGCGCACGAACAACGGGAAGAGAATGAACTCGTTATAGCCGGTGATGAGCGTCAGGGTGACGCCCAAAATCAAGGCGGAGACGATGGTCACTTCATACGATTCAAAGATGTCGGCGGCCATACCGGCGCAGTCGCCCACGTTGTCGCCCACCAGGTCGGCGATGACGGCGGCGTTGCGCGGGTCGTCCTCGGGCATGTCCTGCTCGACCTTGCCCACCAGGTCGGCGCCGACGTCGGCGGCCTTGGTATAGATGCCACCGCCCACGCGCATGAACAGGGCGATGAGTGTGCCGCCGAAGCCGAAGCCCAGCAGCGCATCGGGCGCGGCCTTGCCGAAGAGCATGAAGATCAGCGTGCCGCCGAGCAGGCCCAGCCCGTCGGTCAACATGCCGGTGATCGTGCCGGTGCGATAGGCGATGCGCAGCGCGTCCTTGAAGCTGGTGCGGGCCGCGTTCGCCACGCGGACGTTGCCCTCGACAGCCATGCGCATCCCCAACTGGCCGACCATGAGCGAGAAGCCCGCGCCCATGACGAAGGCTACCGCACGGCCGACGCCGACGATCAGGCGGATGTTGTTTTCGCTATAACCGGCGAATACTTCCAACGAGAACTCTGTCGGCGGCACGATGTAGACGCTCAGGAACAGGGCAATCGTCAGGATGACGATGAAGGGCAGGATGGTGCGCAGTTGGCGCGTCAGGTAGGCGTTCGCTCCCTGGCGAATGGCTTCCCAGACCTCGATCATCTTGTCCGTGCCTTTATCCTCGGCCAGAATCTGTCGCCGCAGATAGAGCGCGTAGAGAAGGCCGACGAAGGCGATGGCCAAGACCAACCACGTGGCCCACACCTCGAATGTACTCAGGCCCATCTCGAGAAAACGGAATATCTGATCCATAACGCGTTTTTAAAACCTCCTAACAATATTGAATATTTATGGAGTGATGGATACTCCAAAAAGGGCATTATCGCGCGTCACGAATCGACCCAATCGGCCGACCGGCGACGCCCTCTATTTGTATAACCCTGTAGTAAAGCACATAAACATAAGTTGTCTAGGATTTTGGCTATGATGTCCCGGTAAGACCCTCTCCTAACCTCTCCCGCAGGGAGAGGGACGCGGAACCCTCTCCTGACCTCTCCCATAGGGCGATGCAGGGGAGCAGGGGAGAAAGGGAGCAGGGGTGAAGAAGAGCCGGCGAGACGCCGGCGCTCCCCCGCTCCCCTGCTCCCCTGCTCCCCTGCATTGAAGTATAATGCCCCCAACTTGACCGAACGAAGAGGCGCATGACAACACTTCTGGTTTTCGCCCCGGCGGCGGGCCATACCAAATCCCGACATCCCGAAAGCCACCACCGGACGGCGGCGCTCATGGCCGCGTTGGAGCGGGACGGTCTGTTGCCGGCGTTGACGCGACTGACCGCGCCCTCGGCGACCGTCGAACAATTGCGGCGCGCCCATACGATGGGGTTGATTGAGTACGTCGAACAGGTATCTCTCCAGGGCGGCGGCCTGCTCGATCAGGGCGACACCTACGTGACGGGCGAAAGCTACGAATTGGCCCGGCTGGCGGCCGGTGGTTGCGCCGCGGCGGTGGATCAGATCATGAGCGGCGCGGCCCACAACGGCTTTGCGCTGATCCGGCCGCCGGGTCACCACGCCGAAACCGACCGGGTGAGTGGCTTTTGCCTGTTCAACAACGTCGCCGTGGCCGCCCGCCAGGCCCAAGTGGCCCATGGCGTGAAGCGGGTGGCTATCGTCGATTATGACGTCCATCACGGCAACGGCACGCAGGACATTTTCTTCGAGGATGATTCGGTGCTGTTCATCTCGGTCCATCTGTTCGCGCCCTACTTTTATCCGGGCATCGGCGGCATGGACGAGATCGGCGTCGGCCGCGGCCGTGATTTCAACCTCAACGTACCCCTGCCGCCCTACGTCGGCGATAACGGCTATCGGCGCGTCTTCGATGAGCTGATCGAGCCGCGCCTGCGCCGATTCGAGCCGGAACTGCTTCTCGTCTCGGCCGGGTTCGACGCCCATTGGCAGGATCCGTTGGCGATGGCCGGTCTCAGTCTGACCGGCTACGACGCCATCACCCGCCGCTTGCTGGGCTATGCCGACGCCCTGTGTGATGGGCGCATCCTGTTTGTCCTGGAAGGCGGTTATCAACTCGACGTGCTATCAATCGGGGTCAATAATGTCTTCCGCGCCCTGCTGGGTCGGGGGGCCATCGAGGATCCCTTCGGCCCCATGCCCCAGCCCGAGCATGACGTCGGCGGCTTGCTGGAGCGCCTGAAGCGGCATTACTTGCTATAATGGGCCAACAGATCGATAATTGCGCGGAGGAGTTGACCATAACGGAGCGAGGGCGCGACCTACTATTCGCTCTATCCAGCCTGGGTGTGAACGAGCGCGTCATCCGGCCCGGCGCGGACAACCGGCCACCGGCGCAGAGGAACTATCATGGATAATCATACCGATGACCGCGACGCCGGCCAGCCCCCGGTCGGGTCGCCGGAAGAGTTGGAAGAAGCCTTGAAGTGGCTGGAGGACCTGACGGCTCGCCAGGGCGCGACGCCCGACCTGCCCAACCCCATCCCCGCCACGACCCTCGATTCCCCGTTCAACGGTCTGATCGACAGCGAAGAGGGCGACCTGCCCGACTGGCTGCGCGAGGTTCCCAAGCCGCTGGAAGCCGATGCCTACGACGCGGCCGAGCCGGAGAGCCGCCTCGACTGGTTAGCCAAGATGGCCCAACGGGAATCCATCGAGGAGTTGCCCACTCTGGAATGGCGTCGCCTGGCCGAGCCGCTGCAAAGTTCGCTGGTTCCCGAAGATTCGGCGCTCTATCAGGAGATGGCCCTGGCCGAACCCGCCGACGTCACCGCCGACGTAAGCTTTGCCGTGGAGCAGGCGCCTGTTATAGCACCCAGCGAGACGGCCGCGGACGATAGAGCGCCCGCGCCTGATTGGGTGGACGCGCCGGAAGTCGTGGCGGACGCTATCCCCGAAACGGTCGAATTTGAAACCCCGGCCGCGCCTGCGGCAGAAATGCCGCCCATCGGCACGCTGGCCGATGAGGATTTTGTCGAGTCGATTGAGCTAAGCGCCGATGAGGAACTGCCGCCACTGGATGATCTCGACGCGGCCATGGCCTGGATCGAAGAACTGGCCGCCAGCCAGCAAGCGCCCATCGAGGAAATTCCCAGTGTTGGCGACCGCGCGCTGGCGTCCAAGCTGATGATGGAGGCCGGCCTGTCGCCCAACGTCTTGTCGTTGGATGAACTGGGGTCCGATTCGGCGCTGGTGGAAAGCATGACCCCCACCCATCCGTTCATCGAGGAAGAGGATTTCGCCGATACGGTCGTGCTGGTGGAAACGATGGCCGCCGATCAGGGTATCGTGCTGGACATGCCGGAAGAAATTTCTCCCCCGGTGCATGATTTCATCGGCGAGGAAGGCCGCGCGCCCCTTGACGACCAACACCTGGACGCCGAGCCGCTGGGAGACGGCGACGAAGCTCCCCTTGCCGCGCCGGCCGCAGCGCTCTCCTTTGATGACGCGATGGCCTACCTGGATGAAATCGCTGTCGTGAAGCTCCACGAGGGCGGCGACATGGAAATCGACCCATTGATGAGCGAGCCACCGTTCGATCCGGCGGCCATGGCCGTGGTCGAAGTGGTCAATGAGGTCAGCGCGCCGGCGGCCGACGACGCTCTCTCCAGCGCCGATGCGCCATGGGCCGATAGCGCCGTGATCGACACAGTGGAAGCCGATTTGCCGGACGTTGACGAGTGGGCAGCCCCGGCGGTCGAGGCAACAACGGGCGAGGAAGAAGCGCCCGAAGGTGAGACGGCTATGGTCTATTCAATCGAAAAACCTGATCTGGAGGCCACACTGAGCGTTCTGGACGAGTGGGCGCTGCCGCCCGGCAAAACGCTATCGGGCATCACCGCCGCCATGACCGCCACCCAGGCCTTGCCCGCGCGCGATCTGTCCTCGGCGCTGGCCTGGCTGGAGTCGAGTTTGACGCCCCCACCGGCCGCGCCGGTCACAGCGCGCGCTCTGGATGAGACGGATTTGATCGCGCGGATGCCCGAAGACCCGGATGAGGTGCTGGCCTGGCTGGAGCAAATCGCCGGCGACGAGCCGGACGTGATCATCGCCCCCAGCGCCAGCCAGGTGCATCGAATCGACCATGTCCCGGCGGCCCCTCCCCCCGCACCGGCGGCCGTGGCGATTACCGAAACCGATCTGTTCGAGATGCCCGACGACCCCGACGAGGCGATGGCCTGGCTGGAAGGGTTGGCCGGTGGTGATCGTCTGCCGGCAGCCCCTGCTCCGGCCATGACCGATACAAGGGAACCGATCACCCCCGCGCCGGTCATCGTCGAAACGGTAGAGGCGGTTGATGCCATGCCTGTGGCCGAGGTAGCGGCCGAGCCGCCGGCCAAGCCCACCACGCGCCGCCGCCGCGCCGCGGCCCAGCCGGCCGCGCCGGTGGATGAGCAAGCTGCGCCAGTGGAGGAGCAAGCCGCGCTGGAGGCACAGCCATTCCCGGAACAACCGCTCCCGGTTCAACCACTCCCGGTTCAACCGGCCGAAGAAGCAGCGGCCCCGGAGCCGCCCACCGAGCAACGCCCGACCGAGAAGAAAACGGGCGCATCGTGGATCGACCTGTTAAAACCGCTGGATTGAGCGCCACCCCGACGTGCCGACAGCGATAACCAAACAAACCTACGGAGTATTCTAGATGGAACAAACGCTGGTATTAGTGAAGCCGGATGGCGTACAGCGCGGATTGATCGGCGAGATCATCCACCGCCTGGAGCGGCGCGGCCTGAAATTGCTCGGCCTCAAATTGCTGCAAATGTCGCCGGAATTAGCCTCGGCCCATTACGAGGCCCACGTGGGCAAGCCTTTCTATGAGGGGCTGGTCACCTACATCACGTCCGGCCCGGTCGTCGCCCTGGTGTGGCAGGGCAAGGACGCGATTCAGATCGTCCGCAACACGATGGGCGCGACCAATGCCGGGTCGGCCGCGCCGGGCACGATTCGCGGCGATCTGGCCGTGGAGATCGGCCGCAACCTGGTGCATGGCTCCGACGGCCCGGAAAGCGCCGCCCGCGAAGTGGGCCTCTTCTTCCGGGAGGACGAATTGGTAGCCTGGGAGCGGGCGACCGATCGCTGGATTCGCGAATAGACCGTAGCGGCCTGTTTTCATTCGATAAAAAGCTTCCCTAGGGAAGCTTTTTTGTAGGGCGGTTTGGTANNGTTTGGTAAACCGCCCTCTTGAGGCGATGGTCGTTGGGGAAGGGCGGTTTGCCAAACCGCCCGACAAGTCTACTGAATACGAATCACCACCCGCCCCTTGTGCCAGAGCGATTCCAGATCGTAATAAGCTCGTTTCTCGGCGGCGAAGATGTGGACGACCACGTCGCCGAAATCGACCAGCACCCAGCCGTCGGCCGGTGTGCCTTCCACGCCTTTGGGCATTCGACCGCCAATCTTCTTGGCTTCGCCCTGGGCCGCCTGCATCAAGGCCCGCAGTTGCGGCTCGGAGTCGCCGCTGCAAATAACGAAAAAGTCGGCAAAGACCGCTTGTGTATGGATATCCAGCACGAGGATATCGACGCCTTTCTTGTCCTGTAGGGCATCGACCAGTAATTGGGTTAATTCCAGACCTTCCAGATAGCACCTCCAAAGAGTAGATACAGGGCGCATTGTAGCCTGTTTGCCGGCGCATTGCCAGACCTGACCGGTCTATAGGCTACATGGCATCACACCGTTTGCGCCGGCCCGCCCCGCGCGTTAGACTTCGCGCCTTGTAATTGCTTGAGGCGTGTATGTTTTCCTTTATGAATCCCGGCGCCGAATCCGGCCCCACCACCTGGACGGTCAGCGAACTCACGGCCTACATCCGCGAGATGTTCGAGTTGGATTACCGGCTGCAAGAAGTGGAAGTCAGCGGCGAAATCTCCAACTTCACCCGCGCCGCGTCGGGCCATCTGTACTTCACGCTGAAGGACGGCGCGGCCCAGATCAAGTGCGTCATGTGGCGCTCGCAGGCCGAGCGGCTGCGCTTTCGCCCGGCCGAGGGGGATGCCGTGCTGGCCCGCGGCCGAATCTCGGTCTACGACGCCGGCGGGGTATACCAGCTCTATGCCGAGCGACTGATGCCCGCCGGGCGCGGCGACCTGGCCCTGGCCTTCGAGCGTCTGAAGGAGCAACTGGCCGGCGAAGGTCTGTTCGACCCCGAAACCAAGCAACCGATCCCGGCCTTCCCGCGCAAGATCGGCATCGTCACCTCCTCCGGCGCGGCCGCCCTGCGCGACATCCTGACCGTGTTGCAGCGGCGCAACCCGCTCGTCGCCGTCCTCATCGCTCCGACGCTGGTGCAGGGTGAGCTGGCCCCGCCGCAGATCGTGCGCGCCCTGCGCTGGCTAGACGACCGCGACGACATCGACACCATCATCATCGCCCGTGGCGGCGGCTCCATCGAGGATCTGTGGGCTTTCAACGATGAGCGCGTGGCCCGCGCCGTCTTCGCCGCCCGGCATCCCATCATCAGCGGTGTCGGCCACGAGACGGATTTCACCATCACCGATTTCGTCGCCGACCTGCGCGCCCCCACCCCCTCGGCGGCGGCCGAACTGGCCGCACCCGATCTGTCCAATATCCGGCCCTACATCCAGCAGACGAGCCGCGCCCTGGCCGATGGACTGGCCAACGCCGTCGCCCAGCGGCGCGAGACGTTGCGCGCCCGCCTGCGGCTGCTGTGGCTATTGAGTCCCCGGCGCACGGTGGACGCCGACCGCCAACAGATCGACGCCCTGACCGACCGCATGGCCCGCGCCGCCCAGCGCCTGCTCGACCGGCGGGTTGGCCGGTTGGCCGTGGCCCAGGCGGGATTGACCGCCGTCAGCCCGCTGGGGACGCTGGCCCGCGGCTTCGCCATCGTCCGTGACGGCGACGGCGGCCTGATTCGCAGCGTGACCCAGGCCCGGCCGGGCGAGGCGATCACGATCCAGGTCAGTGATGGGGTCTTTGGGGGGCGGATTGACGGGCAGGGTCGGCCGTCAGGTTAAGGGAAGAAAGAGGCGGGTTGCCAACCCGCCCTACATGGCTTACTTGAAGCTCCAAAAGGCTATCTCGCCTTCGGCCAACTGATAGGGCTGCCCACCGCCCACCGGCACCACCAGGATCACGCTGGTGTCGTCCTCGCGCACGGGCAAGACGATGGCGCTGCTATCGGGCGACCAGATGCGGTGGCTCAACGCGTACTGGTCAAAATAGGGCAAGAATTGCGAGACGTAGGCCAGCGTCGGATCGAAATCCAGCAGGTGCAACCCCTGGCCCGTCGCCACGTCGACGATTGACAACGATAGAAACCCCTGCCCCTGTTGCTGCGCGGCGCTGCCGGCCGGGCGGCCGAGGGCGCGCTGCTTCGGCGGGGCCGAGGCGTTGACACTATCATCTTCCGCGTCCCGGCCCAGCGTGAGAAACGCCAGCGACCGGCCATCGGGCGACCAGAAGAAGGCCAATACGGTGCGACTACTGACAAGCCGGATGTCGCCGGTCGCCACGTCGAGCAGGCGGAGCGGCCCCCAATAGGGATGGCCGTCAATCGCGCCGTTGGTGAAAGCGATCTGATCGCCGGTCGGACTCCAGCCCAGGGCCAGCGAGTCGCCGCTCTCATACGCCGCGCGCTCGCCGGTGCGCGTATCCACCACGACGAGCGCACTCAGCCCGTCGTCGGCCTGCTCGGCGAAGGCCAGATAGCGCCCGCTCCGGCCGATGCCGGGGGCCTGGAAGTCGCCCGGCGTGGCCAGATTGGCCGCTTCCGTCGCCCCTTCCAGGTCAATCAGGGAGAGGGTGTGATCGGTGCGGCCGTCACCGGCGTGAACGAGCAAGCGGCGGCCGTCCTCCGACCAGTCCCAATAGAACGGCGCGCCCGTAGCCAGCAGGCGGCTGTCGGCCGTGCCGTCGCCGGGCACGACGTTCAGCCCCATCGTGTTGCGCGGATGGTTCGCCAGAAAGGCCAGGTTTTGGCTGTCGGGCGACCAGAAGAGATAGAAAGGCGTCCGGTCGGCGCTAAAGTAGATGAGATCATCGCCCAGCGCGCCGGTGCGAGCGGCGTCATCGAGCACGTAGATGCCGCCGCCGGCCGTCCCGCCACCGACCGCCGTCCGGCCGCCGACGACCGCCAGCCGCCGGCTATCGGGCGCCCAGGCCGGAAACTGGAAGGCAGTGGCGTCGCTGTCCAGGGTCAGGATGCGGCGATTATCGCCGTTGGGGGCGATGGTTTCGATCTGGCCGTCATTGTTGATGAGGGCAATGCGGTTAATCTCCGGGGCGGGTGTGGCCGGCGGGGCCTCGATGGTAGCCGCGGCCGTGGGCACGGCGGCCACCACGGTCGCCGGGGCGGCCGTGGCCGCGCCGACGATGACGCTCAGCGCTTCCGCCTGCTCACCAATACTGGAGATGGGTGGCCGGCTTGGGCGCCGCGTGATGACGAAGTAGGCCAGCACCGACGAACCGAGCAGACTGGCGATGAGCAAAAGGGTGATGCCGATGAACAGGCAGTTGCAACCCGACGATCGCCGTCCGAGGGGCGCATCGGGGTCATTGGTGGGGTCATACAGGCCGGGCAACCGCTCGTCATCTTGAACCATGCGCCGATTGTAACATTCCAGAGGAGATTGTCCGGCCAACCGGCGCAAATCTTGAACAAGGGTTAATTATCGGGACCGACGATGCCCAGACCTGACAGGTAGGCGGCGACAAAAATCGTTGTCATCAGTATGCCTTTTGCCGCCGACCTGTCAGGTCTTCCCAAGCCGATTGTGATAACATTCACACAATGAGTACGCAAGAAACTTCCGTCACCGAAAATGGGTTGTCCGGCTTCATCCGCGCCGCGGGGGTCATCCTGGCTGTTTCCTATCCGGTGTTGGCCCTGTCGGCCGGCGTGCGGGCCGTCTATCAGCTCTTCCTCAAAGAGGGCGTCACCAATTACCTGCCCGTCATCCTCAGCGCCGTGGCCGCCGTCTGTTACCTGCTGGCGGCCATCGGCTTTGTGGTGCGCAAACGCTGGGCGTGGCGCTTGTCGGTCACCATGCTCATCTTTGAGTTGGTCATGGTACTGCTGGTGGGCACGTTGAGCCTGGCCTTCCCCGACGTCATCGGCCGCACCGTGTGGGGCCGCTTCGGGGCGGATTACGGCTACTTCCCACTCATTCAGCCGCTGCTGGGGCTGGCCTGGCTGTTCCACCGCGAAACCAGACAGGTGTACGGCATCGGGGCGCAGGATCCCGCCTGACCGATCCGGGCGGCGGCGCTCATTCCTCCAGCGCGTACTCGGCCTGAATGAAGCGGCGGGTCTTGGTCTTGGCGCGGATGAGCAGCGAATGGGTTTCGGCATGGTTGCCGCGATAGGCGATGCCCGGCAGCAGCGCCGTGCCGGTGATGCCCGTGGTGGCAAAGAAGATGTCGTCGCTGGTGACCAGATCGGCGACAGTCAGCACCCGGCTGGTATCCAGCCCGGCCTGGGCGATGGCCCCGCGCTCCTCGGCCGACTGGGGGGCCAGACGGGCCAACATGCCGCCGCCCAGCGAGCGCACGGCGCAGGCCGACAGAACCCCCTGCGACGCCCCGCCGATACCCATCAACACGTCCACCCCTGTGCCGGACATGGCTGCCTCCACCGCGCCCTCGCCGTCCCCTTCCTGGCGCAAGAGGATGCGCGCCCCGGTGGCCCGAATCTCCTGAATGAGATCGTGATGGCGCAAGCGTTGCAGCACCACCACGGTCAAATCGCGCACCGCCTTCTTTTTGGCCCGCGCGATGAGGGCCAGCGTCCAGGCCGCCGGCGCGTCCATACATTCGGGTACCAGGACGTGGGCCGCGTCGCGATCGACGACGATCTTGTCCAGATATTCGACCGGTCCCGAGGCCCAGATGCTATGGCGCGGGGCCACGGCCACGACCGAGATGGCCCCGGGCTTGCCCTCCACCAGCAAGCGCGTGCCGTCAATCGGATCGACGGCCAGATCGCACAACGCTTCGCCCCGGCCGAACGACGCCCCGGCGCAGAGCACGGCCGCTCCGTCCACCAGCCGGTCTTCGCCGATGGCGACACAGGCGTCGATGCCCAACGTCGCCAGCATGTTGTACATGGCGTCGGTGGCCGCGGCGTGGGCGGCGTCAAAATTACCGGAGCCGATCCAGCGCCCGGCGGCCAGCGCCGCCGCCTCGGTCACGCGCACCAAATCGAGACCGATATTGCGCGATGAGAGCGCGTTGTTGGTGTCCGTCTTACTCTGCTCCACGATCGCTTTCCTCCGTCTCGAATTCCACCGCCGTCAGCAGACCGGCCGCTTCCCAGGCTTGCATCCCGCCTTCGATCTGCGCCACGTCGTGATACCCCCGGCCGCGCAAGACGGCCGCCGCGCGCCGG
>CXWJ01000658.1_pt1 | contig 15660 bp, 3 predicted proteins | sample 590841 | NCBI WGS metagenome assembly CXWJ01 (sample SAMEA3498367, study PRJEB10139) | wastewater metagenome | biome: wastewater treatment plant; material: activated sludge | place: Austria | collected 2015-01-21 | reverse complement strand
AAGGACGGCGACCGCTATGTGGTGATCGCCTCCATGGGCGGCGCGCCGACGAATCCAGCCTGGTATTACAACCTTGTCGCCAACCCCTCGGTCACTGTGGAGGCGGGGATCGAAAAGTTTCAAGCGGAAGCGAAAGTGATAAAGAATGAACCCGAGCGAACGCGGCTCTACGACAAAATGGCGGAAATGATGCCGACCTTCAACGAATATCGGCAAAAAACATCGCGCGTTATTCCTGTGATTGTGTTGGAGCGCAAATAATAAGACGCTCATCCTTGCAAGGCGAATATCTCCTGCCGCGTCAGGAGGTATTCGTTTAAGGTATCATCAAAAAGCGCTCTGAATCGTTAGCCTGTCAACCCGGAGAAAAAGATGAAACCTCTTCGCATCTTTCTATTGATTGCCGTAGCCCTCGTTACCCTCGCTTGCAATGCCATCTTCCCCACCGAAGAACCGCCCGGCGTGGGCGACAAAGCCGAGCATGGCTACGCGCTCAGCNNCGATGAATTGGATTTCTCGTACAGTTCCACCGGCGACAGTTTCAGTTTTTCATTTCAGTATTTTGGTCCGGGCATGAACACATGCGTCTATACGCCCGAGAAGCAATGGCAATGTTCAGGAGCGTATTGAATTCTTCACCTCAAACCTGATACCCTTACACAATGGTTTTAGGACGCAGAAAAGCGCTGATTTCGCTGATTCAAAAGGAAAAAATATGCGTTTTCANNGACAAAAAATCATTCTGCGTAAGTCCTGATTAACTTAAAAAGAAACACGCCCTCGAAATTATGATTTCGAGGGCGTGTCGTATTTATCCAACTCGCCTTACGCAGTGATAGCAGTAACGCGAAATTTATCTCGCCCTTCAGGCTACCCTTGCGCAAGAGCGACATGAATGTCGCGTTACAGAAGCCAAATTGATTTCGATTGCGTAACACCGGTTATCTAATGCGTTCAAACGCCTACTTTTCGGCTTCCACTTTCACCAGCGCCGCGCGCGCGACAACGCGTTTCAAATAGGCGTTCGTCTTCTCGTCGAAATCCTTACAGGTGATCAACGTTAGCCACGATTGTTCCTCATGCTTGAACACCGACGAATCGTTCGGGCTGACCTCGCGGTTCGCGCGGATCTCGTAGATATATTTCTGCCCGTTGGCGTGGAGGATAATCTGATCGCCATACTTTAACTTGCCCAAATTTACGAACGGACCCGGCAAGCCGCTCGCCAGCGCCACGTGACCGGTCAGCACGCTGTTTCCCTGCAAGGTTGGGAAAGCGCTTCCCTCCAACCATCCAGCCTGCTTGCCCAACCAGGCGACATTCCATCCCCCATTGCGGAGCGGCACACCTACGATGTTCATCTTCACATCGAGCGAGGGGATCTCGATCCAAAGATCGTTGGCAAACATGGAATACGACTCTTGAGGCATGTTGCTCAAGTCCGTTTGAACGTTCGGAGCAAAGCCGGTGGCGGGAATGTTTGCCCGGATGGCATTCGACGAACCAGTACCCGGCGCGCCTAATACCAGCGTTGAACTTACGCCATACACGTCGATCGGGTCGCCGGGATCGTAATCGCGTTCCGTTGAGAAGATGTTGTTATTCTGTTGCCCCGGCGGGTTGCCGACCGGGCTGGGCGGAACGCCCGGCAGACTCGTCCATGCCACACTGCCCACGTTGGTGGCAGGCACCGTTAGCACGGTCACATCGAACGTGATGCGCCCATCGCCGCCGCTCAATTGGAAGTTGTTCCACGCGGCGGAGATTGTCCGCGTGCCGGCGTTGTACAAACACGCGCCCACATCCGCCGGCTGAGCGCCCGCGTTGCAGTCCAGCGAGCCGAGAACCATATCTAACTCCACCGGAAGCGGATCGGAAACAACAAGATCGTACGCGTCCGTTTCGCTCGCCGGGGTGTGGTTGATCGTCAACGTCAGGGTGACCACAGAACCGACTGACACGGCCGATACGCTGGATGTTTTCAAGATCGACACATCCGGCTCCACGATGGTGACCGTCGTTGTTCGGGGACCCACTGTGCCGGCGCCTGAACTCCAGACCGCGCTGTTGTCGAGATCCGCGCCGGAAACATTCGCGCCGCTATCGAGTATCACAGCGCGATAATCGATCGTCAGGGTTTGAGGAGCGCCGGGGTTGGTGAGCAAGCCGAAATTAAAGATGACGCGTCGCCCCACATCCACAGGCGTTCCGCCGCCGGCATCATCCACAGTTGGGTTGGCGCAGGCGGCGGCAAAGCCTCCCACGATTGACGTGGTGATCGTTCCGGCGTTGATCGCCGCGCAATCCATGAACGAGAGACCGCGCTCCATGGTATCCGCCAACTGCGCGTTGGCGAATGTTCCGGTGGGAATGGTGATCTGAACCCGGTACGTGGCGATCTCTCCGATGGCGACCTCCGGGTCGACGGTAAATGCCTGGTTGCTTGAAAGCAGGGTTTTGGTAAAGCCGCCCGGGTTCGCTTGTTGGATAAATCCAAAATCGAGCGTTGGGTTCGATGTGGTTCCGCTGTTTTGCGTAATTGTATTATTCGACGCCGCGCCGGCGCTCCCCGGTGTGAGCGTGACCGCCGCGCTGGACACGGCTCCCGAACCCGTGCCAATGCCGTTGTCGTTGTTGTCGGCATTTGTGTCGGGGTCGGTGGAATCGGCGGCATCGAATGAATCGATGGCGCTGAGATAGCCAACAGGCGGCGTGACGCGCGCGATGTAGTCGCCTTGTGGCAAACCGCTAAAGAGATACGCGCCGCCTGCGCCGGTCGTCGCTCCGCCTGCCGCATCGTCGGCGGTTCCTAAAATTCCATCCGCGCCAACGTTGATCTCGGTTATGCCATCCGCGGCAAATAATTGAACTGTCGCGCCGGCGATTGCAATATCGCCCGCATCGAACACGCCGTTGACATTCACGTCTTCAAAGACAAGGTTGCCCAACTGTTGGCGATAAAAGCCGAAGTCCACGGTCATATCGGCGCGGTTATCTGCCGCTCCCTGACCTGAACCGGAAAGGTCTGTTTCGCCGGTGGGTTCGGCGGAGCCGGGTCCGAGCGTGACCGCTGAACTAATAACCGCCCCGTTGAACGCCCCGGCGTTCTGGCGCGTTCCGTTATCGTCTGTGTCCGAAACAACGAGGTCGGCATCCGGCGCGGGAGTTTCACCGATCGCGCCGGCGCCGCCGATGGTCGTGCCACTGCTCCAATATCCTTCGAGCGCGCCGCCGCCTGCGAAGTTGCTGGCAGGAAGAACCACCACATAATCACCGGCAATCAGGTTGTCGAAGCGATAATATCCACTGCCTGCTGTGGTAGTGGTTCCCAGCAAAACGCCTGTGGGATTGCCCGCCCCATCTGCCGCGTAGAGTTGCGCGGTCACGCCGTTCACGCCCATCTCGCCCGCGTCGATGGCGCTGTTATTGTCCGTGTCGAACCAGATACGATTGCCGAGGCTGTACGGAACTGTGACTACGCCAAGGTCGACGCGCGGTTCGTTCGTTGCGCCAGTGGCATTGCTGGAGGTTGCTTCTGCGCCCGGCGTAAGCGTAACCACATCAGTCTGGATGACGCCCCCCGCGCCTAACACGCCATTGATGGATCCGTTGTCGTCGTTATCGCTCGTGTTGACATCCGCATCGGGCGCAGGTTCGTATGTTCCGCCGCCAGAACTGGAGGTCAACCCTTCGAGCGTGCCGCCCACGTTAAACTCCGCCGCCGCAATGCGCGCGATGTAATCTCCGGCGGGAAGATCGGTGAAAGAATAATCGCCATTGCCCGCAGTGGTTGTTGTGGCGATCACCGTCAAGCCGTCGCCAGACAGTAATTCCAGATCAACCCCGTTGATGCCAATCTCGCCGCCGAGCAAGCCATCATCGTTCGCGTCTGCCCACACGCGATCGCCGAGTGTCATGGTGTAAAAGCCAAAGTCCACAGTCATATCGGCGCGATCGTCGAGCGCGCCCTGACCGCCGGAGAGATCAGTCTCGCCGGTAGGTTCGGATGAACCAGGCCCTAACGTGACTGCCGCGCTGAGTACCGCTCCGCTGAACGCGCCGGCGTTTTGCAGGGCGCCATTGTCATCGGCGTCGTTGACAACCAGGTCGGCATCCGGCGCGAGCGGCTCGCTGAGCGCCCCGGTCGGGAGGCGGGTCGTGCCGGAGGACCAGTAACCAGCCAACACGTCGTTCGAGCCGTTGACGATGAAATTATCCGCCGCGATGACGACCACATAATCCCCGGCGACGAGGTTATCGAAGCGATAATATCCGCCGCCCGTTGTCGTTTGATTGGCGAGCGCCGCGCCGGTTGGGTTGCCTGCTCCGTCCGCGGCGTATAACTCGACCAGAACGCCATCGACGCCAAGTTCGCCGGCGTCTAACGCGCTGTTATTGTTCGTATCGAACCAAACGCGGTTGCCGAGGCTGTAGGCGCGCACAAAACCAAAATCAACAGTTGGGTCAGATGTGCTTCCGGTCGTGTTGGTAATTGTAATGTTCGCGGCAACTTCGCCGGGTGTCATGGTGAGCGCGCCGCTGCTCACGGCTCCGCCGGTAATGCCGATGCCGTTATCGTTGTTGTCAGTATTCGCATCAGGGTCGGTCGTGTCGGCGGGCGCGGCGGTATCGACGGCGCTGGTAAAACCCACCGGCGGCGTGACGCGAACGATGTAATCGCCGGCGGGCAAACCGTTAAAGTTGTACGCGCCGCCCGCGCCAGTGATCACTCCGCCAGCCGCATCATCAGCAGTGCCCAAAATTCCATCGGGACCAACATTGATCTCGGTGGCGCCATCCGACGCAAACAATTGCACGGTCGCGCCAGCCAGCAAGGCGTCAATACCCGCATCGTAATCGCCATCACCGTTGACATCTTCAAAGACGAGATTGCCGATATCGACCCGGTAAAAGCCGAAGTCGACTGTGCGGTTGGAGCGATTATCCGGCGCTTCGCCCGCGTCAGGATTCGTTACCGGGTCTGCCTCGCCCGTAGGCTCCGACGTGCCCGGCCCCAGCGTCACCGCCAAAGAAGCCACGTACTCGATGGCGGAGCCGGTCAGGGTTGTGCTCCCGTTATCGTCATTATCGAGCACGGTTGTATCCGGGTCGTTGGCAGTCGCGTCGATGATGTTCCCGTTCACCGCCGCCGATGTGAGACTGCTCCAATATCCCGCCAGCAGATTCGCCGGCACGGTATCGCCCACGCCCACATCGCGGAAGTTATCGTCGGGAATCAAAACCACGTACTCGCCCGCCGCGAGGTTGTCAAACCGATAGTAGCCGCCGGCATCGGTGGTGTCGAACGAGAGGAACGTATCGCCCGCATCCCACACGCCCGGCGTCGCGCCATTATCCTGGAATAATTCCACACGAACTCCCCCCACGCCCACTTCCGCGTTGTTCAACAAGCCGTCATTGTTCGTGTCAAACCAGACGCGGTTGCCCAAACTATACGATTGTGTGAAACCAAAATCATAGGTGTGGTTGTTGTCGCCCGCGCCGCCGGTGGTGATTGAAATCACGGCGTTGTTTCCGCTGTACGAGCCATCTGAATCGCGCTGGTCGGCGTCGGCATCGGCCGGGGAAAGAGCCAGCCCAGCCAGCGCGGCTTGTTGTCCTCCACCCAGCGCGTTGGGAATGCGAATCTCGTAGGTGGTATTCGGGTCGAGGTTATTTAACAGGTAGACGCGACTCGCGGTAGATGCGCCGGGCCCCGAGCTGAAAAAATAATTCCCGTTTGCATCGGTCACGGCTGTGGCAATCAACGTTCCTCCCTGATAGAGTTCCACGGTCACACCCGCGAGTGGAGTTTCGCCCGGGTCTTGAATCCCATCCCCGTCCGATTCCAGCCACAGGCGATTGCCGATCTCGATGGGAGCCATGTAGCAGAATCCCTCCACATCGCCGATGCCAGCCGCCTTGCCAAAGAGACTGGCGTTATCGGTTCGCGGGAATAATTCAAAGGCGCGAGTGCGCGCGCCGGTCAGGTTGCTGAACCATGCCACCCCACCCGAGCGAATGTCGAAGGGATCGAATACGGAAACGGCGATCTCGTCAGCGCCTGGCATGAGCGCCAAGCCGCCCAAGGTTACTTCGTTATGCGTGCCAGAGTTAAGATTACCAGAGACGGCGTACATATCCTGCCAGTAATACTCGCCGCCGCCCGGTCCTTGCGCGGGCGCGGAGCCTGCCCCGCCGGTGGTGATGCCGCCGCAGGTGGCGTTGTTTTCCAACACGAACGTTCCCGCCACATTACACACTCGCAAAATATCGCCCGCCGAGGCGCCCTCGAACGTAGACCCGGCGGTGATGGTCACCGGTGTGATGGTGTAGCCTGTTGTAAAGTCGTAAAAATTGAAGGATGTGGTTGCGGCAGAGGTGGAATAGTTCACTTCGCCGGTCTGATGCCCCAAGCGGTCCATCAAGCCGATAAGCATATCTCCATCCGTATCGAACTCAATATCGGAAAGGATCGGCTGGGGATAGATCAGTTGATTCCCGTAGGAAAGTCCGGGTCCGCAGGGCGCTTCGCAGATGGTGGTGAACACCGGCGACCACGGACGCCACTCCGCCGGGTAACCGGGCGCGTCGGCGCTGACCACTCCGCGCGGATAATTCAACGCGAATTCATAGACGAGCGTCCATGCGCCAGGCGCAGATTCACTGGTACGAATGATGTATGCCCGCAAGTTATTGACGTTCTGGGCGCTTTCAGCAGAACACACCACGCCCACGTATACATTGCCTTGATACACTTCCACCGCCCACGGTCGCACATCGCTTGCCGCGCAGGCTGTGGCGCCGGCGGGGAGTGTGATGGCGGTTGCCGTGCTATACGTTGCCGGCGCTACGGCAGGGATGCCGATGTCGAGGGAATAGAGCGTTCTGTCTGTGAGATTGATTAGCCATAAGGTGTCGTCAGCCGCGCCGATGTCCATGTCGCCGATGGCTTGTTTCCCGACAGCATCCCACGCGGCGGGATCGTTATTGGGGGTTGCGGAAATTGCCGGTAAGCCGCGCGCGGTATCATCCAGCGCGCCGTCATCCACACCGGCGAAGGAGTCGATATCGACAAATGTGGAAACCGAGGTGGACGCGCCCGTGACCGGGTTCACGACAATGGCGTAAATTCCACCGCCGCCTAACGCGCCAAAACCGGAATGTCTCTTCGCGAGCGCGGCGGCAAATACGGTGTTGGTCGAGCGCTGGTATGCCAGCCCCCATGTCGCTCCGATTTGCGAATTGGTCGCCAAATGTTGCTCGACCGTATCATCCGCGCGCCCATAGGCAGAATTGGGAATGGAAACCATCGCATCCGTTGCGCCGGAGGAGCCGCCTCCCAATGGGTCGCCATTCACGTAACAGGGCATCACCAGGAATGGATTATTCTGGCAATATTCATCCGGCTTGGATAAGCCCAAATCTACTCCGGCAGAGGGGCTGGTGACAAATTGGACTGTGGTCCCCGAATCCCTGCCGAACGCGCCGGGGCGAAGCGTGGCAGGTATCCCCGTGAATTCGACGCGTACTTGAGTCCCGTTGGGGATGGCGAGGGTGTATCCCCCGGTTGCATTGGTCACCGCGCTTGCCACTATCGCGCCGGTTGCGTCATAGGCTGTCACGGTGATGCCGGCAACTCCGGTATCCCCCGCGCCGCGGACTCCGTTGTCGTTGTAATCGGTAAACACATTGCCGCTGACCGAATTCGGGTTGGCGCTTGTAATAATTAGTTGAGCACGGTTATAGAAACCGGTTTCCCCTGCTCGCGTATCGCAGATTCGCAACACCCAGGTCCCCGCAGAATTTTGTCCTTTGAACGCGCTGAGTAGTTCGTGGGGACGCGCGGGAGTACCGGCGGGGGCGGGCTGGCGATCATAATAAGGGAAGCCCACGCTATCGTTACTATTATCGTAGATCGAGCCGATTGCGGTATCGTCCAGCATGATATCGTAGTTGTCGTAATCGTCCGGGCTGGCAACGGTCGGCGCGCCCAAGCCGGCGCCGGCGATCAAGACCACGGTGGTGCCCGCCGGGGAAGTGAGCGTGACGCGCGCGTCACTGCGGCGCGTGTGATTGAGATTCACGCCAACGTTTACGTCCGCAATCACGACATTCGCAACGACTGCGATGTTCCGCGTCACAGGAGCGCCGCAACTTAGGTCGTTAATCGGAACGAAGACCGGTCCATCATTGACAGTGGTGGTTAGCGCGCGCGCAACAGACACCCCCAACGGGTTAAAAACAAACACGATAGATAAAAGAATGCAAAGTATTCGAATAACCAACCCAAAGGGAGCGGTTTTCATGACACGCCTCTGCGCCGGACGCGTCCGGCGAAAGATTAATTATATGACAGGACTTACGCAGAATGATTTTTTGTCCGTTAATCCACGCTAATCTTCGCGAATTTTTAAAAGATTAGTGAAGATTAGCGGATAGCTTTTTTGGGTTTTGCGTAAGTCTTAATTATATGACTTACGCAGTTGGCGGGCAATTGTACTGCCGCCGTGTAGGGCAACTTCGACGAAACAGGCTCAACTGCGTACCTCCTAAATTATAAACACAAAATGGCTGGCGCGCGCCAGCCATTTTGCCAAAGGAGCAGGTTACCGGTCGGCGGTTACATCCACCAACACCGCTTTAACCATCACCCAATGTTTATATGCGCCCGTTTTCACATCGTACTGGTCGCAGGTGAGCAAGGTCAGCATTGGTTCATCGGCGTGATCGAGAACGCCAACAGAGTGCGGCTGGACAACTTCATTTGAAATCACTTTATAGGTATAGCGATAGCCGGAGTTATAGACGTACACATACGCGCCTTTTTCGACATATTTCAGGCGATAGAAGATGCCGGGCTTGCCGTCTGCCCCAACGACGTGACCGCTGATCACGCTGTTGCCGCTCCAAGTGGGATAGGCGGTCTCTTCCAACCATCCAGCTTGATTCTGCAACCACGAGGCGTCCCACATCCCATCTTTGAAAGCCACGCCAACGATGGGCGCAGTCGTCTTGATGGAAGGAATCTTGATCGTCAGGTTCGACGCATCGTAGGTGGGCTTCGAGGCAACATCCAGCGGGGTGACAACATCCGGGGCAAAGCCAAAACCGCCGGAGACGAGGATGAAGGGTCCTGTGCCGCTGGTCGTGTTTGCGCGCCCGCCGCCTCCGCCGCCGCCGCCNNCTGCCGGTCACCTGGAAGCGGATGATCAGTTGGTCTGTGGATGGCAAGCGCGTGAAAGCGCTCCATTCGCCGGTGATCGTGTTGGTCGGCGCATCGTACGCGCAGTTAACCAGCGCGGCATCCTGGTCGCCATCGGTGCAAATGACCGACCCGGGCACATAATCCAAGCCGGCAGGTATTGGGTCCGAAACCAGCACGTCGAACGCGTCGGCGAGGCTGTTGGCGGTGTGAGTGATCGTCAGGGTAAAGTCTACCGCTGTGCCAGCCGCCACAAAGTTCGTGTTTGATGACTTCACGATCTGCAAATCTGGCTCGATCAGAGTTACCTGGCGCGATACCGGTCCGAGCGTTCCGTTACTGGAGGTGAATGCCGCGCTGTTGTTGAGAACGGTCTGGTTATTGACGGTGCCGCGGTTTGCAGGAATGTCGAGGACGATTGCGCGATAGGTGATGGTTAGGGTGGCGTCGGCTTGACCGGCGTTGACGATGTTGCCAAGCGTGAAGACTGCCTGGCGGTCGATATCTTCCGGAAGGCCGGTGCCTGTATCGTTGGTTGTCACGTTGTTGGCGCAGATCGTTGAAAAATCACCCGGCGCGACACTGGTAGTTAATGTAGCCGCCGAAGCGGTGACGCTGACACAGTCGAACAGGGCAAGTCCGCGATCCATCGTGTCGGTCACCACGGCATTGTCGTAGGTACCAGCAACAGACGGCGGAATGGTCACCACCACCTGGTACGTCACAAGTTCGCCAATGGTGAGGGTCGCCGGGTTGACTGTTTTTATGATTCCGTTGTTTGCCTGCACGAACCCAAAGTCAACAGTGGGGTTGCGGGTGGTTCCATTGTTTTGTGTGACCGTATTGTTATTCAGCGCGCCCGCGCTACCCGGCGTAAGCGTGACGATCGCGCTCGATACAACTCCAGCGCCGGTTCCAATGCCGTTATCGTTGTTGTCGCGGTTGGTGTTCGGGTTGGCGTTGTCGGTGGAGTCGAATGTATCGATGGTGCTGGTGTAGCCGGCAGGACCCGTAACACGGACAATATAGTCGCCTTGCGGCAAGCCGCTGAACAGGTAATTCCCATTGACGTCAGTCAACACGCCACCCGGCGCATCGTCTGCTGTGCCGAGGATGCCATCGGGACCGACATTGATCTCGGTCACGCCATCCGCGGCAAATAATTGAACGCGCACACCCTGCAAAGGAACATCACCGGCATCGAACGTGCCGTTATTATTTACATCTTCAAAGACCAGGTTGCCCAACTCGAGGCGATAGAAGCCGAAGTCGACGGTCATGTTGGCGCGCGCGTCGATATTGCCTTGACCGGTGGGCGAAAGGTCGAGTTCGTTGACCGGTTCGGAGAGCCCGGGTCCCAAGGTGACGACACTGCTCACTACGGCGCCGGCAAACGTCCCCGCGTTTTGAAGCGTGCCGTTGTCGTCGTCGTCGGTATCGTTGTCGGCTGGCGCGGCTACGGTCTCTCTGGTTGTGCCATTGTTATTGATCGTGGTGGCGCTGCTCCAATATCCAACGAGCGCGCTTCCCGCGCCGCCCGGCGTAAAGTTATCGGCGGGAATGACAACCGAATAATCGCCGGCGGGGAGTCCGTCAAATCGATAGTAGCCGTTGGCGTCGGTGGTTGTTGTCGCGACGAGCGTAAAGTTACCCAGCGCGTCCACAGAATATAACTCGACGATCACGCCTGCCACGCCAACTTCCACGCCGTTATCGCGCGCGCTATCGTTGTCGGTATCGAACCAGACGCGGTTGCCGATGCTATAGGAGGGAACAAAACCAAAGTCGATCGTCATGTTGGCGCGCGAATCAGGCGCTCCCTGCCCGGCAAAAGGACCGACGGTTGGAATATCCGGTTCATTGGTGGGTTCAGCGGGTCCCGGAGGACCGAGCACGATGTTGTTACTGCGGATGCCGTTGAGCACATCGGGGGTCGTGCCAATGCCGTTGTCGGTTTGATCGACATCCACGTTGGGATTGGTTTCATCCGGCGCGCTACTTGCCAGGCTGAACAACGGGTTGCCAGAGTTAAAGTTCGCGGCGGGGATTTCCACCACATAGCCGCCGGCGCGCAAATTATCGAAACGATAATATCCGTTGGCGTCCGTCGTTACGGTTGCGAGCACGGGCCCATCGGGGATATTGTCACCGTTGTCGTCGCGGTACAAGTTGACGACGACGTTCGCGATTCCAACCTCCGCCCCATCCTGGATGCCATTGTCAGCGCCACCGCCGCCTGTGCCATCGTCCAACCAGACACGGTTGCCGAGGCTGTAGGTGCCGGTAAAACCGAAATCGTAGGTGTGATTGTTATCGCCAGGCGCGCCGGTGGTCACAGTCACCACAGCATTCGTGCCGACAGGCGTCCCGTCCGAATCGCGCTGGTCCTCCGTATTCCCATTCGCGTCGTTGGTGGTGAGAGTCAGACCGTTCAACGCCGGCTGCCCCAACGGGATACGAACTTCATATTGGGAATTGGGTAACAAGCCGGTGGTCAACGAACTGAAAATATAATTTCCATTCGCGTCGGTGGTTGTCGTTGCAACCAGATTTCCGTTTTGGTCATATAACTGAACCGTCACGCCCGCCAGCGGAGTTTCGCCCGCGTCCTGGATGCCGTCGTTATCCGCATCCAGCCAGACGCGGTTGCCGATCTCGATCGGCGCGGCAAAACAGAATCCTTCGATATCACCCAGACCCGCGGCTTTGCCGAATGTAGTCGCCCCGCCTCCCGCGTCGATGCCAAACACTTCATACGCGCGCGAGCGGTCACCGGTCAGGTTGTTGAACCAGGCAATGCCGCCTGCCCTCAATTCAAACGGATCAAAGACCGATACCGCGATCTCGTTTGTGCCGGGGATCATCAATAAACCACCCAATGTGGTTTCATTGTGGATGCCGCCGTTCAGGTCGGTGCTGGGGGGATGCATTTCCTGCCAGTAGTATTCGCCTCCGCCCGGTCCTTGTGCCGGGGCGCTCCCGGCGCCGCCCGTGGTGACACTTCCGCATGTGGCGTTGTTTTCGAGGATAAAGCCGCCGCCACCGTTACTACACAAACGGATCGTATCCCCGGCAGACACGCCCTCGTAGGTGGTGACCGGGTTAGTCGCCGGGATATTGACCGTAGCCGGCGCATACGTATCTTTGTTGTATAAAGTCACCGTGCCCCATGGGTCTGCGGTGGCGAAGTTGGCATTCCCTGTTTGATGCCCGAGGCGATCCATGAAGCCGAGGATTAAGTCGCCGTTGATGTCAAACTCAATGTCCGAAAGGATTGGTTGCGGATAAATTATTTGCTTCCCAAAAGCCAAATCCGCCGAGGAGGCGCATGGCGCGGCGCACAGCGATGTCATGGTGGGAATCCAAGGTCGCCACTCCGCCGGGAATCCTGTTACCGGGTTGCCAACGAATGTTGGGTTGGTTACAAACCCGCGCGGGTAGTTGAGAGGAATATCGACAACAAGCGAAAAAGCGCCGGGCGCCGCTTCGCTCATGCTCAACACATACGCGCGTAGATTATTTACGTTTTGCGTGCTTTCGGCAGAACAGACCACGCCGACATACACATTGCCGCGCGAGATTTCCACCGCCCACGGACGGGTATCACCGGCTGGGCACGCGGTTGCCCCCGCCGGTAAAGTGACCGGATACGCAGTCACATCAGCGACTGTCGGGGTGGCAGGCGGGTTGCCAACGTTGATGGCGTACAAGGTCTGGTTGGCAAGATTCATCACCCACAAGGTGGTATCGTTCGTTCCCATGTCCATGTCGCCGATGGAAACTTTGCCAACCGCGTCCCAGGCATTGGGGTCTGTATTCGGCAAAGACGAGGTGGGACCCAAACCACGCGCGGCGTTCGATCCTAACGCTCCCGCGCCGGTGGGAATCCCCAGGGTAGCCAGATCAACGAACAATGTCGGAGCGGAGCCGTTGCCTGTGGTCGGATTCAGCACGAGAGAGTAGATCGCTCCCGCGCCGTTCGGTCCTAATCCCATGTGTCGTTTTGCCAATGCTCCGGCGAAGACCGTCCCGGTCGCGCGTTGGAAAGCCAAGCCCCACGTGGCGCCAATTTGAGCGCCAGTTGCGAGCGTATTTTCGATACTGTTGTCTTCGCGGCCATAGGCATCATAGGGAATGGAGATTAACACATTCGCTGAGCCAGCCGTGCCGCCGCCGAGAGGATCTCCGTTAATATAGCAGGGTGAAACAAGCCAGGGATTATTCTGGCAATATTCATCCGGCTTTGCCAAGCCCATATCTACCGCGGCGGCGGGGCTGGTGGCAAATTGAACGGTGGTGCCCGAATCCAAACCGAACGCGCCGGGGCGAAGATTCGACGGGATATTGGTGAATTCAATTCGCAACTGTGTGCCGTCTGCAATCCCCGCAAAGGTGTAATTTCCATTTGCATCGGTGGTTGTGGTAGCAACCACCGCGCCCGCCGCATTGTATGCTGTGACGGTGACTCCCGGAACGCCTATATCGCCCTGCTCGCGCGTGCCGCTATCGTTGTAGTCCGTATACACCACGCCGGAAACGGTGTTCGGGTCTGCGCTCACGATGGTAAGTTGCGCCCGGTTATAGGTTCCAACCTCGCCATTTCGCGTATCGCAAATTGCAAGAGTCCAGTTCCCAACCGCATCTTCGCCTTTGAACGCAATCAGCGCTTCAAACGATCGCGCGTCGCGATCATAGAAAGGCGCGGCTACATCGTCGTTGTCGTTGTCATATAGGGAATTAATGCTTGAATCATCAAGCAACACGTCATAGTTATCGTAATCATCCGGGCTGGCGACCACCGGATTACCCAACCCCGCGCCCGAGATCAAAACAACGGTTGTGCCGGCAGGCGAAGTAAGAGTGGCGCGCGCATCGCTTCGGCGCGGATGAGAAATATTCAAGGCGATGTTAACATCCCCAATGATGATTGGCGTGGGAGAGTTGACCGCGATCGCGCGATTGGTGCAATTCGGCGCTGGGGGCGCATCGGGGATTAATACCGCGGCGCCGGGAATATCATCGATAGCAGTTGTAAGCGCGAGAGCAGGTTGGGTGCCAACCCCGGGAGCGCCTAAAACTAAACCTATTAAGACCAGCAATGTCAGGGTTTTGGAGAACGAGCGAGCGATTGGATGATTCATCTTCTCTCACCTTACAAAATACTTACAGAATCGAATTTTTGTATTATATCTTACCTACAGAATAAATGGCGGCGAATTTCGCAGGTTTTCAAAAGTTCGCATCCAACAAGCAGAGTGACGTTTTACCTAAGGNNATACAACACTCCTCGCACCGCCGTGATGTGTGAGGAATGATAAAATCACCCAATGCTCCCAGACTTCCGCGTGCGCCAACGGGATTATCTCCTCGAAATCTCGCGCGCCCTCACACAAGAACTTGACCAGGAAAAACTTCTCGCGCGGATTTTGCTGATCGCCGTTGAAATGCTTGCGGGACAAGCCGGCATCATCGCGCTCAAAGAACGGGATGGCTGGCGCGTCGCCGCCGCCCATGGGATTGCCCCGGCTTTCCTCAGCTACCTCACCCCCCTGCTAGCAGACGAAGACATGCGTGAGTTGGATGTTCTCGAACTCAATCGCATGTTGGGCGAGTTGACCTACACCGCCAGCATGGGACTGCTCAACGGGACCGCGCTCGCCCTCGTAGCGCACAGACAAGTTATCGGCGTTATTTTTATTTTCCGAAACTATGAGGGCGGGTTCACTCCGAACGACCGCGTGATTCTCCAATCGTTTGCAGACCAAGCCGCGATAGCCGTGTACAACGCGCAACTGTACGGACAGGTTTCTTACGAGAAGCAACGACTCGACGCGCTTCTCGACTCCGCCGCGGATGGGATCATCATCCTCAACGCGGACCTGACCATCGAGCGCGTCAACGATGCCTTCGAGCGAATCTATGGAAAGACACACGATGAACTCGTGAACACTCCACACAATGATGTCGTTCGCTGGGATGGCGATCCGCAAGGCTCAACGTTAAATGAAGCTATCGCAAACGGCTGGCCCCTCACACCGAACGCGACTTTGTATGTGGAAGGCGACCTTGAACGCGATTTGCCGCCGTCGCTTCCAGTTGGCGTCACCTACGCCCCTCTGCTTTCGCCAGAGGGCAAACTTCGCAACATCATCGTCAGCGTTCGAGATATTTCACATTTCAGAACGGCTGATGAAATCAAAGCCACGTTTATTTCCATTGTCAGCCACGAACTGCGGACGCCTGTCGCGTTGATAAAAGGATACGCGTCAACTCTCAGGCGCGACGATGCCAAATGGGACAAGCGCACGATCAGCGACTCGCTCACGGTGATCGAAGATGAAGCAGACCGCTTGAGCAAGATGATTGACGACCTGCTCGACGCGTCGCGTTTGCAGGCAGGTGGGTTGAGCCTGAATCCTGCGGATGTTTTACTCCCGACTCTTGCAAGCCGCATT
>CXWJ01037408.1_pt1 | contig 15661 bp, 15 predicted proteins | sample 590841 | NCBI WGS metagenome assembly CXWJ01 (sample SAMEA3498367, study PRJEB10139) | wastewater metagenome | biome: wastewater treatment plant; material: activated sludge | place: Austria | collected 2015-01-21 | reverse complement strand
GCTCGGTCGCGCTCTACGACGGCGGCGACCAGCCGGCCCGCAAGACGGTGATGCTGCACGGCGTGTTCTACCGGGAGGCGATCTCGGCGTACCTGGGCCGGATGCAGGCGCTGCTGGAGCGCACGGTCGCCTCCTGGGCGGGCCGGACGGTGACGCTGCGTCCGGAGCTGGAGCTGTTCGCCGACCGGCTGGCCGGCGAGCTGTTCACCGGCGACCCCAGCGAGGCCGCCGCCCAGGAGCTGCACAGCGTGCTGGGCGCCATGCAGAAGGCGTTCATGACGATTCCGGTCGCCATCCCGGGGACGACCTACGGCCGCGCGATGAAGGCCGGACGGCGGCTGACCGCCATCGTGGACGAGGCCGTCGAGCGGCACCGGACCGGCGAATGGGACGACGTGGTGTCGCGCATGCTGGCCGCGGCGGAGGCGGCCGGCGTCTCACGCGAGAAGGTGGCCGCGGACATCCGGCATCTGATGTTCACCAGCGAGCCCGGCTATTCGGTGCCGCTGCTGCTGGCGACCCTGGCCCTGGCCGAGCACCCCGACGTCCTCGTCCGGGCCCGCGCCGAGGTCCAGGCGGTGTCCCCGTCGGGGCCGGTCACCATGGAGACCCTCGACGAACTGGTCTACCTCAAGCAGGTCTCCCGGGAGCTGCGCCGCTACTACGCGATGAACGCCGCCACCTTCTTCGGCCGGGTGACCGAGGAGATGGAGGTCTGCGGCTACCGCATCCCGAAGGGCTGGGGTGCGATGGGCGCGGTGCACATGACCCTGCGCAACCCCGAGGAGTACCCCGACCCCGAGCGGTTCGACCCCGACCGGTTCGAGCCGGCCGCGTTCGCGGCCTTCCCGCCCGGAAGGTACGTGCCGCACGGCGACGGGGAGTACACCTCGCACCGCTGCCCCGGCGAGGATCTGGTGACGGTGGCCGTCCAGCTCTACCTGACCGTCCTGCTGCGCGGCTACGAGTGGACGCTGCCGCCGCAGGACCTGACCTTCACCAACGAGATCTTCCCGGTCCCCGCCAGCGGCCTGGTGACCCGCGTGACGACGGCCTAGCAGGTCCCGGGGTCGACCTGGTCCTCAATGGTCACGCCGGACTCGGTGGCGATGATCTGGTTGACCCGGCGCTGGTGGCGTCCGCCCTCGAATTCGGTCTCCAGCCACATCTGGGCGATCATCTTCGCCAGGTCCACCCCGACCACGCGGGCGCCGAAGGCCAGCATGTTGGCGTTGTTGTGCTTGCGCGACATCACCGCCGAGTAGGGCTCCGAACACACCACGCAGCGGACCCCCTTGACCTTGTTGGCCGTGATCGAGATGCCGACGCCGGAGCCGCAGATGATGATGCCCCGGTCGCACTCGCCGGCCGCGACAGCCTCGGCCGCGAGGCGTCCGAAGACCGGGTAGTCAGCGCGCTCGGGGTCGTTCGTCCCGAAGTCGCGGTACTCCAGGCCCATCTCCTCCAGCAGGCCGATGATGGCCCGCTTGAGCTCGATCGCGGTGTGGTCACAGGCGATTGCGATGGTCATTCCTCATCCTTCCAACTGGCTGAACCCGTAGATGCCAGCCCCGATGACGCCATTCTGCTGCCGCGGCTCGGAGAAGACCACCCGAAGGCTCGATTCCGGCTGCGGTTTGCGGCTGCGGGCGTGCACCCGCTCGACCAGCAGGTCGCGGGGGNNCGTCCGGGTCGAGGATGTTGATCGCCGAGGCGATCGGCAGCGACAGGTTGTCGACGAAGCCGTGCAGCACCGCCGAGTCGCCGCGGCGGAGGAAGGCCTCGCCGATCGGCGTCTCGGGGAAATACTCGGCGACCAGGCCTTCCAGGTACTTGCCGGAGGCGATCGTCTCGACGCAGCCGACGTTCCCGCAGCCGCAGACCAGGTCGTTGTCGCGCACCGGAATGTGCCCCAGCTCGCCCTCGGCGCCGGTCTTGCCGACGTACAGCCGTCCGCCGATCCACAGCCCGGAGCCGAAGCCGGTCCCGGGGTAGCAGCCCACGATCACCCGCTCCCGCTCCAGCCCCAGCGACGAGATGTCGTGCAGCAGCAGCATGTTGGTGTCGCGGTTGACGAAGGTGGGGTAGCCGAGCGCGTCCTCCATCAGGTCGGCGAACGGGATGCGGTTCAGCCCCGGGATGTTGGACGTCGACAGCACCACNNCCCGCCGAGTGTTGTCCACCGTGGACGGGAAGCCGACCGAGATGGCCCGCGGCCGCGCCCCCGTCCGCTCCAGGTAGCCGGCGACGTGCTCCACCAGCAGCGCGGGCGACTTCGAGCCCACCAGCTTCTTGCGGGAGGAGGTCATGGCGAACTCGCTGAGCGCGCGCTCACGGTCGATGATCCCGATGCGGAGGTTGGTGCCCCCGATGTCGATCCCGACGACGACGTCGTCAGGCGAAGACATGACCTGTCTCTTGGGTGAACTCGGCCAGCATCTTGTCATAGGCGACGTCGAGGTCGGCGTCCTTGCTCCACAGGCCCGAGGTGCCGACGATGAATCGGTCGGCGCCCGCCTCCCAGAGCTTCTTGAAGGTCTTGGCGTTGCAGGAGCCGTCGATCTGGATGATGAAGTCCAGCCCATGCCGCTCCCGGAACTCCGCGGTCTCGGCGACCTTGGGCAGCACCTGCTCGATGAAGGGCTGGCCGGCGAAGCCGACGTCCACGGTCATGAAGGTCACCATATCCAGCCGCTCGAGATAGTGCTGCACCCACACCAGCGGCGTGGCGGGGTTCAGCACGACCCCGGGCTTCATCCCCAGCGACTCGATCTGGTTGATCACCCGGAACGCGTTGACGTTGATCGTCTCCGCGTGAGGTGAGATCCAGGTCGCGCCGTTGGCCGCCAGGAGATCGATCCAGTCGGTCGGCGTGGTCACCATCATGTGGATGTCCATGGGCAGCGAGCCATGGGCCGACAGCGCCTTCACCAGGTCTGGCGACAGGGTGATGTTCGGCGCGAAGTGCCCGTCCATGAGGTCGACGTGATAGGCGTCGGCCCGCCGGTTCAGGATGTCCACGTCCTTGGCGGCATGGAGCAGGTCCATGCACATCAAGGAAGGTGAGAAGGTTGCAGTGCGGCTCATTCGAGTCCTTTGACTGTCGGTTCCGGACGCGGGCGTGCCCGCAGGTTATCGGCGGTGGCGGGTCAGCGCTTGCTGCTGTCGCCGAAGAACCGGTCGAGGGTGACGGCCAGGACGATCAGGGTGCCCATCGCGATCTGCTGGTAGTAGGCGGAGACGCCCACCATGTTCAGGCCGTTGTTGATGGTGCCGATGATCAGGCCGCCGATGACGACCTTCCAGATCACGCCCTCGCCGCCGAAGAAGGAGGTGCCGCCGATGATCACCGCGGCGATCGCGAACAGCTCCCAGCCGGTGCCGGCGTTCGGCTCGGCCGCCCCCAGCCGGGCCACGTTGACCATGCCCGCCAGGCCGGCGCAGACGCCGGAGATGGTGAAGGCCAGCAGGGTGTGCCGCTTGAGGTTGATGCCGGCGAACCAGGCCGCCTGCGGGTTGCCGCCCATGGCGTACAGGTTGCGTCCGGGCTTGGACTTCACCGTGAAGAAGACCAGGATCGCCGAGACGATCAACGCCACCAGGATGGGGACGGCGAGGAAGCCGAAAAGCTGCCCGCCGATGGTCTGGGTGAAGGACGGCGGCAGCCCGGAGACGGCCTTGGCGTCGGAGAACACGTAGGTGAGGCCGCGGAAGATGGCCATCGTGCCCAGCGTGATCACGAACGGCGGCAGGCCGGTCAGGTTGATCAGGCCGCCGTTGACGGCGCCGATCGCCGCGCCGAGGGCGATGCAGCCCAGCAGCACGGCCAGCGGCCAGGGCAGGCCCATCACCATCAGCTTGCCGGCGACCACGCCGGTGACCGCCATGACCGAGCCGACCGAGAGGTCGATGCCGGCCAGCAGGATGGCGAAAAACTCGCCGACCGCCAGCAGGATGGTGATCGAGGACTGCTCGAGGATGCGCAGGAAGTTGTTGCCGGAGAGGAAGGAGCCCGGCGCCAGCGCGCTGAACACGATCAGCATCAGGACCAGGATGCCCAGGGTCGAGTACTTCGCCCACAGGCCCTTGAACTTCTCCATGGAAGTGGATTGCTCGCTCACTTATGCCGCCCCTTCATCGTCGCCGTAGTGCGTTGCCGCCCGTACCAGGTTCTCTTCGGTCGCCTCCGCGATCGGGAACTCAGCGCGCTGCTTCCCCTCGGCGTAGACCAGGATGCGGTCGCAGACCGCGAGTAGTTCGGGGAGTTCGGAGGACACCACGATGACCCCCACCCCCGCGTCGGCGAGTCGCCGCATGATCGCGTAGAACTCCGACTTCGTTCCGACGTCGATGCCCTTGGTGGGCTCGTCGAAGATGATCACCTTCGCGTCGGTGGCCAGCTGCCGTCCCAGCAGCACCTTCTGCTGGTTGCCGCCGGAGAGTTCGGTGATGCCCTGCTCCAGATCGCGCATCTTGACCTGCATCGCCACGCTCTGGGTCTTGGCGACCTCGAGCTCTTTGACGAAGTCGATCAGGCCCCACAGGCCGCCCATCGTGCTGGACTTGATCTGCTCGCCGATAGCGAAGTTCCGGCGCAGCGAGAACTTCGACAGGATGCCGGTGTAGCGGCGATCCTCGGTGAGCATGCAGATGCCGGCCTTGATGCCGTCGTAGGGATCCTTGATGTCAACCTGCTGGCCGTGCAGCAGGACGGTGCCGCCCCGCTTGGGGACCGCCCCGTAGATGGCCTCCATCAGCTCGGAGCGTCCGGCCCCGACCAGGCCGGAGAAGCCGAGGATCTCGCCCTCGTGGAGAGTGAAGGAGGCGTTCTTGACGTAGCCGTCCTTGCGGGTGAGGTCGCGGACTTCGAGGATCTTCTTCTCGGAGGGGACGTGCCCCTCCGGCTTCTCGTTGTACTTGCCCTGCAGCTCTCGGCCCACCATCATCGTGACCAGCTGGTCGACGGTGACTCCGGCGACGTCCCGGGTGCCGACGGCGGTGCCGTCCTTGAGGACGGTCACCTTGTCGCAGATCGCGGTGATCTCCTTCAGCTTGTGGGAGATGTAGACGACCGCTCGTCCCTCCGCCTTGAGCTGGGCGATGATCAGGAAGAGCTGGTTCACCTCTTCGTCGGTCAGCGACGAGGTGGGCTCGTCCATCACGATGACGCGGGCGGAGAAGGCGATCGCGCGGGCGATCTCGACCAGCTGCTTCTCGGAGATGGAGAGGTCCCGGACTATGACCAGCGGGTCACGGCGCAGGCCGACCTTGGCCAGCAGTTCCGCGGTGCGGGCGTACATCGCCTTGTGGTCCACGACCGGGATGCCGAGGATCTTCTTGGTCGCCAGGTTGCCGACGAAGATCGACTCCATGATGGAGAGCTCGTCGATGACCGAGAGCTCCTGGTAGATGATCGAGATGCCTGCCTCGGCAGACTTCTTGGTGGTCAGCCGGTCGTACTCGGTTCCGTTGATGACGATGGTGCCGGCGGTGGGCTCGTAGGCTCCGGACAGCACCTTCATCAGCGTCGACTTGCCGGCGCCGTTCTCCCCGAGCAGCGAGTGGACCTCGCCGGGGTAGATCTCGAAGTTGATGTTGTCGAGCGCGGTGACGCCGGGGAACCGTTTGGTGATGCCACGCATTTCCACAATGGGCTGCATTGCTCTCCCTCGGTCGGGGCGGGCCGGCCCCAGGCGTGTGACCTGTGGCCGGCCCCGATGGGTTGGGTGTGGGTCAGGACTTGGTGACCAGGATCGAGTCGATGAAGGTCTCCTGCGAGACCGTCGACGCGTCGAACTTGGCGCCCGACTTCACGAAGGCGACCAGATCCTCCACGGCCTTGGCGCCGATGCCGGCGCTGTCCTGTGCCACGGTCGCGGCCAGGCCGCCGGCGTTGACGGACTCCACCGCGTCCGCGTTGCCGTCGGTGCCGACCACCAGGATCGTCCGTCCGGACTGGGCCACCGCTTCCTGGGCGCCCATCGCCATGGTGTCGTTGGCGCAGTAGATCGCCTTCAGGTCCGGGTACTTGGAGATGTAGTTGGTCGCCAGGTCGAAGGCCTTGGTGCGGTCCCAGTCAGCCGGCTGGGAGTCGACCAGCTCGACGCCCGCGGCCGCGGTGAAGGCCTCGGTCGCGCCCTGCTTGCGAGCCTCGCCGGAGGCGGTGCCCGCCTTGCCCTCGATGATCGCCACCTGGCCGCCGGCCGAGCCCAGCTGCTCGACGATGAAGCCGGCGCCCTTGGCGCCCACGGCCACGTTGTCGGTGGTGATGAAGCCGATGACGGCGCCGTTGGCCGCCTTCAGGGCGTCCATGTTGATCTTCTCGTCGATGTTGATCACCGGGGTGCCCTTGGCGGTGGCCTTCGCGACCACGTTCACCAGGTTGTCGGCGGTCAGCGGGGCGACGCCGATGCCGGTGTAGCCCTGATCGAGGAGGTTCTCGGCCAGCGAGACCTGACCCTCGATGTCGTCCTCGGAGTTGGCGGCGACCACGTCGAGGGTCACGCCCAGTTCGGTCGCCTTCTCCTTGGCGCCCTGCTCCATCTTCTGCCAGAACTCCGACGAGAGCACCTTCAGCACGATGGCGTACTTCTCGCCGCCGGCCGGGGCGCTTCCGCTGCCGCCCGGATCCGGGGTTGCGCCGCCGGAACATGCGGCGACGCCAAGCAGCGCCGCAGCCGCAAAGGCCGTGGCAACCGCTTTGAAAGACCTGCGCATTGGTGTCCACCTTTCCTTGAGCAGCGGCGCTCGTGGCCGTGCTCTACGTTGAAGGGCAGCCGATCCCCAGGGGGCATCGTTGCCTAGTGGCACGACACTATTCCGCAGGCTGAGGACATTACAACGACCGTATTTTGCGTAACTAAGTCGTAATCAAGCATATAATTGCCCAGTGACCGCACCTGAGAAGCTGCCCCCGCTGAGGCTGATCGAACCGAGCCTGCAGCCGAGCCGCGGCCGCGACGCGACCCCCACCTGGATCGCCCTGCTGATCGCCTCCGGCGTCGCCACCAGCAAGGCCGAGCTGGCCACCGTCACGGGCCTCTCCCGGACGACCGTGACCGGGGTGGTGGATCGCCTGGTGCGAGCCGGGGTCGTCCATCCGGGCGGCAGCCTGCGGCGCGCCGGACGCGGCCGGCCGGCCGACCTGCTCACGATCTCGTCCGAGGCCGGGGCCATCCTGGTGTTCGACGGCGGCGCCCGCTCCACCCGGCTGGCGATCGTCGACCTCGACCAGCACATCCTGGCCGAGAGCTGGGTGGAGCTGAACGTCGAGCTGGGGCCGCGGGCCAGCCTGGAGATCCTCATCCGGGAGATGCGCCGGCTGATGGCCGGGGTCGACCTCGCCCCGGCCCGGCGCTGCGTGGTGATCGGGCTGCCTGCCCGGGTCGACTACCAGACCGGGGTGCCGGTGCGTCCGCCGATCATGCCGGGGTGGGACGGCTTCCGGGTGATCGACCCGCTGCGAACCGAGTTCGACTGCCCGGTGATCCTGGAGAACGACGCCAACCTGCGCGCCCTGGGCGAGTCGCGCACGCTGGCGGTCGACCAGTCGCCGCTGATGGCGGTCAAGGTGGGCACCGGCATCGGCGCCGGGCTGGTGACCGAGCACGGGCAGATCCACCGCGGCAGCGCGGGAGCGTCGGGCGAGATGGGGCACATCCCGCTGCGCGGAGCCCCGCCCACCAAGTGCACCTGCGGCAACATCGGTTGCCTGGAGGCGGTCGCCTCGGTGCCGGCGCTGATCCGCCGTTACGCCGAGGGCGCGCCCGCCGGGAGCCCGACACCGACCAACGGTCCCGAACTGGCCGCGCTGATCCATGACGGCGACCCACTGGCCACCGACCTGATCCGGGAGGCCGCCGGCTACCTGGGCGAGGCGATCGCCGACATGGTGAATGTCTTCAACCCGGCTCGGGTGGCCATCTCGGGGCCCACCACCTCCGCCTCGGACGACCTGCTGGCCGGCATCCGCTCCGTGGTCTACGAGCGCGCCCGCCCGCTGGCCACCCGCAACCTGCAGGTGGCGTTCAGCGTCCTCGGCGAACGCGCCGGAATAGCCGGCGCGGTCGTCCTGGGGATCGAGCACCTGCTCTCCCCCGACGCCCTGGCGCCGCTGTTGTACGGCTGATCCGCCGCACTCCGGGAGGCGTACGACAGGTCCTGGATCGGCGCTGTTGTCAACAGATGTCATGGCAGAGGGCACAACCACTGGATTGTCGCGATCCGAGGGGTTGACAGTGCCTGCCTTGGTAAGAAAGAGTTCCGCCGGAACTACACGTTGTAGTTTTGACCGGGGGAGTTCTGCGGGGGACACGGAACGAACACGTCAGCAAGGCATGCCCGAAACCGGGGCATGCCCTGGCGTGCGTATGCCTGCGCAGAAGGGTCGTTAGTTTTTCGTACCCATGGAGGGCAAGACCAATGCGTGCAACCATTTCTCACTTGCTTCATGCGCTGAAGCGGCGACGCTCCAGCGATGAGGGCTTCTCGCTCATCGAGCTCATCGTCGTCGTGGCGATTCTGGGCATCCTGGTGGCCATCGCCATACCGGTGTTCGGCAACATCCAGAACACCGCCAAGATCAACGCTGTCAAGACCGTGGCCGCGAACGCCGCGACCCAGGTCGCGTCCCAGCTCGCCGCGGACCCAACGGACACGACCATGGATTTCGCCAGCCTGGCGAACGGCGGCACTTACACGATCACGCTCACCAAGCCGGCCACCGGCACGCCGACGATTGACAACTTCTGCGTCTCCGCCACGGACGGGACCATCGCCGCCGCCGCAGATCAAACCCAGACCTCGGGCCCTGCCTGCTGATCCCGTCGCCCTGGGCCGATCTTCAGATAGCCGGCCCAGGGCGCACCACCGCCGCGAACAGCTCGCGGCGAACTCAGCCGGGAGTCAGCATGCGTCCAGGTCGACGAGCAGAATGTGACGGCTTCAGCCTCATCGAAGTCGTCATCGCCATGCTCGTGCTCGCGCTCATGGCGATCGGGCTGATCCCGCTGATGATCGGCGCGACGCAACTGAGCGTGACCAATCGTTTGTTGGCGAGCGCGTCAGCATTCGCCGCCTCGCAGTTGACCGAGGTGCAGTCCGCGTTCGGCAATGACGCCCCGCGCCCTTGCAGCAGCCTGGCCGGCTACGAGCACACCGACTTACCCGGCCCCGCGGGAAGCGGCCTGCTGGCCACCAGGAAGGCGCTGAACAGTTGCGGCTCGGACGAGTACTCCACGGTCACCGTTCGCGTCACCGTGGCATCCGCCGACCAGCCCTCGCGCGCCCTGGTGACGCTCACGACCAAAGTGCTGGTGGCCAAGGGATGAACCCTCGCGGAGGGAGGCAGTTCATGGGATCCGATGCCGGGTTGAGCCTGGTCGAGTTGATCGTGTACCTGGCGCTCGCGGTCGTGGTGACCCTGGGCGTCACCACGATGTTCGTCTCCGGGGTCAGCGCCAACACCTCGACCACCAACCGCGATCTGGCCACCGGGCAGGCCCAGCTGATCTCGACCTCCCTTCAGACCGGGATCCGCAATGCCAGCGACTTCACGGTCACCGACAACCTGCTCCGCGCCCGGGTCGCGACCGGCGCCAGCGGCTGGCAGTGCGAGGCCTGGGCGATCACCTCCGGCGGAAAGTTCGTCCACCGCACCTCGTCCTCGGCGATCGCCGTGCCGGCTGACTTCAGCGGCTGGACGGTGCTTGCCGAAACGGCCCAGGGCGCCCTCACCGGAGGACGTGCTTTCGCCATGAGCGCCAATCGCCTCGAAGCCGGGTTCAAGATCACCGTCGGCGACGCCGGCGTATCGATCGCCACCGACGCCCTCGCCCAGGCCAAAGGGGAAGGGAGTCCTACGACATGCTGGTGAACCGATCCCGGGAATCCGGCTCGACGCTGGTGGCCGTGCTGGTCACCATGCTGGTGCTGAGCCTGCTCGCGCTCACCGTCGGCACGGTGGTCGCCAGCACCACTCGGTCGGCCGTGAGCACGCGCAACAGCGCGGAATCCCGCGCCGCGGCCGATGCCGGCATGGCCGCCCTGGTCGCCAAAGCACGCCAGAGCCCTGGCGCCTTCTGCAACATCACGATCGACAGCACCGTCGTCCCGGTCTACGAAGCGGCGAGCGGCGACTGCGCGGGCGGCACGGTGACCTTCACCTCCACCGGGCACGGCTCAGGCGACACGACGACCGTCATCGAAGCGGTCTATGCCTACACCGAGCCCAGCACGCCGGGCGGCGCGGGCGACATGGTGTTCTTCGGCAACACCACCTTCACCAAGGAGGTCAAGACCTATTCGCTGGACGACGACCTGCTCAGCATCGTCATCCCCAGCGGCGACTTCACCTGCCAGGCCCCGATCCCCGGCAACATCCTGCTCAGCGGCAACTTCATCACCCAGGGCGGCTGCAAGGTCGCCGGCGGCGTCGCGGCCGGCGGCTACCTGAACATGACGAACGGCCCGGACGAGATCACGGGCAGCGTCACGACGGCCGGCTCGGGCAGCAGCACCGTCCGCGGCACGATCGGCGGCGCGCTGCGCGCCGGCGGGCCGGTCGAGTTCGGCTGGGAGAGCAAGAAGATCGGCGGCAATGTCGAGACCACCGGCAACGCCCAGCTGGGCAACGTCAAGATCAACGGCTCGCTCACCGTGCCGGCGGCGAAGACCATCACCATGCAGAGCGGGACGGTGACCGGCGGCATCAGCCGGCCGACCACGGTGACCGCCCCCACCGCCCCCACCTTCGACTCCTGGTTCGACTACGCCTACAAGGCCAGCGACTGGCCCGGCTACACCGTGCAGACCCTGGTGAACTCCGGCAACGGGCCGGGCACCTGCAACTACTTCAGCCAGAACGACCCGCAAAACGGCAATGCCGCCGGCTGGCGGGAACTGGGGAACCTCGCCTCGCCCACCATCCTGGACGCCCGCGCTTGCGGCTCGCTCACCTCCAACAACGGCTCCAATCCGGTCGTGACGGTCAAGACCAACATCGTCTTCCTGGCAAAGGTCTTCAATCTGACCAAGCTGACCATCAAGGGAGCCGCCGGCGCCTCACCGCGACTGTGGTTCATCGTCGAGGACACCACCGCGAACGGCTCACCGACGTGCACCTCCGGCCGCAACATCGTCATCAACGGCACTGTCGTCTCCGACAATGTCACCGCGATGGCCTACACCCCCTGCGTGATCGACGTTCAGGGTCAGAATGTGGACGCCTGGCGGGGCGCCTTCTACGGCGGCAAGTTCAACTACGGCGGCGGCCTCAGCTTCTACGGCGACCCGATCGCGCTACCGGGCCAGCCGACCGGCGGGGCTGGGGGCGGCGGCGGGGCCGGCGGCGGAGCAAAGGTGCTGACCGGGGTCATCAGTCAACGGGACAAGCGATGATCCCCGCGGTCGTAGCCTCGGTACTGGCGTTCCCGCTGGGCCTGATCATCGGCTCCTTTCTCAATGTCGTCGCCTATCGGGCGCCGGCCGGCATCTCACTCCTGCGCGAGAGCCGTTGCCCGGCTTGCGATATTCCGCTGAAGCCCTGGCAGAACGTCCCGGTGATCTCCTGGCTGGCTTTGCGCGGCCGGTGCGCCACCTGCAGGGGTCCGATTTCCGCCCGCTATCCGCTGGTGGAGCTGGGAACCGGGGTGTTGTTCACGGCCATCGCCATGCTGCTGCCGTGGCAGCAGGCATCGGGGCTCGCGTCCGGGGCCTGCGTACTGCTGGCCTACTGGTGGTTCGCCGGCAGCACCGTCGCGCTCACCCTGATCGACCTGGACACCAAGCGTCTGCCGGATGTCATCGTGTTGCCTGGCTACGCCGTCGGCGTCGGCCTGCTCACGCTGGCCTGCCTGCTGGGCGCCGACTGGTGGGCGCTGCTGCGGGCAGGCATCGGAGCGGCCGTGCTCTTCGGGTTGTACGCCCTGCTGTGGTCGGCCCGTCCCGGCGCGATGGGGGCGGGCGATGTGAAGCTGGCCGGCCTTGTCGGGTTGCACCTGGGCTGGCTGGGATGGGCGGCGGTCGCGGTCGGGGCGATCGCCGCCTTCATCCTCGGCGGTCTGTACGGATTCAGCCTCCTCGCCGCCCGGCGCGCCGGGCGGAAGACCGCCCTCGCCTTCGGACCCTGGATGATCGCCGGCGCTTGGACCGGAGCGCTCGCCGGCGCCGCCATCGCCCAGTTCTACCTCACCCTCTCCGGACTAGCCTAGGTGATCGCGGCGATGACTGACAAGGGGAATCGGTAATGGCAAGGACCGTTGTGGGACTGGAGATCCACGAAGCCGGCATCCGGGCCGTCGAACTGAGCCGAGGCAGGCGGCCGGCGCTGGTCGCGGCCGGCGAAGTGGCGCTGCCGCCCGGCGTGGCCAAGGATTCCGAAGTGCTCGACGTCGACGCGGTCGCGATGGCGATCACCCAGCTGTGGAGTCAGGCCGGGATCAAGGCCAAGGAGGCGGTGGTCGGCATCGCGAACCGCCGCGTGCTGGTCCGCGAGCACTCCACCCCCGCGCTGCGGCCCGATCTGATGCGCGCCGCCCTGCCCTTCGACGTCCAGGATCTGCTGCCCGTGCCGCCTGAGCAGGCCGTGCTCGACTTCTACCCGATCGCGGAGTCGGGGGGCCAAGTGCACGGCCTGCTCGTCGCCGCCGTCTCCGAATCCGTCGAGGGGCTGATAGCCGCCCTCAACCGCGCCCGGATCCGCACCGCGGCGGTCGACTTCGTGCCCTTCGGGCTCGCTCGGGTGGCGAAGGTGGTCGCTCCCCCCGGGCAGACGGTTGCCGTGGTGGCGATCGGCGAGCACACCACCAATCTCGTCGTCGCCCAGGACGGCGTCCCCCGCTTTGCGCGGATCATCCCCCTCGACCTCGGCGCCTCGGCAGAGCGTGCCGAGCAGCAGTTCGAGGACGTCCCAGAACAACTGCCGCAGGCCAGGCGCGCCTTCGGCTTCGCCCCCGTGGATGCCGTGGCGCCAGCCGTCTCGGACCTGATCGGACGGATCGACGCAACCCTCAACTTCCATGCCAGACGGCGCGGTGCCAGCCCGGCGGACACCATCTTTCTCACCGGTGCGGGCCTGGACACGCCCGGCCTGCTGCCCCTGGCCACCTCCACGCTCGACGCTCCGGTGTTCGCCATCGACGTCCACAACCTGGTGCCGCCCGATCGCGGCGCCCCGATCACGGGGCGGCTCGCCGCCAGCCTCCTCCCCACCCTCGGGGTCATCCTCGGAGAGGAGCACCTATGACCAAGCGCGCCCAGCCGAAACCGACCAAGCATGCCGAGCCGAAACCGACCAAGCGTGCCGAGCTGAAACCGGCCAAGGCTTCCCAGCCAGAACCGGCCAGCAGTGCCCAGCCCAAACCAGAGCCCAAGGCGAAAGGCAGGACGAAAGGCTCAGGCCTGGTGCTCTCCGGCGTGCCGAGAGTGAACCTGCTGCCGCCCAGCGAGATCCAGCGGCGCGCCGCCGGCGCCCTGATGATGCGCTGGGTCGCCGGCTTGGTGGCCACGGCGGTGGTCGTCTCCGGATTGGTGGCGGCCGCCTACTGGCAGCGAAGCGTCGCCGCGGACCGGCTGGCAGTCGAGCAGGCCCGGACCACGGAACTCAGCAGCGAACTGGGGGCCCTCGCCCCCGTCAGCCAAGCACTCGGCACTCGCGCCAAACTCACCAGTCTCCGCGCGCAGGCGGTGGGCAACGATCTCGAATGGCGCGCGCTTTTCAGCGACCTGCGGCGCGCCCTGCCCGCGGGGACCGAACTGACCGGCTTCCAGCTGATCACCGGGGCCAATCCGCCGGAGGGCGCCGACCCGACCGCGGAGATCGGCATGATCGGGCAGTTCACGGTCCACACCGATGACCCGGCCGATCAGATCCGGACGGTGGACAGGCTGCGCGCGCTCGACATCGCCCTGTCGGCCGACGCCGGTTCGCTCACCTCCGCCAACGACGGAGGCTTCGATTTCACCGTCGAGTTCGTCGTCGACCAGACCCACTACAGCGGCGCCTTCCTTTCCGAAGGCGGCGCCCGATGACCGCCTCGCGCCGCCTGATCAACCTGGCCGGCACCCTGCTGGTGCTGATCGCCCTGGTTCTCGGAACCATCCTGACCGCGCTGCCGATCTACGTCGAGTCGCTGGAAGTCAACGGGCAGGAACAGACGGTCGCCCAGTCCAACCAGTTGTTGCAGGCACAGATCAGCGGCCTGCGCACCCAGGAGGCCGACCTGCCTCGGATCGAGCAGGATCTCGCCGGACTGCACAGCCAGCTGCCCACCATCCCACGGCTTGACGACGCAACGCAGCTGGTGGTCAAGGCGGCCGGAGCGGCGGACGCCACCATCACAAGCATCACCTTCGACAGTCGGGCGCCCTTCGCCGCACGCGATGCCGCGACGGTGGCCGACCAGCTCCCCCAGACCGCGACCGAGGTCACCTCGCCTCAGCCGACACCCACCGCCAATGGCGAGAACACCAACGGCGCCGCCACGCCCGGAACGACGCCGGACCCGTCCGAGAGCGCCGAACCACTGCAGTTCCCCGTCACGATCGTGGTGATGTTGCCCGACCCGGCGGCCGCCGAGAAGTTCCTCGACGGGCTGCGGGCCGGCCCGCGGCTCCTGCAGATCGACACCGTCACAGCCACAGCCGAGGACGAGAGCCTCACGCTCACGGTCGCCGGCCTCGTCTTCGTCAGCCGCGACAGCTAGGAGCCCCGCGTGACCCCCACCCCCAGCTCGCTGGACCTGCTGCTGATCGCGGCGGCCGGCGCCGATGCCTCCGACATCCATCTCACCGAGGGCGCCCTGCCGCTGATGCGGGTCGACGGCGACCTGGCGCCGATCCCCGGCTACGCCCAGCCGCTCTCCGGCGCCTGGCTCGAGGCCGCCGCGCGCAGCGTGATGAGCCCCCATCAGCACCAGACCTTCGAGGCCGAGAACGAGGTGGATCTCGCCTACGCGCTGCCCGGCACCGGGCGGTTCCGGGTCAACGTCTTCCGCCAGCTCGGGAAGCTGGCGGGCGCCTTCCGGCTGATCCCAAGCGCCATCCGCACCCTCGACGAGCTGGCCATGCCGCCGGTGGTCAGAGAACTCGCGCTCAAGCCCCGCGGGCTCGTCCTGGTGACCGGCCCGACCGGCTCGGGGAAGTCCACCACGCTGGCCGCGATGGTCGACGAGGTGAACCGGGCGCTGCCCGTCCACATCATCACCATCGAGGATCCGGTCGAATACCTGCACACCTCACGCCGGGCGCTGATCCATCAGCGCGAGATCGGGGCCGACACCGCCTCCTTCGGCGAGGCGCTGCGGCGGATCCTGCGGCAGGATCCCGACGTCATCCTGATCGGCGAGTTGCGCGACCAGGAATCCATCTCGGTGGCCCTCACAGCGGCCGAGACCGGCCACCTGGTGCTCGGGACGCTGCACACCCAGGGCGCGGCCAAGTCGATCGACCGCATCATCGATACCTTCCCGGCACGCCAGCGGAATCAGGTGCGCTCGCAGCTCAGCGACACCCTGCAGGGCGTGGTGAGCCAGACCCTGCTGCCGTACGCCCAGCTCTCCGGCCGGGTGCCGGCCACTGAGATCCTGGTGCACACCCCGGCGGTGGCCAACCTGATCCGCGAAGGGCAGATCGAACAGCTGTACTCGGTGATGCAGGCCGGATC
>CXWJ01017647.1_pt1 | contig 15679 bp, 15 predicted proteins | sample 590841 | NCBI WGS metagenome assembly CXWJ01 (sample SAMEA3498367, study PRJEB10139) | wastewater metagenome | biome: wastewater treatment plant; material: activated sludge | place: Austria | collected 2015-01-21 | reverse complement strand
GGGCGACGACCAGCTGGTTCCTGGGGCCGGAGTTCCTGAAGCGCTATCCGACCGTCGCCCTCGATCTCGACACCATGGTCGTGGTCGACGGGAACCTCGTCACCGCCGGCGCCGCCTTCGCCCACATCGACCTCGCGCTCTCACTCGTGCGATCGATCAGCCCCGACCTGGCCCAACATGTCGCCAAGCTCCTCATCATCGACGAGCGTCCGTCGCAGGCGGCCTTCGTCGCCTACGAACATCTCCGGCACGAGGACCCGATCGTCGTCGAGTTCGAACGCTTCGTGCGCGCCCGCCTGGGCGAACCGTTCAACGTCGCCTTCGTCGCGCAGTCGCTCGGCACCAGCCGGCGCACCCTCGAACGACGAGTCCGTGCGGCGCTCAATCTCACTCCGCTCGGCTTCGTCCAACGGCTTCGCATCGAACGAGCTCGGCACCTCTCAGCAACCACGGACCTCACCTCCGCCGACATCGCGCTACGGGTCGGCTACGCGAACGCCGAGACTCTGCGCTCCCTCCTGCGTAGGGAGCGACGCCGTTCCTGACCTATCGCCATGCCTGTAGCCGGTGTCCTAGTGCTCGACTGGAACCACCTCTCAGCACGTCGCGTCGACGCTCCTGCGTCGCCCCTGGACGACCCACTCGACACGCCCGCAGCACAGGGCATGTGACGTGTCCCGGCTTCCCGGACCGTCGGGGTTGGGTGGCTGTGATGTCGCTGCGTTCTGACAGAGCCCCGCTGAGTGGTGGGCTTTGAGGTGATGCTCGTTGCCTACCGGTCGCCTTCTGGGAGGGCGACTGTCTCAGTATTGCTGTTCGGGTAGAGCTTGGCCATGGAGGCTTCGGAGAGGTAGCGGCGTTCGTCGACCTGCCACTCGTCGTGGGTGTCGGCCAGGACGGCGCCGATGAGGCGGATGACGGCGGCCTCGTTCGGGAAGATCCCGACGACGCGGGAGCGGCGTTTGATCTCCTTGTTCAGCCGCTCGAGCGGGTTGGTGGACCAGTTCTTGCGCCAGTGCTCGCGCGGGAAGGCCGCGAACGCGAGGACCTCGGACTTGCCGTCGTCCATGAGCGGGCCGGTCTTGGGGTACCGGCCGGCGAGGTCGTCGCGGACCTTGTCCCACTGCCGGGACATGGAGGCCAGGTCAGGCTGGGCGAAGATCGTCCGGAACACCGCGGCGACCATCTCGGTCTCCGCCTTCGGCACGTGCGCGAGGACGTTGCGGATGAAATGGACCCGGCACCGTTGGTGGGCCGAGCCCTGGAACACCCGCCTCAGCGCGGCAACCAGGCCGGCGTGCTGGTCGGAGATCACCAGCTGCACACCGCCCAGGCCGCGCTTCTTCAGGCCGGTCAGGAACGCCCGCCAGAAGACCTCGTCCTCACTGTCACCGACGTCCAGGCCCAGGATCTCTCGGCGCCCGTGCTCGGTGACTCCGGTCGCGATGACCACGGCCTTGGACACGACCATCGCGGCCTCGGTGCGCACATGCAGATAGGTCGCGTCGAGGTAGACGTAGGGAAAGCGGGCGTGGTCCAGCCGACGGGTGCGGAACGCCCCCACCGCCTCGTCCAGACCGGCGCAGATCCGCGACACCTCGGACTTGGAGATCCCGGTCCCGCCCAGAGCGACCACCAGGTCGTCCACCGAGCGGGTCGAGACACCGTGCACGTAGGCCTCCATCACCACCGCGTACAGCGCCTGGTCGATCCGCCGGCGTGGTTCCAGGATGGACGGGAAGAAGCTGCCCTGACGCAGCTTGGGCAGCGCGACCCTCACGTCACCGGCCTTGGTCGTCACCAGCTTCGGGCGGGTCCCGTTGCGCTCCGTCACCCGACCGGGCGAGCGTTCGTAGCGAGCCGCGCCGATGGCCTCGGTGGCCTCGGCCTCGATCAGCTCCTGCAGGACCATGCGCACAGACTCGCGCACCAGTTCCACGCCGTCCCCGCTTCCCGGCGGATCTTGCACGAACTCCTCAATCGGGCTGATTTCTGCAAGGTACGCCGCGCTGTCTTGTGCAATCTTCGGTGCATCTCGACAATTTCATAAACCGCCACCTATGTTTCATAGGAGGGTTCGCGGCGTGTCTTCTTGTCAGATCGTGATTTCTGCGCTAGGCGGCGCGAGAGGGGAAGGTCTACGCTCAACGCACTAGACAAACGTCGAGGGCGCCCCGTTGCAGCGGAGCGCCCTCGTAAGACAAGTACCTGATCCGGGTGAGGAGACAGGAGGTGTCGTCATGCCCAGTGTAGGGCTATGGCCCGTCGGTGCCCAAGCGGGTGAAGCGACGTGGTCGTTTCGGTGTGCTGGGGGTTCGCGATCCGAGTGGTCATGGGTCGTGGGGCCGCCCGATCCACGCAGCTTGCAGCCGGTGCGGGAGACGAAGTCTGGCCGGCTGTCGAGGAACATCCCGGTACAGGCGATGTCGACGACGACGGGTGGATGGCTGTTTCTCGAGTCTGGTCTCGAGCACGAGCTCGCGACGTGGCTGGACCGTCAGCGTGATGTGACGTGGCTGGTCGGTCAGCCCGTGTTGCTGCGCTGGGAGGACGGAACGAAGCACTTCCCCGACGTGTTGAGCGCGCACCGGGATGGCTCGGTGATGATCTGGGATGTCCGAGCCCCGGAAGAACGCGACGACACGTTCATGGTGATGTCGACGCGTACGCGGGCAGCCTGCGCGAAGGTCGGCTGGCGTTACGAGCTGTTCGGTGGTCTCGACCCGGTGGCGTCGTTGAACCTCCGCTGGATCGCGTCGGCGCGCAGAGCCCCGGAATGGCTCGTGCCCGCGAAGGCGATCCTGCAGGGTGTCCTGGCCGACGGTGGCAGTGTTGGCGATGTCATCGCGGCCGACGACGATCGAGGGTTCTTGACGTCAGCCATGTGGCACCTGGTCTGGTCTGGTGAGATCGAGATGGACCTCAACGCCCCGTGGGATCAGGGCTCGCGCCTTGCGTGGGCAACCGATGCGGTGCGGTCATGAACGCCCGAGTAACGCTGTACGAGAGCGCCAACATCCTCTTCCCGGAGGGGCCTCGAATCGTTATCGCGGTCGGCCCGTTTGGGTACACGGTCCGCGATGTCACCGGCGGAGTCCACGAGGTGTCGTGGACCGACGTCGAACCGGCACGCGCCATTGTCGACGGCCGGGTGGACGCGGTGGCCGAGTCATTGATGGCCGTCTTGTCCGGGCTGAGCGACGACGCTCTCCAAGAGTCGCTGGACAAGCTGGAGGTCGTGCTGACTATGCGAACTGGCTTCGCTCTCGGGCACCCCGCTCTCGCGCGGCCCGGGGAGCCGTACTCGCTGTTCAACCCGGCCCGAAAAGTCTCGGACAGCAAGAAGTGCGAGGCGATGGCCAAGATCCTTGCCCGGGAGGCGCTGCTCGATCGACGTCGTCAACGCAACTTGGAGGCGGGCAAAGCCTCGCCTCGCGCGAGGGTTGGCGCGGTCTCGCAGCGTCAGTTGATGAACTGGCTGGCCGACTTCGACCGGCCGATCAACGGTGGGCTCCTGGCCTTGGTGGACAAGCGTCGTGTTCGCAGGCATTCCGCCTTCGGAGGTCTCGATCCTGAGGTGCGACGAGTCGCCGACGACATCGCCGCCCGCATCGATGGAACCCAGGCGGTTCGCTCGATCGATGAACTTCTCCGACGCACGCTGTTGGCGCTCAAAGCCGAGGGTTTGGACTCGCTCGACCCTCCGGAGTCGACCCTGCGGGCCTACCTGACGCAGGCTGCTCAAGCCGCCGGGCGCACAACTCGTTCCCACACGACGAAGAAGCTTCGCGGTGTCCTGGCCTTGACCGCCTACCCCGCCCTTCGGCCGGGCCAAGTCGTCGCGATCGACGTGACTCGCAGCGACACGTTCTGCGTCGACCCGTGGACTGGTAAACCCGTATCGGTCGAGATCATCACCGCCTTGGACGTGTGCACGCGTGTCGTCCTGGCACTACGGGTCGTGCCACGCAGCGCAAACGCGATCGAGGCCGGCTTGATCCTCTATGACGTGCTGCGCCCGTTCAGCCAAGTCGTCGAACCCGGCCAGGTCCACGACTGGCGTTGGGCCGGGGTGCCTGAGGCGATCGGCTCGATCGATGATGCGGTCGCCGAGGCCGAGCGCCTCTCCGGCCGACCCCTGCTGGGCGAGCACGCGATCCCCGGACTGCTCCCGGATGCGATCCGCGCCGACAAGGGCAGCATCTTCACCGGCCGCTACTTCCGCGCAGTGTGCGCACTCTTGGGAATCCACCTGCTGCTCTCCCGGGGGAAGAAGCCCACGGACAATGCGTTTGTGGAGCGCTGGCACGAGACGCTGCAGCGCTATTTGCTGCAGTTGTCCGGCCACAAGGGCCGCAACGTGTCCCAACGGGGCAGCGACGCCGGCAAGATCGTCGTCGACAAGAAGGGTCGCGCCGTCTTCAAGGGTGACGGGCCCGGTCTGACGCCGCGCGAGCTCGAACTCCGGTTGCGAGAGTTCATCTGCACCGACTACCACCGCACCCGCCACGGCGGTCTCACGGTCGTCGACCGCTCCATGGAAGACCGCTCACCGGCGGTGGGGATGACCCCGCTGGAGGTCTTCGACGCGCTTCTGGCCGCGGTGGGTCGGCTGCACGTCCTCCAGCGTCCGGACCTTCTCTATGACCTGCTGCCACAGCTGTGGCTGACGATCCGCCACGACGGCGTCGAGTACAAAGACCTGACGTTCGACTGCGCGGAACTGGACGACTTCCGCTCCGTCCCCAAGGGCTTCTTCCGCGACCAGGATCGTGCCGCCCCCTTCTTCATGGATCCGCGGGACCTCTCGCGATTGTGGTTCCGTCGACCCGACACCGGAGTCGTGGTCGAGGTCCCTTGGCGGCGAGCATTCCAGCTGCAGGCGCCGATGACCGACCTGGTCCTCGAGGCTGCCGCCAAGGCCGTGAAGCGTCGAGGCGGCACGAACACCACCATCAACAAGGACAGCGTTCAGCGGGAAATCCTTGAGGCCGTCAACGACATCGCCTCAATCGACCGCCTCCGGGCCAACCCTGACATGGTCGACTGGAAACCCAACAAGGTCGCGGCGGCCCACCTGCGCGAATCACGATCCCAGTTCGACCACGCCGAAGCCGCCGAAGCTGGCGCCCGCGGCACCCGACGGACCAGCCGCGGTGCCTCTTCAAAGGGAACCCGCGCCGGTGCGAGCAGGTCGAGCAGTCCGCCAGCATTTGACCCGACACAGACGGCGTGGCCGACGCTGGAGTCGCAGGAGGGGGAGCCGTGAAGGCGTCACGCCTGCACGCGCAGGCCTACGCACCTCCTTTGACACCGCCGCCGACGTTGACTCGGGCTGAGGCCGGGGCAATGTCGGAGGCCAAGCGTCGTGAGTATGCCCGTGAGGTACGCCGCTACCTCAACGGCCACTACTTCGACTCCGAGCGGGATCGTCGGATCCGGCAGGTCCTGAACGACCTGATCGAAGACAACGCCCAGATGCTGACCGGGACCCGGGAGGTCGCACTCCTGACCGGCTTCAACGTCCTGGGCAAGTCCACGGTCCTGTACCAGCTGTCGTATGCCGTGCACCGCCACCACGTCGGGCCGGACGGTGACCCCGAACGTATGGCGCGGCGAACCACGACCCGCCGGTTCGGGGGCCGTGACCAGGAAATCCACCCCACCCACGCGCCGGTGCTGTTCTTGTCCCTGGAAGCCGCGACCACCGTCACCCGGTTCAACGAGCTCGTCGTCGAGGCCTTCGACATGGACAAGAGCACCGCGAAAAAGGCCTTCACTCTCGACCTGGTGCTCGAGCATGGGGTACGGCTGCTGGTCATCGACGACCTCCACCAGCTGATCCTGACCGAACGCCTCGGCCGGTACGCCCTGGACCACCTCAAAGCGATCGTGACCGCCCTGGGTGAGTACGGCATCACTGTCATCTTCTCCGGCGCGAATCTGCACGCCCACGACGTGATGAGCGACCCCCAGATCACCGGCCGCGCCTACGCGATCACCGTCGCCCCCTATGGCTCCGACACCCGCGACCAGGTCCTGGCGTGGCAACGCTTCCTCAAAGAGTCCGGCGACGTTATCGCCCCGTTCCTTCCCGCCGCAGAACCGGGCATGCTGCACAACGACCTGCCCGGGTTGATCCTGGAACGCACCCACGGACGGATGCAGGCCATCGTCAACCTCCTGCGCCAGGCCACCGTGGCGGCGATCGTGGACGGCACCTGGGTGGTCACCGAGGAACATGTGCTGGCCGTTCCCGCGTCCAAACTGACCATCGACGAACTCGCCAAGAAGGCCGACAAAGCAGCCGCGAAGCCAACCCAGCTCCATCCCACGGTCAGCGTCACCCAGCACGGGCAGGTCACCGGATGAGCGACGCCAGCCAGCTCCCCGTCGCTGTCGACATCCAGCCTGGTGAAGACATCGCCGCCTACCTGCAACGGGTCGCCGACGCCAACTACCTCGACTTTCCCGTCCTGACCGGCCACCGACGCACCGCCCGAGTCTGGGAAGACCCAGACCACCCATTGCTAGCCCGGCTCTCGTCGATCACCGGGGTCGCCGAGGAACGCCTACGGGCTGCCACGCTGAGGGGCACCTATCCGGGGATTGAGGTTCCCCCCGGATCGTGGAGGGTTTCCTTATGCCGCCTCCGGTTGGCCGGTGGCGGCGGTCTCGTAGGCGACTGGTGACATCATCGCAGCCGAGCTGTGACGACGCGTCGTGTTGTAGAACTCGAAGCACCACTCGAGCACGACGGCTCGGGCGTGGCCGGGATCGGTGAACTCGTGCCGGGAGAGGACTTCCCATTCCAGGGTGGAGAAGAACGCCTCGGCGGCAGCATTGTCGAAGCACGAGCCGACTCGACCCATGGATTGGCGAATCCCGTTGTCTCGACACAGTTTCGTGAATGAGTTCGCCGTGTAGGTCGAGCCGCGGTCGGTGTGGAACACGACTCCGTCGACGGCGGCCTTCCCGCCGCGCACGGCCAGCGCCATCTGGATCGCCGCCCCCGCGAGCTCGGCGTCGGGGTGCCTGCTCGTCGCCGCGCCGAGGAGCCGGCGGCTGTACAAGTCGATGACCGTGGCCAGGTACAGCTTCCCGTCGGCGGTCGGGATCTCGGTGATGTCACCCACCCAGCGAACGTTCGCACGCTCGGCGGTGAAGTCCCGCCGGATCAGGTCGGGGAACTTCGGCGCGGTCTTGTCCTGGACCGTCAAACCGTTGCGACGTTTGATCTTTCGCGCGACCAGTCCCTGCCGGCGCATCGAGTCCGCGACGGTCTTCTCGCTCACCGTCCAGCCCTTGGCGCGCAGGTCCTCAAAGACCCGCGGCGAGCCGTGCAGCCCGCGGTGCGCCTCGAACTCTTGCGCGACGGCCGCGTCAAGTTTCACCCTGCGCTTCTCGGTCTTGGTGGGCTGCCGGTCGCGCCACTTGTAGAACCACGACACCGACAGGCCCAGGATCAGGCAGGTGACCGCGACGGGCACCCGGTACAAGGTCCTCTGGTCGGCCACGAAGCGTGCCACGCTCACTTCGTCGCCTCCTTCACCCACAGGACCACGGAACGCTTGAGGACATCACGCTCCATCCGCAGCTCGGCGTTCTCCGCCCGCAGCCGCTTCAACTCGGCGATATCGCCGGTGGACAGACCCCGGGTACCTTCCTTGGCCTGCTTGTCGAGGTTGACCCAGTTGCCGAGCGTGCCCTCGTTGACGCCCAGGTCACGAGCGACCTGCGCGATCGGTTTCCCGGTCTCGGCGACGATCCGGACCGCGCCCTCCCGGAACTCCTTGTCGTACTTCTTCCGCTTCTCTGGCATGGCATCTCCTTTTAGCCGATGCCTCCACGATCCGGGGGGAACCCCAGCGACGCCCTCGATAACGCGATGATGGAGTCCGGGAACGGGCTGTACAAGACCGAATGCATCCGCACCACAATCTTCCACCACGGCCCCTACAAGACCCTCAGCGACGTCGAATTCGCCACCGCCGCCTGGGTCGACTGGTACAACCACGACCGGCTCCACTCCAGCATCAGACTGGTCCCCCCAGTCGAATACGAGCAAGCCCACTACGCTGCCCTCAACCCCGAGCCGCAGCCCGTATGAGAGCGGCAGAGAACCCGTGCCGATTCACGTCACCGTCGGGAACTGGTTGATGATGAGGTTGCCGAGGGTCTCGGCCGAGATCCCGGTGCCCCCGGCGAGGAAGAAGACCGGCGTCGCCGGCGCCCCGGTCACGACCTCATCCGTTCGCGGTCTCGACGAGGACGACGACGAGGGTGCGCGGGCCGTGGACGCCCTCGACGCGCTCGAGCTCGATGTCACTCGTCGCACTGGGGCCGCTGATCCACGTCAGTGGTCGGGCTCCGTCGGGGCCGGGCCGCAGCCTGGCCACCGACTCGGGCACGTCGTGGACGACCTGGTCGGCTCGGATCACGCACACGTGGGTGTCCGGCACGAGAGTCAGCTCGCGTCGCCCCTGGTCGGCCCCGTGGTCCAGGACGATGGTGCCGGTCGTGGCGACCCCGACTGCGGATGCCGTGACGACGGCATCGACGTCGTCGCGGGCGAGGTGCGTGGTCGCCTCGTCGTCGGACAGCACCCGGGCGACCCCCTCGGCGGCCGCCCGCCACGAGGGGTCCAGGCCGCTCGGGACGACGACGGTACGGCATCCGTGCTCGCTCAGCGCCCCGGCGACGGCGGCAGCGACCCCTGACGGGCCGACCCGCACGACCTGCGCCCGGTAGTCGGCGACGTTCTCGGCGAACAGCTCGAGGGTCTCGGACTCGCCCGGGGAGGTCTCCTCGACGACGGGCACGGGGCCTCGGTCCTCTGGGGTGGTGATGATGTCGGCGGTCGCGCCCCTGACCCGGGCGAGGATCTCGTCGCGTGCGCTCATCGGTGGTCCTCTCCTCGTTCGCGGGCCCACCACTGCCGGAAGGACTCGGGCGGTGGGGTGGGCAGGTCCCTGGCGTTGGTCCAGGCGCCGAGTCCGGGCACGGAGCGGACCGTGCGCGTGCCGACGAGGCGCCCGGCGGTCGCGGCCGCCTTCTGCGCGCCGGCGAGCCGCTTGGGATCGGACAGCACCCAGGCCGCGGCCCGCATCGCGGCGGACTCGGCAGTCGGACCGGCCTCGTCGACGACCTGCCCTCGCAGCTCGACGAGCAGCTCGGGGATGTTGATCCGCACGGGGCACGCGTCGAAGCACGCGCCGCACAGGCTGGAGGCGTACGGCAGGGACTTGTCGATCGTGCTCGCCGTCCCCCGCAGCTGGGGGTTGAGCACGGCACCGATCGGCCCCGGGTACACCGAGCCGTAGGCGTGGCCGCCGGTGCGTTCGTAGACGGGGCAGACGTTCAGGCACGCGGAGCAGCGGATGCACCGCAGCGCCTGGCGCCCGACGCGGTCGGCGAGCACGTGGCTGCGGCCGTTGTCGAGGAGCACGACGTGGACCTCCTGGGGTCCGTCGCCGTCGTGGACGCCCGTCCACATTGTCGTGTACGGGTTCATCCGCTCACCCGTGCTCGAGCGGGGAAGCAGCTGGAGCATCGGCGCGAGGTCCTCCCAGGACGGGATGACCTTCTCGATGCCGACGACCGAGATGAGGGTCTCGGGCAGGGTCAGGCACATCCGGCCGTTGCCCTCGGACTCGACGACGACGAGCGTGCCCGTGTCGGCGACCGCGAAGTTCGCCCCCGAGACGCCGACCTTCGCGCGCAGGAACTTCTCGCGCAGGTGCAGCCGGGCGGCCTCGGCGAGGCGGGCGGGATCGTCGGTGAGGTCGTCCGGGGCGGGGCGGCCCACGGTGCCCATCTCACGCAGGAAGATCTCGCGGATCTCGCTGCGGTTGCGGTGGATCGCCGGGACGAGGATGTGGCTGGGTCGGTCGTGTCCGAGCTGGACGATGAGCTCGGCGAGGTCGGTCTCCCACGCGTGGATGCCGCCCGCCTCCAACGCCTCGTTGAGCTCGATCTCCTGGGTCACCATCGACTTGACCTTGACGACCTCGTCGACCTCCTTGGAGCGCACGATGTCCAGGACGATCCGGTTCGCCTCCTGCGCGTCACGCGCCCAGTGCACCGTGGCGCCGTTCGCGGTCAGGCTCGCCTCGAGCTGCTCGAGGTAGTCGCCGAGGTGGGTCAGCGCCTCGTCCTTGGCCTCGGCTCCCGCCACCCGAAGTGCCTCCCACTCCGGTACCTCCGCGACAACCCGTTCGCGCTTGCCGCGGATCGTGTGGGTGGCGTGGCGCAGGTTCCTGCGCTGCTGGGTGTTGGCCAGAGCGGAGCGGGCGGCCTTCGGGAACGTCGGCATGCCGACGAAGGTGGCCGACGTCTGCTGCAGTGGCCCGGGTGTCGTGGTGCTCATGCCTGGTCCTCCTCGGTGGACGCGAGGATCTCCGCCAGGTGCATCCGGCGCACTCCGGACCGTTGCCTGCCAAGGATCCCGCCGATGTGCGCCAGGCACGAGTTGTCACCGGCGACGAGCACCTCGGCGCCGGTCTCCACGACGTGCCGCGCCTTGTCCGAGCCCATGGCGATGGACACGTCCGCGTTCTTCATGGCGAACGTGCCGCCGAACCCGCAGCACTCCTCGGCGCCGGGCAGCTCGACGAGGTCGATTCCGCGCACGGCCCGCAGCAGCTGGAGAGGACGGTCGCCGACCCTCAGCATCCGCAGCGAGTGGCACGTCGGGTGGTAGGTGACCCGGTGCGGGAAGTAGGCCCCGACATCGGTGACTCCCAGCACGTCGACGAGGAACTCCGAGAGCTCGTACACCCTTGGCGAGAGGTGCTCGACCCTGCTGGCGAGCCGGTCGTCACCGACCAGCTCGATGATGCCCGGGTGCTGCTCGCGCACCGAGCCGACACACGAGCCCGACGGTGCCACGACGGCGTCGTAGCCCTCGAAGACGTCGACGAACCGGCGCACCAGGGGAACGGCCTTCGAGCCGTAGCCGGTGTTGGTGAGCATCTGGCCGCAGCAGGTCTGCTCCATCGGGAACTCGACGCGGCAGCCGAGCCGCTCGAGGAGGCGGACCGTGGCCTTGGGCGTCTCGGGCCACATGGTGTCGTTGAAGCAGGTCGCGAACAGGGCGACCTTGAGGTCGGCGACCGGGCGGGCCGGGGCGCTCACGGGAGCATCCAGGCCAGGACGGTCGACTGCAGTCCGACGAGCAGGCACATGGCGATGATCAGTCCGATGCTCCATGGCAGGACCTTGCGAAGGATGTCGGACTCACGGCCCACGAGACCCACGGCGGTTGCCGCGATGGTGAGGTTCTGCGGACTGATCATCTTGCCGACGACTCCGCCGGAGGTGTTGGCGGCCACCAGCAGGGTCGGGTCGATGCCGGCCGTCTCGGCGGCGCTCTGCTGGAGCGTGGCGAACAGGGCGTTCGCGCTGGTGTCCGACCCGGTGACGGCGGTGCCGATCCACCCCAGGGTGGGGCTGAGGTAGGCGAACAGGGCGCCGGTGGCGGCGATCCAGGTGCCGATCGTGATCGTCTGGCCGGAGAAGTTCATGACGTAGGCCAGGGCGAGCATGGAGGCGACGGTGAGGAAGGCGTAGCGCATCTTGTGCGCGGTCGCCCAGGCCTCGGCTCCCCATCCGGTCAGGCCGATGCCGTAGACGAAGGCGACGATGAGCGAGCAGATGAGGAGCATCGTGCCCGGCGAGCTGAGCCAGGACAGCGTGTACGTCGTCGCGGCGCTGGGGGTGCCGGCGATCGTGAGGACCTCACCGGACAGCCCCGGCCAGGGGATCTTGACATCGGTGGTGGACAACCACTCCTTGACCGGTGCGATGAGCTTGGCGATGGCGAAGACGACGATGACGAGCAGGTAGGGGAACAGCGCCATCGTGATCCGTCCACGGGTCAGGCCCCGGGCCCGCTCCGCCAGCTCTTCACCGGACACGACGTAGTCGGTGACGGGGCCGGCCCCGGCCGAGCCGCTCGACGCCTCGGGGCCACCGGCCATGGCGAACTCGCGCTCACGCTCGGTGTGCAGGGTCTCCAGAGCCTCCTCGCGGCCAGTGGGCTGCCACACCTTGAGGAAGAGCACGGCTGCCGCGAGGCCCGCGAGGGACGCGATGATGTCGGTCAGCTCGACGGAGATCCAGGTCGCGGAGACCCACTGGAAGATCGCGAACGTCAGGCCGACGACCACCGCGATCGGCCAGGTCTGGCGCACGCCCCGCCGGCCGTCGGCCATGAGGACGAGCAGGAGCGGGACGAACGCCGCGAGGATCGGGGTCTGGTGGCCGACGTACGCGCCGATCTCCTGGTACGGGATGCCGGTGAGGTTGCCGGCGGTGATGATCGGGGTGCCGACCGCACCGAACGCGACAGGCGCGGTGTTGGCCAGGAGCACGACGGCGGCCGCGCGCAGCGGCGAGAAGCCCAGGGCCATGAGCATGACACCGGTGATCGCCACGGGGGCGCCGAAACCGGCCAGGGCCTCGAGGAGGCCACCGAAGCAGAAGGCGATGATGATCGCCTGGACGCGCGGGTCGTCGGAGATGAGGTGGAACGTCGCACGCAGGTCCTCGAACCGGCCCGAGCGGACCGTGACCTGGTAGAGCAGGATCGCCGTGAAGACGATCCACATGATCGGGAACAGGCCGAACGCCGCGCCCTGGGTCGCCGCGAGCACGGCGAGGTTGAGTGGCATCCCGAAGAACAGGGACGCCACGAGGATGGCCACGGCCACCGAGGTCACGCCGGCCCAGTGAGCCTTCCACCGCAGCACGCCGAGGGTCAGGAACACGGTGATCAGGGGGAGCAGGGCCACCAGGGCCGAGATCGCCAGGCTGTCCGCCACCGGGGAGATGTCCGGTTGGAAGGCGGTGGGTACGAGGGGCAGAGCAGTCATTGGTCCTCCGAGTCGCACGACGTTGGGCTCGATCCCCAATGGTCAGACCATTCGGGTTGGGAAGACGATAGGGGTAGCGGATGGGGTCTGTCAATGGTCAGACCAATAATTCCCACCAATGGTCGGACCTCTCTGTCCAAGACGGGCGGGGTACTGCCATTCTTGGGGTGTGAATGACACCGTGGCACCCCTAGCGACAGAGAATCTTCGTCCCGCCGGCGACTTCATCGCCGGCCCCAGCCCCGCGGTTGAGGTTCCCACTGTCGAGACAGCTCCCGGCATCCGCGCGTTCGAGGTCGTGCTGACCTGGGTGGACGAGCGGATCCTCGCCGGTGAGCTAGGCGTTGGAGACCACCTGCCAGCCGAACGCGAGCTGGCACGGATGCTGGACGTCAGCCGGGCAGCCGTGCGCGAGGCGATCCGCGCCCTCCAGGCTCAAGGCGTGGTCAGGTCGTCGGTGGGTGCGGGTCCGGCCGGAGGCACGACGATCACCGCCGTGCCCAGCCACGCGCTGAGCCGGCTGCTGCGCCAGCACGTCGCCCTGGCGAACTTCCCCCTGCACGACGTCATCGAGGTCCGGGTCGCGCTCGAGCGCCTCAGCGCCCGGCTCGCGGCCACCCACGCCAGCGCCGACGACCTCGCGGCGATGCGCGACCTGCTCGACACCATGGACGACCCCGGCATCGACCGGGCGCACTTCAACGACTGTGACACGGCGTTCCACGTCACCGTGGCCGCAGCCGCGGGCAACGTACTCGCCCGCGACTTCACGGCCGCGATCCGCGAGTCGATGCGCCTGCCCATCTTGGATCGGTTCCGCACGCTTGACTCTTGGGACACCGTCGCCCCCGCACTCCGCCGCGACCACGAGGCGATCTACGCGGCGGTCGCCCGCGGCGACGGCGCCGCGGCCGCCGCCCTGACGGAGCAGCACATCCGCTCCGCGTGGCACACCCTCACCGTCGCCAGCCCCACCTGAGGGCTAGGGCCTGTTACGAAAGTGGCTGATGGGGTTTGAGCGTGTCGTCGGGGTGAACGGGAGGCTCCCGGAGTAGCGCTTGTGGTGTCTAGTCCGCCACGCACCCCGGGAGCCTCGATGCCCACCATAGATGCCGCCGCTCGTCACGACCTGACCGACGCTCAGTGGGCGCTGTTGGAGCCCGGCGAGGCAGCGAGACGAGACCGTCGAGGCGTGTCTCGATGACGACGAAGACGAACCGATGGCTCACGCTGGTCGAGGACCGCAGCCCGAGACGGCGTCCGGCGAGCGAGTGGAAACCCTCGTGGGCGAGCAGGAAGGGGATCAGGCCGACGGTGATGAGCAGGTAGGTCAGCGTGATCGAGCCGCCGAAGTGGAGCTGGTTGGGGCCGGGTCGCAGCGTCGGCTCGGTGAGCAGGACCCAGGCTCCGGTGGCGGCGATCCCGGCGTAGGCGAGCCACGCGGCCGGGCTGAAGAGCGCGGCCCCCAGTCGCTGGCCGCGCAGGGGTCTTGGGGTGGTGGCACGCTCGGGCTGGGTGGTGCCGCTGGTCTGTGGCATGACGAAGTCGACGTCGGCGAGGGCGGCGACGAAGGCCTCGATGTCGACCGGGTCGCCGAACTCACGGGCATACCACGTGGCGGCGGTGGCAGGTGAGTCGCCGTCACGCAGCCGCCCGAGCAGCGCTGCACCGTCGGGGGGCAGGCTGATGTAGACGTCGATGTCCGGGCGGCCGACGGTGACGCTGTCGCCTTGGTCGAGGCTGGTCAACGGCCACAGGCGCACTGGCTGGTCGAGGTCGACGGCCATGGCAGGTCCCTCCTTCGGGTGTGTCGTGGGGTGTGTCGTGTGGGTGTGTCGAGCGGGTGTGTCGAGCGGGTGTGGCGAGCGGCGCTGTGAGCGGTGCGCTCAGAGTCCGGCCTCGGGGGGTCAGCCGGGCGGGTGGTGGGCAGGTGGCCGCCGAGGAAGTGAACGGCCACCTGCCCCGCTGGATCAGCAGAAGAAGATGCAGCCGTAGCCGAACACGGCGCGAGCGGTCAGCCGCACCGGAGCCACCTTCATGACGGAAATGGTCTTCATGTCTTTCACCTCCTCCGTGGAGCTGTCGGCAGCCCTCCCCCTGTGAGTGCTGGGAGTCGACGGCCTGGTGTGCGGACGCCAACCTGGTCGACTGGCGAGTGACTCCAGAGTCGGCCACGAACGGCGTCAGCACGTCGGGCTGGGAGGTGATCTATGCGGCCCGCGTCTGAGGTAGGCGAGGGCGCTCGGCATACCTCCGCTGGGGTATGCCGAGCGCGCGCGGTCGTCGGCTAGACGAACCGGGACATCAGCACGACGAGCAGCGTCAACGGGGCGAAGAGCCAGGCTGAGGCGGCCTCGACCAGGCGGGTCGAGCGTGGGTGGGGGTCGCCGACGACCGGATGAGCGATGGGGTCGGTGCGAGGGGCGGCCATCGCGGAGAGCCCCGAGGCCGCGAGAGCGCCCAGGCAGAGGAGCNNGAGCCGGACCTCGACCGCCGTACCGGCCCGCCAGGCGTCGCCCAGGCGCACCCCCAGACCCATCGCCGTCAGACCCAGAATCGCCGACCCGGCCGAGGCCAGATGGGGTCCGGCCCGGCGGTCGGCCCCGGGCAGATGCACGGCTGCGGCATACGCGAAGGGAGTGCCAAAGGCGGCTGTCACGTCCTCACCGCTGTCGGCGCAGTGCGAGTCGGCGACGGCGAGGATGTCGCTGATCTCGCCAGCCGAGGCGCCCCGGGCAGTCAGCTCGATGATGGTGTCATCGGCCCACCGTGCGGGCAGGTTGCGGTAGGTCGAGTGTCGGGAC
>CXWJ01008492.1_pt1 | contig 15680 bp, 15 predicted proteins | sample 590841 | NCBI WGS metagenome assembly CXWJ01 (sample SAMEA3498367, study PRJEB10139) | wastewater metagenome | biome: wastewater treatment plant; material: activated sludge | place: Austria | collected 2015-01-21 | reverse complement strand
TGCATCGCAAAAACACGTTGTACGTTCAGAGCATGCGCATCGAAACTCTCTCCGTGCATGAGAGCGCTCAATCGTAACCATCTCCGCAGTCGAGCACCTGAAGCGACCGGTAACACCATGCAACCATCGTCCGTGCACGTCGTAAACGAACGGCAAGCGATGCAAATTGCTCCGCATGCGGAAAAATTTTCATCCCCCTCTATTGCAAATTCGAAAGTAGACATACGCTCCTGAGTACAGTAGCCGCGTGATTCTCCGGCATGTTCGTGGATCGGGCGTAGGACGCGGCTACCGCCTAGGGAGGGCGGGAGTATGCGTAAGGGGCTAGGACGTCCGCGTGACGTCAGCGAGCGTTGGGTGAATTGGGCGGGTGTTCTCCGGAAAGACGGGAAGGTCTGACGGCGCGGTTTTCGGACCGCGGCGTGGTTTCTTCTGCGCGCCGGCGGCATTTGTTGGGGCCTTTGGCGCGGTTCTTGCGGAGCACAGGATCGCCATGGAACATCATTCACCTCGTCGATTGGGACAAAACCGGCTAAGCACGCTGCTGCTTGCTGGTTCCGCCATTTGCGTCACCGGCACCGTGCGTGCCGAACCGATACAGGGCTACTGGCTCGCACCCACTGTGCTGGCAAGCAACCTTGGCATCGAGGCCTCGGTCGCCGCCCAGCAGGTCAAGGCGCTAAAGAAGAAGATATTCGCAAAGGACGACGTTGCGTTGTTCGTGGCTCCGGAACCCAATTGGAAGGATCTGACACCGGCGTTGGACGGCTTTGACGAACCCGTTCAATTCCAAGATGCTGATGCGCCGCAAGCGCCTGTGTCGATTAAGCTCCGTGGCGGCACGTTCGATCTCGAACCCGCGGTCAACGTGAAAGTCGACCGTCTGGCGAACGGCGCCAACTTCAGCACGGGTAACGTCGCCGCTGAAAGCGTCGGCTTCGACGCGCAATTGTTCGGCGGCCGCCTGAGCTTCAGCACCGACATCGTAAAGACCGACGAAGAGACCGACACCCGCGACTTCCGCGACCCGCAGCTGCGCGACGAAGATCGCTCGATCAATCTGCGCGATACGTCGAGACGTCACCGCTTCTCGGCGAAAGTGATCGACACCGAAAACCTGCGCCTCTTGGTCGACGGCGACTTCGGCGAAACGTCGGAAGGCTTCGCGACGTCGCTGAACGAACTGCCGACTGGCCGCCTCGTTCTGCCTGGATCGTGGGCGAACCTAACCTCAAGCCTGGAAATCGGTGAGGCGCGCGTGAAGGTAGACTACCAAGATTACGTCACGAACCGCGAAGCGCTCAAACGCCAGGGCTTCACGCTGGCCTACGCATCGTCGGCTTTATCCGTGTACCGCAAGGAGGGGATGGAGTTTAATCTGACCCAAGGCGGTCAATGGTTGAAACGCACGTCGTTCACCGGCATCAACGCCGACGTCATCGTCGCCGACGTTCTGCCGGATGCGGTCGCCGATGCGATCGATCCGATCCGACCGTTCTTGCCGACGATGATCAGCGGCGGCTTCGAACGCGGCGACATTGTGCGCGCCGAACTTCTGCCCGGACCGCGCGACCGCGTCTCGACGGCGAATGCAGCTATGATGTGGGACACACGCCTCGGCGAAACGACTGCCAGCTTCTGGGAACGCCGCACGAACACCGACATCATTCAGCCGGGTGGCGAAGACGCAAAGATTCCGCTGTCGCGCTCGCGTGATCGCTTCATCGACATCTCGCACAAAGTCCGCCGCGGCAGTTGGCAATTCGGCGCTGGCTTGTCGATGATAGAGACGGACGATACGATCGCCGGCGTAAACACCACGCAAAGCGAGGTCGCGCCCCACATCTCGGTCGCCTACGCACCGGAGAACGGGCCGCGCATCGAGCTGCGCTACGGTGCCGCCGACGCGCAATCGCAGATCATCGACGACAACCTTGCCGCACGCGCAAAGACGAAGCAGCTTCAACTCAGCGTCGACATCTCGACCTTCGCACAGGAAGAGCTGAACAAACCCGACGCCAAGTTGAAGCTCGAGTACCGCTACGACCTGAATGGCAGCGATCGCGATCCCGTCTCGGGCCGCGAGCGCGGCGGCGGTCATGCAGTGCTGCTGACGTTCTCGACACCGCTGAACTGACGCTTTTCCGCCAGTGTTGGCGTGCGGCGTCCGCCGCCCTTGACGCGCGCCTGCGCTTGGCGACTGAATAAGCCCATGAGCAACGCCGAAACCGCCGTGGGCGCGTACGCTCTCAAGAGCGTCACGACACTCGCATTCCACTCGAACATCGGCTCGCGCCATGTGCCCTATGGGCCACTGCCGCGTCAGCAGCTCGACATCTACGTCCCGAAGAACGGAGGTGTGAAGGCGACAATCCTCTACCTCTACGGGGGCGGCTGGGTATCTGGGGCACGTTGGTACTATCGCCTCTTCGGCCGCGCGATGGCGGCGCGGGGGTTTGCCGTGGTGGTGCCCGATTATCACCTGTATCCGCACGCGACGTTCCCCGCCTTCGTCGAGGATGCCGCATTGGCATTCAAGTGGATGCATGATCACGCCGCCGAACTGGGCGGCAACTCTTCCCGCTTGTTTGTGATGGGTCACTCCGCCGGCGCTCACATCTCCACCCTGCTCGCGCTGGACGCCGCTTACTTGCAAGCCCACGCCCTAACGCCTTCGGCAATCAAGGGCGTCATCGGCCTCGCCGGTCCCTACACGCTCGATCCGTTGAAGTGGACAGGTCTCAAGGATATTTTCGCAACCTCACGCGAGGCGCCCCATGGCGCCCGTCCGATAAAGCTGGTGCGCCCGGACGCGCCACCGATGCTGCTGCTGCATGGCCAGCGCGACCGCATCGTCGGCCCACACTCGAGTACCAATCTCGCCGCCGCTCTAATCGCAGCGGGATCGCAAGCGGAAGCGAAGGTCTACCCGAACATTGGGCATTTCGAAATCTTTGCCGCCTTCTTCTGGGGTTGGCGCTGGCGCGCGAGCGTCTTGAAGGATACCGAAGCCTTCATCGAAGCCCGTCTGACCGGCGGCTAGAGAACCATCTGCGTCTGCGTGATCAGCGCGACCAGCTTACCGTCGTCACGCGTGATGCGCGTTTGCCAAACCTGAGTCTTCCCGCCGCGATGCACCGGCGTCGTCGTCGCGCGCACGACAGTCCCGCTCTGCGCCGACGAGAGGAAGTTCGTTTTACTCTCGATCGTCGTCGTCCCCTTCGCACCCTCGGGTAGATTCAAGAACGTCGCGACCGCCCCCGCCGTATCGGCCAGCGCCATCGCGGCACCGCCGTGCAGGATCGGCATTGGAGCCGTGCACAGTTCTTCGCGCACCCTCAGCTCGGCCACGACTTCGTCCCTGGACACCGAAACGAAGCGCACGCCCATCAATCTCGCGAAGGGAAGCGGATTGTCATTCAACTGATCTGCAGTCAGCATGTCTTGCACTCGTTGTGGTGCAGTCCAGCTAAGCGCTCGCAAATCGAAAGGCGATTACCCCTCAGGTAATTAGCCCTCGCGCATCGCGCGCACTTTCTTCGCGGCCGGTCTGTCCCAACACCGCCTCACCCAATCGTGAAGGTTTTGTTTGCCGGCGAGATCGACGAACAGAAGCCTGTACAGCACCGATGCAACGTTCAAATCCGCGACGGTGAACGTGTCGGGCTCGATCAAATACTGCCGCCCCGCCAGCGCGCCGTTCAGTACCGTGAGTGGCCACTCCATCGCCTCGCGGGACTCCCGCGCAATCTTCACGTCCCGCGCTTCGGGAGCCAGCAACATGCCATGCGTAATCCACCGCACGATCGACGCGTCGAGCTCCGACATCACCCAAAAGCTCCACTGCCAGGCCTTCGCCTCACCTTGCGCGTCACGCGGATAGAGCTTCCCGTGCTTCTTCGCAAGGTAGAGATTGATTGCCAACGACTCCGAGAGCATGAACCCATTGTCGTCGATCGCCGGAATGTGACCGGCCGGATTGACCTTCAAGTACGCTGCCGTGCGCGTGCTCCCGTCGGTCGTTCCGGTGTGCACCAAATCGTACGGAAGGCCGAGCTCCTCGCACAGCCAAAGCGTGCGCATCGCTCGCGACTGCGCATAGCCGTAAATCTTAAGCACGGCCATCCTACTGTGCCTCACCCGCTTCAGCACTCACCACGCCGCAAGCAATGCGTGCGCCACCACCGCCCAGCGGCTTCGGTTGATCGGAGAAATTGTCGCCACCTTCATGGATGACGATGGATCGCCCCCGGACGCTGTTCATAGAGAGACGCAGCGCATGGACCGTCTCCGTCGCCGTTCCATCGGCGGCGACGGTCAGCACCGGCAAGTCGCCGCTATGACCACCGCTGCCGGTCGGCCCAACATGCTTGCCGGTCGCATTCGGATCGTAGTGGCCGCCGGCGGCGAGACCTGCCTGCATCTTCCCCTCCTTCAAGCTCGGCCCGCAACTCGGGTTCTCGTGCACGTGAAAGCCCCGTTGGCCGGGCGGCAGCCCGCGCAAATTCGGCACGACACGCAAGCCCCCGCGCGAATCCGAAAGCGTCAGCGTGCCGATCTCAGCACCCACGCCACTCGCATCGATCTTGAACATAGACACCGTCAGATCGCGAAGCGTTGGTGCATTTCCGCCGCCACCGCCGATCGTCGTCGACGCGCCGACGCCGACATTGCCCGACGTGCCTCCGACACCCACACCCACCGACAGACCCTGGCACGAAACCAGTGCCATCGCGGCACACGAAACAACGAACACCCGGCGCATCGGCAAATCTCCTATGTGGCGGCGCGAAGGTGCCGGATCGGCCGGCCCGGAGCAATGGCTTCGGCAGCGCGCACGATCCCGTTCGCGTCAATTCCATAGTGCCTGTAGAGCTCTGCGATCGAACCGGTCTGCCCGAAATGCTCGATGCCGAGCGCTCGCACACGATGGCCGTGCACCGACCCGAGCCACGCCAGTGTCGCCGGATGCCCGTCCAATACCGTGACCAGCGCGCAGTCCTGCGGTAGCGCGCCCAGCACGCGTTCGACATGCGACCGCGCCGTACCAAGCCCTCGCTCCCGCGCACGCTGCGCCGCCGTCCAGCCGGCGTTCAGTCGATCGGCAGATGTAATAGCAAGCAGCCCAACGTCGCGCCGATCCTCCGCCATCAAACCAACCGCCTCCATCGCCTCAGGCGCGACCGCGCCCATATAGGCGACGACAACCTGCGCATTGGCACCCGGCTCTCTCAGCCAATAGCCGCCGTCGATGATTCCTTGCGCGATCTTGTTCGTCATAGGCCGCCGCGGCTGGTCGATCGGCCGCGTCGACAAGCGCAGATAGACCGATCCACCCGTTTGGTCGCGCAACCATGTACGCTCGTCGGGGTTACCTTCCCCGTCGCGCTGGATGTAGTCCATCGCGAACCGCAGCATCACCGCGAGTTCGTCGACATACGCCGGCTCGAAAGCGCACAGCCCGTCTTGCGCCATGCCGATCAGCGGCTGCGCGATGGACTGATGCGCCCCGCCTTCCGGCGCTAACGTGACGCCCGAGGGCGTAGCGACAATGATGAACCGCGCATCCTGATAGCAAGCATAGTTGAGCGCATCGAGGCCGCGCGCAATGAACGGATCGTAGAGCGTTCCGATCGGAATCAACCGCTCGCCGTCAATCGAGTGAGACAAACCCAAAGCCGAGAGCAAGATGAAGAGGTTCATCTCCGCAATGCCCAGTTCGATGTGTTGCCCTTTGGGGCCGAACTCCCATGCGAAGGTCGACGGAATGCGCTCTTGCTTGAACGTGTCCGCAAGGGCCTCACGCGCGAACAGGCCGCGGCGGTTCACCCAAGCGCCGAGATTTGTCGACACGGTCACGTCCGGCGAACAGGTGACAATACGTGACGCCAACTCGCTCTTGTCGCGCCCCAGCTCATTGAGGAGCTGGCCAAAACCTGCTTGCGTCGACTGCTCGGCCACCGCCGGAAAGGCGAGCATCGCCGGCACCTCGATGCGGGGCGCGCTTAACCGGCGCCGGCCCGTGCGCGCAAACGGCACGCTCGAAAGGAACGACGTCAGCGCGGGCACCGGCGTGTTCAGCCCTTCGAAGTGGTCCCACTCGCGCCCGTCGCGCACGTTCATGGCGCTACGAAACACGTCCATCTGGGCCGGCGTCATCAGGCCCGCATGGTTGTCCTTGTGCCCCTGAAGCGGCAAACCGTGGCCCTTGATCGTATAAGCGATGAAGCACGTCGGCCGGTCGTGGTCGACGGCCTCAAACGCGTCCAGCAGCGCCGGCAGGTCATGCCCGCCAAGATTGGTCATAAGCGCCGCAAGTTCGGCATCGCTGCGCGACTCGATCAGACGTGTGACCGCGCCTTGATCGCCGATGTCGTCGAGCAGCCGCTTCCGCCACGCCCCACCGCCCTGATAAGTCAACGCCGAAAAGAGCTGATTCGGGCACGCATCGATCCACCCACGCAGCGCAGCACCGCCCGGCTCCTTGAACGCAGCTTCGAGCAGCGATCCGTACTTGAGGATGACGACATCCCAACCGAAGTTGCGAAACATCGCCTCGAACCGGGACCAGAGCCCCTCGCGGACCACCGCGTCCAGACTTTGCCGGTTGTAGTCGACGATCCACCACGTATTGCGAATGCCGTGCTTCCACCCTTCGAGCAGCGCTTCGAAGATGTTCCCCTCGTCCATCTCCGCATCCCCGACAAGCGCGATCATCCGCCCTTCCGGTTTGTCCTTGGCCCAGCCGTGGGCACGCACGTAGTCCTGAACCAACGAGGAAAACAGCGTCTGCGCCACGCCAAGTCCCACCGATCCCGTTGAGAAGTCGACGTCGTCGATGTCCTTCGTTCGCGAAGGGTAGCTTTGCGCCCCTTTGTAGCCGCGAAAGTTCTTAAGCTTCTCGACTGTCTGCAAACCCAACAGGTATTGGATCGCGTGAAAGATTGGACTCGCATGCGGCTTGACCGCAACCCGATCCTCCGGACGAAGCGCCGCAAAATACAGCATCGTCATGATGGTCGACAGCGACGCCGAGGACGCCTGATGCCCGCCGACCTTCACGCCGTCGCCGTTGTCACGCAGATGGTTGGCGTTGTGAATTGTCCAGCTCGCAAGCCACAAGACCTTGCGCTCCAACTCGGCCAGGATCTTCAGCAACTCCGTACGCGGCATTAAGGCCTTCCAGTTTCGCCGGATACCCGGACCGTAGGCCAAGGCCCAATGCCAAACAACGCCGTAGCCCCGCAAAGCGGGCAATCAACCGCTTAAAGGGGCCCTGGATTGCCACCACCCGGTGCGACTATGATGAAGCCCCATGGAGATGCACCAAGTCCGCTACTTCCTCGCCGTCTGCCGCACGCTGAACTTCACCAAGGCGGCCGAGGAATGCAACGTCGCTCAGCCCTCGCTAACGCGGGCGATCCAGAAACTTGAGGAAGAGTTCGGCGGCCTGCTGTTTCATCGTGAGCGCGCCAACACGCACTTGACCGATTTGGGCCGTGCGATGCTTCCGCACCTTGAGCGAACCTACGAGGCCGCCCAGTCCGCCAAACAGCTCGCGACATCGTACAAGAAGGGCGATGTCGTTCACCTGCGCCTCGGCATATCGGCAACCGTACCAACCGCCGCCGTGACCACTGTACTAAGTGGCGTGCGCCAGGCAATCCCTGCGTTCGAGTTGACGCTAGACGGCGGCGCCGATGCGAAACTGCTTGAGGAGGCCGTTGCAGGCGACCTCGACCTGATCGTGGTGGGCGACGATCACGATCTGCCTGAACGCGTCCGCGCCTGGTCGTTGCATCGCGAGCCTCTGGTGGCGGTCGTGCCGAAGGGCCACAAGCTTGCATCACAAAAGTCGATCGCGATCGCCGACCTCAACGACGTGGAACTCATCCAACTGTCGAACTGTCCGATTGCCGATCGCATTCGGCAGATGTGCACGGCTACCGGCATCACGCCGAAATTCACCACGCGCGCGGCAAATTGCGATCAGATTTTTTCGCTCATCCGGGAAGGCCTAGGTATCGCCACCCTGCCCGCGAGCATGGCCGCAGGTACCGACCTTGTGTCGAAGCCGATCGAGGGCTTGAACATCGAGCGCTCGATCACGCTGGGTAGCGTCGCCGGCCGCCGCTTCTCGCCCGCAAGCGAGGCCTTCGTAAAACTTGCGCGGTCACGCGATTGGAGCAAGCCCGCGTAGCAGGTTTCCTACAGCGCTAGTCCAAGCTTCTCCATGTCGGCCTCGACTTGGTCGCTCATCCCCTTCGCCACTTTGATGTCTTTCGCGCTGCCATCCTGATCGCCCGCCTTAGCCTTTGCCACCCCGCGTGCATATATTGCTTGATAGTATGTCGGAAGGCGCTGAACGGCGTTGTCGAAATAGGTTACGGCCTCCGCGTAATCGGCCGCCTCATACGACACCAATCCACGCATGAAGTAGGCTGGCGCGAAGGTGGGCTTCATCTTCATGACCTGCGCCAGATCAGCCTTGGCCGCGTCCCCAGACTGCATCGCCATGTGCAACAATGCGCGTTGGAAATAAATCTCCGGCGTCTGGCGGAACGTGACTGCCTTGTTGAGATCGGCTAGAGCCTTGTCGTGAGCCTTTAACGAAAAGAAAGCGGCCGCGCGCATAGCGTAAAAATCGCCTTCGTGCGGATGCTTGATCTTCCCGGACCCTAGGAGCTTTGTGCACGCAGCCACCTGCTGCGCCGAAGTCGAACCGTTCGACCCATTGCACGTCAGCACGTCCTGCTCCGTAACGGTCACACCCTTGGTCTTGGCCCACCCGTTGGTGCTGGCGATCACCAAGAAGGCACCAAAAAAGACTAGCCGCAGCAAACGCCCCATTGCCTCAACCCTTGTCCAGCGCCGCGAGTTGTTGTTTGGCATTCTCATTACGAGGGTCAATGCCGAGGATCGTCTCGAAATCGGCTTTCGCCTTCGGCTTGTCCTTCGTCGCGGCATACAGCACGCCACGATTGAAGAGTGCGACGAGATTCTTGGGCTCTAGCTCAAGTGCCTTGTTGAAGTCCGCCAGCGCCTTGTCTTTCTGGCCGCTTGTCAGGTGAGCCGCTCCCCGCGCGGCATACGACGTCGCGTCCTTAGGATCGAGCTCGATGGCCTTGGTAAAATCCGCAATCGCGCGCGCCTGATCGTTCTTACCAAGATAGGCCAGCGCGCGATTGTTGAACGCAGTCGAAGATGTCGGCTCTAGTTTAATGGCGGCGTTCAGATCGGCGATCGCTTGATCGAGCTTGCCTTGTGCAACCAGAACCGAGCCGCGCAACGTCAGCGCACGTGCGAACTTTGGCGCGATCTTCAGCGCGGCGCTAAGATCGCTGAACGACTTTACCAGATCCCCGTTACGCATATGGCCCGAACCGCGATTGTAGTAAGCGGCGGCCTTGAGCTCCGCTTGCACGTCCTCTTTGAGAACCGTATCGCATGCTGCGATCAAAGCCTGCCAGTTCGCGGCCTGGCGTTGTCCGACGCACGTTTCCGCCGCCGCCTGCAGCGCCGGAGACGCTTTCTGCGCTGCGAGCGCCGGAACGGCAGCTGTCAACGAAACACCGATGATCGCCATCGGGAAGAGAATCTTGCGCATCTTTGCAAATCCCAGACCTTCTACAGGCCTTGCTTGTGACCGTTCAGAATGTGGGCAACGTCGTCGATATTGCTGCTCCCCGCCTTCTTCTTCGCGGCAGCATTGTTCGTTTGCGTCGTCGTCGTGCTATCAGCGTCCTGATCGCCGTCGGAGTCCTGATCGCTATTGACGATCGCGCCATCGGAGTTGTTGATGATGATGCAACTGCTGTTCGCCGTCGCCGATGCTGCGCTTCCGGTTGCACCTTGACCGCTGGCGCCGCCCGTACCGCCGCAAACGATTGTTCCAGCCCCGCTTCCGCCCGAGCCTGGGTCTTCAATGTTCTTGATTGCGATCGCGATCGCTGCCCTATTCTGCGGCGTGAAGTTCCACGGCGCCTTTCCCATCAGGGGGTCGTCAGCTTTCGCGCTAACGGCGAACGTCGCGGCTCCAACCAAAGCGCAAGCAATCAATCGAAAGTTGGTCATGGGCTATCCTCATTTCTTTGAAGACGAAGGGTGGCGGCGGGAAAACCCGCCGCCACTGTACTTAGGTCCGCGACTTACTCTGCCAACACCGGGCCGACGGTGATCGACGCGTTGTTGCCGACTGCTGTCGCCGTCGAGCTGACCCACGGCGTCGGCACCTGAACGACCCGCGTCGGATCGTTGTCCGTCGGCGACAAGGTCGCCGTCGTCAACTGACGCATATGGTCATAGCCGGTAGCCGACACGTACGTCGTGCTCGTCTCCGCCTTCACGTTGGCGATCGCAAACTGAGTGATGTCCGCGATAACAACGTGATTGGCGGGATTGTCGGACGCCAAGTTGACCGACAGGTTGTTGGCAACCGCCGTCGAAGAGTTGTCGACGCTGACGTTCTTGACGTCGGTCACAGTCGACTTAGCCGTGATTTCGGCTTCTTCGAAGATACCAGCCACGGCACCCAGCAAGAACAAGCCGGCGATGTCGGTGTGGAGATTACCATCCGGACCGCAATCGCGGTAGCAATGACCACCACCGCCCGAAGGCATGCTCCTGGCGAGCGAGTCGCTCGAGTAATTGTCACGGTAGCGATCCTTCACTTCGGCCACAAACTGACCGTCGTGCAGGAACACCGGGACATCCGACGTGATCGACTGGTTGTTACCAACCGCCGTCGCGCTGGCAAGGATGATCGGCAGCTCGTACCTGGCATCGAGCGGCTTCACCGGGATCTTGTCCCAGCCGTCGCCCTTGCCACCGTGGCCGCCGCCGCAGTCTTTGCCGTAGACGCAAATCGTCTTCAGCCGCGGCTCACGATCCTTATTGTCGGGCACGTAGTAGTCGTCGCGATAGCCTGCGCCCTCATAGAACGGGTTGTTGTAAATGTGCGCCACATAGTTCGTGGCGGTCACATCGCCGAGGAAGATTTGAAGCTTCTCGACCTCAACCATGCCGGTCGGTTTGACGTCGACGTAGATCTTCGCGTCGATGTTGACCTTCTCGTACACGTCCTTCTGCCAGTTCCACTCAAGATTGTCGAACGCCATGGCGGGAGTCGCCATTGCGCCGATAGCGAGAGCACCCAGGCTTGCCGCAAGGGTTCTCATAGTCTTCAGCGTTTTCATTTAGTGGTCTCCCCATTGGGTTTCAGCTGCTCTAGATAGGACGACATGTGGTCGTTCTCTACGAGGGCGCAGCTGGGATCCCTCGGTAGCCGGAGGAAGTCGGTCATGATCTGATACGTGGCCATCTCGGCGACGGTGCGCACGCCGAGCTGAAGCGGCTCGTTGCGCACATGCCCCGCCTCAAGTTCGACCAGCGTCGTATCCCAGAAGCGGAAAATGTCGGCCTCGACCTCGTAGCCATAGATCTGCTTTTGCAGCGACGAAACGTAGGACACCGCGAAGTTCTTCGAGTTGATCACTCGAAGGTCGAGCGCCACGTTCACGACCGCCATGCGCGCACCGCCGCCAACGCCGGCAACGCGCAACCCCACCCCCCCCGTCACGATGTTGTAGTTAAGTTCCGTCAGAGCGCCGACGATGATGAAGTCCGTCGCTGGCAGTTTACCGAACGCATCGGCCGGCCGGCTGAGCCGGTTCTGCTCGGCGAGCTTCACCTCGGCGAGCGGGATGCGCAGATCATATCGCTCAACCAGATGCGCTTTGCCGGTTTTATAGAGCGCGCTCATCACCATTTCGGCCGCGCCCTGGGTCAGGTTGTTGCCCGACTTGTCGTAGTACGACACCTGCCCCGTCTTGTCGGCGATCTCGCCGACCGCGAACACGGGCAGATTGCTCGCCGCCACCTTCTTCAGCTTGCGCAAACACTGACTGTAGGGTGTGTCGTTCGTAGTGACCGGATAGACCATGAGCGGCTTCACGCCGGTCGCGTCCCCGGGCGCCAGGCCCGCACAAGATGTCAATGCTGTAGAAACAAGAAGCCCAAATCCCAGTGCCTTGAGGCTCTTCATCGGTGCCACCCCAGTTCGCGCGCCGGAGAGGGTCGACCGGATCGCGCTTTGTTGGGCGGGACGTTACTTGGAGTTCACGTGCTTCCGCACTGGAGACAATGGCTGAGCGTTTCGCGCCTTACGAATTACACCCGCTGTCCCATTCGCCTGTCGAAACACGCAGCGGGTTGACCCCCATGCCTTTCGCAGTACTCCCATCGCTCAAACGACGAGGCGATTACCGACCACATGATGCAGCGCGAATCCGAATGCACGTCAAAAGTGCTGCAACACCGTCCCTTTTGCCGATTGGGACAGCCCGGAAACGCCACCCCCCACTTTAGGGGTACACGCCAATGCTCGCTTCACGTGCTGAGGTGAGTTTGCCATGCTCACCGGGCGAGTCGCGCCCAAGCGGCACTCATGCGTTTCGAGGACACCATGAAACCAACACGCACTATTGCGACGGCTATCACAATCGCAGCGTTGATGATCGGCACCACGCAGGTCACGACCGCTGGCGAGCAATATGCATTCCCGAGCCCCAATGGCGCTCAGCTGGCGGCAACGCCGACGCCAGTGTTCGTAGTGCCGGGCCAAACCGCGCTCGGCATTGGCAACGTGAGCGCCGGCGCCAAGTTCGCCTACGGACACACGTCCCTTGCCGACCACGCGCCACCCCTGCCTCCACCGGGCTACGCCTTTGGACCACAGCAAGCGCCCTACGCGGGCCACCTTATGAGCCGCGCCCTGATGGTGGCGCCTTACGCCAACTATGCCGCAGACTATTCGCGCTTGTTCGCCCCCAACTATGCCGTCACGGCATGGACCGATCGCGTGTTCGGCATCGTGACCGGCGGATATGGCACAGTCGACGGCTGGACGGTCGCGGCCTATGGGCTTTCGCGCGTCGCAGGCCCCCGTCGCCGCAGCGAGTCTGCACCGGACTTGTCGACGATGCCGAAGTTGCGGGCACATCCGGAACTGCAGGAAAACTTGAAGTTCGATCGCCGGACTGACTGACGACGGACTACGCCGGCTTGGCGCGCCCATTGCGGGCGCCGTTGCTTGAGCTTGTAAGGCCGTGTTGCACGGCCCAAATGGCGACTTGCGTACGATTGGTGGCGCCGAGTTTTCTAAGAACGGTCTTGAGATGGACTTTGACCGTGGCCTCTGTGATCGCGAGCTCTTTCGCAATCGCTTTGTTCGAATTTCCGTCGGCGAGATGACGGATAATGTCTAGTTCCCGCTGCGACAGCGGGACATCGCCGATCCGCACACGCTCGCTCGTACCCGATTGATTGGCACGCATCGCACCGAGGAAGTCGGTCAACATGCTGGGAAAGACCTTTTCACCCAACGCGACCAAACGCAAAGACTCGATCAACGCGCTCGCCGTGATGCTCTTCAGCAAATACCCGTCTGCACCGGCGCTAAACATGTCGGCCAAATGCGCGAGCTCGGCTGACTCCGCAAACACGACTGTGCGGGCTTGCGGCTGAGATGCCTTCAACACCGATACGGCGTCGGCACCCTGGAGGAAATCGAGAAGGATGATGTTCGGCGCTGGACCGTTCGTTCCGTTGTGCGCGATCTCGTCCACAGTGGCGGCTTCCGCGGCAACCTGAAATCCCTTGCCCTCCAACTGCGACCGCAATCCCGAGCGCAGCAGCGGATGTCCATCGATCAGCCAGATGACAGTGCTTTCCACCAATGCCCCCCGCATTGAACGGCCCTGCTCCTACTATACGCTAGGATTCTAGGACCTGCCGCGTCGACCAGGTACGGCGCCCCACACATAGGGCGCTGCACCGTTGGATGTAAACCGTTTGAACGAAATTATCCGAGTGACGGCTGCAACAAGTTGGAATGAATTCCTTCGCGCCCGCCGGATCTTAACCATGAACCATATCGCGCCGAGGCGCCGCAACTGCTTTTCACACGCTTGCGACAAAATTCCGGATGTCCTGCAAGACAGACTGAGGATTGTCACGAAAGGCTCCATGACCACAATCGTCATATACCTGCAATGTCGCGAGGCCCTCCTTGACGCAAGTCAACATCTCCCGCGACAAGTCGGGCGGGGTGATGGGGTCCTCCGCTCCAGCCAGGATCAGGGTCGGACATAGGATTTTGTTCAGGTCTGCTCGGAAATCCATGCGTCTGATCTCACATCCCGGCAACGAGAAGTGGCGGTAGACCTCGCGACGCATCACTGCACGCGAACGAGCGTCGGCACCGTCCGCCCTAACTGTCATATTGTAGAGCGGCATGCAGACGCGCATGTAAGTGTCGAACGCTTCGTCCGTTCCGACGTCCCACATCTGCATGGCAGCCATGCGCGCCTCGGGCCCACCTTTGGCCTCGAAAAGTCTCATACTTGACAGAAGATCCATGCGTGCGGCCGTGCTCGACAAGATGAGCCCACGCGGGTGGCCAGGGTGACGCGTGGCATAGGACTGCGCGACCATTCCGCCAAACGACTGGCCCAGCACGATCGGCTTCTCAATCCCCAGCGCATCGCAAAACGCGCGGATGTCGTCGCCCCACTGTGCGAGCGTCCAAGATTCCGGCTTGCTGGGTACGCTCCGACCATTTCCCCGGTGATCGATGTAAATCACCTGTGCAATGTCGGCGAAGGCGTCAAAGTCACCACGTAGTCCCGAATGGTCGAAACCGGGCCCGCCGTGCAAGACGATCAAGGTCGGCTTCTCGCGCATCCGCGGCCCATCCGGCTCGAGCTTCGCGCCGGCAATGTCGAAGAAAATGCGCTGACCGCCCAAGTCGACGAACATATGGCACCCGCCCAAAGATGGGCGTCCCGTGTACAGGATTGCGCGAAACGCGCCTAGCGGAACGTCACTTGAACAGTGAAGACGTCCACGTGCGAATCCGTCGCGCCAGCGAGATTTCCACGCACGAGATTCTCCGGCGCCGCGGCGGTCAGTGCGATCGGCTCTTCGGGAATGAACAAATGACCATACCCCGCTTCAAGGCTGGTCCCACCGTCGAGGTCGTAGCGCGCGCTGAAGGCAAGCCACGTTCGGTCGGCATCGGGAATACGCGGATCGCGCGTCGCGTCGCGTGTCGGACTTTGATCGAAAGCTGCCCCCAAACGAAGCGTCCAGTTTTGCGACGGGCGGACCTTGATGCCGGCAGACGCAAACCAAGTGTCCTTCCAATCATAGGTCTGAAAGACATCGGCCTGCAGCGGGTTCGCAAATCGGATCCGCAACTCGTCGAATGCGCTCCACCAGGTGTAGCCGACCTCGGCAAGCGCCGTAACCGTGGGCGAAATCTCGACGGCGAGCCCGGCCGATGCAACGGCGGGTGTGGCGAGCCTCGTCGACCCCGCGGAATCGACGAACGCGCCTGTCCCTATGGAGATCGCTGCACCGGTACCGGCCGTGTCCAAGGTGAAGTCGATGTCGCCCTCAAGCGTGTGGCGAATCTCCGACCGATAGGAGCCGCCGAAACTGACGTCGCTTGAGGGTCGCCACAACGCGCCCAAGACGTAGCCGAATCCCCAATCCTCGGCATTGAATTCGGCCTTACCGTCCTGCAGCGTCGGAAGCGCGCCGGCCACCGCGAATAACGAGCCGATCGTCCCGAAGTCGATCGCGTTCGAGAGCGTTCCTTTCGCATATTGAATCTGCAC
>CXWJ01006347.1_pt1 | contig 15691 bp, 15 predicted proteins | sample 590841 | NCBI WGS metagenome assembly CXWJ01 (sample SAMEA3498367, study PRJEB10139) | wastewater metagenome | biome: wastewater treatment plant; material: activated sludge | place: Austria | collected 2015-01-21 | reverse complement strand
CCTCCGACATGCGCGCATTGACGAGCGCGACCGGAATGCCGCGTTCCTTCGTTTCGTACAGCATGTTCGGCCAGAGTTCGGACTCGACCCACAACGCAAGGCTCGGCCTCCAATAGTCGAGGAACGCGCACACGGCCGACGGCGTGTCGACTGGTGCGAATTGATGGAACGCATTCGCCGTCAGCCGTTCGCCCATCAGGCGCCCGGACGTCACCGTCCCCGTGGTCACCAGCACCGCCGCGTCGGGTCGCAACCGACCAAGCTCCTGAATAAGAGGCAGCACGGAAACGGACTCGCCCACGCTCGCCGCATGCACCCAGACCAGCGGCCCTTTCGGTCGCACGCGTCCCGGCCGCCCAAGCCGCTCGGGCAGGCGATCCTCGTCTTCCTTCCCCTGCGCCAGCCGCTGCCGCAGCAGGCGCGCCGCCAAGGGCTCCGCAATGCTCGTCATCTTGCGGTAGGTCGACAACAGCCTGGAGCGCTTCGCCATCACGCGACCGCCCCCTGCAACACAGGATCGGGCTCGACGGTGGCGACGCCCATGATCTCGTCGGCTTGGTTCGTGACCGCTGTAAGTCCTGCTTCGACGGTCGCACGCGCGGCTTCCAAAGCGGCGCCCTCCGCATCGCGCGCAACGAAGATTGGCTCGCCCCACACGATGACGCCCCGCGTGAAGGGCAGGGGCAGCACGAAGCGATCCCACGTATTGAACACGATCCGCGATCGCGCCGAGAAACTGCATGGCATGATCGGCACACCCGATACCCGCGCGACCGTCACGATCCCCTCCGTCGCCCGCATGCGTGGTCCGCGCGGCCCGTCCGGCGTAATGCCGACATAACCGTTCGCCTTCAGCGTCTTCAGCATGCCGCGTAGGGCGGCCGCCCCGCCGCGGTCCTTATTCGAACCGGGTTTCGCCGCCGATCCGCGTACGGTGCCGTGCCCGAAATATCCGATCGCGCGCGCAATCAACTCGCCGTCGCGATGCATCGAGATCAGCATCTGGATCTTCGACGTCGTCGGCCACATCGCGGGCAGGATCAACATGCGCCCATGCCAGAACGAGATGATGAACGGCTTGCCTTCGCGCCAGAGCCGCTCCGCGTGCCCTGCATTCCGGATTTCCCAGCGTCCCGTCGTCCACGCGAGCCAAATGTACTTTGCTAACACCCAGCAGCCGACATTGCGCACCGTGTCGGACTTGCGAATCCGGCGCCACCAATTGTCGAGGATGCGCATCATTCGGCCACCGCCGCGGTGGGCGCGCCGCGCGTCTCGGCGCTGCGCGTAAGCCGTGCATAGAGCCCGTTGCGCGCCATGAGCTCGCCATGCGTCCCCTGCTCGACGACGCGTCCGTGCTCCAGCACGACGATCTTGTCGGCGTCGGCGATCGTCGAAAGCCGATGCGCGATGACCAACGTCGTGCGGTCTTTCATCAATCCGGTCAACGCGGCCTGCACCGCGCGTTCGCTCTCGTTGTCGAGCGCCGACGTCGCCTCGTCAAGCAGCAGGATCGGCGCGTTCTTCAAGATCGCGCGCGCGATTGCAATCCGCTGGCGTTGACCGCCGGAAAGCCGCGTCCCTGCCTCGCCGACCTTGGTTTCGTAGCCCTGCGGCTGCGCCATGATGAACTCGTGCGCAGCTGCCGCGCGCGCCGCCGCCTCGATCTCCTCGCGCGTCGCACCCGGCTTACCGCACGCGATATTGTCGGCGATCGATTCGTCGAACAAGAACGGCTCCTGCGTGACCAACGCCATACAGTCGCGAAGTGACGCGACCGTGACGCAGCGGATATCCTGTGCGTCGATTTCGATCACGCCGCCGGTAACATCGTAGAAGCGAAGCAGCAGGTTCAGGATGGTACTTTTGCCGCCGCCGGATGGCCCGACCAGCGCAACGGTCTTACCCGCAGGTACGTCGAACGACACGCGGTCCAGCGCCGGTATCGGCGTGCCGGCGTACTCGAACGATACGTCTTTGAAGGCCACGCTGGCCCGCCGCGGCGAAGGCGCAAGCCTCAGCAGGTCGCACGCCTTGTCGACGACCTCGCTCGGCGCATCGAGTAGCGCGTAAGAACGCTCCGCCGCAGCCGAACCCTCCGACAGCGCCGTCCAAAAGTTCGAAAGCGATCGGATCGACTGATACGCAAGCATCATCGACGCCATGAACGATGTCATCGCGCCGGGGCCCACATCCATAACCGCCGCATAGAAGATGACGCCGGCAATTCCGGCTCCTGCCAGAACCTCCGCGGCGGGCGTTGCTGCCGCACGCGCCCGGGCGCCTTTGAACAGGTGCTTCATACGCTCGCCGATGATCTTCGTTGCCCGAGCGATCGCATGGTCTTCCATGCGGTAGGCTTTGACGACGCGCCGCCCGTCCAGCGTCTCCGAAAGATGCGTGGCGAGATCGCCCGTCGACGTCATGCCCCGGATCGCCGCCTTGTTCGTCTTGCGCCCGAGGTTCAACGTGTAAAGCGCAGAGATCGGCAGCACGGCCGTCAACACGGCCGCCAGCCGCCAATCCTGAATGAACATCACGATCATCAACGCGATGATCGTGAACACGTCGCGAATGGCGCCTTGGACCGAGCGCGTGACGCTCTCGCGGATCAACGTCGCGTCATTCAGAAACTTCGCTGCAAACTGCCCCGAATGCACCGCGTTCAGCCGAGCGAGGTCGTAATGTGTGACCTTCGCGAACATGGCGACCTGCAAGTCGTTGATGACCCCCAGGCTCACGCGGGCGAGCATCGTACCGCTGAGATAGGAGATGACGGCTTTAGCCGCCATCACACCGAACAGCCCGCCCGTAATCCAATAGACGATCTGCATGTCGACACTCTGTCCGGGGGCTCGCACGAACAGGACGTCGACAACGTCCTTGAGCATGTAGGCAAGGGTTCCAGTGAGCCCCGCTTCCGCCAGCATAAGCGTCACAATCAACCCGACGAGCGGCCAGTACGGGCGCACGAAATCGCGCGCCAGCCGAACTAACGGCCGATTATTCGCCGAACCTGATGTAGGACCCGTCGTTGCCACGCTTGTCTCAACCCTGCTGCCCGCCCCTGAGATCGTCTGGAAGGCGAGGGCGAAATTATCATGCAATCAGGGGGTTAACTACAACCGGTCCCGGCAGATGGTTACCTGCCCGAGCGCGGTTTTGTGCCCTTTCCACCGCCCGATGCGGCGGGCTTTTTGACCTTGGCCACTGTCTCGAGCGCATGCGCCGCGGTTTCCTCCGGCTGAAGCAGGTCGTGAAGGTGCACCACGAAGTAGCGCATATGCGCGTTATCGACGGTCGCCTGCGCCGCCGATTTCCACGCGTCCCGCGCCTGGGCGAAGTTCGGATAGAGGCCCACGAAGTGGACTTTGCTGAGGTCTCGGAACTCGACCTTGTTGAGCGACGTCAACTCGCCACCAAACACCAGATGCAACAATTGCTTCGCCATGGCCCACTCGCGTCTTGAGGGCCCGCGTGATGACGCAAGCGGGCGGGGCCCGTCAAGCCGCTATGGCAAGCGAAGACCCCCGGTGCGCTCCAAGATCGCAGCGTGCAACGCTGGCCCCGCGCAGATCAGGCTGCGGTGATGCGGGACCGGTTGGTTGTAGGCGAGCGACGCCCCCGAATGCAGCGTCGCACACCCGCCCGCCTCCTGGACGATCAAAGTGCCGGCCGCAGAATCCCACTCGTGCTTCGACGACAGCGCCATCATCGCGTCGTAGGTCCCGTTCGCGACCAGCACCATGCGATAAGCGATCGAGGCGCGCTTACCGAGGTCCATGGCCGGCCAAGGTCTTGGCCATGCCGGATGCCGGATCACGTCTTGCGCCACCAGCATCCGGCAACCTTCCAACTCTGCGCGCGCCGTCACCTTGATCGCTGCGCCGTTCAACGTCGCGCCGCCGCCCTGCACAGCCGCAAACATCTCTTCCGTCATCGGGTTGTAGATCGCAGCCGCAACCGGCGCGCCAGCCTCGACAACCGCAGCGCAAATCGTGAACTCGGGCTTGCGCTTTATGAAGGCAAGCGTCCCGTCGATCGGATCGACCACGAACACCCGCGCCTTGCCGAGCCGCTCGCTGTTGTCGGCACTCTCCTCCGACAGCCAACCGTAATCGGCCCGCGCTGCACACAGACGCTCATGCAGAAACGCATCGACGGCCAGATCCGTCTCGGTGACAGGATTGCCCTTCGACTTCTCCCAGCTCTTCGAAACACCCTCATATCCACGACGCGCAATGACCCCCGCCTCGCGCACGGCGGCGACAAGCAAGTCGCGATCTGAAACGGAATCCAGCATAGAAAAAACTCGTCATGGCCGGGCAAGCGAAGCGCGACCCGGCCACCTAGGGGTCTAGCACCAAGCCCGCAACGATTGAAATGCCGGGAGCAAAACACTGGGTGGCCGGGTCCCGCCTTCGCCGAGGCTACGGCGGGCACGCATGGCCTCACTCGGCCGCCGTAGCTTTAGCGAAGGCTTCAAGCCCGGCCATGACGATTGGTTGGATGTTGGCGCACTAACTCCCCGCGATCGTCATGCCCTCTATCCTAAGGGTTGGAGCGTTCGTGCCGTACTTGAAAACAAGGTCGTTCGCCGGTCGTAGTCTCAGGAACATGTCGTTGAGATTGGAAGCAATCGTGATCTCGCTGACGGGATAGGTGATCTTGCCGTTCTCGATCCAGAACCCCGCGGCGCCCCGGCTGTAGTCGCCCGTCACGCCGCTGACGCCCATGCCGATCAACTCCGTCACATAAAAACCCTCTGCAATGTCGGCGATCAGCTGCTCGGGTGTTTCTTTGCCCGGCACGAGATAGAGGTTCGACGTGGACGGGGAGGGCGGACCGCCCGTGCCGCGCGCGGCATGGCCCGTGGTGGTCAACTTCAACTGGCGCGCCGTCGCGCTGTCGAGCAACCAGGTCTGCAACACGCCGTCTTCGACCAGGTTCATCGCGCGGTTCGCAACGCCCTCACCGTCGAACGGCTTCGAACGCACGCCGCGCACAAGATGCGGATCGTCCACGATGCGGGTGCCTTCCGGGAAGATCCGCTGGCCCATCTTCGCCTTCAGGAACGACGTCCCGCGCGCGATCGACACGCCGTTGATGGCGCCCGCCAAGTGCCCGACGATGCTGTTCGAGACGCGCGGATCGAACACGACGGGCACGGCTTGCGACTTCACCTTGCGCGGGTTCAGCCGCTTCAGCGTGCGTGCGGCGGCGCTCCGCCCCACCTTCTGCGGGTCGGCGAGGTCGGCCAGATGATGCGCCGACGAAAAGTCGTAGTCGCGCTCCATTCCCGTACCTTCGCCGGCGAGCACGCTGACCGAAACCGACACGTTGGTCGAGGCATAGGCGCCCGCAAACCCTTCGCTGGTCGCAAGCGCAACCGCACCGCGTCCCCAGCCCGCGCTCGCCCCTTCGCTGTTCGTGATGCCCTCGACCTCGCGCGCCGCGCCCTCGCAATTGCGCGCAAGCTCCACCAGCCGTTCGGCCGCGGGCTCTTGCTTGTCTTCAAGGTCGAGTTCCGGCCACGTCTTGGCGAGCAGTTCGCGCGACGCCAGTCCGCAATAGGGATCCTCGGGCGTCGTGCGCGCCATCGCGACCGCTCGCTCTGCGAGTTGATCGAGCGCGCGGACGGACAAATCCGTCGAAGCGACGGCGGCCTGCTGCTTGCCGATGAAGACGCGCAAGCCCAGATCGTTCGCTTCCGACCGCTCGACCTCCTCGAGCTTGCCCAGCCGGTACGACACCGACGACGACACCGAGTCGAACACCACCGCATCCGCCGCATCGGCACCGAGCCGCTTGGCCTTCGCAATCAAGTCGGTGAGCAAGTTCAGCCGGTCATTCATCGAAGCATCCTTCTGTTGGCGGCGAATGAACCCTCGGGGGTGCCGCCCGTCAAGGCTGCGCGCCTTGCGCGTTTCCGCCAAAACTGATCCCTTGAGCGGCGTAACTTGGGACGAAACCGGCTTGGCGCAAGGCTTCGCACTTTTCCAGACCGCCATCGGCACCTGCGCCATTGCGTGGGGCCCGAACGGCATCATGGGCACGAGCCTGCCCTCGAAGCATGCCGCAGCAAGCCGCGCGTTCTTGGGCAAACGCTTTCCCGGCGCAGTCGAGGCGCCACCGCCGCCCGCCGTGAAGGCCGTCATCGACGACATCATCGCGTTGATGCAAGGCGAGAAGCGCGACCTGAAGGATGCAGAACTGGACTACACAGGCATCGCTGATTTCCATCGCCGCGCCTTCGATCTCGCGCGCACGATTCACCCCGGTGAAGTGATCACGTACGGCGAGTTCGCCAAGCGCCTGGGCGACTCCGGCGCCGCGCGCGCCGTCGGCCAGGCGATGGGCGCGAACCCGTTCCCCATTATCGTCCCCTGCCACCGCGTTCTGGCCTCCGGCGGAAAGACGGGCGGCTTCTCGGCACCCTTAGGCCTTGAGACCAAGATGCAAATGCTGACGATCGAGCGAGCCAAACTCGACGACAAGCCCTCGCTCTTCGACGATCTCCCGCTCGCCGCAAAACCGCGCCAGAAACGCTAGCTACGTCACCCGCCAGACTTTGGTGCGTCTAATCTCGCGGTCCTCAAGCTCCCGCGTTGTCTTGACGTCGTAGACCGCAAGCTCTGTCATGCCCTGCGGCAGGTAATTGCGCCCCGGATCGCCGACCAGCACCAGCGCGCCGCGCCGCGCGAGTCCCTTCAGCCAGTCGAACACGCGCGCCGACATTTCGCGCTCGTAGCAGACGTCGCCGGCAAGCACGGTGTCCCAGCCGTCGTCGCGGCCGATCAAATCCTCATGCGCCAAGGTCACTGCGACGCCGTTCGCTGCGGCGTTCAGCGTGGCGGCGGCAATCGCGAACGCGTCGACCTCGTTCGCGACAACCTCGCGCGCGCCCGCCCTCATCGCTGCAATCGCCGAGACGCCCGATCCTGTCGCGAAGTCGAGCACCCGCTTGGCCCGTACCGTTTCCGGATTGTCGATCACCCAGCGCGCAAGGGCCTGTCCGCCGGCCCATGCGAACGCCCAGAACGGCGGCGGAATGCCTTCCGCGGCCAGCTCGTCTTCCGTCTTGCGCCAGATCGGCACGATCTCGGTGGCGAGGTGCAACACCATCTCCGGTACCAAAGGTGGGCGCAGAAGTTCCGTGTTCGCGCGAATGAACGCTGCCGGGTCCTTCACTTCCGCGCGCCAGCGCGCGGCGTGATGTTGAAGGCATCGCCATCGCCGGGATCGGCCCCGTCACCGCCGCTATGCGCGCCATCCACGAGCTTCGAGGTCGCAAGGCGAAGCACCGTCAGATAGTCCGGCTGCAACTCCATCTTCGGCCCGAATCCCTTCTGCAGCAGCAAGCGGTGAAACCGCGGCAGATTATAGCAGGGCACCCACATCAAGAGGTGATGCTCGACGTGATAGTTCACCCAATAGGGCGCGACGAGCGCGCGCCAAGCCAAGTTCGCCTTCGTCGTTCGCGCATTGCGGAAGGGGTCGTCGTTGTCCGGCACGACCGCATGTTCAGCAATGTTGCGCACGCGCGTGATCAGCGGAAACCACAAGAAGAACGGCAACACCCAAAGCAGAAAGAACACGTACCAATATCCGGCCGCCGTCAGCGCGACGAGCAGGGCGAGGTTCATCGCTATCGGTCCGCCGAGCCGGTTGAGCCCCTTCTTCACGCCGTCGAAGAACGTGCCGCCCTTGACCGTGAACGCGTTGCGGAACTGTGCCGTCCGTTGCTTGAAGACGGTCTGCCCGCTCAAGTCGCGAATGACCTTGCGCCGAAAGCTTTCGCGCGTAATCGGAAACGGCGCCGAGAGCACGAGGTCGGGATCGTTCGCCTGCTGCGTATAGCGGTGATGCTTCAGGTGATAGGTGCGGTAGTTATAGAGATCGCTGATCACCGGCCACGCCAGGAACCACTGCCCAAGCGCCTCGTTCAACGCTTTGTTGTTCGTCAGCACGCCATGCGCCGCATCGTGCATCAGAATCGCGAGCCCCAATTGCCGCGCGCCGACGACGACGATGCCGATCGCAAGCGTGAGCGGGTTCGGCCACCAGATAAAGAGCGCCCAAGCCGCGACCACGACGCCCCACGCATGCGCGACACACCACAGGCCGCGCAGGTCCGACCGCTTGCGGATCTCCGCAAGCTCTTCAGGCGTCAGAAACTGCGCGGCGGCGAACGTCATCGCAACAGCCTACCACGGCAGCGACAGCCCCGCAGCCTTCAGAATGGCCGCGGCCATCGCCAGCATCGACAGCACCTGAACGAGGTAGCAGGTGAACCGTAACGTCACGGCCAATCGCGAGCCCGATACGACATGGATCAGAGACTGCGCGATCCGGGCGTAAAGGATAAGGCTCGGCAAAACCTCGAACGCAAAGCCCTGCACTTGCATGTAAAGCCCCGAGAGCACCAAAACCCCGAAAAACGCCAGGTTCTCCGTCACGTTCAGATGCGCGCGATTGAGCCGCCAATAAGCATCGCTTCCATGCGGCGTTCCGGCGGGAAAGTCGCCGGGACCTTTCCCTTGCGTGACGACTTGCGCGAGCCGCGACAAGCCGATCGCGATCACGAGCAACAACCCCCACACTGCGAACAACACCAAAGCCACCAGCGGCGGCAGGATCGGCACTCCACTCATGACATAGGGTCCTCAAGTCGTGATGATTCCAGCGAGGATAGCGCCGAGCATGATCATTCCCAAATCGCGGTTCGATTTGAACGTCGCGAGGCAATTCGCTCCGTCGCTGGTATCGAGCCGGATGATCTGCCACGCCAGATGCGCGGCCACGAGCGCCAAGCCGATGACATAGCCGACGCCCAAACCCGCCACCACGCCCGCTGCCCAAAACAGCAACCACGCGATGATGTAGAAGCCCGAAAGCCATGGTTTCGTCTGCGCATCGAGCAACCGCGCCGTCGAGCGCACGCCGATCACCGCGTCGTCTTCCTTGTCTTGGTGCGCGTAGATCGTGTCATAGCCAAGCGTCCAGAAGATGCATCCGGCGAACAACAGCATCGGCGCGACGGCAAGCCCGCCTGTCATCGCGCTCCACCCGAGCATCGCGCCCCAATTGAACGTGAGGCCCAAGAACGCCTGTGGCCAATCCGTGACGCGCTTCATGAACGGATAGATCGCGATCGGAATCAGCGACAGCGCGCCGAGGATCAGCGAGAACTGGTTCAGCATCAGCAAGATCGTTAGCCCGACCAAAAGCTGCCCGATCAAGAACGCAATCGCCATGGCGAGCGTCACTTGCCCCGACGGGATCGGCCGTCCCGCTGTTCGCTCCACCTTCGCGTCGATGTCGCGGTCGACAATGTCGTTGTAGGTGCAGCCCGCGCCGCGCATCGCTGCAGACCCGATCGCGAACAGGATCATCATCCAAATCGTGTAGGCGACGAGCCCGAACGTCAGCGGCATTTGTTCCGCCGCCATCAGGATGCTCCACCAGCACGGCCACAACAGCAGCCAAATGCCGATTGGCCGGTCGGCCCGCGCGAGCCGCAGATAGGGCCCGAAGGCGGGCGGCACCAAACGATCCACCCACGTGGTGGGAGCGGCATCGGCGGGTCTTGCAATCGGATCGGTTATGCTCATGGGTTCCGTGTGTTAAGTCGAACGTAGTCTCGCCACAAGAGCCAGGTATGCCGCAACGCACCAAAGACCTTAGCGAAGAAGGCGGCTTCACGCGCGTCTATGTGGAAGACGGCTTGAGCGCGGGCGCCCGCATCGAACTCGACGATGCGCCGAGCCACCACGTCGCCGTCGTTCTCCGGGCGCGGGAGGGGGACGCGTTGCACCTCTTCAACGGCAAGGACGGCGAGTGGCGCGCCGTCATCGCGCGCATCGCCAAGGGCGCCGTCACCGTCGTCATCGAGCGCCAAACCGCCCCGCACCGCAGCGTGCCGGACCTTCATCTCTTGGCGGCCCCCGTAAAACGAACGCCGTTCGACTACTTGATCCAGAAGGCAACCGAACTCGGCGTCGCCCGCATCCGCCCTGTGATCACCCGGCGCACGATCGTCGACCGCGTCAACGAGGACCGCATGCGCGCGAACGCAATCGGCGCCGCCGAACAATCCGGCCGCCTCGACGTCCCCGCGATCGACGCGCCGGTAACACTCGCAAGCGCTCTCAAGAACTGGCCCGCCGACCGCCGCATCATGTTCTGCGACGAAGCGGGCGACGCGCTGCCCGCGGCCGAGGCGCTTGCCAAAGCAGGCCGTGCGCCGTGGGCCATCCTCACCGGCCCGGAAGGCGGTTTCGATCCCGCCGAGCGCGAAATGATCCGTACACTGAGCGTAACGGTTCCGGTCACGCTCGGCCCCCGCATCATGCGGGCCGACACGGCCGCTCTCGCGGCGATCGCGATTTGGCAATCTACGCTGGGCGACTGGGGTTAATTCTTTCACCCCTTGCACGAGTGGGGTTTTGCACCCTACATGATCCTCAACGTTATTGAGGTGCCTTCCATGTCCGTTCCGCAAGCAGGCGGCGGCCCGATCACATCCAAAGCCGACCTCGTCGATTTCATCGCCAAGGGCGTGAAACCGAAGAGTGAATGGCGCATCGGCACCGAGCACGAAAAATTCGGCTACGACCTGAAGACTCTGAAGCCCTTGCCCTACGATGGCAAGCCCGGCATCCGCGCGATGCTTGAGGGCCTGGAACGTTTCGGTGGCTGGGAGCCGATCAACGAAGGCGCGAACATCATCGGCCTGAAGCACGCGGCCGGGGGCGCGATCAGCCTAGAGCCCGGCGGCCAGCTCGAGCTCTCCGGCGCCCCGCTGAAGAGCATCCACGAGACCTGCGCCGAGTCGAACGAACACCTCGACCAGGTCAGTCAAGTCGCCAAGGAAATCGGCGCGGGCTTCATCGGCCTCGGCTACCACCCGACCGCGCGCCTGGACGACGTGCCAGTCATGCCGAAGGGCCGCTACGGGATCATGAAGAACTACATGCCCCGCGTCGGCGGCCTCGGCCTCGAGATGATGTTTCGCACCTGTACGATCCAGGTGAACCTCGATTTCGCCTCCGAAGCCGACATGGTGAAGAAGTTCCGCGTAGGCCTCGCACTGCAACCGATCGCAACCGCCATGTTCGCCGCCTCGCCGTTCCGCGAAGGCCGCCCGAACGGCTTCCTGTCTTACCGCAGCCACGTTTGGACGGATGTCGACAACGCCCGCTCCGGCATGTTGCCCTTCGTGTTCGAGGACGGCATGAGCTTCGAGCGCTACGTCGACTACGCGCTCGATGTGCCGATGTATTTTGTTTACCGCGACGGCGAGTACCTGAACACGGCAGGCCTTTCGTTCCGCGACTTCCTCGCCCGCAAACTGCCGGGCTTCGAGAATGTCGAACCCACGATGTCCGACTGGGCCGATCACCTGACGACGATATTCCCCGAAGTGCGCTTGAAGAAGTTCCTGGAAATGCGCGGCGCCGACGGCGGCCTGTGGCGCCGCATCTGCGCGCTCCCCGCCCTTTGGACCGGCATCTACTACGACCAAACCGCACTCGATGCCGCTTGGGACATCTGCAAGGATTGGACGGCCGAAGAGCGCAGCGCTTTACGCGAGGCCGTACCGAAGCTCGGCCTCAAGACCCCGTTCCGCAACACGAACGTCCAAGCACTCGCTGGCCGCATGCTGGAGATCTCCCGCGTCGGCTTGCGCGCCCGCGCCCAAACGGACTCGATCGGCGGCACCGAGGAAGGCTTCATCGAACCGCTGTTCCAGGTCGTCCAAAACGGCAAGACCCGCGCCGAAGAACTCCTAGAGCGCTTCCACGGCCCCTGGGGCCGAGATGCCACGAAGATTTTCGCCGAGTTCTCGTACTGATTAGGTAAACGCAGCTAACCATACGTGCGCATCGCCGGATGACTTGCTAGCTGTTTCCCTAAACAATGACCGCTTGAGTGCGTTTGGGGCCGGCGCGCACGGTGTCGCGCGCCGACGTGGAAGCATGAACGAGCCGGAAATCAGATCGTCGGATAACGTCGCGCCTGGTCCGCAGGAGCCGCTTGCGCTCCCGCCGCCGGACACGACCGACGTCGCCGAGCCGTATAGCGCGTTCGATCGCGTCCTCATCTGGATCGAGCAGCAACCGGTACCCGCCGCGTTCGCGATCTTTATCGCTCTCACGCTCGTTCACCTGATTGTGCTCAACCTAGCGGGCGTTGCGAACGGCATTTTCATCGGCGACGAGTTGTTCATCGCGGTGGGTTTGAATCCCGTCGAAATATTGCTGTTGGGGTTCATCGCCTACAATGTGGTCTTGCCGACACTGATCGGCACAGCGTGCGTACGCGCCTATGACGAGTTGCGCCCGGCACTCAACGTCGACAACGCGACCTACGGCAACACGCGCGCGGGGCTCGTTGACGCGTTCGCGGTTGCCCGCATCGGTGCCGGCTGCTTTTGGGCGATCATCCTGGCCACCGCATTCGGCAGCGTCCTGCGCAGCGCGATTCCTGGCGAAGGCTGGGGCGTCGCTCTGCAGACGATTTGGATGTACATTCGCTTGGGCCTCACGTTCGGCTTGCTCGGTTCGAGCATCACCTACGTCGCGTTGCTGCATCACCGCTTCCGCAAGGCCACAGCAACCCAGCTGCACATCGATCTGTTCGACTTGGGGGCGGTCCAGCCCGTCGCAAGATATGTGCGCCTCGTCGCGCTTTTCCTGACGATCCTGCTGGCGCTGGCCGGTCCCTCCGTCTCGCAACCAGATGCGATGTACGCAAGTATGGCCCTGCTGGGGTTGGGCGTGATCCTCACCATCGGCGCAGTCGTCGGGGCGATGTGGGGTGCCCGCCGCTCGATCCGCGCAGCGAAGCAGGCAGCGACACACGAGCTCCAAATCTATGCGCGCGAACTTTGGCGGCGCGCTTATTCCGGCGTGCACATCACCGAAGCGGTCGGGATTCCGGCGTTGAGCGCAATGCTCACCGTGAAGAACGAAATCGCGCGTGTCCCCGACTGGCCGGGTGGCTTCGCCGTATTCGCGCGCATCGCGACCCTCGCNNGCCGCAACGCGCGCCTGGAACGCGCGCACGTTCGGATAGTCCTTAAGGTCGAACTTCACGAACTGACCCCAGTTCGTGATCGTGAACAGATAGGCATCGGCGACCGTGAACTGCGAGCCGGTCAGGTAGTCCTTGCCTTCAAGCTTTTCGTCGACCCACGCGTAGCGCTTCGCCAGCGTCTGCGCGAGTTGCGCCTTTGTTGCATCCGGGGTCGCCGGATTGAAGAAAGGTCCGAAGTTCTTGTGCAGTTCCGTTCCGATGAAGCTCAGCCACTCTTGTAGCTTGTAGCGATCGGATGTGCCGTTCGCTGGCGCCAAGTGCGAGCCGGGCTTCTGATCGGCGATCCATTGCACGATCGCGGGGCCTTCGGTCAGCACGTACCCGTCGTCGAGTTTCAACGCGGGCACATAGCCCTTCGGGTTGATCTTCGAAAAATCCTCGCCCGATTTGGTTTTCTTGTCTTTCAGGTTCACTTGCTCGAGTTCGAACGAAAATCCCGCCTCGCGCAGCGCGATGTGCGGCGACAGCGAACAGGCGCCGGGCGAATAATACAGCTTCGGCATGGGAGACCTCTCTGGTTTGGGTTGCGGTAGGGACTAAGTAGGCGCGCAAAACCCGTTTTGCGAGGCCCCTCATTCACGGAAGTTGCCGTGAATTGCTCGTCACGCGGCCAAAAGCAATACCCCCACGCCCGCAACCACAAACGCCATGCCCGCGAGTTCGCGCACACTCGCAACTTCCGCGAACACGCGCCGCGAAACCGCTTGCGCGAACAGCACCTCGATAAGCCCCAGTGTGCGTACATTTGCAGCCGAGGTGAGCGAAAATCCCAGAAACCAAAACTGAGACGCGAACGCGCCCATGAAACCGGCGAAGAGCGACTGCCGCCACAGTGCCAAACTCTTCAACAGATTTTCGCGGTCGAACGCAGCCATCCAAACGCCGAGCAGAGCCGCTTGGATGCCCAGCGACCACACAAGCGTCGTGGTCGCGCGCATGAAGAACGCGCCGTCGCCGAGCGCCAAGATGCCGCCGCGAAACCCGACCGCAGCAATCGCATAGAGCCCGCCCGACGCGATCCCAAAGAGGGCAGGGCGCAAGCTCTGCGCATCCCACCGCTCGCCCGGCTTCACCGCGATCAAGAAAACGCCGGCCGTCGCAACCAGGATCGCCACCGCTTTAAGCAGCGTCAGCGCGTCGCCTAAAATCGCGAATCCGAATATTGCGACCTGAATCGCTTCGGTCTTCCCAAACGCGGTCGCCACCGAAAACGAACGCAGCTGCATCGCCGCCAAAAGCAATGCCGTACCCGCAATCTGCGCCACCGCCCCCGCTGCCGTGAAGGCAAGAAAGCGGACGTTCGGCGTCGGCGGCATCGCACCGGCCGCACCGGTGACGATCGCCAAAAAAAGCAGGGCAAACGGGAACCCGTACAAAAAACGCACTTGCGTCGCCCCGATCGTCCCAAGCCGCGCGGTCAGCGAACTCTGCATCGCATTGCGTGCCGTCTGCGCCGCCGCCGCGATCAGTGTGGTGAAAACCCATAGCAAGTGCGGCGACGTCCCCTAAAGCGTAACTCCCGGCGCTGTTGCCGGCGGATCGAGTCTGTGACATCCGCACCCTGCCCGAGGCGGACCATTGCGTGCTACATCAACCAACGGCCATCCCAAAGAAAGGTTGAATATGACAGTCAATGCGTACCAGGCGACCGTTCCCGCCTTCATCCAAATCCTGACCGCGCTCTCCGCGATCCTGACCAAGGCTCAGGCCCACGCCGAAGCGAAGAAGATCGACCCGTCGGTCTTCGTAAATGCGCGCATCGCGCCCGACATGTTCCCGCTTGCCCGCCAAGTGCAGATCGCAAGCGATCAGGCCAAGGGCGCCTGCGCCCGCCTCGCCGCCATCGACATACCGAGCTTTGCCGACACCGAAACGACGTTCCCGGAACTGCAAGCGCGCATCGCCAAGACGCTCGACTTCATCAAGGGCCTGAAGCCCGCTCAGTTCGACGGCGCCTTCGACCGCAACGTGACGCTCAAAATCGCCGGCCAAGACATGAGCTGGAAGGGCGACGTCTACCTGCACCAATTCGCGCTGCCGAACTTCTATTTCCACGTCACCGCCGCCTACGCCATCCTCCGCCACAACGGCGTCGAAGTCGGCAAGCGCGATTTCTTGGGTTCGTTCTAGCCGCGGAAGGGCGCCGCGACGGGAAACGTTCGGCGCCCGTTATCATCTGAGCTAACGACCATCGCGGTCGCTTCGCCCCCATTGCGTGCCAAAGATGAGGCCAGCGATCAGTGCTAGCACCGTCAGAATTGGAACCCAGCGAAGGTGCTGGTCTACTGGCCAATACGGCGCAATAGCCCCCAAGAAATAGAGAAAGAAAATCCCTCCGAACGTTACCGTTGCAAGCGCAAATTTGCGTAAATCAAACCTCATCGCTTGTGCAGCCCCCACAGCACGAGCAGGCATGCAACGATCATCGCGAGCGTCAAGCTACCCAGCAGCGCCGCGACGATGCCTTCGGCAAGCGGCGAGCCGGTGGCGCCTTGACCGGCGATCGGCATCATCGCTGCCGCGCCCCAAGCTGCCGACAGCAGTGTCGCGAGCCAGTTCGCGAACGTCCCATAGAGCGCAAGCCAAAACG
>CXWJ01010626.1_pt1 | contig 15695 bp, 14 predicted proteins | sample 590841 | NCBI WGS metagenome assembly CXWJ01 (sample SAMEA3498367, study PRJEB10139) | wastewater metagenome | biome: wastewater treatment plant; material: activated sludge | place: Austria | collected 2015-01-21 | reverse complement strand
CCCCAGGCGTTCTTCGGGTAGGCGATGACGGGGGCGATCTTCGACAGCGTGTCGTACTCCTCCTTGGTCAGGCCCGAGTAGGAGGCGAGGATGACGTCGGGCTTGGTGTCGGAGACGGCCTCGTAGTCGATGCCGTCGGTCTCATCGAAGAGCACCGGGGTGGCGGCGCCGAGCTCGGTGAGCTTGTCCTCGACCCAGGGCAGCACGCCGTCCTTGTCGTCGTCGCCCCAGCTGACCTTGGCCATGCCGACGGGCACGACGCCCAGGGCGAGCGGGACCTCGTGGTTCGCCCAGGCGACGGACGCGATGCGCTCCGGCTTCTTCTCGATGACGGTCTGGCCGTAGACGTGTTCGATGGTGACCGGGAAGCCGTCGGCAGCGGCGGGGGCGGGGCTGCCGCTGCCGGCAGGGGTTTCGGCAGGCACTGGGGCGGGCGCGCAGGCGGCGAGGCCGAGGGCGAGCGCGGCGGCCGCGAGGGCGCCGATGAGGCGGGAAGTGCGCACGGGCGTTCTCTTCTGTTAGGCGGGACACAGCCGGATTCGGCGTAGCTAGGTAAGCCTAACCTAAGCTCCATGGACCCTGCGGTGGGGTGTCAGGGCTGAGATGCCGGGCTGTCGAGGTGGACGAGGACGCTGCGGGCCTGCTCCTCGGGCGGCAGCAGGGCGTCCACTTCGATGAAGGGGACGGCTGGGGTGGCGCCCGCCTCCCGCAGGAAGGCGGCCAGATCCTCGAGCTTGCCGGAATCCCGTTCGGCGCCGCGGGCGGCGATCCGGCGGGCGAGCTCGTCTGCGGGGAGGCGCAGCCAGGCCAGGCGCACCCGCGCGCCCAGCGCGGTGAGCCGGTCGGCCAGGGCGGCCCAGGCCGCGGGGTCACGGCGCTCGGCGGTGAACGGCCCGACCAGGATGGCCGGCACGCCGGCCGCGACGCACTCGTCCGCCACCTGCAGCAGGGTCTGGTAGCGCGGCGTCCGCACCAGGGCGACGAGGTCCGGGTCGTCGTAGTCGGAGGTTCCCAGCAGGCTGCCGACCACGTCCACGAGCGGGTTGGTGACGGTGTCCAGGTCGAGCAGGACGGCCCCCAGCAGGCGGCTGAGCTCGCGGGCGGTGGTAGTCTTGCCCGAGCCGGGCGGCCCGGTGAGGACGACCACCCACGGCCCGGCGTCCGGCTCAGGCATCGGCCTCGGGATCCAGCACGTAGCCCTGACCGCGCCGGGACTGGATCAGGTCGGACGGCAGCCCGGCCGCGGTCAGCGTCCGGCGCAGCCGGTACACGGTCGCCTTCAGCAGGTTCTTGCCGCCCAGGTACTGGTTGGAGCCCCAGACGTCATGCAGCAGCCGTCCGTCGCTCAGCACGGTGCCGGGCTGGCTGGCCAGGCTGTGCAGCAGCCGGAACTCGATGGGGGTGAGCGGCACCTCCCTGCGGTTCACCACCGCGGTGGCGGTCGTGGTGTCGATCGTCAGCGCGCCGATGTGGATGTTCGCCCGTCCGGTCTTGGACGACCGGGCCAGCACCGCCCGCACCCGCAGCACGAGCTCGCGCGGGTTGAACGGCTTGGCGACGTAGTCGTCGGCGCCGCTCTCGAATCCCTCGATCCGGTCCTCCGCCTCGGTGTGCGCGGTCAGGATGATCAGCGGCAGGTCGCGCCGGCTGCGCACCTCGCGGCAGAACTCGAAGCCGTTGCGGCCGGGCAGGCCGACGTCGACGATGGCCAGGTCGAAGGGCTCCTGCAGCATCAGCAGCAGGGCCTCCTCCGCGCTGCGGGCCACCCGCGGTTCGAGGCCGCCCTCCCGCAACGCGTAGTTGACGATCGCCGCCATGTCCGGTTCGTCCTCGACCACCAGGACGCGGGCGGTGCTGGTCATGATTCACCTCGCTCGTGGGCGCTCGGCAGATAGAAGCTGGCGGTGGTGCCGTGGCCCGGCGTGCTGTCCAGGAAGAGCGCGCCGCCGTGCAGTTCCAGGATGGCGCGGACCACCCGCAGCCCGATCCCGTTGCTCTCCGGGTGCGGCGTCCGGGCTGCGGCGGGGGAGCGGTCGATCCCGGGGCCGAAGTCGGAGACCACGGTCAGCACCCCGCTTTCCTGCTGGATCACCCGGATCAGCACCCGCGACTCCGAGGAGTACCGGGCGCAGTTGCTCACCAGGTTGTTCACCACCTGGCGCAGCAGGACGGGATCGAGGCTCACCAGCAGCGGCGCGCGCAGGTTCCCCAGCAGGATCTCGACCTGATAGAGCGGACGCAGCTCGTCCACCACCTCGGCGATCAGCTCGCGGAAGTCGACCACCTCAGGACGCATCGAGAACAGGCCGGCGTCGATGCGCGCCTGGGTCAGCAGGTCCTCGACCAGGCGCTGCAAGGTCCGGGTGTTCGAGATGATCGCCCGCAGGAAGCCGCGCTGCTCGGGGTTGAGGGCGACGCTGTCCCCGGCCAGCAGCTCCGCCGACCCCGTGATGATCGCCAGCGGCGTCCGGATCTCGTGGCTCAGCACGCGGGCCTGAGCCTGGTTTTCCCGGGTCGCCGCGCTGCGGCGGCGTTCCGCGAGGATCTCGTCGCGCCAGGCCATCCCCGCCAGNNGCCATCCCCGCCAGAGCGCAGGCGAGCAGAGCCGCCGTCGTGGCGACGATTGCCAGTGCCAGCCCACCGCTGCCTCCTTGCCCGGACGTCGTCACCAGCGCGCTGACTGCTGCCACGGCGGCCAGCGCCGAGGCGGCCAGACAGGCCAGCAGCACCCGCTGGTGAGAGGAAGGCTTCATGTCTCACCGCCATCCTGTCCGACGTGCCGCGGCTGTGGAGGTAGGTAACAGGACTGTTACCGCTATTGGCTCGAACCACCTCGACTTGGTCTTCGGCCACTGGTTTCAATGTACCGGTCCGGCCCGGCCAGCTCAGTCAAGGTGGGCCAGGGCTTATGAGCCAAGGGAGGCACTTGAAGTGAAGAGACTGACGATTGTCGCGGCGCTGGCACTGCTCGCCACCGCCGCGGCGGGCTGCGCACCCGACACCGCCGCGCCCGGCGGTGAGAACGGCGAGGTGAAGGGCCCGATCACGGTGCTGTGCAGCTTCGACGACGAGGTGTGCCAGGCGAAGGTGCAGGGGTTCGTCGACGACACCGGCATCGAGGCCACCTTCGTGCGGATGAGCACGGGCGAGGGCGTCGCCCGCATGGAGGCCACCAAGACGGCGCCGGAATTCGACGCCTGGCTGGGCGGCCCGGCTGAGGGCCACATCCAGGCCGCCGATCGCGGGCTGACCGAGGCCTACAAGTCGCCGGAGGCCGCGAACGTCCCCGACAACATGAAGGACCCGGACGGACGCTGGACGGCGCTGCAGTTCGGCGTGCTGGCCTTCTGCTCGAACCCGGACCGGCTGGCCAAGATCGGCGCCACCGCGCCGACCAGCTTCGACGATCTGCTGGACGAGAAGTTCAAGCAGGAGATCGCGGTCTCGCACCCGTCGACCTCCGGCACCGGCACCAACATGCTGTGGACGCTGATGCTGGTGCACGACCGCGACGAGGATGCCACCTTCGACTACCTGCGGCAGCTGCACAACAACATCCTGCAGTACTCCAAGAGCGGCGCCGCCCCGGCGCAGATGGCCAGCCGCGGCGAGATCGCCACCGGCATCGTGTTCAGCGACAACTGCACCAAGCTGATCAAGACCGGCGTCAAGCTGGAGCTGACCTTCCCGAAGGAGGGCACCGGCTACTCGATGGGCTCCATCTCGCTGGTCGCCGGGGCCAAGAACCCGGCCGCCGCGAAGGCCTTCATCGACTGGCAGATCTCGGTCAAGGGCCAGAACATCGGCCCGGAGGTCAACATGTTCTCCAACCCGTCCAATGTGAACGCCAACGTCGACCCCGACATGGTGGACACCTCCAAGGTGACGCTGCTGGAGTTCGACCCGATGGAGGCCGCCGAGGCCATGGGCACGCTGATCCCGCGGTTCGACTCCGAGATCGCCCCGGCTCCCAAGGAGTGAACGCTGACCCGCCCGGGCCCGTGCCCGGGCGGGCCACCCTCGCCAGCCCACCAAGGAGACAGACATGACCGGCATCGCCGCCGCCAGCACTCCCGTCGAACTCGCCGCGCCGCCCGTCCAGGCGCCCAAGGCCAAGCGGGCCGCCGCCGATCTCGGCGTCCGGCTCACCCTCGTCCTCGTGCTCGTGGTGCTGGCCATCCTGGTGGTCATCCCGCTGATCCGGGTCTTCGGGGGAGCATTCACCCCGGAAGGCGCCGAGGTCCTGGGAGGCACCTTCTCGAACCCGATCACCCTGCGCATCATCGGCAACACCATGATGCTCGGCCTGGTGGTAGGCGCGGTCGGCACCCTGGTCGGCTTCCTGTTCGCCTACGCCCAGGTGCGGCTCAAGCTGCCCGGCAAGCGCGTTCTCAACGCGATCGCGATGATCCCCATCGTCGCGCCGCCGTTCGCGCTGGCCACCTCGGTGATCACCCTGTTCGGACGCAGCGGCGCCATCAGCGCGCAGCTGCTCGGCCAGGAATGGAACATCTACGGCATGACCGGGCTCACCCTGGTGCTGGGCGTCTCCTTCTTCCCGGTCGCCTACATGAACTTCAAGGGGATGCTCGGCAACCTCGACCCGTCGCTGGACGAGGCCGCCGCCAACCTCGGCGCCACCAAGGCCCAGGCCTTCCTCTCGATCACCCTGCCGATGCTGCTGCCGGGCACCCTCGGCTCCTTCATGCTGCTCTTCGTCGAGGCGATCTCCGACCTGGCCAACCCGCTGGTGCTCGGCGGCGACTTCACCGTGCTCGCCTCGCGGGCCTACCTGGCGATCGCCGGCGAGTACAACGTCGGCGCCGGCGCCGCCTACTCGCTGCAACTGCTCGCCCCGGCCATCCTGGTCTTCCTGCTGCAGCGGTACTGGGTCGGCAAGAAGAGCGTGGTCTCGGTGACCGGCAAGCCCGCCGGACGCGCCGAGCTGATCACGTCGCCGACGCTGCGCTGGCCGATCGGCATCGCGGTCTACCTGTTCTCCGCCTTCATCGTCCTCGTCTACGGCACGGTGCTGGTCGGCGGCTTCGTGAAGAACCTCGGGGTCGACAACACCTGGACCCTGAACAATTTCCGCCAGGTCTTTTTCGGCATCGGCACTAAGGCGATGATCGACACCACTCGGCTGGCGTTGATCGCCATGCCGCTGGCCGGCGTGCTGGGCATCGTCATCGCCTGGCTGGTGGTCCGCAAGCTCGGACGCTCCTCCGGCTGGCTGGACTTCCTCGGCATGCTCGGCGTCTCCGTCCCGGGCACCGTGCTCGGCATCGGCTACGCGCTGGCCTTCAACGTCCCCACCATGGTGGGCGACCGGCAGCTCCTGCCGGCGCTGGCCGGCGGCTCGGCGGTCGCTGCTCGATCTGAAGGCGCAACTTGAGGAGAAGCAATGAGCGACAACCTGATCCAGGTGTACACCGTCTACATCGAGGCCCCGGCCAGCAAGGTGTGGGAGGCGATCACCACCTCCGAGTACACCAACCAGTGGGGCTACGGCGGCGACACCGAGTACGACCTCACCCCCGGCGGCGGGTACCGCAACGGCACCACCGAGGCCATGAAGGCGATGGGCATGGGCGACGTCGCCGTGAGCGGCACGGTCGTCTCCGTCGATGTGGGCCGCCGCCTGGAGCTGACCTGGCAGCCCGCCTGGTACCCGGATGCGCCGCCCACCGTCCTGACCTGGGAGCTGACCGAATACGACGGCCCGCTGACCAGGGTCGTCCTGACCCACGATCTCAGCGCCTTCCCGTCCCTCGCGGACGAGGTCGCCGGTGGCGGCGAGCCCAACCAGGGCGCCGGCGGCTGGCCGTGGACGCTGGCGAGCCTCAAGACCCTGGTGGAGACGGGTCGCGCGATGGCAGGCGCCGGCTCCTGAGCGACTGACCGGAGGGCGGGCGGGTTGGCCGCTCGCTCGCCCGCGTCCCTCGGGAACGCTGATCCAGTGCACGATTGATCAGCGGTCCCCTAGGGTTGCCGGTGGCGCGCAGCGGCTCCCGTCCGGCCTGGGCGCCGGAGAGGAGAGCGAGATGAGTTCCGCAGCGGTCAACCTGATTGCGCAGATTCCGTCACGGCCCGGCAGGGGCCCCGAGGTGCTGGCGCTGCTGCAGGCGTACGCCGTCCATGTCAACGCCGATCCGGGCTGCGACCGCTTCGAGGTGTACCTCGACAGGGAGGACGGCGATCAGGTGGTGGTGATCGAGCGCTACCGCGACGACGCCGCCGTCGAAGCCCATCTCGCCGACCCGGAGAACGGCGTCCTGAACGCCAAGCTGGCAGAGCTCACCCTGGGTGGCTCCCAGCTTCAGTTCCTGGCGTGAGCCGAGGCCGGCAGAGACTACCTTAAGGATTGCTAAGTTACAATCTACTAAGTTAGCTTTGGGTAAGGTCGATCTGGAGGTCGATGATGGCTGCCCCGTTCACTTTCGGGCGGATCGCCGTCCGCGAGGACTTCGTCGACCGCGAGCAGGAGCGGGCCCGTCTGGTGTCGAACTTCGCGGCAGGGGTGAACACCAGCATCATCTCGCCCCGCCGCTGGGGGAAGTCCTCGCTGGTTGCGATGGCGGCGCAGGACGCGGCTGCTTCCACGTCCACACTGAAGGTCTGCCAGATCGACGTGTTCGGAGCGCGGAGCGAAGCGGAGTTCTACGCCCAGCTCGCCTCCGGGGTGATGCGAGCGACCGCGTCCCGCTGGCAGGAGTGGGCTGAATTGGCGCGGCGGTTCCTGAGTGCGCTGCGTCCCAAGGTCTCTTTCGCGCCCGACCCGATGCAGGAAGTCAGCCTCGAGTTCGACTGGGAGGAGGCCCGGCGGAACCCCGGGGAGGTTCTCGACCTGGCCGAGCGGCTCGCTGAGGCGAAGGGCATCCGGTTGGTCGTGGCGATCGACGAGTTTCAAAGTGTCGCTGACTTCCCGGACTCACTCGCCTTCCAGCGGTTGCTCCGGTCGCACTGGCAGCGCCACCAGCACGTCACCTACTGCCTGTACGGCAGCAAGCGGCACATGCTCACTGACATCTTCGGCAATCCGTCGATGCCGTTCTACCGCTTCGGCGACATCCTGCTGCTCGGCAAGATAGACAACGAGATCTGGGCCGAGTTCATCGTCCGGCGGTTCGCGGAAACCGGCAAGCAGATCTCCGTGGCGGATGCACGGGACCTCGCGAGCCGCGTCGACAACCATTCCTACTACGTGCAGCAACTCGCCCAGCAAGTGTGGTTCCGAGCGGCGCCTGCCGCCGATGTCGCGATGGTGGACGACGCCTTCGACTCGCTGCGGGATCAACTCAGCCTGCAATTCGTCGGACTCGCCGAGTCGCTGACCGCTCGCCAGGTTCGATTGCTGCAGGCGGTCGTGGCGGGTGAGGCCGAGCTCAGCGCGCAGGCCACCCTGAAGCGCTACGACCTGGGGACGTCCGCGAACGTCACGAGGATGAAGGAAGCCCTCGCAAACCGCGAGGTGATCGACTTCGCGGGGCCTTCCGTCCAGATTCTCGACCCGATGTTCGCCTACTGGCTGCGCACCGAATTGCCCGGCCGACTGTAAGGCGCGGGCGGCCCCTCCTGCCGAACGATTCTGCGTCCAGATCCTCGGTTGGGACGCGAGTGCTGCCGAGTGCCGCGATCTGGTGGTAGGTCTGTTCAGCCGCGTTCGAGATGTCCGCCGCCACGACCGACCGGATACGCTTCGGCTGTGATCACCGGGACGCTCAAAGCCAAGGTCGACCGCGTCTGGGACGCCTTCTGGTCGGGCGGGATCAGCAACCCGCTGGAGGTCATCGAGCAGATCACCTACCTGCTCTTCGTCCGCCGGCTGGACGAGCTTCAGACCCTGGCCGACCGGCGCGCACGGCGTGCCCCGCAGCCCGGCGTTGCCCCGATCTTCAGCGAGGGTCAGCAGTTGTTCCGCTGGTCGAAGTTCCGCGAGCAGTCGCCCGAGGTGATGTTCCAGCTGGTCAGCGAGGGCGTATTTCCCTTCCTCCGCAGCCTCGGCGGGGACGGTTCGACCTACTCCCACCACATGCGCGACGCCCGGTTCACCATCCCGACCCCGCAGTTGCTGTCGCGCGTGGTGGACATGCTCGACGACATCCCGATGGGCAACCGGGACACCAACGGCGACCTGTACGAATACATGCTCGGCAAGATCGCGACCGCCGGCCAGAACGGCCAGTTCCGCACCCCGCGGCACATCATCCAGCTCATGGTCGAACTGACCGCGCCCAAGCCCGGCGACGAGATCTGCGACCCGGCCTGCGGAACCGCCGGCTTCCTGGTCGCCGCGTCCGAGTACCTGCGGACCAGCCATCCCGAGGTGCTGACCGACGCCCGCCAGCGCGAGCACTTCCACCACTCGATGTTCCACGGCTACGACTTCGACTCGACCATGCTGCGGATCGGCTCGATGAACATGATGCTGCACGGCGTCGAGGGCCCCGATATCGCCTACCGCGATTCGCTCTCCGAAGCCGGCGACACCTTCGTCCGCCGTATCGGGACGACCTCGCGGCGCGGCTGGGGGAGGCCGCGTTCCTCGCGGCGACCGGTCGTGAGTTCGTCCAGAAGGCGACGCTGATCCGGCGGGCCGGGAACGACGCCGTCCACAAGCAGCGGCCGATCGGTGTCCCGACAGCCATCGCCGTGCTCGAGGAACTCTTCGACCTGGTGCTGTGGACCTTCTTCCGGTTCTCCACCCAGCCGGACGCGACCCCGCTGCAGGCCGCCTTCGACCCGCGGCTGGTGCCCGACCCGGCCGGGCGGGCGCAACGCAGCCGGGAACAGCTGGCCGAACTCGCCACTCAGCTGGCGACCAAGGACGAAGCGATCGCCGAGGCCAGGGCGGCGAACGAGAACCTGCAAGCCGAACTGGCCACGTTGCGAGCCGAAATCGCCAAGGCCCAGGCCGCCAAGACGGTCACCGTCGACACCCACGACTACTCCGAGGCGCGTACTCGCGTCCGGTTCATCGACGCCGACCTGCGCCAGGCGGGCTGGGAGCCGGACGACGCGGGCGTCCGCGAGTACCCGGTGGTCGGCATGCCCTCCGCGGACGGCACCGGGTTCGCCGACTACGTGCTGTGGGGAGCGGACGGGCTGCCGCTGGGGGTGATCGAGGCGAAGAAGGCCACTGCCGATCCGGCCTTCGGGCAGCAGCAGGCCAAGCTCTACGCTGACGCGCTGCAAGCCATGACCGGCCGGCGTCCGGTGATCTTCTACACCAACGGCTACCAGACCTGGCTGTGGGACGACGCCGCCGGCTACCCGCCGCGTCCGGTCGCCGGGTTCTACACTCGCGACGAACTGGAACTGCTCATACTCCGACGGCAGACAAGGCTGCCGCTGGACGGACGTCCGATCGACCCGGCGATCGTGGAACGGCACTACCAGCAGCGGGCGATCCGTCGGGTCGGCGACGAGTTCAGCGTCCACCGCCGCCGCGCCCTGCTGGTGATGGCGACCGGCTCGGGCAAGACCCGCACGGTGATCGCCCTTGTCAAGCAGTTGATGGACGCCGGCTGGGCGAAGCGGGTGCTCTTCCTGGCCGACCGGGTGGCGCTCGTCCGACAGGCCGCCGGTGCCTTCCGCACTCACCTGCCCAGCGTCACGACCGTCAACCTGGTCGAGGAGAAGAACACCGACGGCCGGGTCTATGTCTCGACCTACCCGACCATGATCGGCCTGATCGACCAGCTGGACGACGACGGCCAGCGGATCTTCGGGCCCGGCTACTTCGACCTGGTCGTGATCGACGAGGCACACCGCTCGGTCTATGCCAAATACCGCGGCATCTTCGAGTGGTTCGACTCGCTGCTGGTCGGGCTGACCGCCACCCCGAAGGACGAGGTCGACCACAACACCTACGGCCTGTTCGAACTGGAGGACGGCGTCCCCACCGACGCCTACCCGCTGGACGAGGCGGTCGCCGAGGGCTTCCTGGTGCCGCCGCGTCCGGTCGCCGTCCCGCTGAAATTCCTGCAGCGGGGGGTCGCCTACGACGAGCTCTCCGAGGACGAGAAAGACGCCTGGGACGCCGCCGACTGGAACGAGGACGGCGTCGTCCCCGACGCGGTCGGCGCCAACGAGCTCAACACCTACCTGTTCAACGCCGACACGGTGGACAAGGTGCTTCAGGTGCTGATGACCCACGGCTACCGGGTGGCCGGCGGCGATCGACTCGGCAAGACCATCGTCTTCGCCCGCAACCAGGCCCACGCCGAGTTCATCAAGCAGCGGTTCGACGCCAACTACCCCTGGGAAGGCGGGCTCGTCGCGCGGGTCATCACCCACGCGGTGAGCTACGCCGAGACCCTGATCGGCGACTTCTCGACCCCGGCCAAGCAGCCCGACATCGCGATCTCGGTGGACATGCTCGACACCGGCATCGATGTGCCCGAGGTGTGCAACCTGGTCTTCTTCAAGCCGGTCTGGTCGAAGACCAAGTTCTGGCAGATGATCGGACGCGGCACGCGGCTGCGTCCCGACCTGTTCGCGCCGGGTCAGGACAAGCGCGACTTCCTGGTCTTTGACTTCTGCGGGAACCTGGAGTTCTTCTCCGCCCCCGAGGCCGGGGTGGCCGGGGCGATCCAGAAGTCCTTGTCGCAGCGACTTTTCGAGTCGCGGCTGGCGTTGGTGGCGGGGCTGGACGGAGATCCCCGCCTGCGCGGGGATGACGGAAGTAACGCTGGGGCTGACGGACGCGGCGGGGACGGGACGACCTCCGTCCGCGGGCTGCGCAATGACACCGTCGGCCACCTGCACCGGATCGTGCTCGGCATGAACCCCGACAATTTCCTGGTGCGCGCCAAACGCGAGTGGGTGGACCGGTGGTCGTCGGCGGAGGCGTGGACGCAGGTCACCCCGCAGGCCGCTTCCGAGGCGGCCGAGCATCTGGCAGGCCTGCCCTCCGCCATCCGGGACGACGACGAGAACGCCAAGCGCTTCGACCTGCTCCTGCTGACTATTCAGTTGGCCGTCCTGGACGGCGATGGGCTGACGGTCGACCGGTTGCGTCGCAAGGTTCAGATGATTGCCGCGAACCTGCTGGGAAAGCTGGCGATCCCCGCGGTGGCGGCCCAGCGGAAGATCCTGGCCGACGTCGAGACCGACGAGTGGTGGGCGGACGTTACGCTGCCGCTGCTCGAACTCGTCCGCCGCCGGATCCGGGGCCTGGTCGGGTTCGCCGATCGGGCGAGCAAGTACATGGTCTACACCGACTTCACCGACGAACTGGGCGAGTTGACTCCCGTCGAGCTTCCTGGGGTGAGCGTCGGAACCGACCTGGAGCGGTTCCGCGCCAAGGCCCGAGCCTGGCTGCGCGAGCACGACGACAACGTCGCCCTACAGAAGCTGCGCCGCAACCGACAGCTCACCGACACCGATCTGTCCTCCCTGGAGCGAATGCTGCTGGACGCCGGCATCGGCTCCCCGGACGATCTTGAGCGAGCCAGCCGGGAGGCGCACGGGCTCGGCCTGTTCGTCCGCTCATTCGTCGGTCTGGACCGGACTGCCGCGACCGAGGCATTCACCGACTTCATCCACGCCGAGGCGTACACCGCCGCCCAGCTCGACTTCATCAACCTGATCATCGAGCAACTCACCGCCACCGGCGTGATGGAGCCCGCCCGCCTCTACGAGTCCCCGTTCACCGACCGAGCCCCCACGGGTCCCGAGCAGCTGTTCACCGAGCCCGAGGTCGACGGGATCGTGATCATCTTGGACGAGATCCGCGAGCGGGCGGTGGCCCGTCCCGGCCCGTTCGGCACCGACGCCTGGACGGGGAGCGCGTAGCGCCCATCCCAGTCAGGCGAGCGCGATGCCGTCCACCTGCGTGGCGGCTGAAGTCGAAGGTTCAGGTATGCCTTGCCCATCGAACGTAGCGGGTCTTCGGCCAAAATCGCGGATAGCCGAAGAAATGCTACGTTCGACGGGGTCGGAGAGCTGGGAGNNGGCCACGAGCGTTCAGTGCTGCATGTCCACGAAGCGGGAGTAGTGGCCCTGGAAGGCGACGGTGACGGGGCGGGTCTGGCCGTTGCGGTGCTTGGCGACGATCAGGTCGGCTTCGCCGGCGCGTTCGGAGGCGTTGTTGTACATGTCCTCGCGGTGCAGCAGGATCACCATGTCGGCGTCCTGCTCCAGGGATCCGGATTCGCGCAGATCCGACAGCATGGGCTTCTTGTCGGTGCGCTGCTCGGGGCCTCGGTTGAGCTGGGAGAGCGCCACCACCGGCACCTCGAGCTCCTTGGCGAGCAGCTTCATCTGGCGGGAGAACTCCGACACTTCCAGCTGGCGGCTCTCGACCCGCTTGCCGGAGGTCATCAGCTGCAGGTAGTCGACGATCACCAGCTTGAGGTCGTGGCGCTGCTTGAGCCGGCGGGCCTTGGCCCGGATCTCCATCATGGTCAGGTTGGGGGAGTCGTCGATGTACAGCGGCGCCTCGGCGACCTCGGCGGTCTTGCGGGCGATCCGGCTCCAGTTCTCGTCGCTCATCCGGCCCTTGCGGATGTCGTTCAGCGGCACCTGCGCCTCGGCCGAGAGCAGGCGCATCACGATCTCGGTCTTCGTCATCTCCAGGCTGAAGAAGGCCGAGCACAGCCCGTGCTGAATGGACGCCGCCCGCGCGATGTCGAGCCCCAGGGTCGACTTTCCGACACCCGGACGGGCGGCGATGATCACCATCTGCCCGGAATGCAGGCCGTTGGTCAGTTCGTCCAGCTCGATGAAGCCGGTCGGGACGCCGGACATGATGCCGTGCGCCGACAGCGCCTCGATCTCGTCAAGAGTCGACTCCATCAACGCCGAGAGCGGCTGGTAGTCCTCACCGGTCTTTCCTTCGGCCACCGCGTAGATGGCCTGCTGCGCGGCGTCCACGATGCCGGAGACGTCGCCCTGGCCGGAGTAGCCCAGCTGGGCGATCCGCATGGACGCCTCCACCAGCCGGCGCAGGATCGCCTTCTCGCGGACGATCTCGGCGTAGTACCCGGCATTGGACGCGATCGAGACGGTGGAGAGCAGGTCGTGCAGATAGATGTGGCCGCCGATCTTGCCCAGCTCGCCGCGCTTGGCCAGCTCGTCGGCGACCGTGATGGCGTCGGCGGGCTCGCCGCGTCCGTAGAGGTCGACGATGGCGGAGTAGATCTGCTCGTGTGCGGGNNCCGCGTCCGTAGAGGTCGACGATCGCGGAGTAGATCTGCTCGTGCGCGGGACGGTAGAAGTCGTGGCCCCGGACGACCTCGGCCACGTCGCCGATCGCGTCCTTGCTGAGCAGCATCGCGCCGAGCACGCTCTGCTCGGCCTGGACGTCCTGCGGAGGCGTGCGATCGGTGCCGCCGTACTCGGGCACGTCGCTTTCGTACGGCATCACCTCCGCAAGCGACACGGTCAACCTCCTTGGCTCATGGCCTTGGTTCATCACCATAGGCATGCCCTCTGACAGTTCTCGCGAGGCGGGGTGCTGGAGGGATTCGAGGACGCCACGCTAGCCCTTGCGAGGGGCAGGCTCAACGCCTGGATCCACAGCCTTTGTGGATGATCTGGGGATAACCCGCCGGACACGCCGTGAGGGGTGTGCACAAGTCGGGGGGATTCCTGTGGATTGCGATGTGGAAGGGCCTGGGAACTGGCGCTGACTAGCGGTGATGCGAAACCCAGCCTGTGGACGAAGAATGAATTTGAGGTGTCCGGGACATGTCTCGCCGTGTTTGACAAGGGCGCCTCGGGGGCGTTATAGCGCGCCGCGGCCCGAGTTATCCACATGCTGTCCACACCCCTGAGGCTGCGCTGCATACCCTGGTGGGGTATGCTTGCGGGGACGAGCGAGAACAGCGAGCACCACATGTCACACACGGAACACCAGGCCCACGCGCCGGGCCGCGAACACGGTTACGCCCACCAGAAGGACGACCACCTGCGCCGGCTCAAGCGGATCGAGGGACAGGCTCGCGGTCTGCAGCGGTTGATCACCGAGGACGCCTACTGCATCGACATCCTCACCCAGGTGTCGGCCATGACCAAGGCGCTGGAGTCCTTCGCCCTGGTCCTGCTCGACGAGCATCTCAACCACTGCGTCGCCGAGGCGGTCGCCGAAGGCGGCGACATCGCCCAGGAGAAGCTCACCGAGGCCTCGGCCGCGATCGCGCGGCTCGTCCGTTCCTGAGCCCACCGAACCCCAACCAAGGAGAGAAATGACCAACACCGACTACACCGTCACCGGCATCACCTGCGGCCATTGCGTGGGCGCCATCAAGGAAGAGGTCGGGGCCATCCCGGGCGTCACCGGGGTTGACCTCGATCTGGCCGGCGCCATGACCGTCCACAGCGAAGGCCCGGTCGACTTCGACCGCATCGTCGAAGCCCTCTACGAGGCCGGCGACCAGTACAGCGTCGCCTGAGCCGGGCTCTGGCGTTGGGTCGACGACCCGACGCCAGGCTCCGTTCCACCCCCAATTCCGCCACGGCTTGTGCGCCGGATTCGACCAATCGAGCACGATCGCTCGTTGCGACGGTTCGTCATGCGAGTCTGGGCCTGACTGCCCGTCGTCGGCACCCGCACAAATGCCGCAACGACGCTGTGCGCCGTCGGCGCCTCGGATCCGGACGCCGCAGCGAGACGGCGCCTGAACCCAAGGCAAGGGCAGACCCATCTCGACGACGAAAGGGATTTGACCAATGAAGGCCCTGCCAAAGAAGGGGATGGCGGCGATAGCCGGCGTCGGCCTCGCGATCACGTTCGCGGGATGCACGCCTGGCAACACCGAGTCGCCCAGCGCCTCTGAGTCGCCCGGCGCCGCCGAGGCGTCCGCCTACACCACCCGCGAGGTGACGGACGGCGAGACGGCCTTCGTCGTCGTGACCCCGGCAACAACCACGACGAGCACCTGAAGCCCTTCCTCGGCTCGCTCGACGCCGTGGGCGCGATGATCACCTACTCGGTGCTCGTCGACGGGGAAGGCAAGCCGCTCTACGGCGACCAGCCGGTCGGCGCGGCCTTCTCGAAGGAGCTCGTCGACGTGCTGCGCGTCGACAACAACTACGACGGCGTGATCATGACCGACTGGGGCGTGACGGCCGACTCCACCGACGACTGGTTCACCAACTGGGGCGTGGAGGACATCTCTGTCGAGGAGCGTCACTTCCTCGTCCTTCTCGCGGGCATCGACATGTTCGGCGGCAACACCGAGCTCGCGCCCGTGCTCGCCGCCCACGAGTTGTGGAAGAAGGCGCACGAGGCCGGCGAGGTCGACATCGACGCCGACGCGCGCTTCACCCAGAGCGCGGCCAGGATCCTGAACGTCATCTTCGCCTCCGGCCTCTACGAGAACCCGTTCCTCGACCTGGAGGAGTCCACGGCGATCGCCGGCAGCCCCGACAAGGTCGCCGCGGGCTTCGACGCGCAGAAGCACTCCGTGGTCGTGCTCAAGAACGCCGGAGCGATCGCCTACGGCTCCAAGGCGGAAGACTGGTCGACCAAGACGGTCTACATTCCGAAGGTCAACAGCGCTGCCCGCCTGGGGATCCTGGGCCGCGATGAAGAAGTGAAGACCCGCCTGACCATCGACGAGGAGACCGCCGCGAAGTACTTCGGCAAGGTGGTCACCGACACCGAGGTTGTGGACGCCGACGGCCAGGTCACCGGGCTCACCGCCCCCGACCTCACCGGGGTGGACCTCGCGCTGGTCGGCATGGAG
>CXWJ01007211.1_pt1 | contig 15700 bp, 16 predicted proteins | sample 590841 | NCBI WGS metagenome assembly CXWJ01 (sample SAMEA3498367, study PRJEB10139) | wastewater metagenome | biome: wastewater treatment plant; material: activated sludge | place: Austria | collected 2015-01-21 | reverse complement strand
AGTCAGTGAGCATTGAGATGAGCCTTCGGGCCCGAGGAAGAGGACGCCATGTCTGACACCCTGCCGGTCGTGACCGACCCGGTCGTCGGCGACCCCACGACCACCGACGCCAAGCCGCTGTCGCTGCGCGCGGCGGGTCTGGTCGGTGTCGGGACCGGAGTCGTGGCCCTGGGGGTCGCCTCGCTGATGGCGCAGGTCATCGACCTCATCGGCCTGCGAGGCGGCACTCCGGACCCCGTCCAGGCCGTGGGGGGAGCGTTTGTCGACCGCACGCCGACGTGGCTCAAGAACTTCGCCGTGAGCACCTTCGGGACGGCCGACAAGCTGGTGCTGTTCATCGGGATGGGGGTGACCCTCGTCGCGGTCTTCGTCGCCATCGGTGTGCTCGCCCGCCGACGCCTGGGGCTCGCCCAGGCTCTCGTTGCGGTCATCGGTGCCGTGGGCGTCGCCGCGGTGCTCTCGCGCCCCAACGCCACGCCGACCGATGTGGTCCCCACGGCCATCGGTGCCGCGGCGGCCGTCGCGTTTCTGGGGTGGGCCATGCGCACGAGCATCCGCGACGGCAGGCTCTCTCGGCGCGCGGTCATCGTCGGCGGCCTCACCGGCGTCGCGGCCTTTGCCACCCCATGGGGCAGCTTCATGCCGCGCGCGGTGCCCCGGGAGACCCTGACGGGTCTGCCGCCGCTCGCCACGCCCACGGCGGCCGCCGACCTCGGCATCGAGGGTGTCACGCCATACATCGTGCCGACCAAGGACTTCTACCGCATCGACACGGCACTGCTGGTGCCTCGGGTCGAGGCCGAGTCGTGGACGATCAAGGTCACCGGGATGGTCGAGCGTGAGGTCACGATGGACTGGCAGACCTTGCTCAGCCAGGACTTGCAGACCGAGCTCGTCACGCTCACCTGTGTGTCCAACGAGGTCGGCGGGCCGTATATCGGCAACGCGGCCTGGACGGGCTGGCCGATCCGCGAGCTGCTGGCCATGGCCGGGCCGCTCCCCGACGCTGACATGGTGCTCTCGCGCAGCGCGGACGGGTGGACGGCGTCCACCCCGCTCGACGTGCTGACCGACGACCGAAACGCCCTGCTCGCCGTGGCGATGAACGGTGCGTCGCTCCCGGCTGAGCACGGCTACCCGGTGCGGATGGTGGTGCCCGGGTTGTATGGCTACGTGTCGGCGACCAAGTGGGTCGTCGAGCTCAAGGTGACCCGTTTCGACCAGGACGTCGCCTACTGGACCCCACGAGGATGGTCGGCGAGGGGCCCGATCAAGACCTCGGCCAGGATCGACGTACCCCGCTTCGGAGTGCAGGCACCGGTGACCAACGGCACGGCGGTCATCGCGGGCGTCGCCTGGGCGCAGCATCGGGGCATCAGCAAGGTCGAGGTCAAGATCGACGACGGTCCATGGTTGCCGGCTCGGCTGGCCGGTGAGCCGACGGTCGACAGCTGGCGCCAGTGGGTGCTCGAGTGGGACGCGACGCCCGGCAGCCACACGGCAACCGTCCGCGCCACCGACAGCACCGGTGCCGTGCAGGTCGCGCAGGAGGCGCCGCCGGAGCCCGATGGCGCCACGGGCTACCACACGGTGATGTTCACGGTCTGACGCGAGGCGTTGGAGTGGGGGTCCGCAGGCGCGCGAGGCGGCGCGGCCCCCCAGTGCGGAAGGCGGTGTTAGATGCTGAGACATCTTTCAGTGCGGGAGAGGGGACTTGAACCCCTACGCCAATGGCACAGGAACCTAAATCCTGCGTGTCTACCAATTCCACCACTCCCGCGCGGGAGTCATCGTAGCCCGGCAGAAGGGGGGCGGGCGGTGAGCGGGTCGAAGCCGAAAGGCAGCTCCAACCGGTGCTCGGCCATCAGCTGCGCGTCCGCGAGGATGTCGCGGGTCGGGGCGTCGGCCACCACCAACCCGTCGGAGAGCACGACCGCCCGGTCGCACAGCTCCAGTGCGTAGGGCAGGTCATGGGTCACCATGAGCACGGTGACGTCCAGGCCGCGCAGGATGTCGGCCAGCTCGCGACGCGAGGTCGGGTCGAGGTTGGATGACGGCTCGTCCAGGACGAGGATTTGGGGCTGCATCACGAGCACCGTGGCCACGGCCACCCGACGTCGCTGGCCGAACGACAAGTGATGCGGGGGGCGGTCGGCATAGGCGCCCATGCCGACGGCCTCGAGCGCGTCGCGCACGCGAGCATCGAGCTCGGGGCCACGCAGCCCCAGGTTGGCCGGGCCGAAGGCGACGTCATCGCGCACGGTCGGCATGAAGAGCTGGTCATCCGGGTCCTGGAAGACGATCCCCACCCGGGCCCGAACCTCGGACAGGTTGGCGCGCACCACTGGCAGGCCAGAGATGCTCACGCTGCCGGACGCAGGCGACAGGATGCCGTTGAGGTGCAGGACCAACGTCGTCTTGCCGGCGCCGTTGGGACCGAGCAGCGCGACGCGCTCGCCGCGGTGCACGTGCAGGTCGACGCCGCGAAGAGCGGGGTGGCCGTCGGGGTAGGCATAGGTCACGCCGACCGCCTGCACCACAGGCGTCGCCACCAGGCTCACGCTCCTTGGGCGGCGAGGCCGGCCGTCATGACGAGGGCTGCCAGGACCGGGATCGCCGCGGCCATCCGGACCTCGCGGGGCGTCGGTGCCGTCTCACGGCCGATCGGCATCCGTCCCGCGTAGCCGCGCGAGAGCATGGCCACGTGCACCCTCTCGCCGCGTTCGTAGCAGCGGATGAACATGGCCCCTGCGGCCCGGCCCAGGGTCGCCCACTGCCGGAGCGAGCGGGCCTGGAAGCCGCGTGACTCGCGAGCGATCCGCATTCGTTCGGCTTGGTCGAGGACGACGTCGGCATAACGGATCATGAACGCCATGATCTCGACAAGGACCGTCGGGACCCGCAGGCGGGCCAGCCCGCCGACGATGTCGTGCGGTTCGGTGCTCGCGGCCAGGACGAGTGCCGCCATGACGCCCAACGTCCCCTTGGCGAGCAGACCCCACGCCCCGATCAGCCCGGCCTCGGACAGGCTGAGACCGAGCACGTCCACTCGAGGTCCGACCGCCACAAAGGGCAGGGCGAGCGCGAACACGACGAAGGGCACCTCGATGAGCATGCGACGTCCGTAGTAGCCCAGCGGAACCCTGGACACCAGCATGGCCGTCAGGGCCAGAGCCAGGTGGGCACCGAAGGCCCAGAACTGCTCACGTGGGGTCAGAACCACGGCGATCAGGAAGACGAGCAGGGCAACGATCTTGACCTGAGCCGGCAGGCGATGCACGAGCGAGTGCCCGTGGTAGTGGACGGCGTGGCCGTGCCCGGCACCCATGACCCGGTCGCGACCTAGCCGTGTGTCGGCCGGCGCCGACCCACGAGGAGGAACAGGCCGGCGCTCAGAACCAGCACCAGGAGAGTGCCTGCGATGCCCGCAAGACCACCGGACACCCGGCTGTTGGCGACCCCGGCCACCTGGTAGTCGGCCAACGGCGAGCCCGCAGCGGCGTGCTCGGAGGCCGAGTCAAGGAACCCGAGATCGGTAGCCACTCGCTCGAGGCCGTCGGGGGCGGCGGACGCGTAGTAGCTCACCACGCCGGCGAGCACGAGCGAGAGGGCGAGGAGCGCGAGCAGCAGTGCCTTGGTCGGCACGCGGCGTCGACCGGCTTGGCTGACGACCTGGTCGGCCTGGCTTGGCGTGCCCCCGGGGGAGGTCGCTGGCGTGCTCATCGAGCGGCTCCGGCCGTCAGGTCGGCGGCGGCGCTCGCGACCGTGTGACGACTCGCCACGGCCCGTCGCGCGCCATAGACGAGGTCAGGGCGTGTCGCGACGATGCTCGAGACGATGACGGCGGTGATGAGGGCCTCACCGAGGCCGATGACGAGGTGCACGCCGAGCATCGCCGGCAGGATCGTCGACAATGGCACCGGCGTGGTGCCGAACTGCGCGAAGAGCAGGGCGAAGGCTCCGGCCGCGGTCGGCACCGACACGAAGGCGCCGATGCCCGCGGCCAGCGACACCGAGCTCACGCGGTTGGGCAGGAGCCGCAGCGCAGCCCGGAACACGGCATACCCCACCCAGACTCCGACGATGCCCATGAGGGTGATGTTGGTGCCCAGGGCCGTGATGCCGCCGTCGGCGATGACCAGTCCCTGCACCAGCAGGACGACGGTGATGCACAAGGTCGCCGTCCAGGGACCCACGAGGACAGCGGCCAACGCACCCCCCAGCAGATGTCCGGAGGTGCCGCCAGCCACGGGGAAGTTGATCATCTGAGTGGCGAAGACGAACGTCGCGACCAGCCCCGCGAGTGGGGCGGTGCGCTCGTCGAGCTCGGCACGGCTGCGCCGCAGCGCGATGGCGATGCCGGTGGCGGCGACGACGGCCGTCCCCAGCGACGCCGGCGCGCTCAGGAATCCATCGGGCACGTGCATTCGGGCTCCTCGGGTTGGGTGCTCNNGATGCCGCGCTCGCCCGCCACGAAGGAGTCGACCCCGTGACCACCAAGCTCGCCGTCGGCGACACCGCTCCTGACTTCACCCTTCTCGACGACACGGGCGCCCCGGTTGCCCTTGCCGACCTGCGCGGCCGCAAGGTGATCGTCTACTTCTACCCCGCGGCGATGACGCCTGGGTGCACCAAGGAGGCGTGCGACTTCACCGAGTCACTGGGGTCGCTGCGGCGGCAGGGATACGACGTCCTGGGCATCTCGCCCGATGCCCCGGCCAAGCTCGCGACGTTCCGGGACAAGGAGGACCTGCGGATCACTCTGCTCTCCGACACCGACCGCGCGGCGATGACGGCCTACGGCGCCTATGGGGAGAAGAACCTCTACGGCCGCCAGGTCATGGGCGTCATCCGCTCGACCTTCGTCATCGACGAACACGGGACGGTTGAGCACGCGTTCTACAACGTCAAGGCGACCGGGCACGTCGCCAAGCTCCGCAAGGATCTGGGGCTCGAGTGATGGCCGCGACCGCCGAGGGAGGCACCCAACGATGAGTGACGCCACGACCCAAGCCCGACCGTCGCGTACGTCCGCGCAGATCCAGGCCGACATTCGGGTAACGCGCCTGCGCCTGGCCGGCACGGTCGATGAGCTCACCGCTCGGGCCAGACCGCAGGCCATCGTCAAGAGCCAGGTGGCCACGGCCAAGGCGAAGTTCGCCGACGCCACGACGACGGCCGATGGCGACCTCCGCCTCGAGCGGGTGGCCGCGATCGGTGCGGCTGCCCTGGCGGTCGTCGTGCTCGTCGTGCTGCGCTCGCGGCATCGCTGACGTGGGGTCGGACGCGCACGCGCAGCCCCACCGACTACCGATCCGGATGCTTCACGACCGCGTCCTGGTGTCCGCCGAGAACGAGGCCGGTGACCGACGCTCCGGGGGAGGCATTCTCATCCCGGCCACCGCATCCGTGGGCAAGCGCCTTGCCTGGGCGGCCGTGATGGCCGTCGGGACCTCCGTGCGCACGGTGCAGGTCGGCGACCGGGTCCTGTTCGACCCGCAGGACCGGTCGGAGGTCGACGTCGGGTCCAAGGAGTTCATCGTGCTGCGCGAGCGCGACATCCATGCGGTGGCCGCCAAGCGCATCGATGACGGCCAGACCGGTCTCTACCTCTGACCCGAGGCGTTGGTCGACCGTCGTCAGCCACGACGAGCGAAGGGCCCCCAGGCGCGGTCGCCGGGGGCCCTTCGACCGATGGTGCGCCGCCAGGGATTCGAACCCCGAACCCAGTGATTAAGAGTCACTTGCTCTGCCATTGAGCTAGCGGCGCGCGGCGACGACCATAGCACCGCAGCCCCGGCCCGCGAAAATCGTCAGAGGCCCGCGGCGGGTCCGTTGTCGACGGTGCGCGCTCGCCGACGTCGACGCTCATAGAGCAACAGGGCTGCCCCGCCGAGCACAAGGCCGACGGCGATGAAGATGCCCGGGCGGTGGTCCGGGTGACCGATCGTCGTCGGTTGGGTCTGCGGGGTCTTGTATGTCGGGGTCGGCTGAGCCGGCTCGACCGGGGTGATGAGGGTCGGGTCAGCGGTCGCCGCAGGTGGGGTCACTGTGGACTGGGTGGGCGACTCGGATGCCGAGGGGGTGCCCGCATCGAGCCTGACCCGAAAGCTGGACGTGCCGGTCACCGGGTGGCCGTCGGCGCTCACCACCCGAAACGCCACGGTGTACCGGCCGTTGCCCAGCGTCCCGACGATCGGCAGACGCACGACGGCGCCCTGCACCGCGACCGGGTCGGCCTCGACCGCATCACCGTCACGCGTCAGGGCCACCGTGGCAAAGTCGGGGTTGACCTCCTCGGCGAACCTGAGCACGACGGCCGCCGGCGAGTTCGTCAAGGTGGCGCCCTTCTTGGGCGAGATCGAGACGAGCTCGGCGTGGGCCGTCGCCGGAGCGGCACCGACCACTCCGACGGCCACAGCAACGCCAAGGAGGGCGCTCAGCAGTGCCATCAGACTGATTAGGATGTGCCGACCCGTGGCATCGCCGACCCGGCGCCGCCCCCGCCGGTCACGCGGCATACCGACCCCTGCTGTGCCTCTCACGCGAGTCATTGTCCTCCATAGACACAGGAGATCCGACACAGGAGAACCCCGAACGCCCACCCGCGCGTGGCGAGTGGGCGTTCGACGGTGGGGTGAGCGACGGGGCTCGAACCCGCGACATCCTGGACCACAACCAGGTGCTCTACCAGCTGAGCTACGCCCACCATGCGGCTCTCGCTCGACCGAGAGGCGGCGACCATCGTACCCGCAGATGGCGCCCCGTCGGACCAGCGTTATCGGTCCCTGGGCACCCGGCGTTGTCAGTGGGACAGCGACGAGACGGCGGGCGACGCGGGAGCGGCCACGCCGGCAGCCCCGGTATGTCGGGCCGCGATCTGCCGTGCCGTCGCGGAGTCCGGGCCGGGAGCGGCGACGAACACCGCCTCCCGGTAGTAGCGAAGCTCGGCGATGGACTCGCGGATGTCGGCCAGGGCTCGGTGCCCGCCGGACTTCGACGGTGCCGCGAAGTAGGCACGGGGGTACCACCGGCGAGACAGCTCCTTGATGGAGGAGACGTCGATGATGCGGTAGTGCAGCCAGGCCTCGAGCTCGGGCATGTCACGGGCCAGGAAGAGTCGGTCGGTGGCCACCGTGTTGCCACCGAGCGGCGCTCGACGCGGCTCGGGCACCCACTCGCGGACGTAGGCGAGCACCTCGGCCTGCGCGTCGGCCAATGCGACCCCCGCCGACAGCTCGTCGAGCAGACCGGAGGTCGTGTGCATATCGCGCACGAAGTCGTCCATCTGAGCCAGCGCGGCGTCCGGGGGCGCGATGACGAGGTCGACTCCGTCGCCGAGCACGGTCAGCTCGAAGTCGGTCACCAGCGCCGCGACCTCGATGAGGGCGTCGCTGGTGGTGGACAGCCCCGTCATCTCACAGTCGATCCACACGATGCGGTCAGTGTGGGCTCGATCGGCTGTGGTCGACACGAGCCCACACTACGGTGCCGATAGGGTTCCTCGGTATGACTTGGGCCGGGCCGATGCCACCCAACCCGACTCGGCGGCCGGTGATCCGGGCCGTCGTCATCGGGGGCCTGACGGGGGTCGGGTTCCTGTTGGCGGCGGCCGGACTGGCTTTCGTCTTCGGCGCCGAGCTGGGGCTCAAGGCGACGCTGGTCGGGATGGCGGCGGCCGTCATACCGCTGTGCATCGTCGTCCCGACCTACCTGTGGCTCGACCGCTTCGAGTCCGAGCCGGTGCGGCTCAAGATCTTCGCCTTCGGCTGGGGCGCGCTCGTGGCTCCGGCGGTGGCGCTGGTCTTCAACACCGGCTCGATGATCGCCCTGCAGCAGGCGGGCGTGGCCGACTCGGACACCCTTGCGGCGGTGCTCGTTGCGCCTCTGACCGAGGAGTCGATCAAGGGGCTCGGCGTGCTGTTGATCTTCTGGTTCGCCCGCCGTGAGGTCGACGGGGTCGTCGACGGACTGGTCTATGCCGGTCTGGTCGCCGCCGGCTTTGCGTTCTCCGAGAACGTCCTCTACCTGGGGCGGGCGGTGCTGGACCCGACCGAAGGTGCTCTTGCGGGTGTCTTCATCCTGCGTGGGTTGTTCGGGCCGTTCGCCCATCCGCTGTTCACGTCGTTCATCGGGGTGGGCATCGGGTTGGCCGTGCTGAGCCGCTCGGTGTGGGCGCGGGTCGGCTGGATCGTCGGTGGGTGGACGTGCGCTGTGCTGCTGCATGCGCTGTGGAACCTCTCGGCCACGTCCGGAATCGCCGGGTACCTCGTCGTCTACCTGCTCGTGCAGGTGCCGCTGTTCGCTGCATACGTGTGGCTGATCGTGTGGAGCCGGCGTCGCGAAGGTGCCCTGATCGCTCGGCATCTGCTGCCGTATGCCGACCTGGGCTGGCTCACCTACGTCGAGGTGAGCATGCTCGCGTCTCTCTCGGCCCGGCGCGCCGCTCGGTCGTGGGCGCGGTCGCATGGTGGACGGGCGGCCCAGCAGTCGATGGAGGCGTTCCACGACGCCGCCAGCGAACTGGCGCTGCTGCGCGACCGCATGGCGCGCGGGCACCTGGACCCGGGCATCCGCGCTGACGAGGTCGTGCTGCTGCACGCGATCACGGCGCACCGCCGAGACGTCATCGGGAGTCCCGTCGCGTGAAGGGCGCGTATAGCCTTGATGCGCTTGTCGGCCCCCGTAGCACAATGGATAGTGCAACGGCCTTCTAATCCGTAGGTTGCAGGTTCGAGTCCTGCCGGGGGCACCAGCGGTTTTCTCTGGGTTCCTCGCCTGCCCCGTTGTCCAGTGCCCGTCGGCCGCCCGGGTGTCCAGTGCCCGCGGCTGCCCCGCTTGCGTCCCGCCCCGCCGTCGCCCCCCGACAACGACCGAGCACGCGTTACTTCCCGTTCACGGCCTCTTGAGCGTCCGAACGGGAAGTACCGCGTGCTCGGTCGCGCGAACGGGACGTACCGCGTGCTCGGTCGCGCGAACGGGACCTAACGCGCGAACGGGACGTACCGCGTGGCTCGGTCGCGCGTGCCCGGTCGCGCGCCCGCCCGCGTCCACGCCCGCGCCCGCCGCCAGCGACACGAGCATGGAGTGCGAGGTGGCAGGCGTTTGCCTAGGTATCCTGCAGTCGACGTGTCCAACCGGTCGCGTCCCAGCGCCCGACAGCCCACGCCCGGCCCATGCCCTGTCCCAGCCGAGCCGACGCGACAAGAAGAGTCAACCCACCCGTGATCCCCATGCAGAGCAGCCCATGAACCGCGGACCCGACATGTCCGACGTGCTGAGCGCGGTCGTGTCGCTGCGCGACGACGTGGCGGGCTCGGCATACCCCCTGGCCCTGCCTGATGCCGAGGGCGCGGTCCGCAAACGTGACCAGCTGGTCCACCAGCTCGACGACTACGTCATCCCGCGGCTGACCTCGCTCGACGCCCCCTTGCTCGCCGTCGTCGGCGGCTCCACAGGAGCCGGCAAGTCGACTCTCGTGAACTCGCTCGTCGGAACCGTCGTCTCCCACGCAGGCGTCCTGCGCCCGACGACCCGCTCACCGGTGCTGGTGCATCATCCCGACGACGCCCGGTGGTTCACGGGGGACCGCGTGTTCCCCGGCTTGGCCCGGGCGACCGGTCCGGCCCCCTCTGACCCCAAGTCCGAGGACCCGTCGGCGATTCGGCTCGTGTCCTCGGACATGCTGCCACCGGGGCTGGCCATCGTCGACGCACCCGACATCGACTCCGTCGTGGCGGCCAACCGCGAGCTCGCTGGACAGCTGTTGTCCGCTGCCGACCTCTGGGTCTTCGTCACCACGGCGGCACGGTATGCCGATGCCGTCCCCTGGCAGCTGCTGTCCGAGGCAGGGGAGCGCGGCACGGCTGTCGCGATCGTGCTCGACCGCGTGCCCTCGGCCGCGCTCGAGGAGATCCGAGTCCACCTCTCCTCGATGCTGCGTCGGCACGGCCTCGGCAACGCCCCGATCTTCACGATCCTGGAGAGCCGACTCGACCGCGACGGACTTTTGCCCGACACCCAGGTGGGGCGCCTGCACGGGTGGCTGCGCGAACTCGCCGCGGACTCCGCGGCTCGGCAGGCTGTCGTGCGCCAGACCCTGGCCGGAGCACTGGACTCCCTGCACAGCCGGGTGCGCACCCTGTCGGCCGCCTCACGCAGCCAGGTCGAGGCCGTCGAGACCCTCACCGCCGAGGCCCACTCGGCCTACGCCGATGCCCTGGGCAGCGTGCGCCGCGGCACCAGTGACGGGTCGCTGCTGCGCGGCGAGGTCCTGGCCAGATGGCAGGAGTATGTCGGCACTGGCGAGTTCTTCCGCAGCGTCGAGACCACGGTGTCCAAGGTGCGCGACCGAGTCAGCTCGTTCGTCACGGGGGAGCCGCCGCCCACCCGCAGTCTGGGCGAGGCCCTGCAGTCCGGACTGGCCGACCTCGTCATCGCCAACGGCAACAGCGCCGCGGCGACGACCGCCCGCGCCTGGCGTTCCAGCCCCGGTGGCCAGCCGCTGCTGGACCCCCGTCCCGACCTCTCGCGGGCCGGCAGCGAGTTCACCGACCGCGTCAACACCCTCGTGCGCGAGTGGCAAGGCGACATCCTCGACCTGGTGCGCGGCGAGGGCAAGAGCCGCCGCACCACCGCCAAGATGATGGCCTACGGGGTCAACGGGGTCGGCGTGATCCTCATCCTGGTGACGTTTGCCCACACGGGCGGGATCACTGGCGCCGAGGCTGGCATCGCCGGGGGCACGGCAGTCCTGGGTCAAAAGCTGCTCGAGGCCATCTTCGGCGACCAAGCCGTGCGTGAGCTGGCCGCCAAGGCCCGCGCCCTGCTCATCGAACGAGTGCAAGCCGCCTACGCCCTGGAGCAGCACAGGTTCGACGCCGTCGTCTCCGAGCTGGCCATCGTCGCCGACCAGTCGACCCGCCTCGACCAGGCGATTGCGCGGCTGCGAGAGACGTCGTGAGCCCGGTCCGCGCGGGCACCGCCCGCCCCCCCGTCATCTCCGCCGATGCCCTCGCCCATCAGGCCGAAGCACTCACCGACGCGCTCGAGGTGGGGGCGGACTACCTACGCCCCGACCTCGTTCGCGAGGCTCGCCGCGTCACTGACAAGGTCGGCGAGCGGATGACGATGGCCGGCAACCACACCGTCGTCGCCCTTGCGGGAGCGACCGGCAGCGGCAAGTCCTCGCTCTTCAACGCGCTCGTGGGCGAAGCGGTCTCGCCGATCGGGGCCCGCCGACCGACCACTGCTGCCCCCGCCGCAGCGGTCTGGGGAGCGGACTCGGCGAGCGAGCTGCTCGACTGGCTGGGCGTGCAGACCCGCCACCATGTGGCGGACCCCGGCCCCGAGATCTTTGGCACCCTGGACTCGCTCGTGCTGCTCGACCTGCCCGACTTCGACTCGCGGGTGGTGGAGCACCGTCACGAGGTCACCCGGCTGCTCGACCTGGTCGACGTCTTCGTCTGGGTGACCGACCCGCAGAAGTACGCCGACGCCGTCCTGCACGACGAGTTCGTCACCGTTCGGGCCGCTCACCAACCGGTCACCATCGCGGTCCTCAACCAGAGCGACGCCCTCGGCGCCGACGCCTTGCGAGCCTGTGCCGACGACCTGCGCACCCTCCTGGTGCGCGACGGGCTGGCCGAGCCACAGATCCTCGTCACGTCGGCCAAGACCGGGTTTGGCGTCCCGCAGCTACGTCAGCGCCTGAGCAACCACGTCGCGTCGGCGTCGGCCTCGCGTGAGCGACTCTGTGCCGACATCACGACGGTGGCGCGGTCCCTGCGCCGCGACGTGGGCGAGGCTGAGGCGACAATCGGAGAGAGTCCCGACGACGCGCTTCTCGCCGCCCTGGCGCGATCAGCGGGGGTGCCTGTGGTCCTGGATGCGGTCGAGAAGGACTTCCGCCGCGAAGCGCAGGGACGCACCGGCTGGATCTTCACCCGGTGGTCCCGCGCCTTCAGCCCTGAGCCGCTGCGCCGGCTGCGGTTGGACAAGGTCGAGACACGCGACGGCATACCGATCGGTGAGGCCGACGTGCGCGCGGTCATCGGACGCTCGTCGCTGCCGCCGGCGACCCCTGCCGCCCGAGCATCGCTCGACCTGGCCACGGTCGAGCTGGGCGACAGCGCGGCGCGCGGGCTGCCCAACCAGTGGGCACATGCGGTCTATGCGGCCTCCTCACCATCGCGCCACGGTTTGGCCGACGCGCTCGACCGAGCTGTCCTGTCGACGCCGTTGCGCGCCCGGGCACCTCTGTGGTGGCAGGTCATGGGGGTCTTGCAGGTCGTGTTTGGGGCGGCCACGCTGATCGGTATCGGCTGGCTCGTCGTGCTCTTCGGCGCAGCGGGGCTGCAGCTGCCCCTGCCCGACCCGCCGTCAGTCGGACGCCTGCCGGTGCCCACGCTGATGTTGGTCGGCGGACTGCTGGGAGGGCTGTTGTCGGCCTACCTGAGCCGGATCATGGCGCGGGTGGGTGGTCGGCGACGTCGGCGGTTGATCGAGGACCGACTCGTCGAGGCGATCTCGGCGGTCGCCGACGAGCGACTGCTCACCCCGGTGCGTGAGGTTCTCAAGCAGCACGCCCGCACCCGCACCCTGCTCGACCAGGCCGCGAGCCCGACGCGCACCTGAGCGGGTCAGGTCAGGTCCGGTCAGGTCAGGTCACCAGACCGCTCCAGGACCAGCGCGGGATAGCCAGGTCGTCGGGCACGTCGTCGGCCGACTCCGGATAGCGGTCCATCGTGGTGGTCGTCGCCCACGCGAAGTAGTCGTGCAGAACCGCGCCCACCGGCGTGCCCGAGAGCCCCACGTCCCCGAGGGCGCCGTCGAAACACGCGATCGCACGCTGGTCCATGTCCGGGTGCGATCCGTTGCCGCTGTGCATCCGGACGACCGTCGACTCGTCGCCGTCGAGCGCTGTGTAGTCCCCCGGACCGCCGAGGGCCTCGCCCCAGTATGCCGCGAGCCGCTCGGTGTGCTCCGGGTGGTAGCCGTGGCTGAACGCGTGCTCGACGACCTCGTCATCCAGCACTCGGACATGNNGGTCCACCCTGAGGGCCGGCAAGCCAGGCGTCAACCGATAGGGCGCAGGTCCTGGGTGCCGGCACCGGCGACGGCGGGCTGGGTCGAGCGGCTTTCCCGACGACGGATGGGTAGGCGCACGAAAGAGCGCTCCTTTCGTACAGCCACCCATCCGTCGTCTGGAAAAGGCAGGGTAGGGCGGCGGGCTGAGTCGAGCGACGGGCTGGGTCTTCCGGGCAGGGCCGGGTAGTCCGGACCGGGCTGGGGGGCGGGTCCGCATGCGGCCCCAGCCCGGATGGACGCTGGCGAGGTGCCCGGCATACGCCAGATAGCCTGGAAGGTATGCCCGAGTTCATCTACACCATGACCAAGGCGCGCAAGGCGCACAACGAGAAGGTCATCCTCGACGACGTGACCATGTCGTTCTACCCCGGGGCCAAGATCGGGGTCGTCGGCCCCAACGGCGCCGGCAAGTCGACCATCCTCAAGATCATGGCCGGGCTCGACCAGCCGTCCAACGGTGAGGCTCGTCTCGCGCCGGGGGCCTCCGTCGGCATCCTCCTGCAGGAGCCGCCGCTCAACGAGTCCAAGACGGTGCTCGGCAACGTGCAGGAGGGCGCCGGCGAGATCAAGGCCAAGGTCGACCGTTACAACGAGATCTCTGAGCTCATGGGCGAGCCCGACGCCGACTACGACGCCCTGCTCGCCGAGATGGGGACGCTGCAGGAGGACATCGACCACGCCGACGCCTGGGACCTCGATGCGCAGCTCGAGCAGGCGATGGACGCGCTGCGCTGTCCTCCCGGCGACGCCGACGTCTCGGTGCTCTCCGGCGGTGAGCGCCGCCGGGTGGCGTTGTGCAAGCTGCTTCTGCAGAAGCCTGACCTGCTGCTGCTCGACGAGCCGACCAACCACCTGGATGCCGAGTCGGTGCAGTGGCTCGAACAGCACCTCGCGCAGTACCCCGGCGCCGTCCTCGCGGTCACCCACGACCGGTACTTCCTGGACAACGTCGCCGAGTGGATCGCCGAGGTCGACCGGGGCCGGCTCTACCCCTACGAGGGCAACTACTCGACGTACCTGGAGAAGAAGGGCGCCCGCCTGCAGGTGCAGGGCAAGAAGGACGCCAAGCTCGCCAAGCGGCTCAAGGACGAGCTGGACTGGGTGCGGTCCAACGCCAAGGGGCGCCAGGCCAAGTCCAAGGCCCGCCTGGCCCGCTACGAGGAGATGGCGGCCGAGGCCGACCGCACTCGCAAGCTGGACTTCGAGGAGATCGCCATCCCGCCGGGTCCGCGTCTGGGGTCCCAGGTCATCGAGGTCAAGGCTCTGAGCAAGGGCTTCGGGGACCGCATCCTCATCGACGGGCTGTCCTTCACCCTGCCGCGCAACGGCATCGTCGGCGTCATCGGGCCCAACGGCGTCGGCAAGACGACACTCTTCAAGACCATCGTGGGACTCGAGGAGCCAGACTCCGGCACTGTGCGGGTCGGCGAGACCGTCAAGATCTCGTATGTCGACCAGGCCCGGGCGGGGCTTGACCCGACCAAGACGCTGTGGGAGACCGTCAGCGACGGGCTCGACTACATCAAGGTGGGCCAGGTCGAGATCCCGTCGCGCGCCTACGTGTCGCAGTTCGGTTTCAAGGGACCTGACCAGCAGAAGCCGACCGGTGTCCTCTCCGGCGGCGAGCGCAACCGGCTCAACCTGGCCATGACCCTCAAGGAGGGTGGCAACCTCCTGCTGCTCGACGAGCCGACCAACGACCTGGACGTCGAGACCCTCGGCTCCCTCGAGAACGCTCTGCTCGACTTCCCCGGCTGTGCCGTGGTCATCAGCCACGACCGGTGGTTCCTCGACCGGGTCGCGACCCACATCCTGGCGTATGAGGGGGACGAGCAGGATCCGTCCAGGTGGTACTGGTTCGAAGGCAACTTCGAGGCCTACGAGGCCAACAAGGTCGAGCGCCTCGGGGCGGACGCCACCCGGCCGCACCGCGTGACCTACCGCAAGCTCCGCCGCGACTGAGGGCCGTTGGGCACCCCGCCTGACCGATGCGGCGGGTCACGACTCGACAACTTCCGGGGGCAAGGGTCCCAGAGGGTCATGCTCGGCGCACAATAGGTGGGTGGAGGCGGTGATCATCCTCACCCTCGCGCTGGCCGTTGGAGTGGTCGGCGTCGCTGTGCAGCGCCGTCGGGCCTCCACAGCCGCACCCAGTGCCCCGGCGGGCAGCACTCGGGCCCGCCCTGGGCATCAGGACGACCTGCTGGTCACCGCTGAGGACCTCGCCGAGCTCGAAATGTCCTTCGCGACGGCTGAGCAGGAGTTCGGCCACGACGTGGGCGTGCTGCTGGCCGCTCGTCTCAAGCCGATGGTGGTTCGGGGGGTGCCGGTGCGGTCGGTCCGTTCGGCGGGGGTGATCGGCAGCTGTCGGGTGATCTTCGCGGACGGAACTGTGGTGCGGGCGCGAGGGGCCAAGAATGGTGACATGGGGCTGTTCGCGACCGCGCTCGTGACGACGACCTTCAGCCTCACCGAGGTCAAGTCGGTCGGTGACCAGACCGAGCTCACCTTCGCGCCCAGGGGACACAAGGGCACCAGGCAGTCCTTCCACGCCTATGCCATCGGCCTGGACCAACCGATCTGATGGGGGCACATGCCTAGGCACATCTAT
>CXWJ01023664.1_pt1 | contig 15719 bp, 13 predicted proteins | sample 590841 | NCBI WGS metagenome assembly CXWJ01 (sample SAMEA3498367, study PRJEB10139) | wastewater metagenome | biome: wastewater treatment plant; material: activated sludge | place: Austria | collected 2015-01-21 | reverse complement strand
GGTTCATGATCTTCGCCACCGACACCGAGGACTACGACGACAACGGGGCGGCCGCGACCAAGAGCCTGCTGGAACGCAGCGTGGACGGCCTGATCCGGCTCACCGTGGGCCTGCACGAGACCACGATCCTGGAATCCTTCCTGACCCTGCCCGCCGCCCTGGCGAACTGCTACCCCTCCCCCGACTCTCCAGAGCCGGCCCAAGGCCTGCCCGCCTTCCTGCCCGACGAGGTGGCCGGCGGCCAGGCGGCGGCCGAACACCTGATCGGGTTGGGGCACACCCGGATCGCCTTCCTCGGCGGCTGGCACGACTCGCCTGCCGTCCTGCTGCGCGAACGAGGGTTCCGGCAGGCCATGCGGGCGGCGAGCCTGCCGGTCCACGAGCCCTGGGTGCTGGAGGCCGGCTTCGAGATCGCGACGGGGTACCGCGCGGCGGCACAGGTGCTGGACGCGCCCGCGGCGGTGCGTCCGACGGCGATCCTGGCCGGCAACGACCGCGCCGCGGTGGGGGTCACCCTGGCAGCGGCCCGGCTCGGTCTGCAGGTGCCCGCCGACCTCTCGATCGTCGGCTATGACGACGAGCGGCTGATCGCCGACGCGACCGTCCCCTCGCTCACCACGATGGCGCTGCCGTTCGTCGAGATGGGCAGCCGCGCGATGGAGGCCGTGCTGGCCCGGACCGAGCCGGCCGCCGCCTCCGCCGAGCCACCCTCCGGGAAGGTGCTGCTCCCCTGCCGCCTGGTGGTCCGGGAGTCGACCGGCCCGGCGGCGGAGTAGCGCTACGGGAGGCGCAGCGTCCAGGCCTGGGCGTGCACCCCGGGCTCGGTGACCAGTCGGTAGCTCTGTTCACCGGTCGGGTACGCCCGATGCGTTCCGGCGGTCCGCCCTTCCGGGAACACCTCCACCAGGGAGGCGTCGATCAGCACCCGCACCTGCTCGCCGGAGAGCCGCCGACGCCAGACCAGCTGACCGACCTCCCCCGGCGCCGCCAGCCGCAGCTCCGCGGCGCCGACCCCGCTCAGGATCAGCTCAGCCTGATCGGGAAGCTCCGCAGGATCGGCGGTCTCCCCGCGCAGCGCGATCAGCTCTCGCGCCGGGACTGTGAACACCCGGTCGCCGTCGGCCATCAGTTCCAGCGGATGGGTGAGCGTCCCCGACCAGCCGGCCGCATCCCGCTCGGTCTCGGTCCGGGCGCGGACCTCGTCCCCGACCAGTTCGCGAGCCCAGCCCCACACCAGCACCCGCTCCGGGCCGCCGTCGGCGCCGCCCGCCGGCACCGCCTGGGGCGCGTAGAGGCTCGGCCCGTCGTCCAGCACGCCGCTGGCGCGGGGGGTGAACCGAGGCAGACCGGTGGCGCCGTCCAGCTCCAGCGAGCCGATCAGGTAGACGACGTCCTGTGGGTCGCCGAGCCGCCACGCCGAGCCGATCAGCACCCAGTCCTCGCCCAGGCGCACCAGTTGCGGGCACTCCCAGGCGTTCACCGGCGGCATCGCCGCCGCGACCGGATCGTCGGCGGTCAGCAACGTGCCGCGGTACTCCCAGGCAGCGAGGTCCGAGGCGTCGTACAGCAGCACCGCCGGCTCCCCGGTCTCGGTGGACGCGGCTTGGATCCCCCAGCGGCGGCCGCCCAGTTCGAAGACGTACGGATCGCGGACCACCGGGAACGACTCCCCCGGCGGCATCGGGGCGGCGACGTGACCCTCCTGCCGCCAGCCGCCGTCCGCCCCGCGAGGCGCCAGCAGCACCTGCGAATGCCCCCAGCCGTCGCGGACCCCGGAATAGACCAGGGTGACCACCCCGTCGTCGTCCACGGCGACGCCGGTCCAGCAGCCGTACTCGTCCGGCGAGTCGGTCTGCGGCGCGAGCGCGATCGGGTGCTGCTCCCAGCGCAGCAGGTCAGGAGAGCTCACGTGGCCCCAATGGACCCATTCGTGCCTGGCTGAGGCCGGGTTGTACTGGAAGAAGACCTGCCAGCGTCCGTCGGCGTAGTGGATGCCGTTGGGGTCGTTCAACCAGCCCTTCGCAGGGCGAGGGTGCAACCGCGGGAAGGAGCGATCCGGATGGGCCGGAGACTGCGACATGATCGCCTTTCAGTGACAACGTTTCAGTGGATCGGGGGACGGAACGGCACCGCGCGCCGGCGCGGCGCCGAGGGCGCCCAGCCTGAGGCCCCCTCAGGCTCAAGCTGGGCGCCTGCTTCAGGCAGCCGGTTCCTCGGCTGCGCTCAGCGCGGTTCCGGGCGCGTCGGCGGGCGGACGGTACCGGCCGCAGCGCACCCAGTGCTCGGGTTGATCGCTGACCTTGTGGAAGACCGCCTTCTCCGCCGAGCACGGCACCTCCGGATCGCCCTCCCACTGGCAGGAGTCGGCCGACATCACCTCGCGGCGCAGCTGCGCCCGCTCCACCGGGTCGTAGCCGCCGACCCGCTCCGGATCCGGCGCGGCCGAGACCAGCAGCCGGGTGTACGGGTGCAGCGGGTTGGCCAGCAGCTCCATGGAGTCGCCGCCCTCGACGAACTCGCCGGCGAACATCACCACGATCCGGTCCGCCAGGTAGCGCGCGGAGGCCAGGTCGTGGGTGATGTACAGCATCGAGATGCCGTCGTCCACGCACAGCTTGCGCATCAGGTTCAGCACCCCGATCCGCACGGACACGTCCAGCATCGAGGTCGGCTCGTCGGCCAGGATCAGCCGGGGCTTCACCGCCAGCGCCCGCGCGATCGCGATGCGCTGCCGCTGCCCGCCCGAGAGCTCGTGCGGGAAGCGCTCGAGCAACTCGTCGGGAAGATCGACCTTGTGCATCAACTGCCGCTTGGTCTCCTCGATGTCGCCGCCCTCGGCGGTGCCGTGCAGCCGCAGCGGACGTTCCAGGAAGTGCCCGATGCGGTGCACCGGGTTCAACGAGCCGAACGGATCCTGGAAGATCATCTGGACGGCCGCCCGGTACGACTGCTTGGGCCGCTTGCCCTGGGTGGCCATGATGTCCTCGCCCTCGAACCGGAAGGTGCCCGAGGTCGGCTGCTCGAGGCGGGCGATGAGCCGCGCGAAGGTCGACTTGCCCGAGCCGGATTCGCCCACCAGCGCGACGATCTCGCCGTGGCCGATGTCGAGGTTGACCCCGCCCAGGGCGCGCACCTTCCGGGTGGAGAACATGCCGCCGATGGTGAAGACCTTCTCCAGGTCCTTGGCCGAGAGCACCGGCGCTTTGGCGGATGCGGTCACTGGGTCACCTCCAGGTTCGAGTTGTCGGTGGGCGCCACGAAGTGCCCGGGAGCCACCTCGATCAGGTCGGGGATGGCGCCCAGCCGCACCCCTTCGCCCAGGCCTTTGAGCGGCACCCGCGGGCCGTGCATGGGCGGGAAGGCGTTCATCAGCGCCTTGGTGTAGGGGTGCTTCGGCTCGCTGAAGATGGTCTCCGCCCGGGTCGTCTCCACGAACCGGCCGCCGTACATGACCGCCATCCGGTCGGAGAGCTCGACCATCAGCGACATGTCGTGGGTGATGAACAGGATCGCGAAGCCGAGCTCCTGCTGCAGTTCCTTGATCTGCGCCATGATCTCCTGCTGCACCACCACGTCCAGCGCGGTGGTGGGCTCGTCCATGATCAGCAGGGGCGGACGCAGCGCGGTCGCCATCGCGATCACCGCACGCTGCCGCATGCCGCCGGAGAGCTGATGCGGGTAGGCCTTCAGCCGGTTGCGCGGGATGCCGACCAGGTCGAGCAACTCCCCCGCCTTGTCCTGGCAGTCCTTCTTCGACAGCTTGGTGTGGGTGGTGAAGATGTCGACGATCTGGTCGCCGATGGTCATCACCGGGTTGAGCGAGTTCATCGCGCTCTGGAAGACCATCGCGACCTCCTTCCACCGGAAGCTGCGCAGCTGGTCGGCGTCCAGGTCGAGCACCGAGGTGTTGCGGAACTTGATGGAGCCGCCGGCCACGACGGCCGGATCCCGCAGCAGCCGCAGGATCGCGTTGGCGATGGTCGACTTGCCGCAGCCCGATTCACCGGCGAGGCCGAAGACCTCGCCCTCGGCCAGCGAGAAGGTGACCCGGTCGACGGCGCGGACGACTCGCTTCTCCGTCACATACTCGACGCTGAGATCCTCGATCTCGAGCAGTGGGGTGCTCATGCCTTCTCCTTTGCAGCGGCGGCGACCCGGGTGGGCGCGGTCGCGGAGGTCTTCCGCTTCGGCTTGCGCAGCCGCGGGTTGGTGGTCTCGTCCACGCCGTAGTTCACCAGCGCCATCGCGAAGGCGACCATGGCGATGCCGATGCCGGGCGGGGCGAAGGCCCACCAGGCGCCGGTGAGCAGCGCGCCGTCGTTGCTGGCCCAGTACAGGTTGGTGCCCCAGCTGACGGTGCTGACGTCGCCGAGTCCGAGGAACTCCAGGCCGGCCTGGGCGCCGATGCCGAAGATCACACAGGCCAGGAAGGTGCTCATCACGATCGAGGCCATGTTGGGCAGCATCTCCCGGAACATGATCCGCAGCCAGTGCTCACCGGTGATCTGCGAGGCGGCGACGAAGTCCTTGCCGCGGATCGACAGCGCCTGGGAGCGCAGCACCCGGGCCGAGCCGGCCCAGCCGGTGATCACCAGCACCAGGATGACGGTGCCCATGCCCTGGGGCAGAAAGGCCGCCAGGATGACCAGCAGCGGCAGGCCCGGCAGCAGCAGGAAGACGTTGGTGATCAGGGAGAGCACGTTGTCGACGGTGCGGCCGAAGTAGGCCGAGGCCAGACCGACCAGCAGGCCGATCAGGGTGGCCAGGATGCCGACCACGAAGCCGACGAAGAGTGAGGAACGGGCGCCCCAGACGTTCAAGGCGAAGACGTCCTGGCCCTTGCCGGTGGTGCCGAGCCAGTGTTCGGCGGAAGGCGGCTGGGAGCCGAGATCCTTGATCAGGGTCGGGTCGCCCGGCGCGATCACCGGGGCGAGCAGGGCGACCAGGATGAAGATCGCCAGGATGATCAGGCCGGCGACGGCCTTGGAGTTGCCCAGCAGGCCGCGGATCAGGCCTCCCTGGCTGGCGCCCGGCTTCTTCTTGGGGACGGTCTGTCCCGGTTTGGACATGGCGTTGCCCGTCGGTGCGTCGACGAGGTCGGCCTTCCGCGAGTCATCGGAAAGAGTCATCGTTCGTCCTTTCAGCTCACGCGCACGCGCGGGTCGAGCTGGGTGTACAGCACGTCCACCATGAAGTTGGCGGCCAGCACCGCCGTGGTGATCGTGAGGAAGAGACCCTGCATCAGCGGATAGTCGAGGTTCTGCACCGCCGAGAGCAGCTGGTAGCCGACCCCCGGGTAGGCGAAGACGACCTCGGTCAGCAGTGCGCCGCCGACCACGAAGCCCAGCGACATGCCGAAGGCGGTGACGGAGGGCAGCATGGCGTTGCGGGCGGCGTAGCGCAGCATGATCCGGACTGGGCGCAGGCCCTTGGCCTCGGCCATGACGATGTAGTCCTCGGCGTTGGTGGCGATCATGGTGTTGCGCATGCCGAGCAGCCAGCCGCCGACCGAGACCAGGATGATCGTGGTGGCGGGCAGCACCAGGTGGTAGGCCACGTCCACGATGAAGGCCAGGGTGAACTCGGGTTGCGTGCCCACCGTGAAGGCGTGCCGCAGCGGGAACCAGCCCAGCGTGACGCCGAAGACCCACAGCGCGCCCATGGCGAGCCAGAAGTACGGGAACGAGCCGACGAAGACGAGAACCGGCGGCAGCACCGAGTCGAAGACGCTGCCTCGTCGCCAGGCGGCGATGATGCCGAGCAGGTTGCCGATGATCACGGCGATGATCAGCGAGGTCAGGCCCAGCAGCACCGTCCAGCCGATCTGACCGGCGATCACCTCGGTGACCGGGGTCGGGAAGCGCGAGATGGAGAAGCCCATGTCACCGCTGAACAGCTGGCCCCAGTATCGGAAGTAGGCCACCCAGATGGGGGCGTCGTCCAAGCCGAAGGAGGCCCGCAGGGCGTCGATCTGCTCGGGGAGAATCTGGCCCTGCAGGCGCGCGACCATCCGGGAGACCGGGTCTCCGGGCATCATGCGCGGCAGGACGAAGTTCAAGGTGATGGACACCCAGAACGCGACCAGGTAGAACCCCAGCCGCTTGAGAATGAATCCCATAGTTGCTCCTTGGTCGGTTCGCGCCGCGCCCCCTCGCGGGGCGGCGCGGCGCGAACCGGGTGTGTCAGCCGACGACGGGTTCCAGGGTGGTCAGCACGAGCACCGTGGTGCGGGCTCGCGTGGAGAGGGTGGCGTACGGGTTCTGCTCCGTCGGCCAGCCGGTGAACCGGGTGGTGTTGGCCGCGCCCCACTCGGGGCCGGGGAAGAGCGGCGCCACCGGCGCCTCCTCGTTGAAGGTCGCCTGCAGCTGGTTCATGATGGCCTTCTGGTCGGCTTCGGCCGGGGAGGCCGCGAACTGATCCAGCAGGGCGTCGGCTGCCGGGCTGCCGTAGCGGTGGTAGTTGTCGTAGGTCTGCTCGCCGACCGGCTTGACCGTCGCGCTCGACATGATTCCGCGGTAGAACTGGTACGGCGTCGGGGCGCCGGCGCTCCAGACGATGCCGGAGTCGAAGTTGCCCTGCTCGTAACCGGCCACGATCTCGCCCCAGTCGCGGGCCGCGACGGTGACGGTGACGCCGAGTTCGGCCAGGTTCTGCGAGATCACATTGCCCACCGAGACCCAGTCGCTGGAGCCGGCGCCGACCGAGTAGTCGAAGGCGAACGGGCTGCCGTCGGGCAGGACGCGCTTGCCGTCCGCGCCGAGGGTGATCCCCGCGGCGTCGAGCAGCTTGCCGGCCTCGTCGAGGTTCCGCTTCGTCCAGGTGCAGGAACCCGCGAGGGCCTGGTCGCGCCAGGTGTCGTAGGCGCCGCTCAGGCCGGTGCAGTCGGCCGGATGGGTGTAGCCCTGCATGGCGATCGAGGTGACCTGGTCGCGATCGACGGCCATCGAGAGCGCCTTGCGGACGTTCGGGTCGTCGAAGGGCTTCTTGGTGGTGTTGAACATCCAGTTGATCATCGAGCCGGTCGGCGGGAACCAGTAGAACCGGTGGTCGGGATCCTTGGCGACGAAGGCCTCCTGGATGTTCGGGATGTACTGCGGCGCCCAGTCCACGTCGCCGTTGACCGCCGCCAGGTTGGCGCCGTCGTTGCCGGCGAAGGCCAGGATGCGGACGCCTGCGATCTTCTGCTTGTCGGGCTGCCAGTAGTTCGGGTTCTTGCCGAGGTCGAAGGACTGCGCGGCGAAGTTGGTGATCGCGGTGTACGGGCCGGTGCCGACCGGGTCGGGGTTGGTCTCCTTGGCCGGGTCGTCGATCTTGCTCCAGATGTGGGCCGGGGCGATGATCTGCTGGCCGATGTCGAGCATGCCCGGGGAGAAGGGCTCGCTGAAGTCGAACTGGACGGTCTGCGCGTCGACCGCGGTGACCTTGTCGAGGTAGTCGTAGCCGCCCCGGATCTCCTTCTGGAGCTTGAAGCTCAGCACGACGTCGTCGGCCACCAGCGGCTCGCCGTCGGACCACTTGACGCCCTCGCGCAGCTTGAAGGTGCCGCCGGTGCCGTCCTCCTTGGCGGTCCACTCGGTCGCCAGCCACGGGGTGGTCTCGCCGTTGGCGGGGTTGAAGATGAACATCGACTCGTAGATGGCCTGGTGGGTCATCGGGAAGTCGGGGTTGGAGAAGGGGTTGAAGTTCCGGTCGAAGGTGCCGGTGTCCTCACGTGGGANNCACGTGGGATGGTGAGCAGCTGGGTGCCGTCCAGGCCGCTGCCTGCGGGCGGCGCCGATTCGGAGCCTCCGGCGCTCCCGCTGGGAGCCGGGCTGCCGCTGCACGCTGTCAGCGCCAGTGCGGCGGCGACCGCCAGTGCTCCGATCCGGAGCAGTGTTCGAGATGGCTTCATCGTTGATTGGGTCCTTTCTTCCTTGAAGGAGGGGACGCTTGGTCATAGCTCGCGTGACCTGGGCCAGTGCCTCGTCCTCGCGACTCTGTAGCCGCGACTAACTCGCGTCAGCACAGAACCTAACACGTGTGATGTTGGCATGTCGAGAGCTTTAATGTCTCGATTTCGTCACTATTCGGCCGACCTGGCAGCGTGGCCTGCCAAAGGGTTGACCTACAGCCGGGGCGGCGGTTCGGCGAAGCTCCGCAGCGTGCCGGCGGCTCGCAGCGATCCCTCGGTGGCGAAGACCGCCAGCCCGGCGCCGCCGGTGTCGTAGCCGCGCAAGGTGATCGCGGTGCGTCCGTTGACATAGAGGACGAAGAGGTCGCCGTCGAACTCGAGGTTCAGCTCCAGCGGGCCCGGCTCGACCTCCCAGGGACGGACGTCCAGCGGCGGGTCGAAGCCGAACCGGCTCACCCGATCGACCACGATCCGGTGCTTGGCAGGCTCGAAGCTGATGCTGTACCCGTGGCGGCGCTCCTCGTCCACCCGGAGTTCGATGCCGAAGGCCTTGGCATCAGGTGTCGGTTCGATGGCGAGGTCGGCCAGACCGGAGCGCGGGAGCTCGGCCAGCGTCTGCGTCGCGTGACCGGCGGGGGCGGCCAGGTCGGCCGCCAGCGCTTCGGACGCTCTCGCGCGCGATTGCAGCACCGCCCTCGCGGTGGCCGGCTGGCGGACGCGCAGCCGACCGTCCGGGTCGGCGTACAGCTCGTGGGCCAGCAGGTTGCCGCCCCACAGCCACCTGCCCTCGTCGCTTCCCGCGACCCGGTTGACCGCCCAGCCGACCAGGTAGCGTCGCTCGCCGTCGGAGAGCGTCTTGGCCGCGTAGAAGCCGAGGCCGTCGAGTTCGTCGTCGGCCGGACTCGTCCACGGGCCGTCAGGGCCAGGGCTCATCCGGTAGCGGGTGACCGTGCGGTCGGAGAAGGTGGAGTAGACCAGGTACCACCACTCCCCCATCCGGAACAGGTCGGGGCACTCGTGCATGGAGAACAGCCCGGGCGCCCAGAACGACTCCTCGTCGATCGTCCAGTCCTGCCCGTCCGGCGAGGAGGCCGAGGCCAGCACGCCACGCCGCGCGACCGGTCCGTCGGGACGCTGGGCGGCGATGAGCATGCGGTAGCCGCCGCTCGCCGCGTCGAAGTGGACGAACGGGTCGCGCCACTCGTCCGGGTGGAACCGGCTCTCGTCGGCGACCAGGCTGAAGGCGTCGTCCTTCACCCAGGTGATCAGGTCGCTGCTGCGCGCGCGCAGCACGGTCTGCTGCCGTCCGACCGGAGACGGCCAGCGCCGAAACCCGGTGTAGTAGGCGTGGAACTCGCCCCCGACGCGGACGACGCTGCCGGTGGCCGCCGAGAAATCGGCGTCATCGAGGCCTCCGCGCGGGATCGCCACGCCGTGGTCGACGAAGTCTGCGAAGTCGGTGGTGGAGACGTGCCACCAGCTGGTCTCGGGCACGTCGTGGGTGTCGTCGGCGTACCGCTTCAGGTAGAAGACGTGGAAGACCCCGTCGTGGAAGAACGGAATGGTGTCGCCGGCGCGCGCGTGCTCAGGCTTGTAGAAGCGCATGGGTCTCGTCCTTCGGGGCAGGCAGTCGCGTTCACCCTAGCCCAGCCACCCTCCAACGTGTTAGGCCAAGGCCGTTGCGATGGCGGCGCGGGCGTGATCTACTGAGCGGCACAGAGTTCGTTCTCACGCGCAATCTGCCCCTGTTTCCTGGGTGGAAGTCATGCATTTCGCGCAGCGGCACGCGGCCTCTGCAGCCCCGCCGGGGTTTGCGAAGCGTGCCCGCCTTCACCGCCTTCAACCACCCAGGAACACCCATGCCCGACACATCGTCGTCCCCCAGTCCGTCCCTTGCCCGTACGGCCCTTTCCTCGGTGCGCGAGGCCTGGCGCGCCGGCCGCCGATGGCTGATCGCCACCGCCGTGCTGCAGTTGGCCCTCGCGCTTCTGCCGGCGCTCCAGGTGGTGCTGGTGGCGCACGCGCTGGCCACGATGGCCACCCCTTCCACCGCTTGGCCGTCGATGCTCGGGCTGGCGGCCGTGGTCGGCATCGCATTCCCCTTGGGCCAGTGCGCCACCGCCGCCACCCAGCGGCTGGCGCTGCGGATGCGGCTGGCCTACCAGTTGCTCGCCCTGGAATACGTCGCCGCAGCCGAACCCGCCGCACTGGCCTCACCAGCCACCATCGAGGCCGCGCAGACCGCGCACGAGGCCGCGGCCACGGTGGACACGGTCGCCGGCGACGTCGTCCGGCTAGCCGGGTCGGCGGTCACCGCCGTCGCACTGTCGGTCGCCGTTGTAGCGATCAACCCCTTCGCGGGTTTGCTCGTCCTCGCCTCGCTGGTTCCGACGGTGTGGGTCTTCACCCGCATTGCGCGGGCCGAGGAAGCCGGCTGGCCGAAGGTCGGAGCCGCCGAGCGCCGGGCCCAGTACGCCGCCGAGCAACTCCTGCAACAGCGGACGGGGACCGAGCTGGCCACCCTGGGCAGCTCCTGGAAGGTCGTCGAACTGGCCCACAACTGGCGGCGCGAGGCGGTTCGGATCCTCGACGACCTCATGGCTGTCGCCATGCGGTGGGAGGCCGTGTCCGGCGTGCTGACCGCACTCCTGCTGGCAGGGGCGCTGATGGTGCTCCTGCTGGGCGAGCCCAGCCCCGCCGCCGCAGCGGCAGCACTCACCGGGACGATCTCCGGCCTGCACGCGACCCGCAACGTCGGCTACGCCGTCGGAGGCATTGTCACGGCCGCACCCAGGATGTCGGCGATCGACGCCTGCCGCGCCCGGCCGGTCCACGCGACGGTGAACATCACTTCGCCCGCATACACCCTGAGCGCCCGGGGAATCACGGTTCGCTACCCGGGCACAGCGGCCAAGGCGGTCGACCAAGCGTCGATCTCGGCCACCCGTGGCGAGATGATTGCGATCGTCGGACCGAACGGCGCAGGCAAGAGCACACTGGTCAACGCACTGCTCGGGGTCGTCCCCGCCGAGGGAACGGTGGAGATCGACGGTGTGGACGTCTCGGCATCGGCGTCGCGCGATCGCATCGGGCATTTCGGGCTGCTGACCCAGGAGTTCGGCAGGTACGAGTTCACCGTGCGCGAGAACGTCGCGCTGGGCCACCCCGGGACGGTGGCGGACAAGGCGATCGCGCAGGCGCTCGCCCAAGCCCACGCCGCTCGGTTGGTGGCCAGGCTGCCGCGCGGGCTCGACTCCCAACTCGGCCAGCAATGGCATGGCACGGGCCTGTCAGGCGGCCAGTGGCAGCGACTCGCGCTCGCTCGGATCCACCTGCGCAACGCGGGCATCTGGATCCTCGACGAGCCCACCTCCGCCATCGACGCCGAGACCGAAGAGGCGATCTTCGCCGAGCTGCACAGCCAGCGCGCTCAACGCATCACGGTGGTCGTCTCCCATCGCGCCTGGACCTTGCGTGCGATGGATCGCGTCTACGTGATGGACGAGGGCCGCATCGTCCAGCAGGGAAGCTACGACGAACTGCTCCGCACCCCCGGCCGCTTCGCCGAGATCTTCGCCCTGCAGACCCGATCGACGAGCGAGGAGACGCGGTAGTCGCGCTGACAAGGCGGGCGGAATGCTGGCTGGGCGCTCGCTGAGAGGCATGCCACGGGTCCTTGATTTCGAACTGTTGTTCTATTATAGTAGGTTCATGGAGACGGCACCCGCGGCGAAGCTGGACTGGTGGACGGCGTCCGACCAGGTCGGGCAGCTGTCGGGCCAGATCGCGCAGCTCCACGCCCAGCTGGTCGTCACCGCGGCGCGTGTGATCGCTGACCAGGCGTGGACCGGGGACGGGATCCGGTCGGTGGAGCACTTCCTGGAGTACAAAGCCGGGATCGACCGCGGCACCGCCCGCAAGATCGTCATCGTCGCCCGCCGGGTCCATGACCTGCCTGAGGCGATGGAGCTGCTGCACGCCGGCCGCCTCACCCTGGATCAGGCGGCAGTGGTCGCCGCCCGCACCCCCGCCGGCTACTCCAAGGACGTGACCCAGCTGGCCGAACACGCCACCGTCTCCCAGCTCCGCCGGGCCCTGTCGGGCTGGTTCGTCGACACCGACAAGCCCGCCGACGTCACCGATCGTCCCGCGACCCTGCAGCTCAGCCACTTCGACGGCCAGTTCCAACTGAAATACACCACCAGCGACGAAGTCGCCGCCGCCCTGATCGAACAAGCCGTCCGGGAAGCCAAAGACGCCCTCTTCACCGCCGGCGACAAAGAAGCGACCCTGGCTGACGGACTCCTTGAGGTCGCCCACCGGTCCCTGGCCGCCGTCGCATCCTCGTCGCGACGGGCGCGGTACCGGGTCCTGGTGCACCTGGACACCGACCGGCAGGCGTGGCTCCACAAACACGGCGCCCTGCCCCGGCATGTCGCCGACCGGTACACCTGCGACGGCACCCTCACCCCGGTCTGGCGCAAAGACGGCAAACCCGTCCGTGTGGGCCGCTCGCAGCGGATCGTCCCGGACCGGGTGCGGGTGTTGGTCGAGGATCGTGACAAAGGCTGCCGCTACCCGGGCTGTCACTCGACGGCCTACCTCGAGGTGCATCACAAGCTCCACTGNNCCGCAGTCACTACGGCTATGTGCTTAACCCGGCCCGGCCGGAGCCGCCGCCCTCGCCCGATCTTCCGCCACCCGAGTGGCGCGGACCTACTGGGGAGCAACTCCAAACCAGATGGCTCCACTTCAACCCCAACCCGATCGACCCAGCGGCGCCCGCCGCCTGATCGGCACGCCCTGACTCAGAGGGCGGTCGGTCGCGCGCGACAGTGCGCCAGCCGTTCGAAGCCGATCCGAGTGAGCAGAGGGTCCTTCGCCTGAAGCCGGGCCATCAAGCCCTCGGCCACCGATGTGGCGGTGTTCGCCTGCTGATGGCTCGCCCGCCCCAGCCACACCTCGTCCTCAAGCTCTTGTTCATCCACGAGCCCGAACTCGCCGGACCGCCACCACAGGTCGAGCTCAAGATCCAAGTACTCCCAACGCCGCCCGTCGGAGCCTGCGTCGCAACTCACCGCCGACCGGTGATCTCGCCCTGGATCGCGGCGGGCTCCCGTCGAGCGTGGGAGATGCCGAGCACCCGTACGTCCTCGCCGGACACGTGGTCGACGATCAGGTAGGGAAACCTACGCAGCACCACTCGTCGGTAGTCCTCGAAGAGGAAGCGGCCCAACTCTGGAAAGGACTCGATGAACCCCAGCGCGGCGTCCACCTCCATGCCGAACCGGGTAGCCAGCGCGGGATCAACCTCTAGGTAGTGGGCGAAGGCCTCGTCCAGATCGGCATCGACGCCGGCGTGGACCCACAGCACCCAGTTCATGCCCAACGAGCACGCAGCCTCGTCCTGAACTCATCGCCGGAAACCGCGACCGACGTGCCGTTCTCCAGTTCCGCGCGCCGCTGCCGCCATACCGCGATGTCGCGCTCGGCCACAACGATGTCATCGACGTCAACGGTGAGCTCGAGATAGGTCAGCAGTTCGCGGCGCTCGTCAGCGCTGAGCGCGTCGACCGCCGCCTTCAGTGTCTGGCTGACCATGTGCCAAGCATAGATCGCATCCCCGACACAACACCGTCACCACAAGCACACTCGCTGGATGTGCGTGGGAACGAGCTGAGTGGAATGCTTGCCCGATGACCATGAAAGGACGCGGGCCGCGACCAAAGCCGGTCGTCCCCGCGACCTTCGAGGGGTTGCTCTCCGTCTTCCGGCGGCACGAGCTGTGACCTCCGAAGACGAAACCGGCGGACGGACGCCGACCGGCATGCCGCGCGTGGTGTGGATGCTGACCCTGTCGGCCTTCTTCGTGGCTCTCGGGTTCGGGGTGATGATCCCGGTGTTGCCGCTGTTCGCGCGGTCGTTCGGGGTGTCGAACCTGCTGATCGGTCTGGTGGTCTCGGCCTTCGCGGGGATGCGGCTGGCGGCCAGCCCGTTCTGCCGGCGGATCTCCGACCGGATCGGGCACCGCCGGACCATCGGGATCGGGATGTGGATCGTCGCCGTCTCCTCGGCGCTGTGCGGCATCGCGGGCAGCTACCCGGAGTTGCTGGGGTGGCGGGCGGCCGGCGGCGTCGGCTCGGCCATGTTCACCATCTCGGCCACCGCCCTGCTGCTGGCCAGCGTCCCCGCCGAACTTCGCGGACGGGCCGCGGGGCTGTACCAGGGCAGCTTCCTGATCGGCGGCATGGCCGGCCCGGCGGTCGGCGGGCTGCTGGCTGGCATCTCGATCACCGCGCCGTTCTTCTTCTACGCAGGAACCCTGCTGATCTCCGGGGCGATCGCCTTCACCCAGCTGCACGAGCCGGCGGCGGTGCGCGAAGCCGGACCCGAGCCGATCACCCGTCCGCTGCGCGAGGTGCTGGCCGACATCCGATTCCAGGCGGCCTGCCTGCTGAGCTTCGGGCAGGGCTGGCAGTCCTTCGGGGTGCGATCGGCGCTGGTGCCGATCCTGATCGTTGCCGGGCTGGGCGCCGACGCCACCTGGACGGGGATCGCCTTCGCGATCGCTGCCGTCGCGCAGGGCGCCGCCCTGACCCCGGCCGGACGCGCCACCGACCTGATCGGACGCCGACCGGTCATGATCATCGGCGGCGTCGTCGCGGGCGCGGCCACCCTCGCGCTGCCGTTCGCGCCGGACAGGATCTGGGTGGTCGTGATCCTCTGCGTGTACGGGGTGGGCGCGGCCGCCCTCGGCACCGCCCCGACCGCCGCGCTGGGCGATGCCGCTCGAGGCGCGGGCAGCCAGCCGATCGCAATCCACTCCATGGCCAGCGACGTCGGCGCGATTGCAGGCCCGCTGGCGGCTGGGTTGCTGGCCGACAGCCTGGGCATGCCGGCGGCCTTCGCCTCCGGCGCAGCGATCCTGCTGGCCGGCGCCGGGTTGTCCTGGTTCATGCCCCGGGAACCGGCCCTCTCCCGGCGTTGAGGCCTTGCCAGTGCTGGATTGGTGACCATCTCGTGACCACGTAGCCCTGGCTGGGGTTGCTCGAAGGCCTTGAGGAAACAAAGAACCCGCCCCTGATAAGGGACGGGAACCTGGTAGCCCCGACGGGATTCGAACCCGCGCTACCGCCTTGAGAGTTTCTCCCTACGGCGTTTGCGGGCGGTGACAGGCGGTGATTGAGCGACTCGCCCAACACAGCCAACGGCCACCACCGGCTGTCATCCGGCGCAAACTGTGTCATGGCCGTGTTACGGCCCGGGCCAGTCATACAAGCAGAAGCATGGGGGTATTGGCTTCGGCGACCGCGGCGCGGTCGTAGGCCATCACGCAGCAGATCGCGAGGTCGATCTTGCGGCCGGAGTCGCGGTGTTCCTTGGCGATCCGTGTTCCTCGGGCGTCGGTCTTGATCACGGCGTTGCACACGTGGCGCTCGAGGTCGGGATCGCCGGAGTGAGTGACCGTGCCGTTCATCACGGCCTCGTAGAACCGCGTGGTCGCCGGCGTTATGCGGGCCGGAGTCTGCGGGTACTCGATGATGGGGAGGCCCTCGGCTTCCAGGACTTGGTAGGTGCGCGCCCAGCGGAACGGGTCGCAGACGATCTCGGCGACCTGCCAGCGGCGGCAGGCGGCGCGAATGGCCTCCTCGACGTCGACGATCGGCACCTGCCAGCCGGGAGCGACGCCGTAGGGGCGTTCCCAGAGCCGGACGACGTCGAGGTGGGGGACGTCATCGATCGCGCAGACCGCGAGCGCGGTCGCGTCGCCGTTGAACGATCCGTCGAAGCCGAGGATCACCCGGGAGCCGTCCGGGATGGTGCGGCC
>CXWJ01007103.1_pt1 | contig 15725 bp, 12 predicted proteins | sample 590841 | NCBI WGS metagenome assembly CXWJ01 (sample SAMEA3498367, study PRJEB10139) | wastewater metagenome | biome: wastewater treatment plant; material: activated sludge | place: Austria | collected 2015-01-21 | reverse complement strand
TATCCGGGGCCAGCCGATCCGCTCGCGCGGCGTGGGTGAGTTCAAACCACGTCGGGATACAGCCCGCGCGTGCGGGCGAACAGGCGCGTGAGCCCGAGCAGCGCGTCGATGTGCGGCGTGGGCTCGCCGAGGCGGCGGCCGATCTCGTGCACCGCGCCGACGATCGCATCGAGCTCGATCGAGCGGCCGGCTTCGACGTCCTGGAGCATCGACGGCTTGAAGGCGCCGAGCTTGGCCGTCACGGCGTGCCGGTCTTCGGGGCTTTGTGCGATCTTGCAGCCGATGCGCTCGCCGATCGCGGCGGCCTCGCGCATCGCTGCCGAGCAGAACTCGCGCACGCAGGGGTCGGCGAGCACGCGGTCGACGCTGGCACCGGTGAGCGCAGCGACCGGGTTCATCGTCAGGTTGCCCCAGAGCTTGTACCAGATGTCGTGGCGCACGTCGGCAGAATGCGTCACCTCGAAACCGGCACTCGCGAGCACGCGCGCCACCGCCTCGGCGCGCTCGCTGCGGCCGCCGCCGGGCTCGCCGACGATCAGGCCCTGGCCCATGCGATGGCGCACCAGCCCGGGCTCGGGCGTGGCCGCGCTGGCGTGCACGACGCAGCCGAGCACGCGGCGATACGCGATCGCCGCGGCGATGCGTCCGCCCGGATCGACGCTTTCGAGCGGCGTGTCGGAGCCTCCGGCCAAGCCGCTGCAGAACCACCACGGAACGCCGTTCATCGCCGGCAGCACCCGCGTGTGTTCACCGAGCAGCGGCGCGAGCCCGGCGGCAGCGGCGGCGAGCGCCTGGCCCTTCACGGCGATGATCACCAGGTCCTGCACGCCGAGCTCGCCGGGACGATCGCTCGCGAGCGCCGGCGCCTGCACGAGCGCACCGCCCTGCTCGAGGCGCCAGCCGTGCCGGCGCAAGGCGTCGAGCGTCGCCCCGCGCGCGACGGCGCTGACCTCGGCCGCGCCGCTGGCCGCGAGCCGCGTACCGATGAAGCCGCCGATCGCGCCGGCGCCGACGATGCAGATCTTCATGTCGACTCCCGTCTGGTCCGTCGGGCGTTTTCGGTGCTCACGCCCCCGCGCCGGCGTGCAAGGCCGCGCGGTGCAGGTGCGCGATGAAGTGCCGCACCATCGGCTTGAGCATCGATTCCTGGCGAGCCATCACGCCGAGCGTCAGCGCGAGATGGCCCTCCTTCACCGGCACCACCGTCATGAACGGCGCGGCGGCCGGATGCAAGGCGACGCGCGCCGGCATCAGGCCGACCAGGTCGCTGTTGCCGATCAGCGCCAGCAGCGCCAGCGTCGAGTTCACCATCGCCGCGGGCGGCGGCGGCGCGAGGCCGTTCTTCTCGAACAGCAGGCGCGCATATCCGGTCGTTCCCGACAGGCTGGTGTAGACCCAGCGCGCCTCCGCGAGTTGGCGCAGCGAGCGCGCGCGCGCCAGCGGGTTGCCCTTGCCGACGACGATCACCATCTCGATGGGCATCAGGGCCTCGACGTGGAATTCGCCCGGGGCCAGGCCCTCGGGGATCGGGCCGAGGGCGACGTCGACCTCGCCGGTGCGCAACAAGGTGAGTTGCGCGATGTACAGCTCCTCGCGCAGGCGCAGCTGGATGTCGGGGAACTCGCGGCCGAAGGTGCGCAGGGTCTCGGGCACGAGCAGCAGCACCGCCAGCGGCACCGCGGTGACGCTGAGCTCGCCGGCCATGCGCCCGCCGAGCTGGTCGATCTGCTCCACCGCGTCGGTCAGTTCGCGCCGCACCTTGCACGCGTGGTCGTAGAGCACCTTGCCCTGCGCGGTCGCCATCACGCCGGTGGTCGAACGCACGAGCAGGGTGGCTTGCAGTTCGCGCTCGAGCTCGCGAACCATCTTCGTCAAACCCGGCTGCGACACGCCGACGCGCCGCGACGCACCGCGCAGGCTGCCCTCCTCGACGGCGGCCACGAGGGCGTTGAGGGCAGTGAGCTTCATGGGATTCCATGATAACGGCCGGTAATCGCGCCCCCGAACGGCGCATCTTTTCCGGCCGGCGGAGCCTTCCTAGACTTCGCGTCGCCGCTTTGATGCGCATCAACATTCGAGGAGACCCGACGTGCACGCTGCCCGCCCCTTTCGCCTGCTGGCCACCGCGCTGACCGCGCTGCTCGCGCAAGGCGCGCTGCACGCCCAGGAGGTGACGCTCAAGGTCCACCATTTCCTGCCCGCCGGCTCCTACGCCCAGCAGAACTTCATCCAGCCCTGGTGCGACAGGATCGCCAAGGAATCGGGCGACAAGCTGAAGTGCCAGATCTACCCGTCGATGCAGCTCGGCGGCACGCCGCCGCAGCTGATCGACCAGGTCAAGGACGGCGTGGTCGACGTCATCTGGTCGCTGCCGGGCTACACCGCCGGGCGCTTCCCGCTGTCGGAGGTGTTCGAACTGCCGTTCATGATGCAGAACCCCGAGGCGACCAGCAAGGCGCTGTGGGACTACGTGCAGCAGTACGCGCTGGCCGAATACAAGGGCGTACAGCCGATCGCCCTGCACGTGCACGGCGACGGGGTGTTCCACATGCGCGAGAAGCCGATCAAGGCGCTGGCCGACCTGAAGGGGCTGAAGCTGCGCGCCCCGACGCGGCAGACCAACCGGCTGCTCGCCGCGCTCGGCGCCACGCCGGTGGCGATGCCGGTACCGCAGGTGAGCGAAGCCCTGAGCAAGGGCGTGATCGACGGCGCACTCGTGCCCTACGAGGTGGTGCCGTCTGTGAAGATCCAGGAGATCGTCAAGTACCACTCCGAGACCGATCCGTCCGAGCCGGCGCTGTACACCTCGACCTTCATGTTCGTCATGAACAAGGCGAAATACGACGCCTTGTCGCCCGAACTCAAGAAGGTCGTCGACGCGAACAGCGGCCAGGCCTTCTCGGGGCAGATCGGCAAGGTGTTCCTGGCCGCCGACGCCGAAGGCAAGAAGCTGACGACACGCAACACGACCAACGTGATCGCGAAGGAAGAACTCGCGGCGTGGAAGAAGGCGGCGGCGCCGATCGCGGACAGCTGGGTCGCCGACGTCACGGCCAAGGGTGCCAACGGCCAGCAGTTGCTCGCCGCAGCGCGTGCGCTCATCGAGAAGCACGCCGCTGGCAAGTAAGCGCAGCCGAGGTCCCCATGAACGAACCCCTCCCGGGCGCGGCCGTGGCCGCCGCCCTGCCCGGCTTCGGCCCTGCGGGGCGGCGCCTGCTGGCGCTCGCCAAGCTGCTCGCACTGGCCGGCGGGCTGGTCTTCGTCGCCCTCGTGGCGATGAGCATCGTCAGCATCGTCGGCCGCAAGCTCGCTTCGGCCCCGGTGCCGGGCGACGTCGAGATCCTGCAGATGAGCGCCGCCTTCGCCTGCGCGAGCTTCTTCGCCTACTGCCACCTCATCGGCGGCGACGTGAAGGTCGATTTCTTCACCTCGCGCGCCTCGGCACGCACCGTGCATCGGCTCGACGCCGCGGGCTCGCTGCTGTTCGCCCTCGTCGGCGCGGCGCTCGCCTGGCGTTCGTGGGTCGGCGCGATGGCGGTGCGCGAGGCCGGCGAGACCAGCATCATCCTCGGCTGGCCGGTGTGGGTCGCCCAGGTGCTGATGGTGCCCGGCTTCGCGCTGATGGCCGCCGCCGGGCTGTACATGATCGGCGCGCACCTGCGCACGCCGTCCGTCGGCGTACCCCAGGAAGCACGGCCATGAGTGGACTGGCGGGAGGCGCGCTGATCTTCGCGGCGCTGATGGGGCTGCTCGCGCTGCGCGTGCCGATCGGCATCGCGATGTTCGTCATCGGCTCGGGCGGCTACCTCGCGCTGTCCGGCGGTGATGTCGTGCCGCTGCTGTCGGCGCTGAAGAACGTCGGCTATGCGCGCTTGTCGAACTACGACCTGATCGTGATCCCGATGTTCCTGCTGATGGGGCAGTTCGCGACCCACGGCGGCTTGAGCGCCGCGCTGTTCCGCTTCGTCGCCGCGTTCATGGGACACCTGAGGGGCGGCATCGCGATGGCGGCGATCGGTGCCTGCGCGGGCTTCGGCGCGATCTGCGGCTCGTCGCTCGCGACCGCCGCGACCATGGGGCAGGTCGCGCTGCCCGAGCTGCGCCGTTTCGGCTATTCGGGCAGCCTGTCCACCGGCGCACTCGCCGCCGGCGGCACCTTGGGCATCATGATCCCGCCGTCGGTGCCGCTGGTCATCTACGCGATCCTGACGCAGGAGTCGATCGGCAAGCTGTTCATGGCGGCCGTGCTGCCGGGCCTGATCGCGATGGTCGGCTACATGATCGTCGTGCGCATCGTCGTCGCGATGCAGCCGGGCGCCGGCCCGGCCGGTCCGCGCGTGGCCTGGGGCGAGCGCCTGAAGTCGCTGGCCCAGGTGGCGCCGGTGATCGGCGTCTTCATCGTGGTCATCGTCGGCATCTACGGCGGCTGGGCGAACCCGACCGAAGCAGCGGCCATCGGCGCGGCGGCTTGCGGCGTGCTCGCCGTCGTCACCGGCGGCATGCGCGTCCAGGGCGTGATCGCCAGCATGCTGGGAACGGCGCAGGCCACGGCGATGATCTTCCTGGTGCTGCTCGGCGCGGACATGCTGAACACCGCGCTCGCGCTCTCGCAGATGCCGGTTGAGCTCGCCGCGTGGGTCAAGGGCAGCGGGCTGAACCCGATGCTCGTGATGGTCGCGATCCTCGTCATCTACATCCTGCTCGGCTGCGTGATGGACAGCCTCGCGATGATCCTGCTGACCATCCCGATCTTCTATCCGGTGATCATGGGCCTGCCCTTCCACGGGCTGACCGACAGCGACAAGAGCATCTGGTTCGGCATCCTCGCGCTGATGGTCGTGGAAATCGGCCTGGTGCATCCGCCGGTGGGCATGAACGTCTTCATCATCAACCGGCTGGCCCGGGACGTGCCGCTCGTCGAGACCTTCAAGGGCGTGATGCCGTTCCTGGCCTCCGACCTGCTGCGCATCGTGCTGCTGCTGGCCGTGCCCTCGTTGTCGTTGGTGCTGGTGCGCAGCTTCGGGGGCTGACGCCTGCCCCCAACCGCAGTTCGGCCGCGTCCATGGGGGACGCGCGCATTTTCAACAGGAGACAGACCATGTCGAAATCGACCGAGCATCCGAGTGTCGGCGCCGCCCCCGGCGTGCGCAGGCGCCGCTGGCGCGTTGCAGCCCAGGCCGGCGCCCTGGCGCTGACGGCCGCAACGCTGCTGGCGGCGNNCCCGCCGCGCAAGCCCACGGCCCCGCGGGCCACCCCCCGGGCCAGTTCGACGACGCCCTCGCATTCCAGGCCCGGAACTACACGACCATCACCGTCACCATCGACGGCACGGCCGTGCCCGTGCGCTGGTACAAGGAGGTGTGTTACGTCGCGCGGCCGGTGCTGATGGCGTCCACCCAGGTCGGCGTGAACGGGCCGCTGCCGAACCCGCAGTGCGGCTACCAGAGCATGAACATCTTCGTGCCGGAAAGCGCCGCGGCCGACCGCAAGACGGCGATCTACTTCGCCGTCAACAACGGCGGCTGGTTCGCGAGCTACATCCGCGCCAGCGTCGCCGACGGCGGCAGCTACGACAGCGCCGTCAGCAACGCCGCCGCAGCGCTGAAGGCCGGCTATGTCTTCGTCGACGTGGCCACGCGCAGCCGGCGCGTCGTGGCCGCCGACGGCTCCTATCCCGGCAAGGCGCCGGCGGTGGTCGTCGACGCCAAGGCCGCGGTACGCTACCTGCGCCTGAACGACGCGCTGATGCCGGGCAGCGCCGAGCGCATCGTCGTCAACGGCACCAGCGGCGGCGGCGGCTTGTCGTCGATCCTGGGCGCCTCGGGCAACAGCCCCGACTACCTTCCCCACCTGGAAGCCATCGGCGCCGCGGGCATCGGCCCGCACGGCCGCAGCACGCTGCGCGACGACGTGTTCGCGATCAATGCCTACTGCCCGATCACCGACCTGGGCAACGCCGACATCGCCTACGAGTGGATGTACTCGGTGCTGGGCACCCGCGACGCGGTGAACCGCAACACCGACCCGGCCGGCAGCGCCGAACTCACCGCCAAGTTCGCGGCCTACCAGCGCAGCCTGCGCCTGCGCAACGCCGACGGCGCCAAGCTCACTGCCGACAACATGCTCGACGCCCTCGAGGCCGAACTCGTGCATTCGGCCGAGACCTTCATGAACGCCGGCGGCACGGTGGCCGACCTGGGCGAATCCACCACCTACACCGTCGGCGGCGTGCCCACCGTGTTCGTGAACGACTGGATCGACGTCGACAACGCCGCCAAGAAGGTGGTGGCGATCGACCTCGCGAAGTACCTGAAGTTCGTGGCGTCGCAGGCCGTGCTGAAACCCACGCCCGCCTTCGACAACAGCGGCGTGAGCACCTTCCCGGGAGGCATGGGCGAATCCACGCTCTTCGGCAGCAAGGACCAGCTCTACTCGAACTTCACCGAGTTCGCGTGGGACCACAACGACAACCCGACCGACGGCGTCGGCCGGCTCGAAACGGGCTGGACGTGGGAGCAGTTCGTGCGCCTGCGCTCGACCACCGTCGACGATCAGGTGCGCCTGATCGACCCGATGCGCTACATCGACAGCCGCGCCGACACGGCGCCGTACTGGTACGTCCGCCACGGCACGCGCGATCGCGACACCTCGTTCACGGTCTCGATCAACCTGAGCCGGGCCTTGGCGGCCGACAAGCGCGTGCGCGACCTGAACTACCGCCTCGCGTGGGATCAGCCGCACGCCGGCAACTACGACGTGCCCGAAGCCATGGCGTGGATCTCGCAGGTGCTGAAGGACGCCGATCGGCGCCAGCGCTGACGCGCCGCGACGCATGAACCGGGGGGCCAGCGTCGGCAGTCCCCCCCTTTCCACTGAGCAGGAGGCCTCATGGCAACCATCGTCGGCGGCATTGCCGCCTCGCACACGCCGACCATCGGCTTCGCGTTCGATCGCGACAAGCAGCGCGACCCCGTCTGGGCGCCGATCTTCGAAGCCTTCGCTCCCGTCCAGGCCTGGCTCGCCGAGAAGCAGCCCGACGTGCTGCTGATGATCTACAACGACCATGTCACGTCGTTCTTCTTCGACCACTATTCGGCGTTCGCGCTCGGCGTCGGCGAGCGCTGGACGGTGGCCGACGAAGGCGGCGGCGTGCGCGCGCTGCCGCCGATCGACGGCCATCCGGAGTTCGCGGCGCACATCGGCCGCTCGCTGATGGCCGACGAGTTCGACATGTCCTTCTTCCAGGACCGCGCGCTCGACCACGGCTGCTTCTCGCCGCTGTCGGTGATGTGCCCGCACGAACCGATGTGGCCGGTCAAGCTGGTGCCGCTGCAGATGGGCGTGTTGCAGTTCCCGATCCCCAGCGCGCGCCGCTGCTTCAAGCTCGGCCAGGCGCTGCGCCGCGCCGTCGAGAGTTATCCCGGGGACCTGCGCGTGGCCATCGTCGCCACGGGAGGCCTGTCGCACCAGGTGCACGGCGAACGCGCCGGCTTCAACAACCCCGCGTGGGACGCGCGTTTCCTCGACCTGTTCGAGCGCGACCCCGAGGCGCTGCTCGACATGACGCATGCCGAGTACGCCACGCTCGGCGGCCTGGAGGGCGCCGAGGTGATCATGTGGCTGGCGATGCGCGGCGCGCTTGCGTCGCAGGTGCGCTGCCTGCACCGCAGCTACTACCTGCCGTCGATGACCGGCATCGCCACGGCGATCTACGAACCCGCCGAGCAGCGGCCGCATGCGCCGTCGGTCGAACGCCACCGCGCGCGCATCGCCGAACAGCTCGCCGGGGCGCAGGCGCTGGCGGGCACCTACCCGTTCACGCTCGAGCGCAGCATCAAGGGCTTGCGGCTGAACCGCTTCCTGCACGGCTTGCTGGACCCGGCCCGGCGCGCCCGCTTCCTCGCCGACGAAGCCGAATGCCTGCGCGAGGCCGACCTGAGCGACACCGAGCGCGAACTCGTGCGCACGCGCGACTGGCGCGGCATGATCCGCTACGGCGTCATCTTCTTCATGCTCGAGAAGCTCGGCGCCGTGACCGGCGTGTCGAACCTGCACATCTACGCGGCGATGCGCGGCGAGTCGCTCGAGGACTTCCAGAAGACGCGCAACGCGCCGAACGCGATGTACTCGGTGGCCGGCAAGGACGCCGGTGCGCTCGGCTGGGACCGCAGCGCGCGCGCCGCGACGACCTGAAGCCGGCGGCGGCTACTGCTCGAGCGCGAAAGCGCCGCTGGCCAGTTGCTCCTGGAGGAAGCGAACGCACACGCGCACCTTCGCCGAATGGCTCAGGCGCACCGTGCTCGCGGCCCAGACGTCGGCGGGCTGCGAGCAGCCGGGCAGGATCGCGACCAGGCGGCCGGCGAGCAGGTCGGCATGCACGTCCCACTTCGCCGCCAGCAGGATGCCGTGGCCGTCGTGTGCCCAGCCGCGCACGATCTCGGAGTTGTTCGACGACAGCCGCCCGGTGACCTTGACCTTCTCGATGCCGTTCGGGCCGCTCAGCCGCCAGACGCCGAAGGCCTGGTGGCGGTCGCGCAGGACCAGGCAGTCGTGCCGGCTCAGCTCGGCGATGCTCGCCGGCTTGCCGCGCCGTTCGAGGTACGCGGGTGCGGCGCACAGCATCCGCGTGCCGTGGGCGATGCGGTGGGCGACCAGGTGCGGCTCGTCGACGTCGCCGATGCGCACGTCCAGATCGATGTTCTCGCTGACCAGGTCGACACGACGGTCGACCGCGTCGAGCGTGATGTCGAGCGCCGGATAACGCTGCGCCAGCAGCGACAGCGCCGGGCCGATGTGCTTGCGCCCGAGCCGGAAGCTGGTCGTCACGCGCAAGGCGCCGCGCGGGTCGAGCCGGCCGCCGGCGACGGTTTCGCCCATGGCATCGACGCCCGCGAAGATCTGCTGCGCCGAGGCATAGACACGCTCGCCGTCGTCGGTCACCGTGACGCGCCGCGCCGCGCGGTGGAACAGAATCACCCCGAGCGCTTTCTCCAGGATCGCGATGCGTTTGCTGACGAACGCCGGCGACATGCCCAGCTCGGTCGCCGCCGCGGCAAAGCTCGCCTTGCGGGCCGCGATGCAAAACACCTGCAAGTCGTCGAGCTGAAAGTTGATCTTCACGCTTCGTGAATCATAAGGCCACGGATTGCGCCTTGTTCGCATGAAACATCACCCATACAGTCCCGTCATCGCCTATCGATCCAGAACGCNNCCAGTACGACATCGTCGGCGACACGCCGCTGCTGCGCGAGCTCGAACGCCGTCTCGCGGACACCGGCGTGAAGGTGCTCGATGTCGAGATCTTCCGCATGAAACCCGAGACCCGCGTCGCCGACTGCGAAGCCGCGATCGCCACCGCCGCCCGGCTCGGCGCGCGCGAGTTGCTCGTGGCCGGCAACGACCCCGACGAAACGCGCCTGGTCGACACCTTCGCGGCGTTCTGCGAGCTCGCCGGCCGCTACCGCCTCGGCGCCGGCCTGGAGTTCATGCCCTGGACCGACGTGAAGGACCTGCCGCAGGCGGCGCGCATCGTCGAACGCACCGGCTGCGCCAACGCCGGCGTGCTGATCGACCCGTTCCACCTGAGCCGCTCGCACAGCCGCATCGAGGACATCGCCGCGATCCCCCGGTCGCGGCTGCGCTGCATGCAGTTCTGCGACGTGCCGGCCGCGATCCCGCCGACGCTGGACGCGATCCTCGCCGAGGCGCGCGCCGAACGCCTGTTTCCCGGCGACGGCGGCGTCGACCTGCTCGGGCTGCTGCGCGCCGTGCCGCGCGACATCCCGCTGAGCGTCGAAGTGCCGACGGTCACGTTGGCGCGCAGCGTCGGCGCCGTGGAACGCGCGCGCCGCGCGCTGGCCGCGACGCAGCGCGTGCTCGCGCAGCTCGACGCATGAACCGCCCCACGGCGCGGTCCTGCGACCTGCTCGTGATCGGCTCGGGCGCGTCCAACCTGGCAGCGGCGGTGACAGCGGCCTTTCACGGCCTGAAGGTCATCGTGGTCGAGAAGGACCCGGTGTTCGGCGGCGCCACCGCCTGGTCGGGCGGCTGGATGTGGGTTCCCGGCAACCCGCTCGCGCGGCGCGCCGGCATCCACGAAGACCCGCAGCAGCCGCGCACCTACTTGAAGAACGAACTCGGCGAGCGCTACGACGCCGCGCGCATCGACGCCTTCCTCGACCACAACGGTCCGATGATCGAATTCTTCGAGCAGCACACCGCCTTGCAGTTCGTCGACGGCAACTCGATCCCCGACGTGCACGGCAAGGTGCCCGGCGCCGCGACGCAAGGGCACCAGGTGATCGCCGCGCCGTACGACGGCCGCGAGCTCGGGCCCTTGATCAAGCGGCTGCGCAAGCCCATGCGCGAGACCTCGTTCATGGGCATGCCGATCATGGCCGGGGCCGACCTGACGGCGTTCCTCACCCTGACGCGCTCGCTCGAGTCGCTGCTGCACGTGAGCAATCGCTTCGGCCGCCACCTGATCGACCTGGCGCTGCACGGCCGCGCGATGCAGCTCGTCAACGGCGTGGCGCTCGTGGCGCGGCTCGCGAAGTCGGCCGAGCGGCTCGGCGTGCAGCTGATCGACTCGGCGCCCGCGAAGCGCCTGATCCTCGACGACGGCAAGGTGCGCGGCGCGGTCGTCGCCACTGCCGACGGCGAGATCGAGATCCGCGCGGCCAAGGGCGTGGTGCTCGCCGCCGGCGGCTTCCCGAACGACGTGCAGCGCCGCAAGGCCTTGTTCCCGCGCACGCCGACGGGCCAGGAGCACCTGGCGCTGCCGCCGGCGAGCTGTTCGGGTGACGGCATCACGCTGGGCGAATCGGCCGGCGGCACGCTGGTGACCGACCTCGCCTCGCCCGCCGCGTGGGCGCCGGTGTCCGAGGTGCCGTACGCCGACGGCCGCATCGGCCACTTCCCGCACATCATCGACCGCGCCAAGCCGGGGCTGATCGGCGTGCTGGCCGACGGCAGGCGCTTCGTCAACGAAGCCGACGGCTACTACGACTACACGGCGGCGATGGTGGCCGCGGTCCCGCCAGGCGAGGAAGTGGCCTCCTGGCTGATCTGCGACCACCGTTTCCAACGCCGCTACGGCCTGGGCTTCGCAAAACCGTTCCCGCTGCCGCTCGCGACCTACCTTCGCAGCGGCTACCTGAAGCGCGGCGCCACCCTGGAAGAACTCGCCGAGGCCTGCGGCATCGCGCCCGAGGGCCTGGCCGAGACCGTGGCGGCCTTCAACGCCCACGCGCGACGCGGCGAGGACCCGGCGTTCGGGCGCGGCTCGACACCCTACAACCGCAAGCAGGGCGATGCCCTGCACGGCCCCAACCCCTGCGTCGCGCCGATCGAACACGGCCCGTTCTACGCCGTGAAGGTGCAGCCCGGCAGCTTCGGCACCTTCGCCGGCCTGAAGACCAACGGCTGCGCGCAGGTGCTCGGCCAGGGCGACCTCCCGATCGAAGGCCTGTACGCCGTGGGCACCGACATGGCCAGCGTCATGGGCGGCTTCTATCCCTCGGGCGGCATCAACTTGGGTCCGGCGATGACCTTCGGCTACATCGCCGGCCGGCACGCCGCGGGCGTCATGGGCTTCGAGGCACCGCCTGCGCATCGCTCGTTGGCAGCCACGCCACCAGCGGCGACAGCCAGCGCGGCCGCCAGGCGAGCGTGAACGCCACCGCCAGCGCAGCGGCCGCCAGGGCCATGATCCAGACGAGCGCCGCCATGCCGGCGTGGTCGGCGCGCAAGCACGCCAGCAGCGAGGCGGCGAGCGCCAGCACGCCCATCACCCGCAGCGTGCGCTGCCGACCGGCAGCCCGCGACTCGGGGGGGATGGGCGCGGCCACGACGGCGCCGAACCTGCCAACAATCCGAGCGTCGCGCGGCGATTCCGCCGCTCCAGCCAGGGAGCAGACATGCCTGTGATCACCGGAACAGCCGCCAACAACGACCTGCCCGGCACCAGCGGTGCCGACACCATCGACGGCCAGGCCGGCGCCGACACGATGACCGGCCTGGGCGGCAACGACGTCTACATCGTCGACAACCTCGGTGACGTGATCGTCGAGACCCACCAGGCCGGCTCGGGCATCGACACCATCCGCACATCGGTGCTCGATGCGCTGTCCACCTACAGCCTGGAGCGCTTTCTCAACGTCGAGAACCTCACCTACACCGGCACGCTGGCGGCGCAGCTCAAGGGCAATGCGCTGGCCAACCTGATCAGCGCGAACTCGGCCGCGAGCGTCAACGACACGCTCTACGGCGCGGCCGGCAACGACACGCTGTTCGGCTACGGCGGCGACGACCGCCTGGTCGGCGGCACCGGCGACGACGTGCTGGACGGCGGCCTGGGCAACGACGCCATGATCGGCGGCACCGGCAACGACCGCTACACCGTCAACTCGCTGCTCGACCGGGTCTTCGAGTACACCGGCGGCGGCTTCGACACCCTCCTCTCGGCAGTCGCCAAGGATCTGCGCCAGCCCTGGACGGCGCAGGTCGAGGGTCTGACCTACACCGGCAGCACCGCGGCCACGCTGTACGGCAACGCGCTGGGCAACCGCATCGTCTCGAACGCCGCCACCGCCGACGTCCTCTACGGCCTGGACGGCAACGACACGCTCGACGGCGGCGCCGGCACCGACTCCATGGTCGGCGGCCTGGGCAACGACTTCTACTTCGTCAGCAGCACGGACATCGTCAACGAAGCGGTCGACCAGGGCATCGACACCCTCATCGGCGCGCGCACCAACCTGAGCCTGGCCGCCTTTGCCAACACCGTGGAGAACCTGTTCTACACCGGTGCCGGCGGCGCCTCGCTGCTGGGCAACGGGCTGGCCAACGTGATGTCCGGCGGCGCAGGCGCCGACACGGTCAGCGGCGGCGACGGCAACGACAGCCTGCTCGGCGGCGCCGGGGCCGATTCGCTGGTCGGCGGCAACGGCGACGACGTGTTGTACGGCGGCGCCAACCCCGACTATGTCTGGGTGCCGCTGCGCAAGCTCGTTGCCGACACGGCCGCCGACCGGCTGGTCGGCGGCGCCGGCAACGACCGCTACCTGATCGACAGCAGCTTGGACGTCGTCAGCGAGGCTGCCGGCAGCGCGGGCGGCGCGCTCGACGTGGTGATCTCGGCCATCGACAACTCGCTGGCGCGTTACGCGAACGTCGAGGCGCTGGTGCTGCAGCGCGACAGCGACGCCTGGTTCGGCCAGGGCACGGCCGGCGCCAACGTGCTGGTGGGCAACGAGCGCGACAACCACCTCGTCGGCGGCGCCGGCAACGACACCCTGTCGGGCTTCGTCGACGTGGCCAACGTGCTCGAGCCGCAGAGCGACGTGCTCGACGCCGGCGACGGCAACGACGTGCTGGTCGCGTTCGGCTTCGGCTCGGGCTTCAGCGCCACGCGCGAGGCGACCTTCTTCGGCGGCACCGGCAACGACCTCTACATCCTCGGCACGCCGGTGGACAGCTACGGCGGCCAGGACAGCGCCGGCACCGACACCGCCGTCCTGCTCGCCAGCGGCTCGATCGACAACCTCGAGGGCGTCGAGAACGTCGTGCTGTACGGCGCCGATGCCGGCTTCGACGCCGCGGCACGCGCCGCGCTGGCCAAGGTCTACGCCGCCGCCAACGGCGGGGCGCCCTACAGCGCGCCGCTCGGCAATGCCTACGACGCCACCGGCAACGCGCTGGCCAACAGCCTCGTCGGCAACGGGCTCGACAACAAGCTCGTCGGCGGCGCCGGCAACGACACGATCGTCGGCGCGGCCGGCCACGACACCCTGGAAGGCGGCACCGGCGTCGACAGCCTGACCGGCGGCGCCGGCAACGACTGGTACTACCTCGACACCGGCGACGTCGCGGTCGAGCAAGCCGACGGCGGCTTCGACGTGCTGGCCTCGCTGACGATCAAGAGCTTCACCGGCTATGCGAACTTCGAGGGCCTTCAGTTCCTCGGCAGCACCGCGGTCAACCTGAACCGCGGCTCGACCAACACCTCGGCCGACTTCCTGGGCGGCGGTGCGGGCAACGACACGATCAGCGGCTTCGGCGGCAACGACACGCTGGACGGCGGCGCGGGCAACGACACGGTCGCCGGCGGCGACGGCTTCGACAGCCTGCGCGGCGGCCTGGGCAACGACAGCGTGCTCGGCGGCAACCAGGACGACACGATCGACGGCGGCGAGGGCGCCGACACGCTGCGTGGCGAACTCGGCGACGACCGGCTGCTCGGCGGCACCGGCGACGACCTGCTGGACGGCGGCGGCAACTGGGACACGCTGGAAGGCGGCGACGGCAACGACCGGATGACCGGGGGGGACGGCAACGACTCGCTGTTCGGCGAGGCCGGCGACGACCTGCTGCTCGGCGACGCCCAGAACGACCTCCTGGCCGGCGGCGCCGGCAGCGACGAACTGCGCGGCGGCGCCGTCACGGCCTCCACCCCCTTCGGCGGCAGCGGCGACCACCTGTGGGGCGGCGAGCGCTTCGGCAGCGGCGACGGCAGCGCCGACTTCTTCGTCTTCGATGCCGTGACCATCGACAACGGCGTCGCCGAGGAAGGCGCGGGCAGCGGCATCTTCAACTTCGTCGCCGGCGCGACGATCGGCGACTTCGAACTCGGCCTGGACACCCTCGCCATCGCGAAGGAGTTCGTCGGCGACCTGGACGCGACGATCGACGGCGTCTTCGTCAAGACCGGTGCCGGCGGCACCTTCTCCAGCAGCGCCGAACTCGTGCTCGTGCGCGCCGACGTGGCCGACGCCTTCGCAGCCTCGAACAGTTCGTTCTTCGACCCGATCGGCGCTGCGGCGGTGAGCGCCGCGATCGGCGGCGCGAGCGCGGCGATCGCGGTCAACGAGACGCGTCTGTTCGTCGTCGACGACGGCAGCCACTCGGCCGTGCTGCTGTTCCAGTCGAACAACGGCGACGCGACGGTCACCCTCGACGAGCTGTACCTGCTCGGCGTCGTCACGGGTCAGGCGGCGCTGACGGCCGGCGACTTCGGGCTCTTCTGAACTGCCCGCGGCCGNNGCTCGTGCGTCAGAGCGCCGTCCAGGCCGCATTCGCAGCGCTGCTGCGCAACACCGCCTCGACGAAGGCCATGCTGCGCACGCCGTCGTCGAGGCCGGGCACGCGCGCCGCGGTCGCGTGGCCGGCCTGGGCGTCACGCACGTCCTGTGCGAACTCGCGGTAGATCTGCGCGAACGCTTCGAGATAGCCCTCGGGGTGGCCGGTGGGGATGCGCGTCGCCTGCGCCGCCGCGGCCGGCAGGCCGGCCATGCCGCGCGTGAGGCGCCGCGCGGGCTCGCCGGCGGGGTGGAAGAACAACTCGTTGGGCTGCTCCTGGTCCCAGTGCAGCGCCGCTTTGCTGCCGTAGACGCGGATGCGCAGGTGGTTCTCTTCGCCGCACGCGACCTGGCTGGCCCACAACAGGCCGCGCGCGCCCGTGCCGCCGCCTTTCGTGTAACGAAGCTGCACCTGGACATGGTCGTCGACGCGCCGGCCGGGAACGAAGGTGGTCGCGTCGGCGCTCAGCTCGGCCGGGCTCATGCCGGTGATGAACTCGGCGAGCTGGGCGGCGTGCGTGCCGATGTCGCCGAGCGCGCCGGCCGGGCCGCTGAGCGCCGGGTCGGTGCGCCACGCGGCCTGCTTCTGGCCGCTGTCTTCGAGCGCGGTGGCGAGCCAGTCCTGCGCGTATTCGACCTGCACGATGC
>CXWJ01006341.1_pt1 | contig 15735 bp, 14 predicted proteins | sample 590841 | NCBI WGS metagenome assembly CXWJ01 (sample SAMEA3498367, study PRJEB10139) | wastewater metagenome | biome: wastewater treatment plant; material: activated sludge | place: Austria | collected 2015-01-21 | reverse complement strand
ACGTCAAGCCGATCGCCGAACGCGCCTGAGCGGCGTCGCTCAGGCGGCCACGACGCACCCGCGCGTGCCGCGGGGGCGTCGTTTGCAGGGCGTTACACCGGTACACGTTCCCCCCTCGAACCGGGGGATTGAAGCGGGACAACGACCGCCTTAGCCTGCATCGAGCGTTCGAGGCGGTCGGTCGCCACCGTCAGGCCCTTCTCCGACGCTGCAAGCGGTCTTCATGCGCGACCCGACGGAGCGCCACGAGCGCCTTCTGCGCCGGTTCTTCTGCGGCCTCGGCCTGCGGTAAACCCGGCGTCTGCCGAGGGGTCGTCTGCGTGAAGATCTCCGATCTCATGCAGACACGAGGGGGCCCATGAAATCCGCGAAAATCCTGCTGGCGGCTGCCAGCCTGGCGCTGGCTGCGACGAGCCACGCGCAGATCCTCACCGAAGGTTTCGACGACGTGGCGACCCTGCCGGGTGCCGGCTGGGTCTTGACCAACAACAGCAGCCCGGTGGGCGAAACCGGCTGGTTCCAGGGCGACAACACGAGTGCGATCACGGCCCATTCCGGCGCGGAAAACTCCTACATCGCCGCGAACTTCCTGAACACGTCCGAACAGGGCGGCGTGATCGACAACTGGTTGATCAGCCCCGAACTCACGCTCGGCGGGGTCGGCGCCACCCTCGACTTCTTCACCCGCACCGCCGACCCCGGCTTCTCGGACGTGCTCGAAGTGCGCTTCAGCGCCGGTTCGAGCACCGACCTGGCGAGCTTCACGACGCTGCTGCTGACCATCGGCGACGCCACCACGCCGTATCCCGATTCGGACTGGGCGCAGTTCAGCGTCTTGCTGCCTTCGGTCGCGAGCGGGCGTTTTGCCTTCCGCTACACCGTGGCCGACGCGCTCGGCGCCGACTACATCGGTATCGACACGCTCAACGTCACGGCGGTGCCCGAGCCGGCCAGTCTGGTGTTGCTGGGCCTGGGGCTCGCCGGCCTGGCCGTGCGGCGTCGCACGGCGCATCGCGCCTGAGTTGTTCTCGATTGCCAAACGAGGGGTTCCGACCATGTTGATCCTGCATCGAAAGACCGGCCTCGCGGCGCTCGCGCTGTGTGCGCTGGCAGGCGCCGCGAGCGCGCAATCCACCGCGGAATCGAGCGGCATGCGCGTCGTGCGCGACCCGACCACGGGGCGCCTGCGTGCGCCGACCGCCGAGGAGTTCAAGGCCTTGCAGGCGCAGGAAGCGGCGCGCCAGCGCGCCGCCGGCGCCCAGGCGAGGGCCGTCCGGCCATCCACGGCGACGATCGTCCGGGGCGACGGCTCGGCCTACGCCCGTATCGACGAGAGCACGATGCCGTATTCGGTGGTGACGCGGCAGGCCGACGGCAGCTTGGCCGAGCACTGCGTGACCGGCGCCGACGCGGCCGACCGCCTCGTCAAGTCCAAGGCCAAGAACTTTGCCAAGAACATGAAGGAGCGCGGCGATGAGCTCGAGTAAACACACGACCCTGCTGCCGCGGCTCGCGCTCGCCGGCCTGGTTGCGCTCGGCCTCGGCGGCGCTGCCGTCGAGGCGCAGGCAGCAGCGACGATCACCATCGTCAACAACGACGCCGCCGGTGAAGGTTTCAACGATCCGACGCCGGCTGCGCCGGTCGGCGGCAACGTGGGGCCGACGCTCGGCCAGCAGCGCCTGAACGCCTTCCAGTTCGCCGCGAACATCTGGGGCGCGACGCTGACGAGCACGCAGACGATCTCCATCCTCGCGAACTTCGATCCGCTGACCTGCACCGCGACGAGCGCCGTGCTCGGCAGCGCCGGAGCGCGTTTCGTCGAACAGAACTTCCCGGGCGCACCCCTGCCGAACACGTGGTACCCCGAGGCGCTCGCGAACAAGCTGTCGAACGACGATCGCGTTCCCGGCGAGCCGGAAATCGCCGCGCGCTTCAACTCGAACCTCGGCCAGCCGGGATGCCTCGAAGGCTCACCGTTCTACCTCGGCCTGGACAACAACGCCGGCACGGCCGTCGACCTCGTCACCGTGCTGCTGCACGAGTTCGGTCATGGGTTGGGCTTCCAGAACTTCACCAGCGGGTCGAGCGGCGCTTTCTTCAACGGCACGCCGTCGGTCTGGGATCACTTCCTGCAGGACAACACGTCCGGCAAGCTGTGGCTTGCGATGACGAACGCCGAGCGCCAGGCCTCGGCGCTGAATGCGCGCAATGTCGCGTGGACCGGCGCCAACGTGTCGACCGCGCTGCCGGGTGTGTTGTCGCTGGGAACGCCGCGGCTCAACATCTCCGGCATGACCGCGGGCAGCGCTGCCGGCGATTACCTCGTCGGCGCCGCGTCGTTCGGCCCGCCGCTGGGGCCAGTGCCGGTGGTCGGGCAGCTGATGCCGGTGGTCGATCAGCTGAACGGAACCGGTTTGGCGTGCACGCCGCTGAGTGCGACCAATGCACGCGCCGTGAACGGGCGCATCGCGCTCGTCGACCGGGGCACCTGCGCGTTCGTGGTGAAGGCGGCGAACGTGCAGGCGGCCGGCGCGATCGGCATGATCGTGGCCGACAACGCCGTTGGATCGCCGCCGCCCGGCCTGGGTGGCGACGACCCCAGCATCACGATACCGTCGGTGCGCATCACGCAGGCCGATGGCGTGAAGATCAAGGCGCAGCTCAAGAAGCGCTCGCGCACCTCGTCAGGCGTCATTGCGAGCCTGGGCGTCAACGGCAGCCAGTACGCCGGTGCCGACGTGCTGGGCCGGGCGCTGATGTACACGCCCAACCCGTTCCAGGGCGGTTCGTCGGTGTCGCACTGGGACACGATCGCGTTCCCGAACCAGCTGATGGAGCCGGCCATCAACAGCGACCTGCTGCATTCGGTGGTTCCGCCGGCGGATCTGACCTTCCGGCTGCTGCAAGACATGGGCTGGTAGCCGCAAACCGTCGGTCATGAAGGGGTGCCTCGGCACCCCTTTCCTTTTGTGCGAGGCCGCAGCGAGGCCGCGGCCTCGCCGAGCGCCTAAAATGCGCAGTTGCCACCTGCTTCGCGAACAAACCCACCATGGGCCGCACGCTGTACGACAAGATCTGGGACGAGCACATCGTCCACGCCGAAGACGACGGCACTGCCGTCCTCTACATCGACCGCCACCTCGTTCACGAGGTCACCAGTCCGCAGGCTTTCGAGGGCCTGGAACTGGCCGGCCGCAAGGTCTGGCGCATCTCGGCGAACCTCGCGGTCAGCGACCACAACGTGCCCACGACCGACCGCAAGGCCGGCATCGCCGATCCGGTGTCGCGGCTGCAAGTCGACACGCTCGATGCGAACTGCGACCGCCACGGCATCACGCAGTTCAAGATGAACGATCTGCGCCAGGGCATCGTCCACGTCATCGGGCCGGAGCAGGGCGCCACGCTGCCGGGCATGACCGTCGTCTGCGGCGATTCGCACACCTCGACGCACGGTGCGTTCGGCGCGCTCGCGCACGGCATCGGCACGAGCGAGGTCGAGCATGTGCTGGCGACGCAGACCCTGCTCGCGAAGAAGGCGAAGAACATGCTGGTGCGTGTCGAAGGCACGCCGCCACGCGGCTGCAGCGCCAAGGACATCGTGCTCGCGGTCATCGGCAGGATCGGCACAGCCGGGGGCACCGGCTACACGATCGAGTTCGCCGGCGCTGCCATCCGTGCGCTCAGCATGGAAGGCCGCATGACGGTGTGCAACATGGCGATCGAAGCCGGCGCGCGCGCTGGGCTGGTGGCGGTCGACGACACCACGCTTGCCTACGTCAAGGGCCGGCCGTTCAGCCCGAAGGGCCTCGAGTGGGACCAGGCGACGGCCTACTGGCGCACGCTGCGGTCGGACGCCGACGCGACCTGGGACGCCGTGGTCGAGCTGGATGCTTCGACGCTGCGCCCGCAGGTGACCTGGGGCACCTCGCCCGAGATGGTGCTGTCGATCGAGGACCGTGTGCCCGATCCGGACCGCGAGAAGGACGCCGGCAAGCGTTCGGCCATGGAGCGCGCGCTGCAATACATGGCGCTCGAACCGAACAAGCCGATCGCCGACATCGTCATCGACAAGGTGTTCATCGGTTCGTGCACGAACTCGCGCATCGAGGATCTTCGCGAAGCCGCTGCCGTCGTGCGGCGCCTGGGGCGCGGCATCGCGTCGAACGTGCGCCTGGCGCTGGTCGTTCCGGGCTCGGGGCTGGTGAAGGCGCAGGCCGAACGCGAAGGGCTCGATGCGGTGTTCAGGGCCGCGGGCTTCGAATGGCGCGAGCCCGGCTGCTCGATGTGCCTGGCGATGAACGCCGACCGGCTCGAACCGGGCGAGCGTTGCGCGTCGACCTCGAACCGCAACTTCGAAGGCCGCCAAGGCGCCGGCGGCCGCACGCACCTCGTCAGCCCGGCGATGGCCGCGGCGGCGGCGATCGAAGGCCATTTCGTCGACGTGCGGCGTCTCGTCTGAGCCGCAGCGAACGGGAGGACATCCGACCCATGAAGAGCACGCTGTTGATCGTCGCCGCGACCCTGGCCCTGCTGGCCGGCTGCAACACGCTCGAAGGCGCCGGCCGCGACATCCAGAAAGCCGGCGAGAAGATCGAAGAAGCCGCCAAGAAGAAGTAGCCGATCCATGCAAGCCTTCCGCATCCACAAGGGGCTGGTCGCTCCGTTGGACCGTGAGAACGTCGACACCGACGCGATCATTCCGAAGCAGTTCCTGAAGTCGATCAAGCGCAGCGGCTTCGGGCCGAACCTGTTCGACCAGTGGCGCTACCTCGACCCCGGCGAGCCGGGCCAGGACCCGGCCACGCGCCGGCCGAACCCGGACTTCGTGCTCAACCAGCCGCGCTACCAGGGCGCGTCGGTGCTGCTCGCGCGCAAGAACTTCGGCTGCGGCTCGTCGCGCGAGCACGCGCCCTGGGCGCTCGACCAGTACGGCTTTCGCGCGCTGATCGCGCCGAGCTTCGCCGACATCTTCTTCAGCAACAGCTTCAAGAACGGCCTGCTGCCGATCGTGCTGCCCGAACACGAGGTGGCGAAGCTGTTCGACGAGGTCGCGGCCTTCGTCGGCTACGAACTCACGGTCGACCTCGAACGCCAGGTCGTGATCAGACCCGACGGTGCCGAACTCGGCTTCGAGGTGCAGCCCTTCCGCAAGTTCTGCCTGCTCGGCGGCTACGACGACATCGCGTTGACCTTGCGCCATGCCGACAAGATCCGCGCGTTCGAGGCCGAGCGGCTGCTGACCAAGCCTTGGCTCGCGCATCGGGTCTGAAAGCCGCGGCCGATGGAGCACAGCCGTTTGCACGACTTCCTGGCGAAGTACTGGGTCGTGTGTTTTGGCTTGATGGGTGCGTGCTTCGTGCTTTTCGGCCTGATGTCGCTGAACCTGGTGCAGGTCTTGCGCGCGAACCTGTCGTTCCTGGCCGAGCATGGCGTCGACGCCGTGCGCGAAGGCGCGTTGCAGCAACTGATGGAACTGCTGCTGTCGGGGTATGCCGCAGTGGCGTGTTATGTGGTTTTCAAGCTGTGCGAGAAGGTGCTCGTCGAGCGCCTGTGTGCCGGCCGTCCTCGAGGAACTGATACGTGAAGATCGCGATCCTGCCGGGCGACGGCATCGGCACCGAAATCGTCGCGCAGGCCGAACGTGTGCTCGGCTGCCTCGACCTGCGCTTCGAGACCGAGGCCGCGCTCGTCGGCGGCGCGGCCTACGAAGCCCACGGCCACCCGCTGCCCGAAGCGACGCTGAAGCTGGCGCAGGCGGCCGATGCGGTGCTGTTCGGCGCCGTGGGCGACTGGAAGTACGACAAGCTCGAGCGCGCCTTGCGCCCCGAGCAGGCGATCCTCGGCCTGCGCAAGCACCTCGGGCTGTTCGCGAACTTCCGCCCGGCGATCTGCCACGCGCAGCTCACGCACGCGTCGAGCCTGAAGCCCGAGCTGGTCGCCGGGCTCGACATCCTCATCATCCGCGAACTCACCGGCGACATCTACTTCGGCCAGCCGCGCGGCCGACGCACGGCGCCCGACGGTGCGTTCGAAGGCAGCCCCGAAGCCTTCGACACGATGCGCTACTCGCGCCCCGAGGTCGAGCGCATCGCCCATGTCGCTTTCCAGGCGGCACGCAAGCGCAGCAAACGCCTGACCAGCGTCGACAAAGCGAACGTGCTCGAAACCTTCCAGTTCTGGAAGGACATCGTCACCGAGGTGCATGCCCAGTACCCCGACGTGACGCTCGACCACATGTACGTCGACAACGCTGCCATGCAGCTCGTCAAGGCGCCGAAGCGTTTCGACGTCATCGTCACCGGCAACATGTTCGGCGACATCCTGTCCGACGAAGCGGCGATGTTGACCGGCTCGATCGGCATGCTGCCGTCGGCGTCGTTGAACGAAGCGGGCCGGGGCCTTTACGAACCCAGCCACGGCAGCGCGCCCGACATCGCCGGGCAGGATCTTGCCAACCCGCTGGCTACAATCCTGTCGGTTGCCATGATGCTGCGCTACTCCCTGAACCAGCCCGAGGCTGCCGACCGTATCGAGTCGGCGGTTTCGCAGGTGCTCGCGTCGGGCCTGCGCACGGCGGACATCGCTTCCGAGGGNNCGCAAGACCACCGGGATCATTCCCAAGGGCTGACGCAGCTCGGGTTCGTCTCGCCCCACCTGTCGGCGACACGAGCCGGCAGTGCAAGAGGTTTCCACACTTTTGAAAGGGCATGGACGATGAAGCTCACAGGATTGGTCGGCTGGCGCGGGATGGTCGGTTCCGTGCTCATGGACCGCATGCGTGCCGAAGGCGACTTCGACCACATCGAACCGCTGTTCTTCAGCACCAGCAACGCCGGCGGCGCCGCGCCGCCGATGGCGAAGAATGAAACCCGGCTGCACGACGCTTACGACATCGATGCGCTGCAGCGCTGCGAGATCATCGTCACCGCCCAAGGCGGCGACTACACGAGCGAGGTCATCGGCAAGCTGCGCTCCGCAGGCTGGAAGGGCCACTGGATCGACGCCGCGTCGACGCTGCGCATGAAGGACGACGCGGTCATCATCCTCGACCCGGTGAATCGGCCGGTGATCGAGGACGCTTTGGCCAAAGGCGGACGCCATTGGATCGGCGGCAACTGCACCGTCAGCTGCATGTTGATGGGCGTGGGTGCGCTGTTCAAGGCCGGCTTGGTCGAGTGGATGAGCACGATGACCTACCAGGCGGCCTCGGGCGGCGGTGCGCAGCACATGCGCGAGCTGCTGACGCAGTTCGGCACGCTCAACGCCGAGGTCCGGGCGCTGCTCGACGACCCGAAGAGCGCGATCCTCGAGATCGACCGCAGGGTCATCGGCAAGCAGCGCTCGCTCGGCGAAGCCGAGACGGCGAACTTCGGCGTACCGCTGGGCGGCTCGCTGATCCCGTGGATCGACAAGGATCTCGGCAACGGGATCAGCCGTGAAGAGTGGAAAGGCGGCGCCGAAACCAACAAGATCCTCGGCCAGGGCGAAGGCTTCGGCAGCGCTGCCGTGCCGGTCGACGGCTACTGCGTGCGCGTCGGCGCGATGCGCTGCCACAGCCAGGCCCTGATGTTCAAGCTCAAGAAAGACGTGCCACTTGCCGATGTGGAGGCCATGATCGCCAACGACAACGCCTGGGTGAAGTTCGTGCCGAACACGCGCGAAGCGAGCCTGAGCGAACTGACGCCGGTGGCGGTCACGGGCACGCTGACGATTCCGGTCGGCCGCGTGCGCAAGATGGCGATGGGGCCGGAGTATCTCGGCGCGTTCACGGTCGGCGACCAGTTGCTTTGGGGCGCTGCCGAGCCGCTGCGTCGGATGCTGCGAATCCTCGTCGCGGCGTGACCGGCAAGTGCAAGTGACGACGATCGGTCGTTGTCGAACCGCAACAGCGGCTCAAGACAGCGGCCGATACCGTGCATGCTGCCGAATGTCAGCCTTTGCATGAGCTTGTCAGTGTATCTGCCTGATGTTATTGTCATTTTGGGCTTTTGGCCCGGTCAGAGCGCAGTTGGCGTCATAGACGTCGGCGCGTGTCGTGGTCTCGCGGCTCCGTCCGCCTGGCCCTGTTGGGAGACGCCTTGAAATCAACTTCGACCCTTTCCGGGCGTTTTGCCCTGACGAGCGTGGCCGCGGCAGCGCTGTGGATGGCCATGCCCGACGCGCAGGCCCTCGGCCTGGGCCGCGTGGCCGTGCAGTCGGCGCTCGGCGAGGCGCTGCGCGCCGAGATCGATGTCACGAGCATCACGCCGGAAGAGGCGTCGAACCTGAACATCCGGATTGCGCCGCCCGAGCAATATCGCGCCGCCGGCGTCGACTACAACGCAGTGCTGCCCGCGACCCGCGTGGCGCTGCTGCGGCGCGCCGACGGCCGGCCGTACTTGCGCGTGACCAGTGACCGCGTCGTCCAGGAGCCGTTCGTCGACGTGATCCTCGAAGCGACCTGGGCGACCGGCAAGGTCACGCGCGAATACACCTTGCTTTTCGATCCGCCGACGGTGGCGCGTGCGCCGGCGCCTGCTGCGGCGACGACCGCGCCGGTGATTGCTGCCGCACCTCCGGCCGCTGCACCGCTGCCGCCTGCGCCTTCGGCGGCGGAACGCCGCGCCGCTGTGCCGGTGCCGGCAGCCCTGCCAAGGCCGGCGCCCGCGCCCAGGCCTGCCGCCGCGGCCGCGGACGCCCCCGCAGCGGCACCGGCTCCCGCGGCTGCGGCCGCAGGGACGGACTCGTACCGCGTGCGCAGCGGCGATTCGTTGTCGAAGATCGCCTCGCGCACCCAGCGCCCGGGCGTGTCTCTCGACCAGATGCTCGTGGCGCTGTACCGCGCCAACCCGCAGGCATTCATCGGCGAGAACATGAATCGGCTCAAGGCCGGCGTCGTGTTGTCGGTTCCCGATGCCGATGCCGCCAAGGCGGTGGCGCAGACCGAAGCGCGCCAGGTGATCCAGGCGCAGAGCGCCGACTTCGGCGCCTACCGTCAGCGCCTGGCGGGCGCCGTGGCGCCGGCAAAGGTCGACGACAGCGCACGCCAGGCGAGCGGCAAGGTCCAGGCCGCGGTCGAAGACCGCAAGCAGGCCGCGGCGCCGGCGCCCGACAAGCTGACGCTCAGCAAGGGCGCAACACCCGGAAGCAAGGCCTCGTCGGCCGCGGAAGAGCAGATCGCGCGTGAGCGCGAGCGCAAGGAAGCGGCTGCGCGGGTGGCCGAACTCGCGCGCAACGTCGACGAGCTCAAGAAGCTGTCGGGGGCGGCCGCATCGGCCGCAGCACCCGCCGTGGCGGCGGCACCGGCTGCCGCACCCGCCCCAACCCCAGCGGCTGCGCCGGCACCGGTGGCTGCGCCTGCATCCGCTGCCGTTCCGGCTCCCGCACCTGTCGCCGCGGCCCCTGCGCCGGCTTCGGCGCCCGTGGTCGTGGCGGCGGCGCCCGCTCCGGCGGCGCCGGCATCGGTCGTCGCCAAGCCTGCCGCGGCGCCCAAGCCTGCTGCGCCGGCCCCCGTGGCGGCCGAAGAGCCCGGCCTGCTCGGTACGCTGCTCGACGACAACCCGCTGGCGCTTGCCCTGGGCGGCGGCCTGATCGCGTTGCTCGCCGGCTTCGGCGTCTACCGTTTCACGAAGCGCGCCAAGAAGGACAGCGGCGAGACCTCGTTCCTCGAGAGCCGCTTGCAGCCCGATTCGTTCTTCGGCGCCAGCGGCGGCCAGCGCATCGACACGCGCGACGCCGGCGGCTCTTCGTCGTCGATGAGCTATTCGCTCAGCCAGCTCGATGCGATCGGCGACGTCGATCCGGTGGCCGAGGCCGACGTCTACCTCGCCTACGGCCGCGACTTGCAGGCCGAGGAGATCCTGAAAGAGGCGATGCGCGGCAACCCCGAGCGCATGGCGATCCGTACCAAGCTGCTCGAGGTTTACGCCAAGCGCCGCGACACCAAGGGATTCGAACTGCTCGCGACCCAGCTGTTCGCGCTGACGCGCGGCGAGGGCGAAGACTGGACCAAGGCCCAGGAGATGGGCCAGCAGATCGACCCCGAGAACCCGCTGTACCAGCCCGGAGGTGCGCCGGTCGGCGGCACGGCCGCGGCCGGCCAGATGATCGAGCAGCTGGGGGCGAGCACCATGCCGCAGTCGGTGTTGCCGTCGCCGTCGCAGTTCCGCTCGACGCTGGCGGCCTCGCAAACGAGCGACAGCGGCCTGATGGACCTGGACCTCGATCTCGGCCAGCCGAGCGCGCCGGCGCCGCTCGAACAGACGCAGGCGTTCGCACCGGCACCGCCGGCGCCCGCCCGTGCGCCGGCGGACGGGGCGATGACGCTCGACTTCGACGCTCCGGACCTGAGCCTGCCCGCAGCCGAGCCGGCACCGGCGATGGCGCAAGCCGTCGAGTTCGACCTCAGCGGCATTTCCCTCGACCTCGACATGCCCGACGCGATCCCGACGCGCTCGGGCGGTGGCGACACGAGCCCTGGCGAGATGGACCTGCCGTCGCTCGACGGCGACGATGACCCCTTGTCGCGCAAGCTCGAACTGGCCGAGGAGTTCCGCCAGATCGGCGACCTCGAAGGTGCCCGCGATCTGCTGCAGGAAGTGATCGCCAAGGCCGAAGGCGGACTGAAGTCCAAGGCCCAGGGCATGCTCGACGGCTTGAGCTGATGCAGGGAGCCGGTCGGGCGACATGCGCGTTGCGCTCGGCCTGAGCTATCGCGGCGAGGCCTACCGGGGCTGGCAGAGCCAGCCCGGCGGCCGGACGGTTCAGGACTGCGTGGAGGCGGCGCTCACGCAGTTTGCCGACCACCCCGTGCGCACGTTGTGCGCCGGGCGTACCGACGCCGGCGTGCATGCGCTCAACCAGGTCGTGCACTTCGATGCCGAGGTCGAACGCGCGCCGTTCTCGTGGGTGCGCGGCACGAACCGCTACCTGCCCGGCGACATCGCGGTGCAGTGGTGCCGTCCCGTCACAGGCGTTTTCCATGCCCGCAACAGCGCGATCGGCCGGCGCTATGTCTACGTCGTGCTCGAATCGGCAGTGCGGCCGTCGATCGAAGCGTTTTCGGCGGGCTGGAGTTTTCGCCCGCTCGACGGCGAGGCCATGCGCGCTGCGGCGGCAACGCTGATCGGCGAACACGACTTCAGCGCGTTCCGCTCGGCCGAATGCCAGGCGAACTCGCCGGTGAAGGAACTGCGTTCGATCGCCATCCACCGCCGCGGCGCGTACTGGCGCTTCGAGTTCGACGCCAGCGCCTTCCTGCACCACATGGTCCGCAACCTCATGGGCTGCCTGGTCGCGGTGGGTTCCGGGCTGCGCGAACCGGCCTGGCTGGCCGAAGTGCTCGCCGCGCGCGACCGCGCCCTGGCCGCGCCGACCTTCGCGGCGGCGGGGCTGTACTTCCTCGGGCCGTACTACGATGATGGCCTGGGCATTCCCGATTCGGCGCCGTCGAGCGGCTGGTTGCCCTGAACGCCACCACGCATTCTTGACCTCCCGAACCCGCATCAAGATCTGCGGCCTGACGCGCGAGGCCGATGTCGACGCCGCGGTCGAGGCCGGCGCCGATGCGATCGGCTTCGTGCTCTACGACCAGAGCGCGCGCTTCGTCAGCCCGGCGCGCGCCGCCGAACTCGCCCAGCGTCTGCCGCCGTTCGTCTTGCCGGTGCTCCTGCTCGTCAATCCGAGCGCCGACGAACTCGGCGCGGCGCTGCGCGCCGTGCCGCACGCGCTGCTGCAGTTCCACGGCGACGAAACTCCGCAGGCTTGCCGTGCTGCCGGCCGCGCTTACCTGCGCGCGGTGCGCATGGCGCCGAACCTCGATTTGTTAGACTTCGCGTCCCGGTTTCCGGACGCCTGCGGCCTGCTGCTCGACGCGCATGTCGAAGGCTACGGCGGCAGCGGAAAGGTTTTCGATTGGTCGCTCATTCCCCGAGGCGTGCCCCGTCCGCTCGTTTTGTCTGGTGGGTTGCATGCCGCAAATGTGATCGAAGGCATTCTTCGGGTACGGCCCTGGGCCGTTGACGTGAGTTCCGGCGTCGAAGCCGCCAAAGGCATCAAGGATGCTGCGGCGATGCGCCGGTTCTGCGAGGCGGTACGCGAGGCAGATGCCCGCATCGCCGACACCGAAGCCTGAAGAGTCACCCAACATGTCGAACTACCAGCAACCCGATGCCCGTGGGCATTTCGGGCCGTACGGCGGCACCTTCGTCGCCGAGACCCTGATCCATGCGCTCGACGAGTTGAAGGCCGCGTATGAGGACGCGCGGCACGACGCCCGGTTCATGGCCGAGTTCCGCTCGGAACTGAAGCACTTCGTCGGCCGACCGAGCCCGATCTACCACGCGCAGCGCCTGAGCCGCGAGATCGGCGGCGCGCAGATCCACCTGAAGCGCGAGGACCTGAACCACACCGGCGCGCACAAGGTCAACAACACCATCGGCCAGGCGATGCTCGCGCGGCGCATGGGCAAGCCGCGCGTGATCGCCGAGACCGGCGCCGGCCAGCACGGTGTGGCGACAGCGACGATCTGCGCGCGTTACGGCCTCGAATGCGTCGTCTACATGGGCTCGGAGGACGTGAAGCGCCAGTCGCCGAACGTCTACCGCATGCACCTGCTCGGCGCGACCGTGGTGCCGGTCGACTCGGGCAGCAAGACGCTGAAGGACGCGCTCAACGAAGCGCTGCGCGACTGGGTCACGAACGTCGAGCGCACCTTCTACATCATCGGCACGGTCGCCGGCCCGCACCCCTACCCGATGATGGTGCGCGACTTCCAGCGCGTCATCGGCGACGAATGCCTGGAGCAGATGCCCGAGATGATCGGCCGCGCGGGGGCGCAACCCGATGCGGTGATCGCCTGCGTAGGCGGCGGCAGCAACGCGATGGGCCTGTTCTATCCGTACATCGGGCATGCGGGTACGCGGCTCATCGGCGTCGAAGCGGCCGGGCAGGGCCTGGCGAGCGGCAAGCACGCTGCGTCGCTCAGCGCCGGCTCGCCCGGCGTGCTGCACGGCAACCGCACCTACCTGCTGCAAGACGAGAACGGTCAGATCACCGAGACGCATTCGATCTCGGCCGGGCTCGACTACCCGGGCGTCGGCCCCGAGCACGCGTACCTGAAGGACATCGGCCGTGCGGAATACGTCGGCATCACCGACGACGAGGCGCTCGCCGCCTTCCACCGCCTGTGCCGCACCGAAGGCATCATCCCGGCGCTCGAGTCGAGCCATGCGGTCGCGTTTGCGATGAAGCTCGCGGCGACGCTGCCGCCCGACCGGCACCTGCTCGTCAACCTGTCGGGGCGTGGCGACAAGGACATCGGCACCGTCGCCGACCTGTCGGGTGCCGAGTTCTACTGCCGGCCCTCGTGCCGCGGACAGACGGTGAAGGGGGGAAGGCCGTGAGCCCCCACGCTCGCATTCGCTCGCTGCCCCCCGAGGGGGCGAGCAAGCTCCTCGGGGCGGCCCGTCGGAGGTCACCATGAGCCGCATCGCGACCACCTTCGCCGCGCTGCAGGCGCACGGCCGCAAGGCGCTGATCCCCTACGTCACCGCAGGCGACCCGTTCGCCGACGCGAGCGCCGACATCCTGCTCGCCATGGCGCGCGCCGGCGCCGACGTGATCGAACTCGGCGTGCCGTTCTCCGACCCGATGGCCGACGGCCCGGTGATCCAGAAGGCTGCCGAACGCGCGCTCGCCAAAGGCATCGGCATGCGCCAGGTGCTCGCGATCGTGCGCGCGTTCCGCGCCCAGGACACCAAGACACCCGTCGTGCTGATGGGCTACGCGAACCCGGTCGAGCGTTACGGCGTCGAGCGTTTCGTCGACGACGCGCGCGCGGCCGGCGTCGACGGCGTGCTGGTCGTCGACTATCCGCCCGAGGAGTGCGAGGGCTTCGCGGCGCTGCTGCGCAGCCGCGGGCTCGACCCGATCTTCCTGCTCGCGCCGACCTCGACCGAGCAGCGCATGAAGGACGTGGCGCGCATCGCCAGCGGCTACGTCTACTACGTCTCGCTCAAGGGCGTGACCGGTGCCGGCCACCTCGACACCGACGCCGTCGCGCTGGCCGTGCCGCGCATCAAGGCGTTCGTCGAGGTGCCGGTCGGCGTGGGCTTCGGCATCCGCGACGGTGCGTCGGCGCGCGCGGTCGCGGCGGTGTCGGACGCCGTCGTCATCGGCTCGGCACTGGTGCACAAGCTCGAGACGCAGACGCGCGATACTGTGGCCCGGGCGGCCGGCGAGTTCATCGCCGAGATCCGCCGCGCGCTCGACGCCTGAAAGGAAAGAGATCCATGAGTTGGCTCGAAAAGCTGCTGCCGCCGAAGATGCAGCAAACCGACCCCAGCGAGCGCCGCCAGGTGCCCGAAGGGCTGTGGATCAAGTGCCCGTCGTGCGAGACGGTGCTCTACAAGACCGATCTCGAACAGAACATCTACGTCTGCCCGAAGTGCGCGCACCACCACCGCATCGGCGCGCGCGCGCGGCTCGACGCCTTCCTCGACCCCGAGGGCCGTTACGAGATCGGCCAGGAAGTGCTGCCGGTCGACGCGCTCAAGTTCCGCGACAGCAAGAAGTACCCCGAGCGCCTGAAGGCCGCGCTCGAAGACACCGGCGAGACCGACGCGCTCGTCGTGCTCGGCGGTGCGCTGCACAGCATCCCGATCGTCGCCGCGTGTTTCGAGTTCGAGTTCATGGGCGGCTCGATGGGCTCGGTCGTCGGCGAACGTTTCGTGCGCGGCGTCGAAGCGGCGGTCGAGCAGAAGACGCCGTTCGTCAGCTTCACCGCCACCGGCGGTGCGCGCATGCAGGAAGGCCTGCTGAGCCTGATGCAGATGGCGAAGACGAACGCCGCGCTGACGCGCCTGGCCAAGGGCGGGCTGCCCTACGTCAGCGTGCTGACCGACCCGACCATGGGCGGCGTGTCGGCCAGCTTCGCCTTCATGGGCGACATGGTGATCGCCGAGCCGCGCGCGCTGATAGGCTTCGCCGGCCCGCGCGTGATCGAGAACACGGTGCGCGAGAAACTGCCCGACGGCTTCCAGCGCAGCGAGTTCCTGCTGCAGACCGGCGCGATCGACGCGATCATCGACCGGCGCGAGTTGCGCCCGCGCGTTGCGCGTGCGATCGCGATGCTGCAACGCCTGAGTTCCGACGCCGTCGCCTGATCGGCCCGGCCGCCGGGCGGCGCGGCTTACCATCGTCCCCATGTCGCTGCCCACCGATCTCGCGGGCTGGCTCGCGCGCTGCGAGCGCTTGCACCCGACCGAAATCGACCTGACGCTCGATCGCGTTCGCCAGGTCAAGGAGCGCCTCGGCCTGCGCTTCGCCGTGCCCGTGATCAGCGTCGCCGGCACCAACGGCAAGGGCTCGACCTGCGCGATGCTCGAAGCGATCGCGCTGCAAGCGGGCTACCGTGTCGGGTTGTATTCCAAGCCGCACCTCGTGCACTTCGAGGAACGCTGCCGCGTCAACGGCGCGATGGTCGACGGCGAGGCCCTGCTGCCGCATTTCGAGGCCGTCGAAGCCGCACGCGGCGAGACCAGCCTGACCTACTTCGAGTCCACGCTGCTCGTGATCGCACGGCTGCTCGCGCAGGCCGAACTCGATCTCGTGATCCTCGAGGTCGGTCTCGGCGGGCGGCTCGACGCGGTCAACGTGTTCGACGCCGACTGCGCGATCATCACCAGCATCGACATCGACCACACCGAGTTCCTCGGCCCGGATCGCGAATCCATCGGCCGCGAGAAGGCCGGAAT
>CXWJ01001014.1_pt1 | contig 15756 bp, 13 predicted proteins | sample 590841 | NCBI WGS metagenome assembly CXWJ01 (sample SAMEA3498367, study PRJEB10139) | wastewater metagenome | biome: wastewater treatment plant; material: activated sludge | place: Austria | collected 2015-01-21 | reverse complement strand
GTGTTCAGGTCCTTTGCACCCCACTCGAACCCGCCATTGCGGGTGGTGAAGGCGTACGTCATGTCGCTGTTCTTGACGCGCACGCCGAGGCGGGCGAAGAGCGCGGTCAGATTCGGGTAATTGCGCTCATTGAAGACGATGAAGCCGGTGTCAACCGGAATGATCCGATCCCCGTGCTTTACCGTAATGGTACGACTGTGGCCGCCGAGCCGCGGCTCTTTTTCGTAGAGGGTGACGGTGTGCTTTTCTTGAAGCAGGTAGGCTGCAGAAAGTCCCGCGATGCCGCTGCCGATTATTGCGATATTGGCCATGATGAGCGGTATACGGGGGCCTGCGCCGGGCGGATCAGCGGGCGATGTATGTGAATAGCGGACGAATCCCCTTTGGCGTTCTGGCCGCCTATGCCGCCCCGGCGATGGGGCTCGCGATCCTGTTGTTGCCCCCTTACGTCTTTCTGCCCGCGTTCTATGCCCAGACGATGGGGCTGCCGCTCGACTGGATTGGGTACATCATCGTGCTGGCTCGGGTGTTCGATGCCTTCACCGATCCGGTGATGGGGTTCGTCAGCGACCGGACTTCGAGCCGGTTCGGGCGGCGGAAGGTCTGGATTCTGGCCGGCCTTCCCGTGGTCTGCCTGTCCGTGGTGGCGCTCTTCATGCCGCCGGACGGGGTCTCGCTCATGCATTTCGGCGCCGCGCTGTTCGCCTTGTCGCTGGGTTGGACGTTGATGATCCTGCCCTACAACGCCTGGGGGGCGGAGCTTTCGGGCGACTATCACGAACGAACCCGGATCGCGGGCTTGCGCGAAGGCATGGGCTTGTTCGGGACCCTGCTTGCCGCGTCGACGCCGACGATCATGACCGCGCTTGGCTATAGCGACCCGCGCGTGCACATGCTCGCGCTTGGCGCGATCGTCATCGTGCTGCTCGTGCCGGCGACCGGGTGGGCACTTGCAACGGTTCCCGAACCTGCGCTGCTCACCCGCGCGCGCGTTTCGTTGGCCGAAGGCCTCAAGGCGATTTCCGCCAACGTACCGTTTCGCAGGCTGATCGTCGCCTATCTCATCAACGCACTTGCGAACGGGTTGCCGGCGACGTTGTTCCTGCTGTTCGTCGCGCATGTCATCGGCCGTGGCGATGCCTACGGGCCTTTGTTGCTCGCCTACTTCCTTGCCGGGCTGATCGCAATACCGTTTTGGTCGTGGCTCGCGCGCCGCATCGGCAAGCATCGCGCCTGGGTCACTGCAATGGCGGTCGCGTGCGGCGCCTTCGCGTTCACCCCGTTCGTCGTCGGCGCGGGCGATATTGTTGCGTTCGCAATCATCTCGATCATCTCGGGCATGGGCGTCGGTGGGGACCTTGTTCTGCCTGCGTCGATACAGGCCGATGTCGTCGACGCGGATACGGTAGCGTCCGGCGAACAGCGGACCGGTCTGTTCTTTGCCCTTTGGGGGATCGCGACGAAGCTCGCCTTTGCACTCGCCGCGATTTCCCTTCCGATGCTTCACATGGCCGGGTTCCGGGCGGATGCGCTTGGGCCTGACGGGCTGAGCACGAATGCGCCGGATGCCCTTCTGGCGTTGACGCTGCTCTATGCGGCAGTGCCAATCGCGATCAAGCTCGTCGCGATGGCGATAATGTGGAACTTTCCGCTCGACCTCGAGAAGCAGCGCGCCATTCGCGCCGAACTTGAGCAGGCTTAACTCCATCCTGCCAGCCGCACCGACGGCCAATCGCGCCTGTAACGTTCCGCCTTGCGCGCATACTCGGCGCGCGGCGGCCCTTGCCACAAAGGGTTGGGGCGGATGAAGCGATCGAAGATGTCGTCGAGGCCGAGCGGGGCGAAGAGTTCGAAGTTGTTGTTGGCTGGGCAGATGCCGACCATGCAGGCGGGCATCAGAAACTGCTCGATCCCGTCGGTCGCGCAATGCAGCTGGGGATAGGGAATGGCGAACTTATTCGGATACCAGAGGTGGACGCGTGCCTGGTTGCGCAGCTGCACCTCGCGATCGGCGAAGGCGAAGTGCCGAGCCGCGCGCTTGATCCAGCGGTCTTCCGCCTCCTCCGACGTGTCAGGATCGAAGTAGAAAAGATCGTAGTCCAGGATGCCGTGGCCGTGCGGCTTTGCTTCGAGCACGTTCCACACGGTTTGGAACAAGACGCCGCTGACCAGCCAGAGATCCGGTGCGTCGAACAAGCGCATTGCGGCGAGCATGGCGGCAATTTCGGGATCGCCTTCGATGATGCGGCGGAACTCGGCTTCGTGGTTCACGCAGTCACCGAACGACTTCGAATAAGCGGCCTTCGCGCGCACTGTCGATGCAGCCGCCCAGGCGGCGCAGCGCTTCCTGCGGGGCGCCAGATTGAGAAACGGCCCGCCAAGCGGCGTAAGCGTCGCGCTTCGACCAGCTAGCAACGACGACGAAATCCGCGCCGCCTTGGGTTGCGCGAAGCAGCTCGGCCGAGACAAAGCCGTCGATCGCTGCCGGACGCGCGAGCATGCCGGCCTCAAGGAACGCCGATACGAAATCATCCTCCCGGCCCGGCTTGACCTTGAACTCGATGATACTGCGAAACATGAGGTCCTTAAGCCCGCGCCACGACACGGCCCGCTTTGACAACGTGAGAGAGCGACTTCTGCGGATCTGCCAAAACGGTGATGTCGTCGAGAGGGTTCGCGCGGACGAGCACAATGTCAGCGTGCGCACCGGGCTCCAGCGTGCCGACTTTGCCGGCGGCCTTACAGAGGCTCGCGTTCACCGTGTACATCGCGTGCAAGATTTGCTTTGGCGTTTCGACCGCGGCGCGGATGGCGAATTCGCGGTTCTGGCGGTTTTGCGTTTCACCGATGAGGTCGGTGCCGAAGCCCAGCGTTACGCCGGCGGCGCGCGCGATTTCGATCGAGCCGATGCCAGCGTCGAAGACCCTCTTGTTCTTCTTAATGTTGTTTTCGGGGAGCCCGAGCTTCGCACCGAAAGCGTCCATCGCTTCGTAGGTCGCGAGCGTCGGCACCAGCACGGAGCCGGCCGCAGCCATGGCCTTGGCGGCGTCGCGGTCGATCATGTTGCCGTGCTCGATCGAGTGGACGCCGTTCGTCACCGCGAGCTTGATCGATTCCGGCGAATAGGCGTGCGCGGCGACGTAGGTGTGGCGGTGCTTGGCCTCCTCGACGACCGCTGCGATTTCCTTCGCCGTATACTGGATGGATTCAAGCGGGTCGCTCGGCGTCGCGACGCCGCCTGAGACGTGAATTTTCAGGAAATCGGAACCGTCGCGCAGATTGTGACGCGCGGCCTTGATGACGGCGCTGACCCCGTCGGCAACGATTCCGAACGCGGTGTGCCTCATCTCACAGGCGCAAGTCGGCACCGGGCGCTCGCCGCCTTCGGCATCGCCGTGGCCGCCAGTCTGGCTCAGCATCCGGCCGGCGCGAACGATGCGCGGGCCTTCGGCCATGCCGGCGGCGATCGAGCGCATCAGGCCCTCGACGTCGCCACCGAGGTCGCGTACGGTCGTGAAGCCGCGCTGGAGGGTCTCCCTCGACAGCCGCGCCATCGCGATGCCGAACTCGACCTCGGACCAGCGCACCAGCTTGGCGAAGTTCAGCGTGGTGAGGCGGAAATGCACATGCGCGTCGATGAAACCCGGCAGCATGAACTGCACCTTCGCATCGAGCACCTGGTCCGCCGGACCGTCCTCGCCGACGGAGACGATCATCCCGTTTTCCGCGATCAGCGACGTCTCGCCCGTGAATGCGAGAGTCGCGGTGTCGAAGCGATGGGCGTTCTTGATGAGCAGGCGCATCGGTAGACCTCCCGTTCTTGTGTCTCAAGTGAAGTAGACCAAGAACGGGTTTGGGTGCAAAAGGGTTACCTACTCCGCCGCTTGCGCTTTTGCTGGCGGTGTCCAGCGGAGCACCGGTTTGCGGGCGGCCGCGGTTTCGTCGAGGCGGCGGCGGGGCGCGAAGTGCGGGGCGCCTTCGAAGCGGCGCTTGTCGTTACCCTTAGCTTCCTTGGCGAGCGTGCCCAGCACGTGGATGAACTCGTCGAGTGCGTGTTTCGATTCCGTCTCGGTCGGTTCGATCAGCATGGCGCCGTGAACGACGAGCGGGAAATACATCGTCATCGGGTGGTAGCCCTCGTCGATGAGCGCCTTGGAGATATCGAGCGTGGTGACGCCGGTATCCTTCAGGAAGCTGTCGTCGAACAAGACTTCGTGCATGCACGGACCCGAGTGCGCGAACGGCGCCGACATCACGTCTTTGAGCGACGCGAGGATGTAGTTCGCGTTCAGCACCGCATCACCGGCAACCTGCGCGAGGCCGTCGGCGCCGTGGCTGAGCATGTAGGCCATGGCGCGGGTGAACATGCCCATTTGGCCATGGAAGGCGGTCATGCGGCCGAACGGTTTCGCGTCGTGTGCCTTTGCGGCGCCATCGTCTTCGATCAACTCGAAGCCGTTCGGTCCGTGGAGGATGAGCGGNNGTGGAGGATGAGCGGCACGGGCGCGAACGGCGCCAGTGCGGCCGACAGCACCACCGGGCCTGCGCCGGGGCCGCCGCCGCCGTGGGGCGTCGAGAACGTCTTGTGCAGATTGATGTGCATCGCGTCGATGCCGAGGTCGCCGGGGCGGACGCGGCCGACGATCGCGTTGAAGTTCGCGCCGTCGCAGTAGAAGTATGCGCCGGCCTTGTGAACGGCGTCGGCGATTTCGATCATGTCGTTTTCGAACAGCCCGCAGGTGTTCGGGTTCGTGAGCATGATCGCGGCGACGTTTGGCCCAAGCTTCGCTTTCAAGGCAGCAACATCGACGCGGCCGCGTTCGTTCGCCGGAACCTCTTCGACCGTGTAACCGACGAGGGCGGCGGTCGCGGGGTTCGTGCCGTGCGCGGATTCGGGCACCAGCACGATTGTGCGATGAGTTTCGCCCTTCGCGTGATGCGCGGCGCGGATTGTCATTAGGCCGCAGGTTTCGCCGTGAGCGCCGGCCTTCGGGCTCATCGCGACGGCGGGCATGTTGGTGAGCAGTTTCAGCCAATGCGCAAGGTGGTCGATGAGGCTGAGCGCGCCTTGAATCGTCGAGACCGGCTGTAGCGGATGGATGTCGGCGAAGCCCGGCAGCCGCGCCATCTTCTCGTTTAGGCGCGGGTTGTGCTTCATCGTGCATGAGCCCAGCGGATAGAGGCCGTAGTCGATCGCGTAGTTCTTGCGCGACAGGCGCACGAAGTGGCGGACGACTTCGGGTTCGGAAAGACCCGGCAGACCGATCGCGCCGCGGCGGCGCAGGCCACCCAGGCGGTCGTGCTTCAGTTCGGGCTCCGGCAGGTCGACGCCACAAGCGCCGGGGCGGCCGGTTTCGAAGATCAGCTTCACTTCGCGGTCGAGGCCGCGGTGACCGGAGATCGTAGCGAGCTCGCCGCCATTCGTTGCCGTGCCCGTCGTCGGGCGGCCTTGCTTGTTCATCATGAGAGCACCTTTGAGAGGCCCGCGACGAGCGCGTCGATGTCGGCGGGTGTGGTCGTTTCGGTGACGGCGACGAGGAGCAGGTTCTGGGACGCCTTGTCGTGCGGTTTCAGGCGCGAGACAGGGACGCCGGCGATGATGCCATCCTTCGCCAGCTGATCGACGACGGGCGCGGCCGGCTTGGCGAGCTTCAGCGTGAACTCGTTGAAGAATGTCGGCGTCATCAGTTCGACGCCTTTGACCTTCGCGAGCTTGTCGGCGGCTTGGACGGCACGATCGTGGTTCAGCGCCGCGAGTTTGCGGAAGCCGTCTTCACCAAGGAGCGCCATGTGGATCGTGAAGGCAAGGCAGCACAGGCCTGAGTTCGTACAGATGTTAGAGGTCGCCTTTTCGCGGCGGATGTGCTGCTCGCGGGTCGAAAGCGTTAACACGAAGCCGCGGTTGCCTTGCGCATCGACCGTTTCGCCGCAAAGGCGGCCCGGCATTTGGCGGACGAATTTTTGGCGCGTGGCGAAGAGGCCGACATAGGGGCCGCCGAAGTTCAGCGGGTTGCCGATCGATTGCCCTTCGGCCACGACGATGTCGGCGCCCATTTCGCCGGGCGGCGTGATCGCACCCAGAGAAACGATCTCGGTCACCACGGCGACGAGCAGCGCACCTTTGGCATGGGCCGCATCGGACAGCGGGGTGATGTCGCGGATCGCGCCGGTGAAGTCGGGGTTCTGGACGACGAAGCACGCGGTCTTGTCGTCGAGCGCGGCTTCATTACCTTCGACGATCGAGAGGCCTGCGGCTTCCGCCGTCGTGCGAACCGTTTCCGCGTAGTGCGGATGCAGGTTCGGCGACAGCACGATGCGCTTGCGGTTCGTCACGCGCGCGGACATCAGCACGGCTTCGGCGGTCGCGGTCGAGCCGTCGTACATGCTGGCGTTCGCGACGTCCATTCCGGTCAGCATCGCGACCTGGGTTTGGAACTCGAACAGGTATTGCAGCGTGCCTTGTGCGATCTCGGGCTGATACGGCGTGTAGGAGGTCAGGAACTCGGAGCGCTGGATCAGGTGATCGACCGTTGCGGGCACGTGATGACGGTACGCGCCGGCGCCGCAGAAGAACGGGACGCTGCCGGCCGACACGTTGCGTGCGGCGAGCTTGCCCATCTGACGTTCGACTTCGAGTTCGCCCGCGTGCATCGGCAGGTCGACGAGCGTCGTCAGATAAGCCTCGCGCGGCACGTCGCGATAGAGGTCGTCGATCGACTTCGCGCCGACGACGCTCAGCATCGCTTTGCGGTCGGCAGTTGTGAGCGGCAGGTAACGCATCAGAGCCCCTTTACGTAGTCGTTGTATTCGGCCTCGCTCATGAGACCGTTGAGTTCGCCGGCGCTCTTGACCTTGAGCTTCATGAACCAGCCGGCACCCGTCGGCTCGGCGTTGACCTTTGCCGGCTCGTCGACAAGCGCGCTGTTCACCTCGACGACTTCGCCGGAGATCGGGGCGTAGACTTCGGAGGCCGCTTTCACGCTTTCGACGACGGCGGCGTCGCCGCCCTTCTCGACCGCTTTGCCGATGGCGGGGAGTTCGACGAAGACGACGTCGCCCAGCTGTTCGGCTGCGTAGGCGGTGATGCCGACGGTCGCGACGTTGCCTTCAACGCGAACCCATTCGTGGTCTTTGGTGTATTTCGTGGTCATCGGTCTTGTCTCAAGGTTTGTGGAAGCGTTTTTGAACGAAAGGCATCGGTGCGACGCGTGCGGCGAGTTTTTGGCCGCGGACGATCAGGCTTAGGCTCGTACCGTCGTTGGCGAGTTCGGCGCGGACATAGCCCATGGCGATGGGGCCGTTCACCGAGGGGCCGAAGCCGCCGGAGGTAATGCGGCCGGCGGGGGCGCCGTTCGCGTCGACGATCTCCGCACCCTCACGCGCGGGCGCGCGGCCTTCAGGCTTGATGCCGACACGGACGCGTTTCGCGCCGTTGAACAGCTGATCCATGATCTTGTCGGCGCCGGGGAAACCTTTTTCCAGCTTGCGGCGCTTGCCGATCGCCCAGGTGAGGTTTGCTTCGACGGGCGTCGTTTGCTCGTCGATGTCGTGGCCGTAGAGGCACAGGCCCGCTTCGAGGCGCAGGCTGTCGCGCGCGCCGAGGCCGATGGGGGCGACTTCGCTTTGCGCGAGCAGGACGCGGGCGAACGCGGTGGCCATCGCGCCGGGGACAGAAATTTCGTAGCCATCTTCGCCCGTGTAGCCGGAGCGGGAGACGAAGAGTTCCGCGCGTTCCCATGTGAACGTCGCGATCGTCATGAATGTCATGGCGGCAACGCCCGGGACGATGCGTTCCAACACGGCCGCAGCCTTGGGACCTTGCAGCGCGATCAGGGCGCGGTATTCCAGACGTTCGAGTTTGGCCTTGCCCTTTAGCTTCGCTGCGATATGGGCGAAGTCCGCATCCTTGGTCGCGGCGTTGACGACGAGGAACAATGTCCCCGCTTTTTCGGCGCTAAGCGGGCGGCTGACCATGAAGTCGTCGCGGATACCGCCTTCGTCGTTCAGAAGCAGCGTGTAGCGGATCTGGCCGGGTTTCAGGCCCTTGATCTCGCCTGGAGTCAGTGTTTCGAGCAGCGCCGCGATGTCCTCGTGGGTGCCCCTGCCTTCAAGATGGAGCCACGCCTGGCCCATGTGCGACACGTCGAAGAGGCCGGCGGCGGCGCGCGTGTGCAGGTGTTCCTTCAAGATGCCCGCGGGGAACTGCACCGGCATTTCGTAGCCGGCGAACGGCACCATCTTGCCGCCGAGTTCCGCATTGAGCGCGAAGAGCGGGGTTCGCTTCAGATCGGTTGGGGCCGCATCGGCCATGAGGTCTCTTTCCAAACAGGTTTCGCGATGCTCCTACGGCCGCAGCACCGCCGCGGTTTAAAAGCACCCCTGTCTGTCATGAGGACCTGAGAGATTTCACGGCGCCTTTCTCACAAAAGGAATGGCACCCGCCTACCCCGTCGGTGGAACGCCCGAGGTGGACGTTCGCTTTCCAGACTGTCATCGCCTTTGCGGTCCCGGGTGCCTGAGAGATTCCAGGGCGGTTGCTCCTTCGGCGGCGCCCGCCTTCGCCCTTCGGGCTTTAAGCGCGCACTCTCTTCCGCAAAGGGTCGAATGATTGGCCGCCCAAGGTGCGCCATCGCGGCGGGCCTTCAGCGTTGGGGCGATGTGACCCGCCGGCGCACACCAAGTCAACGCGCCAAGATGGCCGGATATGGGGAAACTGGCCGATTTTCGCCGTGGCCAAGGCGGACATGACGGACAGGGGTCGCTGTCCGGCTTGGCTGTCCCCTTTTGTCCCACTTCCCGCGCAAGACCAGCTTTTGTGTGTGGTTCACCTCGCCGGCGGCCAGCATGGATACCTTGTCCGGCGTCGTGACTGTACATGAGGCAGCCGGGCTTTTCGCGCGCGAAGCCAACCTCAATCGCCCACAAGGCGATAACCGACTCCTTGCTCGGTCGCGATCAACGGGGCTTCATGGGTATCGCTCAGTTTACGCCGCAGCTGTCCGATATAGACCCGGAGGTACTCGGTGTCGGATGCGTGTGCCGGTCCCCAGACCTCCTGCAAGATCTGTCGCTGGGTCAGCACTTTACCGGCGTGTTTTGCGAACAGCCGCAAGAGGTCGAATTCCTTCGGCGTGAGGTGGATGGTTTTGTCCCCGCGCTTCACGATGCGGGCGGGGATATCGATGCTGAGGTCGCGCAATTTGAAGACCGGTGCCTCGCCCTGGCGGCGCAGGCGGTGGCGCAAGGCGGTCCGCAGCCGTGCCATCAGCTCCTCAATGCCAAACGGCTTGTTCACGTAGTCGTCGGCGCCGAGGTCCAACGCTTCGACCTTCTCGACCTCTCGGTCGCGGGCGGAGAGGATCAGAACCGGTGTTTCGCTCTGCGCGCGAACGTGGCGCAACACATCTTTGCCGTCGCCGTCCGGCAGACCGAGGTCGAGGATGATGACGTCCGGTTTTTCGCTGTCGGCCAAGCGGCGGCCCTCCGCCACAGTGCGGGCCTCGACACAGTCGAAACCGTTCGCGGTCAGGCTTTTACGCAGAAAGTGCAAGATCTGCGGTTCGTCGTCGACTACCAAGATCCTTGGCTTGCGTTCGCTCATGGCGTGGCAGCGTCGGCCAAATCATTGGCAGGTTGAGCTTCGATCGGGAAGGTGATGACGAACGCGGCGCCGTGGCCTTGGTTGACAGGGCTCTTCACCTCTATCGTGCCGCCCATGGCTTCGACGAAGCCTTTGCAGATCGACAGGCCGAGGCCGCTGCCTGCGGGCTTTGAGTCGCTGCGCTGGACGCGGAAGAAGCGGTCGAACAGCCGGTCGAGGAAGTCCGATGGGATGCCGACCCCGTCATCGACGACTTCAAAGGCGATGCGCCCGTTCTGCTCCTTGACCGATGCCCAGACGTGCTCGGCGCCCTCGCCGTGCTTGATGGCATTGTCGAGCAGGTTCACCAGCACCGTCTCCAGCAACATGAAGTCCGCACGAAGCAACGGTACGTTGGGGCCCACACGCGTGTCGATAGCCACGTCCTTGGCACGGGGTGCGACGCGGGCGGCGGCCGATTCCAAGACTTCGGATGGGTCGAGCCATTCGCGCCGGGGCTTCAGTTCGCCCGCCTCCAGGCGCGACATGTTGAGAAGATTCGTCACATATTGGTCGAGCCGCTTCGTTTCATCGATGATGGCGAGCAGCAACTCGTCTTTCGCCACCCGATCGAGTTTCGCATCGTCCTGGCGCAGCGTCGAGGCCGAGCCCAAGATAGTCGTTAGCGGCGTGCGCAGATCGTGGGAGACCGACGACATCAGCGCCGTGCGTAGGCTGTCGGTTGCCGTCATCGCTTCGACGCGCGCGGCTTCCTCGGCGAACGTCAGACGTTCGATTGCGATGGCGGACTGATCGAGAATCGAGTCCATCGTCTGCTGCATGTCTTGACGCAGCGGCAGGTCGCCTTCGCTCTGCCGCAGGCCCAACACGCCCACGATCTTCTTTGCAGTGCGGATCGGGCGAAAATGCCACGTCGCGGACGGCAGCGTCGAGGTGCCGTGACCCGCGGGTTCGCCGTGCTGCATGGCCCAGCGCGCGGCCGCCATCACCGCGGCGTCCAGCGTGTCTTCCGGCGGCCATGCGTACCGGATCTCGAGGTCGCCTTGGGCCGGCAGCAACGCGATTGCCGGCAGTCTCGACAGCCGATGCGCCTGCAGGACGATGGCGTGGAGCAAGTCGTCGGGGGTTGCCGACGCGCTAAGCCGTCGCGAAAAATCGAACAGTGTTTGAAGCGCGGTCGCGCGGGTTTGAGCCGAACGCGCTTGGTCGCGCACGCGTCCCGCGAGCAGGCCGGTGACGATCGCAATGACCAGGAAAATGCAGAGCGTAAGCAGTTCGTTCCAGGACGAAACGGAAAACGTGTAGTACGGCTCGATGAAGAAGAAGTTCCAGGCCGGGAATGCGAGCAGTGCGGTGGCCACTCCCGCCCTCACCCCGAATATCACCGATCCGACAAATACCGCGGTGAGAAAAAGCACCGCCATGTTGGGCAGAGTAGAAAACGCCGAGATCGCGAACCCCAACCCAACAACGACCGACACGCCGAGCGGCGGATAGGCCCACGCGCGCCAGGGCAAGGGCACTCCCGGTATGCGAAACGCCCGCGGCGCTACTTGTTCCGGGACAACGATATGAACAGGGATGCCTTCCGACCGCCGGATCAACTCGTTGGCAAGCGAGCGGCGAAAGAGCTGGCGCCACCAACTTTCGCGGGAGCGGCCGATCACGATCTGCGTGACGTTGTTGCGCCTGGCATAGGCCAGAAGTTCGCCGGGCAAATCCTCGCCGATCAAACGCTCGACCCGCGCTTGCAGCTGTTCGGCCAGCTTCAGCGTCTCTTCGACGGTGTCGCGCTCCTGCGCGTCCGGCGCCGGCGCGTCGGAGCGTTCGATATTGACCGCGATCCAAGGCGCGCCGATCTGGTCGGCGAGGCGATGACCCGCGCGGATCACCGTGCGCGCCGTCGCGTCGCGACCGACGCAGACCATGATGCGCTCGCCTGCAGCCCACGGCCCCTCGATCGCGTGCGCGCGCATGTAGCCGACGAGCTGCTGATCGACCCGGTCGGCCGTGCGGCGCAATGCGAGTTCGCGCAGTGCGCTTAGGTTACCGGGCTTGAAGAAGTTCTCGAGCGCGCGACCGGCCAGTTCGCCCGCGTAGACTTTGCCTTCCTTCAGGCGTGCAATCAGCTCTTCAGGCGTCAAGTCGATGAGTTCGATCTCCGCCGCTTGCTCCAGCACGCTGTCGGGCAACGTCTCGCGCACGCGCACACCCGTGATGCGCGCCACGACGTCGTTCAGGCCTTCGATGTGCTGGATATTCAACGTCGTATGCACGTCCATGCCGGCGCGGAGCAGTTCGTCGATGTCCTGCCAGCGCTTCGGGTGGCGGCTGTCGGGCGGGTTCGTGTGGGCGTACTCGTCGACGAGAAGTACGCGTGGATTGCGCGCCAAAGCTGCGTCGAGATCGAACTCCTGCAGAACATGGCCGCCATAGGTGACGGGTTTCCGCGGCAGCATCTCGAGGCCGTCGAGCAGCACTTCGGTTTCCTTGCGGCCATGTGTTTCGACAAGGCCTACGACGACGTCGATGCCCTGCACTTTCAGGCGACGCGCGCCTTCGAGCATGGCGAACGTCTTGCCGACGCCAGGTGCCATCCCAAGATAGATCTTCAGCCGGCCCCGGCTGTCTCGTGTCGCCTCCGCCAGAAGCGCATCGGGCTCAGGGCGCAGCGGTTCGCGGCGTTCGGTCATAGTGCGATGATAGAGCTATGGCGCGGCGGATGCAGCGTCCAGGGCGAGGTTGAGCTTAAGAACGTTAACCCGCGGCTCGCCAATGAAACCGAGGGCACGGCCTTCGATACTGGCCTCGACCAAGGCGGCGATACGTGCCTGATCGACGCCACGCGCCTGGGCGACGCGCGCTATCTGCCGATGGGCGTTCTCAGGCGAGATGTGCGGGTCAAGGCCCGATCCGGACGCCGTCACCGCATCCGCAGGGACCGGCGATTCGCCGGGATAGCGGGCGGCTTCGGTCTTGATCCGCTCAATCAGCTTCGCCGATGTCGGCCCCAAGTTCGAGCCGCTGGACGATGCGCCGTCGTAGCCGTTCGCGCCGGCCGCTGACGGGCGCGGCCAGAAGTACTTTTCACCTGTGAAGGTCTGCCCAATCAATTCCGAACCGACGGCCTTGCCGTCGCGCGTCACGATGCTGCCGGTCGCGGTGCCGGGGACGATCACCTGCGCGATGCCGGTGATGGCGAAGGGGTAGCCAAGACCCGTCAGAAGCGTGAAAAGAACGACCATCACGACGGCGGGGCGGAGATGTTCGAGCATGAACGTTCGTCCTTTAAACGAAGAGGTTGACGATGGAATCGATGATCTTGATCCCGACGAACGGCGCGACAAGACCGCCAAGACCGTAGATCAGCAGATTGCGCTGCAAGAGAGCGGCCGCGCCTAGCGGACGGTAGGTTACACCTTTGAGTGCCAGCGGGATCAGCGCAATGATGATGAACGCGTTGAAGATGACGGCCGAGATGATCGCCGTGTCCTTGTTCAGGTCCATGACGTTCAGCGCCTGAAGCTCCGGGTAGGTCGCCAGGAACAATACCGGGATGATGGCGAAGTACTTCGCGAGATCATTGGCGATAGAAAATGTCGTCAGCGCACCGCGCGTCATCAGCATCTGTTTGCCGATCTCGACGACCTCGATGAGCTTGGTGGGGCTTGAGTCCAGATCGACCATGTTAGCCGCTTCGCGGGCCGCTTGCGTTCCCGATTGCAGCGCGATACCGACATCGGCCTGCGCGAGCGCCGGCGCATCGTTTGTGCCATCACCGCACATGCCGACCAAGCGCCCGCCGGCCTGGGCCTTGCGGATATAGTTGAGCTTGTCTTCCGGCGTCGCCTCGGCGATGAAGTCGTCGACGCCTGCCTCGCCCGCGATTGCGGCTGCGGTGATGCGGTTGTCGCCCGTCACCATCACCGTCCTGATGCCCATCGCGCGGAGCGCGGCAAAGCGCTCCTTAATGTCGGGTTTGACGATGTCTTTGAGGTGAATGACGCCGAGCAGCCGGTCGCCCTTTGCTACCGCCAACGGCGTGCCGCCCGTGCGCGCGATGCGCTCGACCGCCTCGTTGAACTCCGCGGGCGCCGCGTGTCCTACGGCGCGCAGGATGCTGTCGACCGCCCCTTTGCGGTAATGCGTGCCGTCGACATTGGTGCCGGATATGCGCGTCTGCGCCGTGAAGGGCACGAACTCGACGCTCTTGCCGGTCATGTCCGGCGTCTTGATCCCGACCTTCGTGTTGACGAATTCGACGATCGAGCGGCCTTCGGGCGTTTGATCGGAAAGCGACGACAACAGGGCCGCTTCCGCGAGGTCACGTTGCGAAGTACCGCCCGTTGCGATGAGTTCGTCGGCCATGCGGTTGCCGAACGTGATGGTGCCGGTCTTATCCAGCAGCAACGTGTCGACGTCGCCGGCCGCTTCAACGGCGCGCCCGGATGTCGCGATGACGTTGAAGCGTACAAGGCGGTCCATGCCGGCGATGCCGATCGCCGACAACAACCCCCCGATGGTGGTGGGTATCAGCGTCACGAAGAGCGCGATCAGCGTCGTCACCGACACCTGCGCCCCCGACCAAGACGCGAGGCCAACGATCGTGACGACGGCCACGACAAAAATCAACGTGAGGCCGGCCAGAAGTACGTCGAGCGCGATCTCGTTCGGCGTCTTCTGGCGGCGCGCGCCTTCCACCAGGGCAATCATGCGGTCTATGAAAGTCTGACCCGGCGCGGCCGTGATGCGCACGACGATCCAATCGGAGAGCACCTGCGTGCCGCCGGTCACGGCCGAGCGGTCGCCGCCAGCTTCGCGGATGACCGGTGCGGATTCGCCGGTGACGGCACTTTCGTTGACCGAGGCGAGGCCTTCCAGTATCTCGCCGTCCGAGGGGATCAGGTCGCCGGCTTCGACCAAAACGAAGTCGCCGACTTTCAGTTCACCTGTGCCGACTTTGTCGACACGCGTGCGGTTCATGGGATCGGCGAGGCGCTTGGCCAGCGTCTGCGTGCGCGTCTTACGTAGAGCTGCAGCCTGGGCCTTGCCGCGGCCCTCCGCAACGGCTTCGGCGAACGTCGCGAACAACACGGTGAACCACAGCCACGCTGCGATCTGAATGCTGAACCACGCAGCCCCCCCAGTGAACGCGTCGCGGATCGCGATGATCGTGACGAAGATCGTGACGATCTCGGTCACGAAGATCACAGGGTTGCGCGCGAGCGAGCGCGGATCCAGCTTGAAGAATGCGTCGCGGGCGGCGCGGGCAAGAAGACCTGTGTCGAAGGCGGACGCGGATTTGGCGGCTTTGGCGATCATCGTTGTGTCTCGACTACTTGAGCGTGCCGGCTTGCATCATGAAGTGCTCGACGATGGGACCGAGGGCGAGCGCCGGGAAAAACTGCAAACCGCCCATGATCAGAATGACGCCGATTACCAGGCCCACGAACAGCGGACCGTGCGTCGGGAACGTGCCCGCTGCCGGCGGCGCCTTGATCTTCGGCGCGATTGATCCCGCGATCGCCATCATAGGCACGATGTAGGCAAACCGGCCGAGCAGCATCGCGACGCCCAGAAGCACATTGTAGAAAGGTGTGTTCGCGGTCAGCCCGGCGAACGCCGACCCGTTGTTGCCTGCGGCGGAGGAAAACGCGTAGAGAATTTCCGAGTATCCGTGCGGCCCCGTGTTCAAAGGCCCGGCGCGGCCGACGTCGAGCGATGCGGCGATCGCGGTGAACCCCAAAATCGCGACCGGCAAAATCAGGATCGCGAGAACCGCGAGCTTCATTTCCTTCGCGCCGATCTTCTTGCCGAGGTACTCGGGTGTGCGGCCGACCATCAAGCCGGCGACGAATACAGATAGAATGGCGAAGATCACCATGCCGTAGAGTCCCGACCCGACACCGCCCGGTAGGATTTCGCCGAGTTGGATCATGAACAGCGGGACCAGGCCGCCGAGCGGTGTGAAGCTGTCATGCATCGAGTTGACGGAGCCGTTCGAGGCGCCGGTTGTTACGGTCGCCCATAACGCGCTGGACGCGACGCCGAAGCGGACTTCCTTACCTTCCATGTTGCCGGGAGCGCTTTCGACGCCCGCCGCGGCGACGATCGGATTGCCCGAGGCCTCGGCCCAATAGGCGCCCGCCGTACCC
>CXWJ01007919.1_pt1 | contig 15775 bp, 10 predicted proteins | sample 590841 | NCBI WGS metagenome assembly CXWJ01 (sample SAMEA3498367, study PRJEB10139) | wastewater metagenome | biome: wastewater treatment plant; material: activated sludge | place: Austria | collected 2015-01-21 | reverse complement strand
ACGCTTTTGCTCCCCTGCACCCCCGCTCCCCTGCCCCCCTGCCCTCCTCCGACCCCCTCCGCCCCGCCCGCGTCGGCGCGCCCACCAGCATTGAGCGCCTCGACTGGGTGCGCGGCCATCTGGCCCGCGTCGACCGCCAGGGCTTGACCGCCGCCGAGCGCAAGGAATTATTGCGGCTGCTGAAGCTGATTAAGGAAGATGTGACGTCGCTAATGGCGGCGTTGGCTGAAAGCCGATCGTCAACTGAGGATCGCGATTTCTAAAGTTCCAGCGATACACATTCGCCGCNNCATCAAATCCCCCCATCACCACCGGCACCAACACCATCTCCGTCAACGTGTGGGGCCGAAAGACCTCGGCCGTCGACGGATAATTCAGGCCGCCGGCCGCCAGCACACTGTCGTCCGCCAGCCGCGTGAGGGTGTGCCCCGCCCGCCCCCACAGCATCGCCTTGGCATACTCCCATTGGCCGCCGCTCACGTCGACCAGCACCGTTGTGTCGAAGTAAAACGTCACCGGCGGAAAGTCGGGCGACTCGTACCCACCGGCGACGAGCACCCGCCCGTCGGCCAACAGGGCAATGGCAAACCGATCACCCACGGCCGGCGAGCGCAGCGACGTCCACGCCTCGGCCGGCGGGTCATAGATACCGGCCATATCCTGCCCCACCACGTAGACCCGCCCATCGCCGAGGCGGACGGCGGCATGGTAATCCGGAAAATCGATGCTCCGTCCGCCCGTGTAGCGCCACGCATCGCTCGCCGGGTCGTATACCTCGGCCACGTTGCCCGGCAAATAACCGCCGACCACCAGCACCCGGCCGTCGTCCAGTAAAGTGGCCGTGTGCAAGGCGCGCCCCTTGTTCATCTCGCCGGCCACCGTCCAGGTGTCGGTCGCCGGGTCATAGCGCTCAACGAAGGGGATGCCCGCCAAACCCAGTTCGCCGCCCATCACCAGCACGTCGCCGTCGGGCAGCAGCGCCGCGGCGTGGTCGGCCCGCGTCCACAGCATATCGGCCGCCGCCGTCCACGTCCCGGTCGCCGGATCAAACAGTTCGGCCGCGCCATGCACCTGATACTCATTGAGCCGGCCGCCGGCCACCAGCACCCGCCCGTCGGCCAGGAGCGTGGCCGTGTGGCCGGTGCGCGGCGTGACCAGCGGCCCGGTTTCCGACCACGTGCCGCCGGCCGGATCATAGATCGCCGCCGTCGTCCGGCTCAGATCCGCGTCGCCGACCACCAGCACCCGCCCATCAGCCAGCAGCGTGGCCGTGTGGCCGGTGTGGGCCTGCGGCAGCGGGCCGGTCGCATCCCACCGCCAGACGATGGGCGGCTGATCGCCGGCGGTTGCGCCCGCCACCGCCGCCACTATCCCCAACAGCACGACCAGCAGCGCCGCCCGCGTCCCCGCCGCCCACTTATTGCCGCCAAATGCCGCTTTCATGGCCCTGCCTCCATCGCCCCGACGACCGGGACAAACACCGCCTGGCTAAATGGTTGGCGCTCGAACGCCCCCATGTCGCACTCATCCTCCGCTGGTTGGCCGTCGCCGTCCACATTCCGGGGCTGCCCGCGCTGGTCGATCTCCACCACCAGCGGATCTAAACAGGCGTCGTAGGCCAGCGTGTCCACGGCCGGGCTGCCCCACGGCAGGCGATGCACCGGCGACAAAGGATCGTCCGTGCTCAGGGCGGGATCGATGATCGTCGCCAGCGGCTCGCCGGCCACGGTCGCGTTGTGGAGGAAGAGATTGACCGTGCCGGCCCGGCCGTCGTGGCCCACGATAGAGTCATCCAGAATGAGATGCCCCAGGCAGTGGATCCATTCCTTCTCCACGTAGGCTTCCGGCCCGGCATCGGCCTCGTTGCCGCTCAGGATCGAATCGCTCAGCATCATAAAACCGGCGACGCAGAGGTAGTAGAAATCGCTATAGTGGCCGCTGATAAACACCCCGCCACCCCGTTCGGCCGAGTTATCGCTAATGGTGTTGAAATAGCCAAAGACCTGGCCGCCATCGACCAGCACGCCGCCGCCATCGCCGGGGCTGTGGTTGCCGCTGATGGTGCTGTTGACCAGGGTCAGCGCGCCCGCATGGTTGATGAGGCCCCACTCGTTATCGACCACCGCCGAGCGGTCGATGCGCGCCGTCGCCGAATTGGCGAAGCCCGTGCCGTTGCCGCCGAGGAGCGTGTCCTCAATCGTCGCCCGGCCGTCGTTGGTGATGGCCGTGTGGGCGCCGCTGAATTGGCTATCGCGGACGGTCACCTCGCCGCGATTGGTGAGGCTCACCGCTGACTGGTTGTCCGCGAATTGAGCGCCCATGAGGATCATCGTCCCCTCATTTTCCACCGCGACGCCAAAATATTCGTCGCCGTTGCCCACAAAGCGGGGGGAATTGAGCAAATGGACTTTGCCGAAGCTGAGCAGGGCGTCGCCGCCGCCCAGGCCGGCGTTGTTGCCGATGAACTCCCCGNNGGTCGCCGTGGTGGGGCTTTGGATGGTGACGAAATCGGTGATGACCGGCAGGCCGCTGGGGCCGTAGGTCGTGTTGTCGGCCGCCGTCAGGCTAAAATCGCCGCCCTCCGGCAAGACGATCATATCCACCAGACCGGGATCGCCCGCCGCGCAATCGGTGTAGGGTTGGCCGGTATTGGTGTCGTTGGCGTTGTGGATAGCCTCGCTGAGGGAGCAAAGGCCGTCGGGCGCGACGGCCACCAGACCGTCGGCCACCAGGATGTCGGTGATGGCCCGGCTGCTGACGGACAAGGTGTTGGCCGTCATGGCGCTGCCCACCACGGGGCTGCCCGCCGCGGCTCGGCCCACCACGGCCGGCGGCGGGCCGAGCGGGGCCAGCAGCAGGGCCGCCGCGCCCAGGGAACAGGCAGTTTTGGCCGCCGCGCTGGGCAAGCTCCCACGCCTGAGAAGGCGGGAGTGGGGATGGAGAACTGGTTCCGGGAGGAAGTCGCGGGGGTTGTGTCGTTTGACTATGCGAAGCAATTGGGCCAGTTGCAAGCAACGAACCAGCAACCGCGGATTGCGCCACAAGACCGCCGCCAGCCAATTCGGCCGCGACCCGCTACCCTGTCTCTTGCGGTAACTTCGGGAGCCAAGATTATTCATCGTACCCCTCGCTCTTTGGTCTCTCGGCGGGCAAAGCCCATTACCCCTGCCCCCGCCCTCATCTGGTCACGCATCCATTATAAACGAGAAGTACGGTATTTGTTGCGGTGACTTAAAAGGATGAACACGGATTCAACTCTCTCTATCCGTGTTCATCCGTCCCATCCGTGTTTATCCGTGGTAAAATATTTTATCCGCAACAATCCGCCCGGTCTGTGGTAGAATTAGCGCTATGACCACCCCGGCCGTTCGCCCTGCTAATCGTGCCCGCCAATCCCACCCCGGCGGTGAACCGGTCTGGGAACTGGCCTACCTCTACCCACCGCAGGGCCAATGGAGCGAAGAAGCCTACCTGGCTCTGCCGGGAGCCATGCCGGTGGAATACGTCGATGGAACCGTGGAAGTGCTGCCCAGACCCACCCTGGCCCACCAATTCATTGTCCTCCACCTCTATCGCCTGCTCAATGAGTACGTGCAAGCCCACGCGCTGGGCTGGGTGTTGGCCGCGCCGCTGCCCGTGCGCTTGCAGCCGCGCGTCTACCGCGAGCCGGACGTTGTTTTTCTATCGGCCAGCCACCCCCAACGCCGCGCCGGCGACTACCCCGACGGGGCCGATCTGGTGATGGAAGTCGTCAGCGGCAGCCGCGAAGACCGGCGGCGCGATCTCGTCGTCAAACGCGTCGAATATGCCGCGGCCGGTATCACTGAATATTGGATCGTCGATCCCGACGAGCGGGCCATCACCGTCCTGCGTCTTGATGGCGACCAATACGCCGTCCACGGCCGCTTCACCGCCGGCGCGGCCACGTCAGCCCTCTTGCCCGGTTTCATTGTTGACGTGATCGGCGTCTGGGCCGCCGCGCTCTAAGCCGCCCCGCACCCTACTCCACAAGGTTTCCAAGGTTCGTAGCAAGCAACTTTAGTTGCGTTCTTCAGCGGCGGCTATTGTCGTCCATCGGCGCTGAAGCGCCTGACTACGAACAAATTGTGATTTTCAATGTAACGCCTGCCTTCAGGGAACCACTACCGGCAAATACACAAAATGCTCGGCCGGCCCGGCCTCCACCGCGCCGATGTCGCATTCGGCGGCCGAGGCTTGTCCGTCGCCGTCCACGTTGCGCGGCAAGCCGCGCTGATCCACGCCGCTGACCGGCGCGGCGGCGCAATCGACCGACGGCGCAACGTCGATGGCCGGGCTGCCCACGGCCGGGGCGTGGCTCAATGTCGGCCCGCCGTTATGGCTCAACGGCCGCAGCACCCCGCCCAGCGCCAAAACCGGCGTCACGTCGCTCGCCCCGGCGCTCAGGCCGCCCAGCCCGGCATCGCCGCCGAAGCCGAACAGGTTGTGGGCCGCCACCGTGACCGCGCCGCCCATCCGCCGCGCCTCGCGGCCGTCGGGGGCGCTGTTGCCGGCCAGCAATGAGCGCCGCAGGGTCAGCGTGCCGCCATAGGCCAGCGCCCCGCCCCCCCTGACCCCGGCCGTGTTGCCGCTCAGCGTGGCGTTGATGAGGCTGGTCGTCCCGGCGGTGAACAGCCCGCCGCCGTCGACGGCCGCGCTGTTGCCGCTCAGGGTGCTATTGACCACCACTAGCGTGCCCGCCTCCCCCACCCGCGCCCCGCCGCCGTCGCCGGCCGTGTTCTCGCTCAGCAGCGAGCGGTCGAGGGTCGTTTGGCCGCCCACGACGAACAGCCCACCGCCGCCGACGGCCGTGTTTTTCCATAGCCATGCATCGCGGATGGTCAACTCGCCGCCGCCGACCCAGGCCGCGCCGCCTTCGCCGGGAGTCGTGTTGCGCTCCAGCACCACGCCGTCCAGACCGACCGCGCCATCGGCCACGGCCAGCCCGCCGCCCGCCTGGGCCTCGTTGCCGTTGAACGAGCCGCCGCCAATCGTCGTCTGGCCGCCGTCGCTATACAGGCCGCCGCCCGCGTCGCCGGCCTGGTTGCCGCGGAGTTGCGTCCCGTCCAACTCCAGCGCGCCCCCCTTGACGTAGGCCCCGCCGCCGTCGCCGGCGGCATGGTTGCCGGTGATGACCCCGCCCGTGCCGCTGATGAGACCGGCCAGCAGCGCCAGCCCGCCGCCGTCGCCGCCGGCCTCGTTGGCCTGGAAGAGCGTGCCATCCAGTTCCAACGCGCCGCCGCTGACGTAGACCCCGCCGCCGTCGCCGCCGGCCTGGTTGCCGGTGATCACGCCGCCGTTGCCGGTGATGAGACCGGCCATCAGCGCCAGCCCGCCGCCCGTGGCCGCCTCGTTATCGGAGATGCGGGCGGCGGTCAGGGTCGTCGTGCCGTCCTTGTGGAACAGGCCGCCGCCGACGTTGCCGGCCGTGTTGAACTCGATGCCCCCACCGCTGATGGTCGTTAGGGCCGCCGCGCCCACGGCCAGCCCGCCGCCGTCGCCGATGGTGGTGTTGTGGCTGACGGTCGTCTCGTTCAGGGTCAGATCGCCGCCGTGGGCATAGAGGCCGCCGCCCGCGCTGCCCGCTTTGTTCTTGTCCAGCGTGGCCCCGTCCAGCGTCGCCGTGCCGCTGCTCAGGTAGAGACCGCCGCCGGCCCGCGTCGCCTCGTTCTCGGCCAGCGTGCCGCCCATGACGCTCAATTGGCCGCCGGAGACGAAGCCGCCGCCGCCGTCGCCGCCGGTGTTGCCGCTGAGGGTGCTCTCGGACAGAGTGACGAGCGAATCGAGCAAGAAGAAACCGCCGCCATGCCCGGCCGCGCCGCCCTCGTTGTCGCTGATGGTGGCCGCGATCGTCGCCGTGGAATGTTCGAGGGCCAGACCCGCGCCGGTGGTGGCCTTGTTGCCGCTCAGGGTCGCGCCGTCGAGCGCCAGCACCAGGCTGGAGGCGTAGATGCCGCCGCCCCGGTCGTCGCCCGCCTCGTTGCCGCTGACGGTCGTCGCCGTCAGGGTCAGCGTGCCGTTGATGGCGTCAATGCCGCCGCCGAGGTCATCGGCCACGTTGTCGGCGATAGTCGAATCGGTGATGGTTGTGTCGGCGGCGCGCAGGCTCAGGCCACCGCCATTATCGGCCGTGTTGCCGCTGAGGGTCGTCGCCGTCAGGGTCAACGCGCCGCTGGAGGCATAGATCGCGCCGCCGAGGTCGGCCGCGTTGTCGTCGATGGTCGAATCGTCGATGACCGTCTCGCTGTCGAACAGGGCCAGCGCGCCGCCATAATCGGCAAAGTTGTCGCTGAGGGTTGTGGCCGTCAGGGTCAACGTGCCGTTGTTGGCGTAGATGGCCCCGCCATAGGCCGCCCCGTTGCCACTGATGGTGCAGCCGTTCAGCGTCAGGGCCGCGTCATAGACGGCCACCGCCCCGCCGTAATAATCCTGCCGCCCATCGCTGAGGGTCACATCATTGAGCGTCAGATGGCCGCTCTGGTAGACGTCATCGCCCACCACCGTGAAAAAGCGCAGGTCATCGTCGCTGTCGCGGCTGATGGTCGATCCGTTGCCGTCGATGGTGATGGTCGAGGTGATGAGCGGCAGTCCGGAATAGCCGTGGGTGATGTCGGCCACGTAGTAGGCCACGGCAAACGCGCCGTCATCGGGCAGGGTGATGGTGTCAGGCCCCAGCGGGTCGCCGGGGGCGCAATCGTCGTGGGGTTGGCCGGTGATGGTGTCGTTGGCGTTATCGATGGCTTCGATGAGGCTACAGACGTAGTTGTCCAGGGCCTCGACCGCGCCGTCGGCGACGACCATGCCGGTCACGGTGGAAGCCATCACCATAGACCTGACAGGTCTCGGAAGACCTGTCAGGTCTGGGGCCAGGGCCAGCAACAACGCCGCCGCGGCCAGCGACAACCGCAGGCGACGCATCAGGCGGCGGCGGCGGCGCGGCAGGGCGCGCAAGCGATCGTAAGACCAGGCCAGCCGTGCGGCCAACCGCGGGTCGCGGGCCAGCCGGGCGGCCAGCAGGGAAGCGAGTGGGGCGCGTTGCATTGAATACCTCCATGGTCGATTATACCGCCCAAACGCCCTAGAAACCGAGTTTTTTCTTGAAAACTCGGTTTCTATCCCTGATCAAGTTCGCCCCGGTAGCGCGATGCAGGGTTTTTCCAATGTCCAGCGATGGGAAGAGGAACGCAGAGCACGCGGAGGAAAGACGCGAAGGACGCGGAGAGGACAAAGGATAGAAAACTCAGCGTCCTCCGCGTCTGTTCTCCGCGCCCTCCACGTTATCTGACTTTGGAAAAGCCCTGGGTAGCGATGCATCGATCTATGCTATAATGCTTCCGTATGGTGTAATCGAGGACTATCTATGACAGCGCCGACGATTGACATAATCAAACCGCCGCGCAAGGAGCGCCTGTCCTACGAGGAGTATCTGGCGCTGCCCGACGGGGGGATCGTGGAGTGGGTTGAGGGGGAGGTTTTATTTCACGTGCCGCCAACGCCTGATCATCAAGATGTGACGATGTTTCTCGGGGCCTTGCTGCGCCATTTCGCCCATTTTCTGGGTATGGGCAAAGTGTTGGCCGCGCCGATAGAAGTGAAGTTATGGCCGGGTGGCCCATCCCGTGAGCCGGACTTGTTATTTGTGAGCACCGGCAAAATGACCCAAATCGACAACAGGCGGTTTAATGGGCCGCCCGATCTGGTCGTCGAGATCGTCTCCCCGGCCAGCGTCACTCTCGACCGCATCACCAAGTTCCGTGAGTATGAGCGGGCCGGCGTGGCTGAATACTGGATCATCGATCCCCGCCCCTTCCAGCAACAAGCCGACTTCTACGTCCGGGAAGCGGATGGTTTATTTGCGCCTGCGCCCATCGGCGAAGATGGCGTGTACCGGGCGCGGGTGATGCCCGGCTTTCGATTCCGCGTCCCGTGGCTATGGCAAATCCCTCTGCCCAATCCACAACGGGCCTTGACCTGGATGCTGGCCGACGCGCCCGGCCTGTCGGATGAGGTGCGGGCCGCCTATCGCCAATTGCTGCGCGTGCTCGGCGACGAGCCGGCCGAATAATCGGAGAAACAACCGTAACCTGTCCGGTCTTGTGCTATCGCCGCAAGATATGACATTCGTCACTATCCACCACCCCCCACCCCGGCTATACTCAGCCAAATCGTAGTTGGAGCCATTGGCGGCCACTCCTGTCCTTGCGGCCACCCGTCCGGCACAGCCCGGCCGGCCGGCCTCATCGCCTGAGCCACCGCGCCTGTTTCTTTGGGGAGCAGCATGATCACACCCACCGATCCGTGGGCGGCCGTCCGCCTATTGCGCCGCGACTCGGCCGTCGCCGCGCGTTTCGTCCATCATTATCAGCGGCTGAGCCGGTTGCCGCGCCGCTTGCGCCGGCTGTTGCGCCGCCGCCTGGCCCTGACCGTGGCCGGGGCGGCGCTGTTGCTGGCCTTCCAGCCTGACCTGACGGGACTGGGTAATTCCGTCAGGTCTTACGCCGCCGCGGCCGACATCACTGTCGCCAATGGCGCGGTCTACATCGACCCCGATGATGACCTCTGCTCGCTGACCGAGGCCATCGAAAACGCCATCGACACCGTTCACGGTCACATCCACGGCGACTGCGCCCGCGGCAACCCGGCCGGCGCCGACACCATCGTCCTGCCGCCCGGTGGCGAGTTCCTGCTGACCCACGAGCAAGGCCACGCCTACCTCAACTCCCTCGGCCTGCCGATGATTACGTCGGCCGTCACCATTGTCGGCAACGGCGCGGTCATTCGCCTACACCCCGACACGCAGGCCGACCTCAACCTGCTCACCGTCAGCCCATACGGCAGCCTGACGATCGACAACCTCGGCCTGGCCGGCGGCCGAAGCAGCGGCGGCAACGGCGGGGCCATCCACGCCCTCGGCCCGCTCATCGTCCGGGATAGCACATTCGTCGGTAACGCCGGCGCGGCTATCCGCGCCGAATCCACGTCGCTAACCGTCGAGCGCAGCCAGTTCGGCGGCAATAGCGGCGCGATCTCGGCTTACTATGCCGATGTGACCCTCCATGACAGCTTCATCACCGGCGGAAGCGACGCCGTGGGCAGCGCTGTCTTCGTCAACCGCGGCGATGTGGACATCAACGGCACGGTCTTCGCGAACAACTACACCCTGGCTGGCGGCCCTATCGGCGGCGCATTGGTACTGATGAGCACACCCAGCGCGGCTATCCGCCACAGCCGCTTCACCAACAACGTGACCGGCAATCCGAACGCGCCCGGCTTTAAGAACACAGCCGGCGGGGCGATCGCCATCCACGACAGCGTCTGGCCCAGCGAGATGCATGTGGAGATCAGCCATTCCATCCTGTCCGGTAATGTCGCCGGGGCCGGCGGCGGAATCTACATGACCGGCGGCGAAGTGACTGTCCGCGAGACGACGATCAACGGCAACCAAGCGGTTTACGGCGGCGGGATTCTGTCCGAGGGTGGCAAGGTGCTGCTGGAAAACTGCACGATCTCCGGCAACAAGGCTTTCCGCGTCGTGCCCGCTGAAGGCCCGGCCTATGGCGGCAACGGCGGCGGCCTGGTGGTCGAGCCATATCTGTTGACGATCCGCAACAGCACCATTGTCGCTAACGTGGCCGACAACGCCGGCGGTGGCATATGGACCAATGGCGTGTGGCCCGAAACATTCTTCGCCGAGCGCGTCCTCATCACCGGCAATGCCGCCCCGCTAGGCCCGCAAATGGCGATCGCCGCCTTTGGCAATCCGCTCGATGGCGGCTTCAATCTGTTCGGGGCCAACGGCGATCCCGGCGTCTACGGCTTCGAAGTAGGCCCGACCGACATCGTCCCGCCCGCCGGCGTCACCACGGGTCAAATCGTGGCGATGACCCTGGCCAACAACTTCGGCCCCACGCAAACCCACGCCCTGCCGCCCGGGAGCTTGGCCATCGACGCCGCGCCGTCCGCGCAGTGCGCCGGGCAGACCGACCAACGCGGCTTCTCGCGCAACATCAACGGCGACGGCCATTCGTCGGCCAACGAGTGCGACATCGGCGCGTATGAGGCCGGGCCGCTGGTGGATCATTGGGTGTTCGTGCCCATTACCCGGCGCTAGGTCTGGGCATATCACCCCAGGATATGACATTCGTCACTATCCACCGCCCCCCACCCCCTCTATAATACAGAAGGAGTATTGGAGCCATTTGCGGCGATCCTCACGCCGCGGAGCCACCCCGCCGGTTCAGCCAGACCGGTATCTGACCCGGCCGTCTGACTTCGACGTCTGAATCGCCGCGCCACTTTTCTGAGGAGTACCATGAACGCCAAACTGATTATGCGGGTGTTTGTCATCGTCCTGGTGACGCTGGGGCTGACGGCGCTGGTCGCCGCCCAGGCCCAGCCGGGCGCGCCGATCAAGGCCGCGCCGGCCGACGAGCTAGGCGAGTCCGGTTCGCCGGCCGCCAACAAGAGCGAAATTGAGCCTAACAACGACACCATCAATGCCGACTGGCTCGTGATGGGCGACGTCATCGCCGGGAAGATCGACTCGCCCGGTGACGTGGATTATTACGCCCTCGCCACGCCGTCGGGCTATCTGGAGCTGATGGCCGACATCGACGCCCAGATGAACGGCTCGCCGCTGGACGCCAAGATCTGTCTCCTCAAGGGGGATGGCGTCACCGTCCAAACGTGCAGCGACGACTCGAACGGGGTCGATCCGATGGTCTGGGGCGCGGTTTGGTGGACTGAAGGCCCGGCCTATCTGCGGGTGAAGGCCTATGACGCCAACGTGGGCGGCGCCGCCTATACCTACCGGCTGGCGGTCTATCGGCCGTTGTTCGTCAGCCCGGCCAAGGGCGGCACGGTGGCCGGGATCAAGTTCCAGGCGGCCGACGTGCTGTCCCACTACGATTTCGCCGACGGGACGGAGAAGTGGATGCTGTTCTTCGACGCTTCCGACGTGGACATCACCAAGAACGTGGCCGTTCTCCACGCCGACCCGGGTTACACGACCAAAATTGTCCTGGGGCTGAGCGCGACGCAATCCATGTGGATCGGGAGTGACGGCGTCCATCCGGTGACGCCCTACGATACGATCGCCTTCCAGTACGGCGCGACCGAATCCAGCAGCGGTTCTCTGGGGCCAAACACCGTGGGGTATTTCGAGTTTTTCTACAATTACAAGCCGGAAGGGCTGACCGCCGCCGGTGAGAAAATCGACGCGCTGGCCGACTGGTTCGAGTTCAGCACGACCGGCGCGGCCAAGTTCCCGGCCAACGGCCTCAAGACCCAGGATGAAGACATCGTCTTTGCCGCCTATGCCGCCGGTTACCTTGAGTTTGACGGCTCGCTGATTCCCGGCCTGGCCGCCGAAGACGTCGTCGGCGCGGACCAGGGGGACGGCGACCTCTATTACCTGACGATCAAGGGCAGCGGCCGAATCGACGGCCGCACCTTCACCGAGAAGGACATCTTCGTCGTCGATAGCGTCACGAATCACGTGGTCGCCCCCTACCTCTATTGGCACGGGCCGGACCACCATTTCAATTACAATATCGATGCGATCGACGTGATGAAATGAGATTGAAGGTGCTAGGTGCTAGGTGCTAGGTGCTAGGGGAAGAGCGCTCTTGCCCTAGCACCTAGCACCTAAAACCTAGAACCTGTTCCAGGTGCGTCTAGACCAGCGCCGCAACCGGCTTGCGCTCCCGGCCGCGGCCGAATTGGTAGATGCCCATCTCCTCGGTAATCCGCCGGGCCACCAGCCGCCCGGAGACCATCGCCGTGGGCAGGCCGGTGCCGGGGTGGGTGCTGGCCCCCACGAAGTAGAGGTTGTCGTAGTCCGGGTGGCGATTGCCGGGCCGGAAGTAGGCCAGCTGGGTCAGGTTGTGGCATAGGCCGTGGGTCGAGCCTTTCACCAGGTTATACCGCTTGCGCCAGGATAGCGGGTTGAACGACATCTCGAACTTGATGTGGTCTTGCAGGTCGGTGATGCCCAGCAGGGCCAGGCGGCGAAAGACGTGGTCGCGCGCCCGGTCGACAATCTCGCCCCAATCCTGCGTCCGCGTCTCCGACAGGTGGCCCACGGGCACGACGGCGATCAGCGTGTCCTCATCCGGCGGGGCCATGGCCGGGTCGAGCCGGGCCGGGGCATGGATGTAGACGCTGGGATTGACCGGCATGGTCAGATCGCGGATGATGCTGACGAAATTCTCACGGTAATCCTCGGCCAGAAAGAGCGTGTGCGGCGGCAGGACGCACTCGCAATCGACGCCCCAGAAGAAGCTGATGGTCGAGCAGGAGTAGCGCTTGTTGTTCAGCTTTTGGGCCAGCCCATCCGGCGGCAGCAGTTCGCGATAGACGTAGGGCAAATCGGCGTTCGCCAGCACCACGTCGGCCCGCAGCGTTTCGCCGTCCTCCAGCACCACGCCCCGCGCCCGGCCGTTGGCGATGGTGATCTGCTTCACCTCCGTATCGAAGACGAATTGCACCCCGGCCTCATGGGCCAGCCCCATCATGGCCTCGACGATGGCGTACATGCCGCCCTGGGGATACCACACGCCATGGGCCAGCTCGCTATAGGGCATCATGGAGAAGGTGGCCGGGGCCTCGAACGGGCTGAGGCCCATGTAGACGTCCTGAAAGGTGAAAGCCGCCTTCAGCCGCGGGCTTTGGAAGTAGCCGGCCATGTGGTCGTAGTGGCGGGCGAAGGGCTTCAATTGGTAGATGAGGGGCAGGTTGTCGAGATTGAAGAAATCGCCGAAGGTGCGGAAATCGCGGGAGAGGAGCTTGGCCGTGCCCACGTGGTAGTGGCGGTCGCCTTCTTCCAGATAGCGGCGAAAAGCGTCATATGCCCCCGGCTCAATGGCCTCCAGTTGCTCGCGCATGTCGTCCATGTTCGACGTCAGCGCCAGTTGGCGGCCGTCGTCGAACACCAGGTGGTAGGTCGGGTCAATACGCCGCAGGTCGAGCAGTTGGCCCATGTCGGCCCCCAGCGCGGCAAACTCGGCATCGTAAAGCAGGGGCATGATCAGCAGCGTCGGGCCGGTGTCGAAGTGATGGCCGTCGCGGCTGAGGCGGTCGCAACGGCCGCCGGCGCGGCTGTTCTTCTCGATGACCGTGACGCGCAGGCCGTGCTGGGCCAGATGGGTGGCGGCCACAATGCCGCCTATGCCCGCGCCGATGACGATGGCGGTATGTTTACTCATGGTTCACCTCGTAGGATAACGTTCGCCCGGCCAGCCACAGACCGGCGGCCATTGATTTGCGCTCCGGGTACTCAGCCCGCAGCCGGTAGCCGTCGCGCTCGATGAGGCGGGCCACGTACTCGAAGCGGGCCACGTAGGCGTAGCCGGCCAGCCGCAGCCGCCGATTCTGTAATTGGCTGATGTAGGCCCGTCCGTCGCGGAAGCAATCGCGGGCCAGGGCCAGCCGCTGCCGCGCCCAGTCGCCGATGGCCGGGTCGTCGGGATCGATGGCCGTCACCCCCCGCGCCGCCAGATACTCTGCGGGCAAATTGACATAACCGTTGCCCACGTCCTCGACCAGATCGCGCAGCATGTGGACGACACACGCCCCGCGCACGGCGGCATAGCGCGCCCCGCCCGCCGGCGCGTCCGTGCCGTGGCCGATGAAGTGCAGCAGGGCCTCCATGACCGCCGTCGCCAGCAGCCGCTCGTACTCGGCCAGTTCGGCGGCGCTGATGAGCCGGCCGCGCCGCGCCACGTCGAAGGCCATGACGGCCATCATGTGGCGCAGATAGGTTTGCAGCCCGCTCTCGGCCTCGTCGTCCCCGGCGATCAGTTCGGCCAGCAATTGCTCCTCGGGGCATAGGTCGCCCGGCATCCGGTCGCGATAGCCCGCCGCCAGCAAAGAGCGCTGCCGGCTGAGGAAAGCATGGCGTTCGGCCGGCTCGATCGTGGGATCATCCACGCGGTCATCGGCCCAGCGAAAGTAGGCATAGGCGCGAAAGGCGTCGGCCGTCCGGTCGCGGTCGGCCAGCAGGCGGATGGTGTAGTAGCTCTGGGCGCTGGCGGCGCGGGTGATGGCCGCGGCCAACGGCGCCGCATCGCGCGCGGCGGGCAATGGCAAAGGGAGAGAGGCGGGGGCGTTGGTCATGGGAGCTTAATTGACCCAGATTAACGAGGACACAGGCGGTCAAAAATAAGCATAGATCAGACCGTAGTTCAATATAAGTGATAAATATCACGTGTTTGTTATGACAGGGCTAGTCACTTTCACCTGTTTTTAGCATGACAAATGCCGCCTGAGGTTTGTAGTACGCAACTTTAGTTGCGTCCCCTGAGACCACGCTGGAGAACGCAACTAATGTTGCGAACTACGAACCTCACGATCATTGTGTAACGGGGTACTTATATTCCCGCTCCCGATGGGCTGAACTGTGCTAGAATAGAACCATGACAACAATGCCCGCCCCTGACCGACGGCGAACGAAGCGCAAGCATCTCTCCTATGAGGAATATCTCGCTCTGCCCGACGACGGCCGCATTGTAGAATGGGTGGATGGAGAAATCATCAGACATATGCCGGCAACGCAAATACACCAAGATGTCGCCTCGTTTATTGAAGCGCTCCTCCGCCTCTACGTGACCCGATTAAGATTGGGGCGTGTTTTCGACGCGCCGTTCGAGGTAAGGCTGTGGCCCGACGGCCCGGCGCGCGAACCGGACGTGCTGTTTATCGGTCGGGAGCGGCTGGGGCAATTGACCGAGCGCCGCTTCGAGGGCGGCCCCGATCTGGTCGTCGAGGTCGTCTCGCCCGGCAGCGTCACCATCGACCGGGTGGACAAATTCCTGGAGTACGAGCGGGCCGGCGTCAGCGAATACTGGCTCATCGACCCGCGCGCCCACCAGCAACAGGCCGACTTCTACGTCCGCGACGCCGCCGGCCGGTTTGCCGCCGCGCCGCTGAACGACGACGGCGTGTTCGCCTCGGCCGTGTTGCCCGGCTTCCGGCTCAAGGTCACCTGGCTGTGGCAAGCCGAGCTACCCGACGCCGAGCGCATCGTGGCCGGGCTGCTGGCCGACGCGCCAGGGCTGAGCGACGAATTGCGGGCTGTCTATCGGGAGATGGCGCGGTTGCTCGGTGGATAAATGACACGACGTAGTCTATAATTGCACCGATGAACGCAATCGATCCCAGCCTGCGGCAAGTCTTGACCTATAAGGTAGAAATAGAAGAAGACGGCCTCGTTGCCCTGAAACTACCTTTGCCGGCCGGCTCACGGGCGACTATCGTTGTTATCTCTGACCCAACTTTCCCATTTGTGGAGCTGCTGGACGCGGCTCATTCAAGCCTGGATTTTTGGGATAACGCTTACGACGAGCTTGCGTTTTCCCACAAATCCACGTAAAATCCAGTCCGGTTTCAGACTGACCTATCACAATAGACAAGCCCGGCCACCCGCCGGGCTTTTTCGGCGCAGAAAGAAGAATAGAAATACATGCAACAAAGACAAGACATCCGCAACATCGCCATCATCGCCCACGTCGACCACGGCAAGACGNNCACCATCCTGGCCAAGAACACCAGCATCGAATACAACGGCGTGACGATCAACATCGTCGATACACCCGGCCATGCCGACTTCGGCGGCGAGGTCGAGCGCGTTATTAACATGGTCGATGGCGTGCTGCTGCTGGTCGATGCCGTCGAGGGGCCGATGGCCCAGACGCGCTTCGTCCTGCGCCAGGCCCTGGGCAAGCGGCTGCCGGTCATCCTGGTCGTCAACAAGATCGAC
>CXWJ01008494.1_pt2 | contig 15776 bp, 16 predicted proteins | sample 590841 | NCBI WGS metagenome assembly CXWJ01 (sample SAMEA3498367, study PRJEB10139) | wastewater metagenome | biome: wastewater treatment plant; material: activated sludge | place: Austria | collected 2015-01-21 | reverse complement strand
GGTTTGGGGGCGGGAGGTTCAGCGGCCGGGGGGTGGAAGGGCGGAGGTGGAGCAGGCGGGGCACACGCCCCAGTAGACGACTTCGGCTTCGTGGATCTGGTATCCCTGGTCGTCCCCGGCGGTCAGGCATGGGGCGTGCCCGACAGCGCAGTCGACGTCGGCGATGGCTCCGCATGACGAGCAGACGACATGGTGGTGGTTGTCTCCGGTGCGCGACTCATAGCGGGGCACCGAGCCAGAGGGCTGAATCCGCCGGACGAGGCCGGCCGCGGTCAGCACCCGCAGCACGTCATAGACGGCCTGGTGTGACACCTCGCCCAGCTGCTCACGCACGATCGCGATCAGCGACTCGGTGTCGGCATGAGGCTGCAGGTGCACCGCCTGCAGCACGGCCACCCGGGGTTTGGTGACCCGCAGGTGCGCCGAGCGAAGATGCTCGGCGACGTCAGTGGTCAGCAGCACCGAGCCAGTCTGTCGCCTTTTCTGGAATGGTTCAAGACTGAGCGCGAATCCGGAAGGTGAGCTCGTCGATTCGAGCACGCACCTCACCATCGGTGGCCAGACGCTCGCCCACTCGTGTGGCCAAGGCTGCCACCTCATCGGGCGACAGACCGGGCGTGAGGGTGAGAGTGACCACGAGGCGCCCGGGCACCTGCCCATCGAGGCCTCGGCTCGCTGCCAGGACGGTCGGCTCGCCCAACACAGCCGCAGCGAGAGCAGCTCCCACATGGTCGTCGCGGTGAGCCGGGGTCCACTCGCGTCCCATCGCCAGCGCCCATACCTGGCTTGGTCGCAGCGCGAGGTCGTGGGCCGACCCAAGGTCGAGCACGATCGCGTCAGCGCGTTCGGCGATGGCGGCCTGGGCGACCCGGTTGGCCGATGCCGGAACCGGGCGAGCGTCGGCGTCCCACGCCGTCAGCGCCTCGACTGACGTGAAGGCGGGTATGCCGAGGCGCCCGTCGGGCAGAGTCAAGGTCACCAACCCCATGTCGGCCTGCGCGTCTGCGTCGTCAACCCGGTGGCCAGTTTCCACAGCCACGACGGCGACGAAGAGCCGCGCCGTCGCCAACGAGGCCACGATCTCGGCCTCGTCACCAGATGCCAAGGCTGCGAGCACACCCGGCTGGGCGCGCCCGTCGTCTCCAGCGAAGGGCGCGGCGGGCAGCGACCGGCCCTGCCACGGCACCCCGGCGGTGTCGGTCACGACGACTCCGCTCCGCCGTCAATGGTGGCGTCAAGGGTGGCGTCGACCGGGACGTCGACCGGGACGTCGACCATGGCGTCGACCATGGCAATGACCGCGGCGTCGATCTCGACCTCCACCAGCAGCTCCGGGTCGATGAGCCCGGCCACCAGCACCATGGTCGCCGCCGGACGCACCTCACCGAAGATCTCGTGGTGGACCAGGCCCACGACGTCACAGTCGGTCGCGTGCACGACATACATGCGAGTGCGGATGACGTCCTCGACCGATGCACCGGCCCGCGCCAGCGCGCCGAGCGCGATCTCGAAGGCTGCGCGGGCCTGCGGGCCCGCCCCGCCTGACACCACGGCCCCGTCCCGGACCCCGGTGGTGCCGGCAACGCACACGAGGTCGCCTCGGCGCACCGCGCGACTGTAGCCATAGCGCGACTCCCAGGGCGCGCCGCTGGAGATCCGCGTGGTCACCGGGTGGTCATGTGGGCCGACCGGCCAGGTCGAGAGCGTCGGTGAGCGTGAACGCCCCGCGGTAGAGCGCCGAACCGATGATCGCGCCCTCGACCCCGGCCGGCACGAGCCCCCGAAGGACCTCGACGTCGCCCAGCGTCGAGACTCCGCCCGAGGCCACCACCGGTCGGTCGGTGCGGGCGCACACCTGCTCGAGCAACGTCACGTTGGGACCCTGCAGCATGCCGTCCTTGTTGACGTCGGTGACGACGTAGCGCGCGCATCCCTCTCGGTCGAGCCGCTCCAGCGTGGGCCACAGGTCGCCCCCCTCGCGAGTCCAGCCTCGAGCGGCCAGGGTGGTGCCTCGCACGTCGAGGCCGACGGCGATCCGGTCGCCGTGCTCGGCGATGGCCGCGGCAGTCCACTGCGGGTCCTCCAGCGCCGCCGTGCCGAGGTTGACCCGGCGACAGCCCGTCGCCAAGGCGATCTCGAGAGACTCGGCGCCGCGGATGCCTCCGGACAGCTCGACCTGCAGGTCGAGCCGACCGACGATCGAGGCGATCAGGTCGCGGTTGGAGCCGCGCCCGAAGGCGGCGTCGAGGTCGACGAGATGGATCCACTCGGCTCCCGCATCCTGCCAGGCAAGCGCGGCCTCCCACGGGTCCCCGAACTCGCCGCCGGTGCCCGCGACACCCTGCACGAGCTGGACCGCGCGCCCACCGGCGATGTCGACGGCCGGCAGCAGCTCAAGGCGGGGGCGGCCAGTCACGGGGCGTCCTGCGGGGTGGTGGGTGGGGTCTGCTGTGTCTGGTCGGCCGTCATCTCGGCGGCGATCTCGGCCCGTTTGGTCCACAGCAGATAGGCGATGCAGGCGACCACGGCCAGCAGGACGAGCCCGATGCGCACCGGCCACGAGGCGTCGAGGATGGCCGTCACGATGAGCAGACCGATGGCCGTGCCGACCGTCGTCGCGACGGCGGGCTGGCGTCGTCGGGGGGTCGCGCGTCGTCGGGTCGTCGATGTCGAGCGGCGACGCGTGGTCGATGTGGTGCGCCGACGGGTCGTCGGCTTCTTCTTGGCGGTCGTCATCAGCGGCCTCTCGTCATAGGGTGCTCACCCAGTTGCGCAGCAGGGCCAGACCCGCCGGACCGGACTTCTCGGGGTGGAACTGCGTGGCGCACAACGGCCCGTTCTCGACGGCGGCCACGAACGGGTGGCCATGGTAGGCCCACGTCACCTTGGGGGCCACGGCCTCGAAGGCGCCCTCGACGGTCAGCGGGAAACGGGGCGCACCGTAGGAGTGCACGAAGTAGAAGCGCTCCTGCTCGATGCCGGCGAAAAGGCGCGACCCCAGGGCGGCCGTGACCAGAGACCAGCCCATGTGCGGCACGACGTCGGCGTCCAGTCGCTCGACGGTGCCCGGCCACTCCCCGAGGCCGGCCTCGGGTGGACCGACATACGGCTCAGCCGATCCCTCGAACATGACCTGCATCCCGACGCACACCCCGAGCACCGGGCGTCCGCCGCTGAGTCGACGCTCGATCAGACGGGGACCCCCGACCGCCCGAAGTCCGGCCATGCAGGCATGGAAGTTGCCCACGCCGGGCACGAAGAGCCCATCGGCGGACGCCACGACGCTCGGGTCGGCCGTCAGCGTCACCGTGGCACCGACGTGCTCGAGGGCGCGGACCGCCGAGCGCACGTTGCCGCTGCCGTAGTCGAGAACCGTGACGTTCGGCAGGTCAGACCCGGTCATGACCCCCCTCGATCTCCTCGCGCCAGGACCGGTCGTCGTGAACGGTCGAGGAGAAGCCTGCCACTCGACGCTCCGCGGGTTCGACGAGCACCGCGTCGTGGACCGCCGCCGCGGCCTGGCTGCCTCCCATGACGTCGGCGCCGGGCAACCCCAGGGCCGTGAGGATGTCGACGACGACACCTCTGGGTTCACCGGACGGGTCCCGAAGGACGGCGCCCAGCGCCTCGACCTGGCCGGATGCGTGGGCCACCTGGGCGATCAAGGACACCGGTGCGATGCGCAGCCGCCCCGGCCTGTGCAACCCGGTGCCCGACTGCCAGGCTGCCCATCGGCGGCGGCGGTCGAGGCCGCGCGGGGACACCGTGACGAAGGCGGATGCGCCGCTGGCGAGCACACCGACCGCTTCACGCAGCCGGCCCGGCACCGGCCGGCCCAACAGCATGGATCCCCCCTCGTGGTAGGGCGGTTCGGNNCCGGTGCGTGCACCAGCAACATCGCGTCGGGCGGCGCTCCCGGCCGCCCCGAGGCGGTCACGCTAGAGGGCGCCCTTGGCGCTGGGGATCCCGACGACGCGTGGGTCCCGCTCGACGGCTGCGCGCAGTGCGCGAGCCACGGCCTTGAACTGGGCCTCGACGATGTGGTGGGGGTCGCGGCCGCTGATGACCCGCACGTGCAGGGCGATGCCCGCGTTGTGCGCGAAGCTCTCCCACACGTGTCGGGTGAGCGAGCCGACATAGGTGCCGCCGATGATGACGTAGGCCTGACCGTCGGGCTCTCCGGTGTGCACGACATAGGGCCGCCCGGCGACGTCGACCACCGCCTCCACCAACGCCTCGTCGAGGGGCACGGTGGCGTTGCCGAACCGTGAGATGCCGCTCTTGTCACCGAGCGCCTGACGCACGGCCTGCCCGAGCACGATGGCGACGTCCTCGACGGTGTGGTGGGCGTCGACGTCGACGTCGCCCTGAGCGGACACGACGATGTCGATGAGCGAGTGCTTGGCGAGCGACGCGAGCATGTGGTCATAGAAGCGCACGCCCGTGGAGACCTCGGAACGGCCGGTGCCGTCGAGGTCGACCGACAGGCTGATCGTGGACTCGCTCGTCTCGCGAGCCAGGCTCGCTGTTCGTGCGGTGGGGCGGTCATTCATCGGTGCTCCTTGTGGGCGCCAACTGGGCGATGGCGGCGAGGAAGGCGCTGGTCTCGGCCTCGGTGCCGGCCGTCACTCGAAGATAGTGCTCGATGCCGACATCGCGGACCAACACACCGACGTCCACCAGGGCCGCCCAGGTGGCTCGGGCGTCGGGTATCGCCTGCCGTCCACCGAACAGGACGAAGTTGGCGTCGCTGGGCACGACGTCGAACCCCATCGAGGACAGCACGGCCACGATCCGGTCGCGCTGGTCCTTGATCTGCTCGACCGTGGCCAACAGCTCGTCGGCGTGCTCGAGCGCGACCCTCGCGATGACCTGCGTCGGGTCGGAGAGGTGGTAAGGCAGCCGCACGAGCAGGAGCGCCTCGATGAGCTCGGGCGCGGCCGCGAGGTAGCCCAGGCGCGCGCCGGCCAGGGCGAAGGCCTTCGACAGGGTGCGCGTCACCACCAGGGTCGGGTGCTCCCGCAGCAGGTCGACCACACTGGACCGTGGGTCGCGCGCGAACTCGGCATACGCCTCGTCGACCACGACCAGTCTGCTGCCCGGCACCTCGAGGGCTGCCCTCACGACCGCGCGCGGTAGGGCGGTACCTGTCGGGTTGTTGGGTGAGCACAAGAAGACGACGTGAGGCTGGGTCGCCTCGACCTGTCTGGCGACGGCGTCAGCATCCAGGTCGAAGACCCCCGAAGGTGCCCCGCGCTGGCCGTCGACCCACGTCATGCCCATCGTGCCGGCGATGATCGGGTGCATCGAGTAAGCCGGCGTGAAGCCGAGCGCGACTCGTCCCGCGCCACCGAAGGCCTGGACCAGCTGCGCCAGGACCTCGTTGGACCCGTTGGCCGCCCAGATCTGTTGCTCGCCGAGGGTGACGCCAGTCTGACGGGTGAGATAGCGGGCCAGGGCCTGCCGAAGCGCCCAGAAGTCGCGGTCTGGGTAGCGGTTGAGCCCACTGGCACTCGCCGCGATGGCCCGCGTGATCGCCCCGACGACCGCCGGCGGGACCGGGTGCGAGTTCTCGTTGGTGTTGAGGCGCACGGGCACGTCGAGCTGGGGCGCGCCGTATGCCGAGCGGCCCCGCAGGTCGGGCCGCAGCAGGTCGGGGGTCACGCGGTGTCGCCCTCGAACCGGGCGGTCACGGCTTCGCCGTGAGCGGGCAGGTTCTCGGCCTGGGCCAGCGTGACGACGACCTCGGCGACGTCGGCCAGGGCCGCGCGCGAGTAGTCGACGACGTGGATGCCTCGCAGGAACGACTGCACGGACAACCCCGAGGAGTGGCAGGCGCACCCCGCCGTCGGCAGGACATGGTTGGAGCCGGCGGCGTAGTCGCCGAGGCTGACCGGCGAGTAGGCACCGACGAAGACGGCGCCCGCGTTGCGGACCTTGGCCGCCACCGCAGCGGCGTGGCGAGTCTGGATCTCGAGGTGCTCAGCCGCATAGGCGTTGACGACGACCAGCCCCGCCTGGACGTCGTCGACGAGGACGATGCGCGACTGGCTGCCCGCCAGGGAGGCGGTGACCCGGTCGGCGTGCTTGGTGATCGGGACGCGCCGAGCCAGTGCTTGCTCGACATCGTCGGCGAGGCGTGGGCTGTCGGTGACGAGCACCGCGGCCGCGAGGGGGTCGTGTTCGGCCTGGCTGATGAGGTCGGCAGCGACGATGTCGGCGTCGGCGGAGTCGTCGGCGAGGACGGCGATCTCGGTGGGCCCGGCCTCGGCATCGATGCCGATGAGCCCCTTGAGCAGACGTTTGGCNNCCGACCCGGTCGACGGGGACCCACCGTTCGGTGACCGTGCCGCCGGGGACCACCTGCGTCGTCGTGTCGCTGCGCCGCTGGTCGGCGTGGACCACGCGCACCCTGCGGATCGCCTCGTCGAGCGCGGCCCGCAGGTCGGGGTCCAACGCGTCCAGGGCGGCCTGCAGTATGCCGGGCGGCACTCGCAGGCTGGTCGGCCGCACCCCGTCGAACCGCTCGGCATACTCGGTCAGGGCGTCCGCGCCGCGGGTGCGGACACCACTGATGATGGGACGGACCTGCTCGATCGCAGCGTCGACGTCGAACTCGGCCCGAGGCAGGTGCTGGCGGACCGTGGCCAGGTCGAGGGTCGCACCACGCAGGTCGGTCCGGCTGATCATGGTGACGAGTCTAGATTCCGACGGACAGGCACGTAACTCAGTTCACCGCCGAGGAGCCGCGGGGTCGACGCCGGGGGTGACCCGCCTGGCAGGGGACGTCACGGCAAGCGGCACAGGACTCCGCTTCCTTGCCGATTCAGCCTGTCAGAGTTTGTTTTCGCACGTATTTACGGGTACAATTGTGCGATGGGAGACGGCCGCAAGACACGCACGGCGCTCCTCCCCGAGCCAGAGCCGCCCGCCACCGCGTTGCACTGCGCTGACGGGCGGACTGTCGACCTGAGCACGATGCCCCAGATGGTGATTGACGCGCTCATCCGGACCGTGACGGGTGCCAGCGAGCTTGACAGTGTTGCTGCCGCCACCCCGGTCGACGAGCCCGGCGCGCTGGATTCGGTGCAGGCGGCCATGCAGGTCGCGTCCTGGGCCGGCGGCGTCGCCGCCCAGGCGGCCGGCACGCTCCTACGAGCCTCGTGGCTCGCCGACGAGCGTGAGGCGCGCGACCTGCCCGTGCGGCTTCCCTGGGTCAAGAGCGCAACTCACGCGTCGGTCGTCGACGAGGTGGCGCTGGTGACAGGCCAGTCCCGGCCCGCTGCCGCGCGCATGATCGCGCTCGGCTACGACCGGACGCTGCGCTCGGTGACTTTGAGGGAGCACCTTCGGGCCGGACTGCTTCCGCTCGACCAAGCCACCCGAATCTTCGCCGAGACCAAGCACCTGCCCGAGCAGCTCGCTGATGAGATCGCCGCCCGCGTGCTCGCTCCCCGACACCTCGACGCGAACCCGCCCGGCGCCAGCGAGATCCGGGTGCGTCTCACCAGGCAGCTCCAGCTGCACGACCCCAATGCCACGCGTGCCGATACCGAGGAGGCGATGCGCCATCGAGACGTCGCGACCCAGCTGCACCGGGACGGGACCGCGACGCTGTCGTTTCGAGGGGACCCCGCTGTCGTCACAGCGGCCGCCGACCGCGTGCGGCGGATCGCCGCCGCGCTGCGCGCCGCAGGGAGCCCTCGGACCAAGAACCAGCTCCGTGCCGACCTGGCAGCCGCGCTGATATGCCGAGGACAGCTCCCCACGACTGTCACCGACGAGCCGGTGACGGGGCCCGAGTGCACGACGTGTTCTGCCGCTCGGTCCGGGACCTTGTCTGGGACCCTCACCACCTACCCTGCTGCCCACGTGACTCTGGTCATGACCTTCGCCACCCTCGTCGGCGCCGATGAGGCCACAGGCGAGATCCCCGGACATGGGTTCGTCCCAGCCCACGTCGCTCGCGACCTTGCGCTGAGCGACGGGGCGACCTGGCGACGTCTGCTCGTCGATGACGTCACCGGCGCCGCGCACACCTTGGACGGCACCCGCTACCAGCCCACATCCGCGATGCGCGCCTATGTCACAGCCCGGGACCACGACTGTCGTGGCCCCGACTGCACCATCCCGGCCCATGACGCCGACCTCGACCACGACATACCGTGGCCCGCCGGCACCACCAGCGTCGGCAACCTGTCAGCCAAGCATCGTCGATGTCACCAGCACAAGACCTCGAGACAGTGGACCGCCGAGCGCGACGTCTATGACGACACGATCACCTGGACCACGCGAGCCGGCCGCCTCTACCTCACCGCTCCGCACGACTACACGGCCGACGAGCACCGGCCCGTCGACACCACCGACTGGGTCCTCACCCCACCCGATCCTCGCGACCCACCCCCCTTCTAGCCTCGGCTGGTGTGGGATCCCGATTGACCCGCGAGGGCTGGCGGTGGCGACGTATCGTGGCGCTGTGCCCCGGTTCGACCGCTCGCTGTCCTGGCTGCTCACGCTCGTCGCCCTCGGCGTGGGTGCCTGCGCGGCGCCGGGACCACGACCCACGAGCACGTCCGCCGCCGCCGCTGCGAGTGCGGTCGTGCGCTTCTCCGCCGCGGGCGACTTCGACAACACGGCGGACACAGCCAAGGTCCTGGAGGACATCGCCGCCCGCGGTGACGACTTCACCCTGGCGCTCGGCGACCTGTCCTACGGTCGAGTCGGCACCGAGGCGCAGTGGTGCGACTTCGTGACCGCACGGGTGGGCCCGACCTACCCCTTCCAGCTGCTCTCAGGCAACCATGAGAGCGACGGCGAGAACGGTCTGATCGCCAACTTCCTCCCCTGCCTGCCCGACCGGCTCACGGGGGTCGTCGGCGGCTACGGCAAGCAGTGGTATGTCGATGTGCCGGCCCAGGACCCCGTCGTCCGGTTCGTCATGATCTCGCCCGACCTGGACTTCGGCGCCGGTCAGTGGAGCTATCGACCCGGCACCGCGCACTATCGCTGGACCACCACGGCCATCGACGGCGCTCGTGCCCTGTCGATCCCGTGGGTTGTCGTCGGGATGCACAAGCCCTGCCACACCGTGGGCCGCTACTCCTGCGACGTCGGTCGACCGCTGCTCGACCTGCTCGTCAGCAAGCGGGTCGACCTCGTCCTCGCCGGACATGAGCATGCCTACATGCGCACGTCGGCGCTCGGCGTCGGACCGGGCTGTGACGCCGTGCCGGTCAACCGGTTCGACGCTGACTGCGTGGCGCAGACCGGCGGTGACCTGACCAAGGGGTCCGGCACGGTGTTCGCCGTGGTCGGCACGGGTGGGGTCGGGCTGCGCGACCTCGACCTGGCCGACCCGGAGGAGCCCTACTTCGAGTCCTACTCGGGCGCCAACGTCGACCCTGCGCATGGTTCGCTCGACGTCACTGTCAGCGCGACCGAGCTCACGGCCGTGTTCGACCCGATCCCGGGCGCAACCTTCACGGACCGGTTCACGATCGCGGCTCCGTGACGGTGCCCGCGCCGACGACGTCCAGCAGGAAGGCCATCTCGAAGGCGGCCTGACGCCAGGCGTCGTAGCGCCCGCTGCGACCCATGTGGCTGCCGTCGAGCTCGGTCTTGAAAGCCACCCTCGCGTCAGGTCGGACCTCACGCAGCCGGGCCACCCACTTGGCCGGCTCGGCATACAGCACCCTGGTGTCGTGCACGCTCGTCGTGACCAGCAGGGCGGGCAGCCGCGGCGCGGTCTTGAGCGTTTCGACCGTCTCGTAGGGCGAGTAGCCGGCGATGAGGTCGTAGGCCGCCGGGTCGTGCAGGGGGTTGCCCCACTCGTCCCACTCGATCACCGTCAGGGGCAGGCTGGGGTCCAGGATGGTCGTGAGGGGGTCGACGAAGGGCACTCCGGCGTGCACTCCGGCGAAGAGGTGCGGGGCCCGCGTGTAGACCGCGCCCATGAGCAGCCCGCCGGCGGACGCTCCTTCGGCGGCGAGGCGACCGGGCGCGACCCAGCCGCTGCTCATCAGGTGCTCGGCGCACGCGACGAAGTCATCGAAGCTGTTGCCCTTGCGGTCCAGGCGGCCGTGCTCGTACCACGAGCGCCCCATCTCCCCACCCCCGCGGACGTGCGCGACGGCATACACGACACCACGATCCAGCATCGAGAGCATGGCCTTGGAGAACGAGGGGTCCATCGAGATCTCGTAGGCGCCGTAGCCGTAGAGCAGGCCGGGGTGGGTGCCGTCAGGAGCCAGGTCAGCCCGGCATACCAACGACACGGGGATGTCGGTGCCGTCCGGGGCCGTGGCCCAGAGTCGGTGCTGCACGTAGTCCGCGGGATCGAAGCCACCCAGCACGGGCATCTGCCGCAGCAGTGTCCATTGCCGCGTCGTGACGTCGTAGTCGTAGACGGCTCGGGGGGTGACCATCGACTCGACGGCAATCGTGATGACCGTCGTGCCGGACTCGGGGTTGACGCCGCTGTCGATGGTGTAGAGGTCCAGCGCGGGGGTGATGTCGTGCTCGGTCCCGAAGGTCGTGGGCGAGGTGGGGTCGTGCTCGACCACCCGCAGCGCGGTGAGACCGCCTGATCGCAGCGACACCAGCGCGAAGGTGTCGAAGGAGTCGACGCCGAGCAGCCGCTCCCCCTCGCGACGCATGCCGACCCCGTGCCACTCGTCGGCGCGGCAGGCATCCAGAGGGGCGACGGCCAGGTCGAAGTCCTCGTGGTCGGCGTTGTGCACGATAAGCAACCGGTCCGCGGCGACATCGACGTCATACTCCACGCCGTCACGTCGAGGCGCCACCGAGCGCGGTATGCCGAGCGGCTGGGTCGCGTCGAGCAGGTAGACCTCGCTCGTCGTGCGCGACCCCGCCCCGATGAGGATCCAGCGGTCGTCCTTGGAGGTGCCCAGACCCACCCAGAACCGCTCGTCGGGTTCGTGGTGGATGCGCACGTCCGCATCGGCCGACGTGCCGACCTCATGGCGCCAGACCTCGTGCGGTCGCCACGCGTCGTCGATGCGCGTGTAGAAGAGGTAGCAGCCGTCGTAGCTCCACACCGCGCCGTACCCGATGTCCGTGACGGCGGTGTCGAGCACCTCGGCGTCGTGGATCCGACGCACGACCAGGTCGAAGCGCTCGTCACCCGTGCGGTCGACGGAGTAGGCCAACAGGGCTCCGTCGACGCTGACCTCGCAGGCGCCGATGGCGAAGTGGTCGTGCCCGACGGACTCGAGGTTGGGGTCGACGAGCACCTGCTCGCCCGGTGCCGACTGCCCTGGCGCCAACGTCGGCCGCGGCTCCCCGGGGCTGCGGGGGGCCCGACACTGCACGCCATACTGCTGCCCCTCGGTCGTTCGGGTGTAGTACCACCAGCCGTCCAGACCCACTGGCACGGACAGGTCGGTCTCGAGCGTGCGCGCCTTGATCTCGGCGAAGATCGCCTCACGCAGCGGTTCGAGGTGCTCGACAGACTCGCGCGCGAAGGCGTTCTCGGCGGCGAGGTGGGGCAACACCTCGGGGTGGTCCAGGTCGCGCAACCAGTCGTACTCATCGACGCGGGTGCGCCCATGGTGGGTCGTGGTGATCGGCCGCTTGGCGGCGACGGGCGGCTGTGGCATGAGCAGACTTTAGGCGAGGCAGGCCGGACCCAGCAGGGCCTTGAGATCGCCGTAGAGCGCGGGACTGGCGGCCACCTTGAGGGAGTCGTCCAGACGCATGAGAGTGGCCCGGCCCGGCTGGGTGAGGCGCACGTGCACCTCGGTGCCGCCGGGGTGCTCGGTGAGGACCTGGCGCAGCCGTTCGACCACCGACGAGGTGGCTCGCGCGGCCGGCAGGGTGAGCACGACGGGGCCACGTGGGCCCTCCTTGATGTCGGGCAGCGTGAGGTCCTGCGCGACGATCTGCACGGAGTCGTCGCGCATGCTGATGCGGCCCTTGACCACGCACACGACGTCGTGGCTCAGTACGGTCTGGACGGCGAGGTAGGACGCCGGGAAGAACATGCACTCCACGGCCCCCTCGAGATCCTCGACGGTGGCGATCGCCCAGAGGTCGCCCTTCTTGGTGCGCTTGACCTGCAGCCCGGTGATCAGGCCGGCGATGGTGACCGTGGTGCCGTCCGGCTTGGGGTCGTCCCCGAAGAGGCTGGCGATCGAGGTGTCGGCGAGGGTGGCCAGCACGTGCTCGATGCCGAGCAGGGGGTGGTCGGAGACATACAGCCCGAGCATCTCGCGCTCGAACGCCAGCAGGGCCTGCTTGTCCCATTCGGGGGTCGGGATCGGCGGCAGGACGACGAACCCGCCTCCCGACTCGTCGTCGTCGAAACCGGCGAAGAGCGAGTCCTGGCCGATGGCCTCCTGACGCTTCTCGTCGACGAGCGCGTCGACATACGCCTCATGCACCCGATAGAGGCCGAAGCGGCTCGCCGACAGACCGTCGAAGGCGCCGGCCTTGACCAACGACTCGATGGTGCGCTTGTTGCACACCACCGCCGGCACCTTGCGCAGGAAGTCCTCGAAGGAGGTGAAGGCTCCCTTGCCCTCTCGTGAGGCCACGATGGCCTCGACGACGTTGCTGCCGACGTTGCGGATCGCGGCCATGCCGAACCGGATGTCGCCGCCCACCGCTGCGAAGTTGGCCACCGACGAGTTGACGTCCGGGGGCAGGACCTTGATGCCCATGTGCCGGCACTCACCGAGGTAGACGGCGGACTTGTCCTTGTCGTCGCGCACGCTCGTCAGCAACGCGGCCATGTACTCAGCCGGGTAGTTGGCCTTGAGATAGGCCGTCCAGTAGGAGATCAGGCCGTAGGCCGCGGTGTGCGCCTTGTTGAAGGCGTAGTCCGAGAACGGGACCAGGATGTCCCAGAGGGTCTTGACCGCCGCCTCGCTGTAGCCGTTGGCGACCATGCCGGCCTTGAAGGGGACGTACTCGGCGTCGAGGATCTCCTTCTTCTTCTTGCCCATGGCGCGCCGCAGCATGTCGGCCTTGCCGAGGGAGTATCCCGCCACCCGCTGGGCGATCTGCTGCACCTGCTCCTGGTAGACGATGAGCCCATAGGTCGTGTCCAGGATGTCGGCCAGGGGCTCGGCGAGCTCGTGGTGGATCGGCTCGATCGCCTGGCGCCCGGTCTTGCGGTGCGCATAGTTCGTGTGGCTGTTGGCCCCCATGGGTCCGGGGCGGTAGAGAGCCAGCGCCGCCGAGATGTCCTCGAAGTTGTCCGGCTGCATCTGGCGCAGTAGCGTGCGCATGCCCCCGCCGTCGAGCTGGAAGACCCCCAGCGTGTCGCCACGGGCAAGCAGGCGGTAGGCCTCGGGGTCGGTCGGGTCCTTGGACAGAACCTCGAGGTCGACGTCGATGCCTCGGTTGGCGCTCACGTTGGCGATCGCGTCGTCGAGGATCGTCAGGTTGCGCAGTCCGAGGAAGTCCATCTTGACCAGCCCCAGAGCCTCGCAGCTGGGGTAGTCGAACTGGGTGATGATCTGGCCGTCCTGCTCCCGTTTCATGATCGGGATGACCTCGTCGAGGCGCTCGCTGCTCATGATGACGCCAGCCGCGTGCACCCCCCACTGTCGCTTGAGGCCTTCGAGACCGCGTGCCGTCTCCACGACCTCCTTGGCGTAGGGGTCCTCGTCGATGATCGTGCGGAACTCGGCGGCCTCCCCATACCGCGAGTGGGTCGGGTCGAAGACTCCTGTGAGCGGCATGTCCTTGCCCATGATCGGCGGCGGCATGGCCTTGGTGAGCTTCTCGCCCATGGCGAAGGGGTGTCCCATGACCCGAGCCGCGTCCTTGACGGCCTGCTTGGCCTTGATGGTGCCGTAGGTGACGATCTGCGCCACGCGGTCCGAGCCGTAGAGCTCGGTGACATGGGCGATGACCTCGCCGCGGCGACGCTCGTCGAAGTCGATGTCGAAGTCGGGCATCGACGGGCGCTCGGGGTTGAGGAACCGCTCGAAGATCAGGCCGTGCGGCACCGGGTCGAGGTCGGTGATGCGCATGGCATAGGCGCACATGGACCCGGCGCCCGACCCGCGTCCGGGACCGACCCGGATGCCCTGGTTCTTGGCCCAGTTGATGAACTCGGCGACGATGAGGAAGTACCCGGCGTAGCCCTTGCCGACGATGACCTCGGTCTCGAAGTCGGCCTGCTTGCGGGCATAGTCGGGGATGCCGGCCGGGAACCTGGCGCGCAGCCCCACCTGCACCTCGTGGATGAACCAGCTCGTCTCGTCGTGGCCGTCGGCCATGAGCTCGGCCGGAAACCGAGGCATGTAGCGACCTTCGCCGAGCGCGAAGGACACTTCGCACTGCTCGGCGATACGCAGGGTGTTGTCGCACGCCTCGGGCAGCTCGGCGAACAGCGCACGCATCTCGGCCGGGCTCTTGAGGTAGAAGCCGGTGCCGTCGAACTTGAACCGGTTGGGGTCGGTCAGGGTCGAGGCGGACTGCACGCACAGCAGNNGAGCGGCAGCCCGAGCTCCGTGGCGACACGGAGCAGGTCCTTCTGGGTGCGCCGCTCGATCTCGGACCCGTGGTCCATCAGCTCGGCGTAGTAGTTGCCCTCCCCGAAGATGTCGCGCAGGTCGGAGGCGACCTGCAGGGCCTCGCGGTACTGCCCCATGCGCAGTCGGGTCTGGACCTCGCCGCCGACACACCCGGTGGTGCCGATGAGGCCGCCGGCATAGGTCGAGAGCAGCTCACGGTCGATCCGAGGCTTGAAGTAGAAGCCCTCGAGCGAGGCGAGCGAGCTCATCCGAAAGAGGTTGTGCAGCCCGTTGTTGTTGCGGGCCAGCAAGGTCATGTGCGTGTAGGCCCCACTGCCACCCACGTCGTCACGGGTGTTGTCGCCATCACCGAAACGCACCCGGGTCTTGTCCGCGCGATGTGTGCCGGGGGTGACATACGCCTCGACGCCCAGGATCGGCTTGACGCCGGTGCCCTGCGCCTTCTTCCAGAACTCATAGGCCCCGAAGAGGTAGCCGTGGTCGGTCGTGGCGAGTGCTGGCATACCCATCATGGCGGCGTGCTCGAAGAGCTCGTCGATGCGGGCCGCCCCGTCGAGCATGGAGTACTCGGTGTGGACGTGCAGATGGACGAAGGAGTCGTCAGTCGTCATGGAGGAGCCGGGCGAGCTGGTCATTGCCGACGAGTGTATGCCGGTGGTGCGACACCGCGGCCCTAGCCGGCCGCGATGATGTCGAGCGCCGCATCCAGGTCAGCCGGATACGTGCTCGTGTAGCTGACGTACTCCCCAGTGCCGGGGTGCTCGAAGCCGAGCCCCACGGCGTGCAGCCACTGTCGGTCCAGGTGCAGCCGGGCGGCGAGTCTGGGGTCGGCGCCATACGTGAGGTCGCCGCAGCACGGGTGATGCAGGGCTGAGAAGTGCACGCGGATCTGATGGGTACGCCCCGTCTCGAGGTGGATGTCGACGAGGCTGGCATGGCGGAAGGCCTCGATGACGGAGTAGTGGGTGACGGCGTGCTTGCCACGCTCCATGACGGCGAACTTGTAGTCATAGCCCGGATGGCGGCCGATGGGGGCCTCGATCGTGCCGACGAGGGGGTCGGGCAGGCCTTGGACCAGCGCGTGATAGGTCTTGTCGACAGTGCGCGACTTGAACGCCGACTTCAGCGCGCTGTAGGCCGACTCGCTCTTGGCCACGACCATGAGCCCGCTCGTGCCGACATCGAGACGGCTCACCACGCCCTGACGCTCGGATGCGCCCGAGGTCGCGATCCGGTAGCCGGCGGCGGCCAGTCCGCCGAGCACGGTCA